>OHAD01000101.1_pt1 | contig 101167 bp, 95 predicted proteins | sample 1577011 | NCBI WGS metagenome assembly OHAD01 (sample SAMEA3541510, study PRJEB24748) | human gut metagenome | biome: human gut; feature: human-associated habitat; material: faeces | place: China | collected 2012 | reverse complement strand
ATGCTGGATATTACTCAACTAACTTCTTAGGACTTGAAGACTGCTATTACAGTAAGTGGGAGTTTGTACAAGGAATAAACATTTTAAAAGGTAAATACGTTGTATATGACGGAGGTTCATTCCCAGATAAGGATGTAGCAGAGCTTGAAGCAGCAGGTGCTACTAATATCAGAGTTGTAGGATACGAACCTGACCCAGCTGCAACAGCAGCATATAATGGATGGATTAAAGCTGTAGCTCAAGGTAAATATGGTGATGTAGTTCCTACAGCACATGGTGGATCTGAAACTACTTACTATTCCGACTATAGCTGGTTTAATCCAACAGCAAATAGAATCTTCCTACGGTCGGGTAATTCCGCTAATGGTTCTCGGTGCGGGGTCTTCCTAGCTTATGCTGTTAATGCATCCTCGGATTCTTGGGCGGCTTTCGGTGCAAGATTAGCCTTTTATGGTAAGATCGTTGTAGTTGATTCAGATACATTTAAGAAAATGCAGGCATAGTCCTGAGTAATACAGATAATTAAATATTAATAACAAGGGCGGGATCTAAAAGAATTACTATGAGATGACTTTATAGTAAGACTGCTGTCACATTATTTCATACTTGAAAAAACAGTCAGGTAATTCAGATAATGGTTCTCAGTGCAGAGTCTTCATAGCTAATGCTAATAATGCATCCTCGAATTCATAGACGAATATCAGTGAAATTTTGGAACTAACAGATACTTTCAGATAACTACAAAAATGTTTGTTGAACTTAGATCAGCCTTACCTCTAGGTAAAAGATAACAGGTGCTTTGAAGAGACCCTAGTAGTATTGTGCGAACGGGTCTTACCACCAAAATAGCTTATGAAAAGAATAGGCAATTTATTTAACAGGATAATATCATATGAAAATCTGGTCAGGGCCGACAAAAAGGCAAGATTAGGTAAAACTAAAAGATACGGCGTTAAGAAATTTGACAGGAATCCACATGAAAATCTGGTCCGGTTACAAAAGGCATTAATTGAAGATACTTATCGTACTTCGGAATACTGCGTATATACAATCATCGCCGATCGTGGTAACAAAGAAAGAGAAATATACAGGCTACCGTATTATCCAGACAGAATAGTCCATCATGCTATAATGAATGTTATAGAACCTTACCTTGTTAATAGATTTACTGCAGATACCTTCAACTGTTTAAAAGGAAGAGGTATTCATTATGGAGTAAAGAGATTGAAAAGAGATTTAAAAGCTGATAAAGAGGGCACAAAATATTGTTTAAAATTAGATATTAAAAAGTTCTTTCCTTCTGTAGATCAAGATGTGTTATACTCACAATTTGAAAAGGTATTTAAGGATAAGAAACTATTAAGATTATTACATCATGTAGTTTATTCTACACCAAAAGGTTTACCAATTGGAAATTACATATCTCAATTTGCAGCAAATTTGAATTTGACTTGGTTCGATAGGTGGATTAAACAAGTATTAAAAATAAAATATTATTACAGGTATTGTGATGATATTGTTATATTACACCCAGATAAAGATTACTTAAGATATTGCTTACAAGAGATTGAAAAATATCTAGCCGATAACTTGAAATTAAAAATAAAACGTAATTGGCAGATATTTCCTGTAGAAGTAAGAGGTATAGATTTTATTGGTTATGTATTTTACCATGATCATACTTTACTCAGGAAAGATATCAAAAAGAAGTTTATTCATAAATTAAGTTATAAAAGTAATAATAAGAGGTTAGCATCACTAGCAGCTTATTGGGGATGGTGTAAATATGGAAACTGTCATAATTTATGGTATCGCTTTACGAGATCTTATAATTTTAAAGATTATAGACAAAAATTATTAAGTGATGATGGAATTAAAAAAAGTACAGGGTGATAATATACCTAAAGTAATAGAATACCTAGGAATGAATGAATGGGCTGTTAGATGGGATATTGAAGAAGTTAATTCTGAAGATATACATGGTTACGCTTACTATGAATTAAAATTCAATGAAGAACCAACTTATGATTCTTTCGTAAGTAAGGTTATCAGAACTAGATATAGTGCAGATGAGGAAGCAGCATTAAAATCTAATATGGTTGAACAATTGCTTAGTGGCAGTCAACCTATTACCAGATATGATGAATGGCAATCTTTTCAAACACTTAGAACAGAAGCTAAAACAATTGGCAAACAAATATTTAATATTTAATTATGGTAATTAAAGTAAAATATAATGGAGAATGGGTTAAAATACCATACTTAAGTAGTGATCATGGTCAGGAACTAGTAGAAGAAGCACCTAAAGATGGTAAGCAATATGCTAGGCAGAATGGAGTATGGTCTGTAGTAAATATACCAGAAGTTGATTTTACTGATGTATATAATGCTATTGATACTAAAGTTGATAAAGTAGAAGGTAAGGGGTTAAGTACTAATGACTATGTTACTGCAGATAAAACCAAAGTTACAAACATCAATGAGGTAGTTGAAGCTGCTACTAAGAATATTACAGCAACAGGTATCTCTATTACTCTGGATAAAAGGAACTTAGTAACCAATGTAGTAGAAAATATAGAATTAAATCTTCCTGCATCTACTACAGCTTTAGCTGGTTTGATGTTACCTTCAGATAAGACAAAGTTGAATGGCATTGCTGCTGGTGCCGAAGTAAATGTTAATGCCGATTGGAATGCTACGGAAGGAGATGCATTGATATTGAATAAACCAACATTGGCTACTGTAGCTACATCTGGTAGTTACAATGATCTTACTGAAAAACCTACTATACCTACTGTAGATGTTGATAAGGAATATGTCGATACTCAATTGGCTACTAAATCTGACTTGCCAGATTATACTGTATTTGATATTTTTATGAATATCATGGATTCGTTAGATACCACCAGTATATCTCAAGAAAATTATAACACTTTACTAAGCAAGTTAGAGAATAATAACACTAGTATCTTTCCTGTAAGGAGTAATTATGCTTATATTATTTCTTTGTATGGTGTAAATTCAGATGGAGTTTTAACCTTAAAAACAAAACAAGAAGTAGAAATAGGTAATGTTACTAATATAGTATTAAAGATTGAACCAGACTTAACATATAGTTTTAATACTAATTCAACAACCATTGATGTTGCAAGCAATACAGGCATTCGCATACAAGTTTCTCAAACACTTGGCGAGGAGGCATATAATGAAAATATCAACTTACATACTACAGGTGATGGAACTAAATCTTTAATGGATGATGGTAAATATCGTAAACTGCCAGTATATGGAAAGAATTTATTGCTTGGATCTGGTACAGAGGTAAGTAATTCCAACCAAAATATTGCTAATTATTGGCTAGTAGAACAGATTCCGGAAGGCACACAGGTTACAGTCACTGTATGGGCGGAATTAGGAGAAGAAATAGAATACCTTAGATTATACAATTCAGGAGGTTCAGCTATATTGATTTCGTTTAATCGTGGTCATTTAGAAAATGGTAAAGCAAGTAGAACATTTAACTGGACTAGTAAAATTCCAAGTAGCGAAGATACTGCTGTTAATACTTATTTATCACTATTCATTAATCCTACTAACACAGGATCTATCTCTACTATCCACAAGATCAAGCTCGAATATGGTGATATTTCTACTGAATGGTCTCCAGCTTGGGAAGATATACCAGATCTAGAAGAAAGATATGCATATGGTGTTGAGTGGGATACTGCATCATCTAGTCCTGATGGGGTTAGAGTAGGTAATATGCAATTGCATAGAGAACTACCTGTCCAGAGTAAGATGAGAAGGTGTCTTTTGGATAGAGATGGTGGAGTTAAAGAATATTTGGATAATGAGCTTTCATGGGGTGGAAGCTATTTGGATTATGCCGTTATGACAGAGATGCCTGAACATTGGTATAAATTGTATTTTAATGGCACTAAATTTAGGATGATGTTGTCCGAAATTCCATTACCTGGGTATAAACATGTAGATAAGTTCTATATCTCAACATATGAAGCCAGAATGTATAGAACCGATAATTTATTATGTTCGGCGGCTGGAGCTAGTAAATTAAGTGATCCTAATTCAATTAATTTTAGAGGTGGTGACAACACCGCTGAATGGGATGATACCTACCGTTCCTTGCTAGGATGCCCTGTTACCAACCTTACCCGAGACCAATTCCGCCAAGCTGCAAGGAAACGTGGTAGTGGTTGGGAAATGTATACGTATGGAGCACATAAGACTCTATTCTGGTTATTTGCAGTAGAATATGCTACATTAAATAGTCAAAAATCGTTTAATGTTCAAAAGGACGCTAACGGTTTCTCCCAAGGTGGCCTAGGTCTGGGACCAACGCAAATGACGGATTGGGCTAACTTCAACAACGCCAATCCCCTTATACCATGCGGCTACACCAACGAGTTCGGGAACGGCTCGGGAGAGAAGGCATATGTAGTGAAGAACGCTTCAGACGGTACTCATGCCACATTGATGGCTAACAGGTATCGTGGTATAGAGAATCCATTTGGTCATATCTGGAAATACACCGACGGGGCAAATATACAGGTTACTACAGGAGATGACGGATTATCCATATTATGGACTACCGATGACCCATCAAATTTTAGTGATAGTTCTTATGTAGGTTATGACAAGAAGGGCAATATCTGCCGTACAGACGGTTTTGCTAAGAAGATGTTGCTTGGGGAAGATGGCGATATAGTGACCACAGAGATTGGCGGCAGCTCCTCTACCTACTGGTGCGACTATTATGCTACCAATACATCGGCTAACCGCATGCAGGTGATACAGGTTGGCGGTAATGCGGACAGCGAGACGAGTGCAGGCCTTGCTTATGTGAGTGCTGGTGATCCCCCTTCTGGTGCATATCGTCGTGTTGGGTCTCGCCTTTGCTTTTTCCCAAAATATAAATCAACTGAAATAACTACAACTACAGAATAATATGAATAGAACATACAGTGATAAAATACCCAGTACAATAGAAAGAGATAGTAATGGTTACTATTTATATAGATGGGATATACAAACGGAACAAAGAGATGAATATATTGGTTATTCTTATTATGAAGTGATTGTATGGCCTACATTAACTGCTAATAAGATATTAGAAACATGTATTAATGAACTATGGGGTACAGATGTTGAAGCAAAGAAATTGAACGACTACAATGCTGCCTTATTGGGGATATTAGATGAAAGTTATATAGACATATATAAAGATTTCCTACAAAAGAGAAAGCAATTAAAAGAGCAAGTAGATTCAGATTTTATTGCTTATGAACAAATGCAAAAGGAATTAAATAGTGGACAAATAACCGCTATTACTTAGGGTAGTGTCAATTTGTAAATAAAGAACTTTTAAACCTTATTGACGTTTACTAAATAAACTGTCAAAAGATATCAGAACGCTAGCTAATCTTGTATTGGTTAGCGTTTTGTTTTTCAATCATCTTCTTTCAAATTATTGTAATGTTACAAAGACTAAATAATATTATATTAACGGCTCAAAGTGTAGCTACAGTGAATTACTTTAAAGAATTAGTTAATGACGGACCGATTAAATTTGTTGCCTGTTTACTATCTGGTGCAATGGGTTGGTTATCTACATTCTTTGCTCCAATATGGACAGTAATAGTTGTAGTGTGTGTATTTATACTTATAGATGCAATTCTTGGCACCAAAGTATCAATTACTCATGGTGGTAAGTTTGAATCTAGAAGATTATGGTCTACTTTAAAGAAATTCGGAAACTGTGCAATGATAATTTCTTGTTGTCATCTTATGGACACAGAAATAGTAAAGTCAATTGACATGCATTTAGTAGAAGCATTTTCTGGTATTGTTTGTGGAGTTGAGTTATGGTCAATGATCGAAAATTTACAAGCAATTGATCCTACTGGACCATGGAAGATCTTCAGTAAGTTCATACGTAGCAAAGGAGAAAAGTATTTGGATATTACAATAGAAAAAGATGATTTACCAAAGATAAAGAAACTTGTAAAAAAGATAAAATGATATTTTCCAAAGTAAAGATAGCTATTGCCGTTATTTTTAGTTTACTATTGTTTAATAATGTCAGACTTGCTAAGAAAGTAAATGACTTAGATAAACAAGTAGGGATTGCAATGAATAATGCTCAAGTATGGGAAAATATTGCAAATCAAAATAGAAATGAAGCAAGGTTATTGGAATTGACAGTAAATGATTTTAAAAATTCTAACGATAGTCTAATAAAGGTCGCCAGGGATCAACAAAAGAAGCTAAAGATCAAAGATAAGCAACTACGTCAAGTAGCATCCACTGAGACCGTAATTAGAGATACCACAGTAAGAATAATCCCTTCGAAAGAAAAGGATTTCTGTGTAGAGCTAAAACCAAATCAATTGACAACCATCACGGTGGCTAGAAAAGATAGCGTGTTCACACATACTATGGAAATACTAAATCATCAAGATTTATTTGTATATGAAGATAAAGTCTATAGAAGACGTTATAAGAATTGGTTTCAAAGATTAATTCACTTCGATTTTAAAAAAGATAAAATAAGTAAATATCAAATTATAAACTCTAACGATCTAATTCAAGTATTAGATACTAGAGTAATACACATATCAGAATAATTGCAATACATTTCAATTTAGTGTTAATCAATAAATAAATTGAAACTATGCATTTGAACAAAATATTAGAACAAATTAAACGCCATCAATCCCCTACAGAAGCTATAGATAAGTTGGCAACAGCTTTAGAGAAGCATGAAGGTAGCCTGTTGGAGAAAGGCTTCACTATTTTAAAGTCAGAATTGGCTGCAAATATGTATGAAGCTATTAATGGCCCTCATTTTGATGAGGAACATGCTCGCTATGCTGTAGAGGGTATGGAAAATGAGGATGGTACAAAAGGTCCTCACTGGACGGTTGAAGAGACAACGTCCGTTGCCAATCAAATGGGCATAAACTTAAAATCAGAGAAACATAATAAGTGGGACTGGTTTGTTGCTATGAATATGATATATTCAGACTTTTATAAAGCAGTAGTAGCAATGACTGGTAGCGCAAATACCAAATATTTCGCAGAATTAGCTAAAGCTTGGCTTTGTGACAAAGACATTTCAGAAGGCAAGATGTGGCACTACTATGTGTACATTATGTGTGACGACGAAGAAAACGATTATAAAGCATACGAACGTATGCACAGAGATCGTGAAGAAGAATATGGTCGTTATGCAAGACGTTCTGGTAGAATGGAATACGCAAATAAAGAAAACGATTACCGATATCCTTACTCTAAATATTATGACGAGTATGAAAGACCTGGTCGTAATAGATATTATGAGTTAGATTATGATCGTGAAGATCGTGAAAAAGAAATGCGTGACCGTGATAAAGAATCCAGAGATAGACGTAACACATCTGTTAGATATTTCTAATTATCAAATTATATATAAATCAATTAAATTATAAATCATTATGTTAGAAAACGAAAGAATTATTGTACAAGACCGTGGTGGTATTGATGCTGGTATCGCTGCGTTAATGCAGAATGCTAATAAAGGTTTTGACCCCGCTGCTTTAATGGCCATGATGAACAATGGTAATGGCATGTTCGGTGGTAACGGTGGTTGGTGGTGGATCTTCATCATCGTGCTCTTCTGGATGTGGGGCGGATGGGGTGGAAATGGCTTCGGTCGTGGAAACCAAGCAGAAACAAATTCGGATTTCGCTCGTTTAGCTGCTATGGGTAATCAAAACAACAATACAGACTTATTGATGCAAGCAATCAATGGTAATAAAGATGCAATCAATACATTATCTACTAATCTGAACTGCGACGTTAAGTCAATTGACAACGCTTTGTGTTCTATCCAGAATGCAATTGGTAAAGTTGGCGGTGAAGTAGGTTTCTCTGCAGAAAGAGTAATTAATGCAGTTAACGCAGGTGACTGCAATGTTATCAAAGCTATTAGTGACTGTTGCTGCACAACTCAACGTTCAATTGATTCAGTTAATTTGAATCTGACTCAGATGAATGCTGATAACAGATTGTCTATCTGTCAGCAAACTAATACTTTGCAGAACGCTATTACTTCAGGTTTCAATACCTTGTCTAGTGAAAATGCTACAAGATTCAACATTCTTGGTGCTAAGATAGACGCTCAGACTCAGATTATCAATGACAAGTTCTGTCAATTAGAGATGAGAGAAATGCAAAATAAGATCGACACATTACGTGACGAAAAGAATGCATTACAATCTTCTGCATTGCTACAACAACAGACTTCTAATATCGTAAGTCAAATTAGACCTTGTCCAGTTCCTGCTTACTTAACATGTAATCCTTATGGATGTAATGGTGGGTTGAATGGATACGGTTACGGTTATCCTTACGGATACGGCGATAGCTGTTGCGCTTAATAAGAAAGGAGGCGATTATGTATCCTTTCGTATTTAATCCATTTGGTAGAAATAACACCGTAAATATTTTAGATCTAGTAATACCTAAAGTAAAAACTATAGCAATAGGTGAATCCACTGAAAATGTAGTATTAGGTATCTGCCCTAAAGTATGGTGTAGATTACCCAAAGAAGGTGTAATTGTTTTGGAAGTTAGACACACAGCAGAAGCTTCAGGAGCTAGTCTACCTGTATTTATCTCGGTTTCTGGTTCTGTAAGCACTGCTTCAAATACTCGCAATATACCTTTAGTAAATGCTTCAAGTGAGCCAATTACTGGTTCACAAGTTAGTGCTGGGAACAGATACATCGCATATTTTAATAAATGTGACAATGTAATACAGTTGATGAATTATACTCCTGCACCAGCTGCCTAAATATTAATCAAGATATATGGGCAGCTATGAGAGTTGCCCATATTCTTTAAATTTATAAAGATATGACATTCTCTCAGTTAACGTCGGGTACTAGAATACACGTACTCGAAATAACAGGTACTTTTAAAAAGAACACAACGTACAGTTTAGGAACGGTAGTCAGTGTATCAAAACCCTATGACGAACCAGTGCCACCGACACAATTTCCGATGCCTATGCAAAATAGACGTAAGCTCGTGGATCTAGTGATTTCGTGTGATGGTGAACAAAGAAAACTGTCAGTATCTGAAGATAAAACAATGATGACCGATTCATCCATCGGTCTTACTATAGCCACAGAAAAATCACAAATTGTTAACATGGTTAGACAGTCTCTTGATGATTGTAGAATTAAGAAAGAGAGCCTGAGTAAGATTGATGAGGAGATGAGGAGATGTGAAGACATCTTAAAAATACTTAATGTAAATTCGGACATAACAACCAATGTGACAAAAGATTTCAAAGAACTTGATGACTTAAAAGCTGAAGTGAAAGAGCTTAAACAACTTTTACAAAACGTATCTGCTGTTCGTCCGGAAGTAATAAAAAATACTCCACCTAATTCTACTGAAGACAAAAAAGTAGAACCAGAAGGAGAAATAAAAAAAGAAATCTAAAACACAAAGGTTGGCTATTTAGTCAACCTTTTTTATTTTAAATAATATGAGCACATTATACAATAACAAATATGATATCCTAGCTAGTACAATTCAACCCAACCCTGCTTCTGTTAAATATTGGGCAGATTTATCATCTAATGCAAATGGTGGAGATTTGAAATATTTTGACGGTACCAAGTGGGTTTTGGTAAATAACAAAGCTACTGAAGACATTAGTACTTTAAAACAAGATGTGGAAACTCTTAAAGAATCCAAAGTAGACAAAGTGAATGGCAAACAATTATCTACTGAAGATTTTACAACAGCTGAAAAATCTAAGCTTGCAGGTCTATCTAATTATAATGACGATGAAGTAAGAGAGCTAATTTCAGCTTTAGCACTTAGAGTAGGATCTCTAGAAGAAAGAGTTGCTGCATTAGAAACACCGGCTGCGTAATGGAATTAACATTAAATAGAATCTTTCTAGGTAGCTCTGCAACTATTGGAGAATTGTATGTTGATGGGGAACACATAGCAGACACTCTTGAAGATAGAGTAAGACCAGAAGGAGAAAAAGTTTATGGTAAAACTGCAATACCCGAAGGTACTTATGAAGTTAAATTGACTTATTCACCAAGATTTAAGAAAATATTACCAGAAATCCTTAATGTACCTAACTTTAGTGGTATTAGAATTCATACTGGTAATAGTTCTAAAGATACAGAGGGATGTATTCTTGTGGGTACTTGGGATGGTGAGAAAGAAGATTGGATATCTAATTCTACTGTAACTTATAATAAGATTATACCCCTACTTCAGAAGGCGGTGGATAATAAAGAACAAGTAACAATAACAATAAATAACTTATAAGTATGAAGAAACATTATGCAACTCATGTAGAAGACACTGATAAACTTATAAGTGTGGCGGGCCCTATACTGGAATATGAAACTTGGTATGAACAGTATAAGAAGCTGATGGAAGAACAAGCGCAACGTAAATATGGTCTTTATACCCCTACTTCAGAAGGCGGTGGTGATTTTGATCCTTCTTCATTTGATCAAGCATGGACAGTGGCCGGCAAGACCAATGAGGATAGTGATCGTGCTACTATTACCAATATTACAGGCAATGGTAATGATCTTAAGCTGACCAATTTTGGGTTTGCGGAAGGTAGCGGGTATAATCAAGAAGGTGAATATGCGGGCTATCTGATTACTGATGGGGTGGATGATAAGGTTGTTTCGTCGGATTTTGTAATGGATAAGGAATTTACGATTGTTGGTGAGTGGAAGCTGGTGGCTGACGGGATGGAGTCTGCGGGTATCGTAAAACCTTCTTCTTTATTTGTGTTTAACAAAGATAATGGATTGATAATATACATAAATAACACAAGTAAAGGACAAGTTTTAAATACTAAATCTTTAAAGGCTATTTGCTCAGATGGACGTGTATATTATGATGATTGGTCTGAAATGCTAGTTAGTGAAGAACAACCTATCGCAAGTAGTAATAAGTACTTAATGATTGGTAATAATGGAAACCACTTTACTAAAATCGCCTTAAAGAATTTAGCCATTTACAACCATATCCTATCCAAAGACGACTGTATCAAAGCATATGATTATTTACAAACATTAAAAGCGAAATGATATGAAATTTATAGAGATACCAGTAGAAGTATATGATCTAATACCAGAGGAAACAAAGAAACAAATGAGTATTGATTCACCAAGATACAATGTATATAATACTAAAATTATAATGCATCTCACACATTATGAAACATTGTTTCCTTCTGATATGAAAATAGATGGAGAAGAAATAACCGAACCTACGTATCCATTTCCTGTATATACATCCCCGTCCTTAGAATTTAGTAACTTACTAGCTTCAGAAGAATGGAGCTCAAATGAAGAAGAATATGACATTTAATTCATTAAATTCAATTATAGACGATATATTTCTCATACTTAGGGATAATAACATTTCCGAGTCTGAGAATCTATCACGTATACAGGTAGAACAATGGATTCATCAATACAGAGCTTATCTAATCAAACAAGATTTGGATAAAGGTAGAGACATAAATGAATCGTATGTTCAAACAATAGGACCATTGCATATTTCTAAAGTACGAAATTGCCCTACAGATGGATACAATTATAAATCTGATGAAGAACTACCAAAGTTTATAGATTTACATTTTGGATCTGGATTGATTTGTGTAAAAGACTTAGATGGTAATTTGATTCAAGTTGGAACTGAAACCAAAGCAAAGTATCAAATTAATAGAAAATATACATGCAATGATTATATTGCATATCTTAAAGGAAATCATTTGTACATAGTGGGACCAGAACATCTAGAGTATGTAAAAATAGATGGGATTCTAGAAGATCCAACGTCAATTGGTGAATGTTTTGATAGGGATGATACACCATATCCTGTTCCTGCAAACATGATACCTACGATTAAAGATATGATCTTTAGTAAAGAATTAAATTTGATGTTACAAATGCCAAATGATACTACTAACAATAGTACAAATGATGTAAAAGTTCAATAATGGAGACGAAAGCTTATACGGGACACAACTTCTATGACTCGTATTCTAAATATGTGGAAGATAATCCACTATATCAAGTTGAATATAGAGTATTTAGAGACATAATAAACGATTACTTTAAATATCTTAGAGATGAGTTAATAGAAAACGGAAAAGAGGTTAAGTTACCTTGTAGAATGGGAACCATTCAAATAGTAAAACACAAACCTAAAGAGTATACTGGGAAGAGTCTTCGAATTGATTATGCTGAGAGTAAGAAAGCTGGTAAAATTATTTATCATTTAAATGAACATTCCAATTTCTATAAATATAGAGTATATTGGAATAAACAGAATATGATAACACCAAATAAAACCAAATATCAATTGGTGATGACAAGGGATAATAAAAGGCATCTTGCTCAGATTATCAAAAATCATATTAGAGATTATAGAGAATTATGATTACAAAATTAACTTCAATTAAAACGGTAATTGCTAAGATAATTGCTGATCTAGATTTGAAAGAAGATGACATGAGAATAAGTGACATCAGATCTTGGTGTGGAGAAGCAATTGAAAAGATTGGTGCTGTTACACAATTTATTCCAAAAGTATCTGGTCAAGATGGTACTCCAATTACTAAATTGTGTGGGTATCAAGCATCATTACCATGTGATCTTCATCAATTGCATCAAGTTGCATACTCTTTTAATTGTGATGGACCTTGGTTTCCTATGAGGAAAGCTACAGGTTCATTTGCTGTTTGGGGACATGGCAAATGCTGTTGCAACTGTGACTGTTATGATGAACTTGGACACAAAAAGGAATGTAGACACAACAATTGTTGTGAACATTGCGATCCAAATATGATTGTACAAGAAGATACAATGGTAAATTTAGTAGTAGATATGATTGGTAACATTGATAAAACAGAGGCTTTAGAATTGTTAAACACTAATCAGAATTTACGTACAATCATTTCAAATCTTATAAATGAACGAACATGCAATGATGGATTTAATACTGCAAATCCTAGTGGAGGGCTACAATATAGTATTAAACCTGGATTTATAATGTGTAATGTTCCATCAGGTTACTTAAAACTATCCTATAGTGCAATACCTACTGATGAAGATGGATATACTTTAATACCAGATTTAACTTCTTATACTGAAGCTATATACTGGTATGTTACAATGAAACTGAAATACCCTGAGTATTTGAATGGTAAATTAAATAGAGAAGTATACTATGATATTAAAAGATCTTGGAATTTTTATAGAAACCAAGCATATGCTGAAGCATTAATGCCAAATGAAGATGGCATGGAGTCTATTAAAAATAACTGGAATAAAATTGTTCCAGAATTTAGAGATCATAATACTTTTTATTCACATACTGGGGAAAGACAAATAATTTATAACGCAAATGAACGCTACTAGACAAACAAATACATTTGCTGGTGGGCTTAACATGGATGTAGACTATTCTGTGTTAAAAGACAACCAGTACATATATGCAGAGAACATTCGGATATTAACGAATGAAGGATCTTCTTTTGCAGCAATGCAGAATATAGAAGGGTTCTTAGCGTGTAGACCTTCTTCAAATTTGTCTGGTGAAACTATTATACACGTTACCACAGTAAGAGATTGGGCGATTGTTTTTACTAAGGTTAATGGTACAAATAACAATAATGTCTATAGAATTGATTTTTCTAGATCCCAAGAGGAACCAATTGTAACAAAAGTAGTAACTAATAGACCTTTAGATATAGAAGTATCATCTAGTAATACAGCTGCAATCAGCAGTGTGTGTAGATGGGAAGCTAGTAATAATGTAAAGGTATATTGGGCAGATGGTCATTCACAAATCAAAGTAATAAATGTAGACGATGATCACATATCCAGTAATGAATCTATTACTTCGGATTCTATAGTAATGTTACCAAAAGCTACATTACCACCATTTGAATTTAATGGATTTGGGACAGGTAGTTTAGAATCTGGAATGATACAGTATTGCTATCAATTGTTTAAAGTGAGAGGTACAGAATCTGCAATATCTCCACTTACTCCCCTTTATCATTTAAGTGATGGAGATCAAAAAACAAATTACAATGCTGTAAAAGGAAGTTCTAAAGGGCAAAATACTGGTAAGTCTATAAAGCTGCAAGTAAGAAACAATAGCACTGGATTTGATAGACTTAGAATAATTTCTTTGTTCTATAAGGCAAAAAACGAAGTACCTGTAATATCTATAGTAGATGATATAACTATTGGGACTGGTTCTGTAATAAATTATGAGGATAAAGGTGGTAGCTTGGTATCAGAATTAAGTATTGATGAATTTAACTCATTAGCTAATTACACATTTGTGCCTGAAGTAATAGAATCTAAAGACAATAGATTATTCGCTGCTAATCTTACTGAGAAAACATGGGATGTAGAATATGATGCTAGAGCATTTAGAGCTAATTCTTCTGGTAATGTATTATTGCTATCTAACTCTGGTTCTTCGTTAAACTTTGCTCTATCAGCATTAACTACTACAAATATACCTAAAGACCACGATTGTATATGCCCATTTAATGTAGATGGTAGTGCATACAAATACACTACTTCTCCAACAGGAGGATACATACAAGGTGGAAAAGGCAAGAATGTATCATATAGATTTATTACTACAGATTTACTAGAAGATGCATCTACTACATCTAGAGGAATGATAGACGAAGAATTTACATTCAATTCTTCTTCAAGATCACTTACTAGTTTAGGTATCAACTATGAAGGTAATGATAAATCAAATACAATAAGCTTATCATCTGGTAACAAAATACCAAACTATTCTAATGCTGAAATAGAATCCAAAGTAAAGGGGTATATGAGGGATGAGATTTATAGATTTGGTATAGTATTGTATAATAAGCAAGGTTTAGCATCACCAGTGCATTGGATAGGTGATATAAGGATGCCATCTAATAAAGATTCTGGTTATAAGTTTTTTACTTCCAATGAGGCTAGTGATTATGGATCTAATTTATCAGTTGTTACTAAACCTCTTGGTATTGAATTTGAAGTAAAGAATTTACCATCAGACGTAGTAAGATATGAGATAGTTAGATGCGAAAGAACTCTATCTGATAGAACTATATTAGCTCAAGGTGTAGTAAGTTGTATTACAAATTATGACAGAGATTCTAACATCTTAACACCATTCCCATATCTAGCTTATTCAAATAAGCATGGTTACTATGCAAAGACTCATAACGATGGAGATTTCCAATATACCTTTAACTTGTCAGATACACAATCTAATAATTATTTCATGTTCGTGTCTCCAGAGATAGCGATTAACAGAGAAAATGCAGATGCGTTAATTGATAAGTTTCAAACAGTTGAAAAGGTAGGGGTTATGACGTCTCCTATTACTGCGGATGGTGATTGGGGTATTACAGATGGTTCTCTAAAAGTATTAGCAAATGCTAGATCTATAAAGTATGACGGTTCCACAATAAAACCAACTAAATCATTAGGAGGTCAATCTAGTAATGGTTATGTGTCTAGTGGAGCAATAGTAATAAACAATGATGATTTTTATTCAGCATTGCTTGCTAAATACTATGGTTTATATGTTGAAAATGGTGTTCAATCTGCTGCGATAGAAAGTGCAAAATATGCTGGTCCTAGTAGTCCTTGGTTAACAAACGGTGATCAGCCTTGGTATAATGCTGAAGCAGTGACTATTGGTGACAAAGTTTATTATAACTGGGTGTGGGATAATATTAGAACTGCAGGAGACAGTGAAGTAGATAAGACTGACGCAAATAATGTTAGAAAATATGGTCCTCATGGAATATGTGCCATATTTAAGAGTGATAACATGGTTGCTAATATACCATTAGCTGTAAGTACTTCTAGTTACAGATATGTCAATGCAGTTGTTTTGTGTAATATAAAGCAAAGTGTAAATGCATATGGCGGTAATTCATACTCTGCTATACAGAACTCTGTATATATTACTACTGGTGCTAGCGCTGAATCTAGTGTTTCCACAGTACTGTGCTATGGTGGTGATACATATCTAAATATATTTGATTATAATAACTGTATGTTTAGTTACAATACAGATGATTATTATAATAATAAATCAAATAGATTATTCTTAGGTGCGTTCATACCGTGTGAATCAAGTGTTAATTTAGCATTAACTCATGCTGACTCATCTATAAATAGAACTTATCAAGCTGGTGATGGGTATGCTAACCACTTTGTAGAAGATGATATAATTACTGTTGGTGATTTATATACTCAGAACACTCCATCATATGCATATAATGACGCTTACTCTGCTCAACCTAATGCAAAAAAGTTTGTAGCTAAATCTATTTACAATATAGATAATTTATTAACAGATACTCGTATCATATCTTCAGAGCTTAAAACAAATAATGAAGTTACTGATTCATGGACAAAATTCAAAGTAGCCAATTATCTTGATGTAGATACTAGATTTGGACCAATTAATGATATGAAGTTATTTAAAAACAATTTAGTATTCTGGCAAACAGACGCTTTTGGCACAGTTGCAGTGAATGAACGTTCTATTATAACTGATAATAATCCAGGTGCTCTTACTCTAGGTGTTGGTGGTATACTAGACAGATATGACTACTTTACTACAATGAATGGTGAAAGTCCAAACCAGTTGAGAGCAAATACTCAATCAGATAGTACTGTATACTGGTATGATAGTAAACGTAATGAGATATGTGGTTTTAATGGTCAGTTACAAACAGTATCTAAATTAAAAGGAGTTCAATCTTATTTGAATAAGAATAAAGACTTATTTAAAAAAGATCCTATTGCAGTCTATGATAAGAAATATAATGAAGTTCTGTTTACTCTAGGAGATAAAACATTAGCGTTTAATGAACAATTAGGAGTATTTACTTCATTCTATAACTATAATCCAGACTATTACGCAGAATTTAGTGATAAACTATATTTATTTAAATCATTGAAACTGTTTAAATATAATGGTGGTGAACAAGCTGATTTAGATTCTGACAAAGCAAAGGTATCTGAAATAGAATTTGTAGTTAACAAAGATTATCCACAAACCAAAACATTTGATAATGTTGAATATAGTGGTGATTTTACTACAGATACTAATTTTGATTTGATCTTATTTACTACAAAAAGACAGACTAGTGAAACATTAACTAGTGAAGATATTGATTACAGAGAGGATACTTATAAATTTGCAATCCCTCGTAATTCTTTGAAGCTTAATGAAGTAGAACAACTGGCTAACAAATCATACAAAGATAGAATGAAGGGAAAATATCTCATCTGCAATTACAAGTATGATTGCAATGGTGGTAATAAATTTAAAGTGCCATACATTAGTACAGCTTATAGATACTCAATGATATAATATGAAAAAGAAAAACAATAAAAAGACTATACCAGCATATGCGTTTGGCATGGATCAGTTGTCAAACTACCTTGGTGGAGCTAATGTATTTGGCTCTGCCATTTCTGGTTTATCAGAAGAAGGTTCAACAGGTGATATTGCAGGTAGTACTATTGGCAGTGCAGCTTCGTTAGCCGGTGCTGGTCTCACTGTAGGTGGTCCTATTGGTGCTGCTGTTGGTGGTGGATTAGGATTAGTGAGTGGACTTATTGGTTCAATTAAACGCAAGAAACAAATGCAAGCGTTAAGACGCAGAAAAGAAACTCTCAATAAAACTAAAATAGGTATGAATGCCGCAGCTGAAACTGAAGGAGAATATTGGGATGATAATGATCTTGCATATACATTTGAGAATGGTGGAATACTCCCAGACTTAGCTTACTTGGACAACAATGAAGTGGTTAGAGATGATTATGGAAATATTATTCAAGTTCCAAATACTCAACCAGGCACAGATAATCATTTAGTTGATGCGTCTACTTTGGAATCTGTGTTATCTGACAAAATTAAAAGACCTGGTACAAAGAACACATTTGCTAAGGAAGGACAAATATTATCTAAGATGACGAAACCTAGCAAAGGCAAAGACAAGTTTGCTGAAAATACAAACAGATTAAATAAAATAAATGCTAATAAAGCTTACAATAAATTATTAGCAGAACAAGAAGCAGTTAAAGCTGCTAAAGGAGTTAAACCCAAAGTAAAAGGAATACCTGCATATGCAGATGGTAAAGGTAAAACTGTAGACGAAGTGAGAAGTAAGATGAACACAGATACATACGCTGCATACTCTGATTTCTTTGATGAACTTGGTACAGGATTAAATAAATTTGGTGAAGCATTGGGGTATTTTCCAAAACGCATATTTGGTCCTCTTATAAATAACAAGAACATAACTAAAGCTGTAGAATCTGCAAGAAATACAAAGCCTTCTGCCACTTCTATGGATTATACTGGTGACACCAACATTAGTAAAGTATTCAATAGAAGTACATCTATGAATCCTTTATCAATTGGTTCTCCTACTACTGGTGCTTGGTTTTCATATCCAACACAAACAGTAGATGCAATCACATATGCAAACGACGAGCCGATCTATGTTGACATACCTCTTCGACCGATTGAATCTGAACCAACTGTAACAAGCATGTACACAAATGCATCGAATAAACAAGTTACAAAAACTCCTAGTACTACTGGTTCCGTAACCACCAAACAGACAACCAAACCTAACATTACTAAAACTACTACTCAAAGATTATCTGAACCAACAATGCCACTAGTAAACACTAGTATGGCAATAGATTGGGAGGATATTGTTACTCCAGTAAATATACCAACGTCTGCAGATGAAGCTACTAAGAAACGTGCACTTGGTAAACCAAAAAGTGGTTATTCACCAGATTGGTTATCGTTGGCTCCTACGGTGTATAATACTTTACAATCATTAAGAGGACCAGAAGAAGAACCATTAGTATTAAACCCATATACTGGTGCGATTAGAAGCACAATGGCTAGACGTAGAATGAATATAGAACCTGCAAGATTAGCTAACAGTAGATCAAGGGCCATTTCAAATTATAACTTAGCAAATATTAATGCTAATACTGGTGCTAATTTAGCAGCAAGAACTCAAGCTGCTGTTGATGAGTATGCTTCTAATGCAAACATGTACGCCACTAAACAAAATGCTGACAATGCTTACTTAGGAGAATACGCAAATACTCTTAATAATTTAGGACAACAATTTGTACAAAGTGAAAATATGTACAACTATCTTAATGCTAGAAACAGAGCTGCTGCTAGAAACTTTGGAGCAACTGCAACTAGTCAACTTGGTAAATGGTCTCAAGTAAACAAACTAATGCAAAATCAATACAATAGGGATCAAATGACACTACCATTCTTAGCTGATTTCTTAAGTCAAGGATTTACTAAAGAACAAGTGGATAATTTATTAACAAGAACTAGAAATAGAGTTTAATATGGTAAATAGATATGATAATCCTGCACAAGCAGAGTTCATAAATACATACGTTCCAATTCCATTTGAACAATTGTATACACTTGGGAAGCAGGCAAAAGAAAATGTAGATCAAGCATTAAAAGATTATTCAACAGCTTTGGACAAATGGGCTGAATTTCAATCTCCATCCGCTGCTGACACAAAAGCATACTATGATGAAACTTATGGTAGAGCTTTGCCTGTGGCTGAAGAATTGTCTAAAAACTTAGACATGATAAAAACCGCAGAAGGGAGATCCAAAATATATTCAGCAATAAATAATGTAGACAGGGCTAAACTAAGCATGCTTCGTCAAAGTGCTGAAGGTTTAAAAGAAAGACAAAAAGTAAATCAACGCTTAATGCTAGAGGGAAAATACAATCCTTTATGGCATGACGTTGATTTCACTGGTTATAATACACTTACTTCAGGTATTTATAATGATGTATCTCCATTAGGTTATCAATCAATAAAAGATCTTACAGACAAATATGTAAATAATCTTAAAGATAGCTATTTGGGTAGATCCAATGGTTTTATTCATACTGGTGTAACTGGGGATCAAATTAAAAAAATATTGGATGAAAATAAAAGTGGTATACTATCTACTCCTGAGGCTCAAATGCATATGCAAGTGTACTTAAAACAGAACCCTGGAGCAACTGCTGAAGATGCTGCAAATGCTTTTATGGAAAGAGCATATATAGATAATCAAGAATACATTAGAAATAATATTACAGTAGACCCATATGCAATGCAAGCTTTGAAAGGACAACAAGCTTTAAGAGTTGCAGCTACACGAAAAGGAAAAAATGGTGAACAACCCACTGATTATCCAGATGCTTATACTAAATTGTATAATGACGCAGTAGTTCAAGAAAAGCGTCAAATGCAAAATAATCCAAATCTAACTAGAACAAGATCGTTTATAGAAGGCCAAGCATCTATGATACAAACTTTAATGGATGCTGCTAATGCTCTAGAGTTAGGTGCTATTACTCCAGAAGAATACAACACTATGTATAAAGCATACCAAGAATCTGCATCAAAGAACTACAGTAATGAAGCTATGGCAAATGCTTATGCAGAGGATGTTAGGGATATGTTTGCTAAACAATCTGATATATTCCCAGCTGTTGGAGTAAAACAAGAAAAGTTACCATTGTACTATGATACTGCGTCCAGGGTGTTGAACGAGCTTACTTATCCTACTTCAGGATTAGTTATGAACCGTTACAATAAAATAAAATCTTCTAAAGAAGTAGAAATCAATAGTAATGATGCTATAACTAATGGATTTACTATTCCAGATACTAATGGGTTAATATTGTCCACAGACTTTGTAAACAAAGTAATGAAGGTTCCTTCTATGAAATACACTGTTCAGGATAATTCAAGACTTAATAGAAACTTTGCAGAAGACCTAAAATCTGGAGTATTCCAAGATGTTATAAAGGTGCCTAGAAACAAAATAATGGTAGGTGAATTCAATGGCCAACCGCAATTATTTCAAAGGGTTAGTGTTAAGATACCTATTCAGTCTATAAGAAATGCTAACTATGATGTTGACAGTTTTAAAGAAATGGTTAATAAAACTATGGGTTTAACATCTGAAGTTGGTTTAAGTGTTAAGCCAATAAAAGGTGAAAGTGTGGAAGATGCATGGGGTCACTCTGACACCAGAGGTGGTGCAGCTCTTACTGGAGAATACTTTACATTTGATGCAATGGAACCAATTGATCCACATGGTATGACAAGAATGACTTTTGATCAAGAAGTCAATAAAGAACATGGTGGGTCTAAACTACAAAATGATTTATATGATAGTTCATATAACGAATCATATTCTTCTGATATCGAACTTTATCAAACTATGCTTAATCTGTTACAATAATATATGGAAACATCTATATTAGACAAATACAATGCTGGTTTAACACCTTCTAAAACCAATGCTACTACTGCGGCTATACGACAAGTAAACGCCCAGCATTCCCCTTTAACAAAGATTAAAACTGGATATGATCGTGAATTGGAACAAACACCAATTGATGATTATGAAGAAATGTATCTATTGGACAAAGAAAATCCAGAGGAAACTCTTAAAGATAAGAGTTACTTAAAAGATGCATGGACCACTTTTATGAATAGTAGAGATCAAATCAATCTAATGTCGGAAAGAGCTAAACTAGCTAAAGATATAAACCCCGTATTAGATGATATTGATTATGAATTGAATTTTCTTAGTGATAAGCAAAAGCTTAAAAATCTTGAAAATACTATTCCTACTTTGGATGAGAATTCTGAAGAATACAAAAATGCAATATCTGAATACTTTCAACTCCAAAGAACATTAGCAGATAGACAAGAGCAATACGATAGCATCTTGTCTAAATATGGTGAAAAAGAAGGTGATAACATTGATGCGAGAATTGAATATCTAAGTAATTCTAGAAAATCGTGGGAAGAAGAAAGATCTAAAGTAAATGAAGAAATAAATAATATATATTCTAACTTACGAGATAGATCTGAAAATTATACACCGTCTTCTGAATTTAGAATAAAGGAACAAAGAGCTCAAGATAAACCTTGGTATTCCCCAGATTATTTCTTATACGCTGGTCCAGGTTTAACAGGTTCTTCTATGGCAACTGTTAATGGTTATATTGCAGATGCTTTAGCTACTGGAGCTTTATGGTTAGGTAGACATTATGCTACTACTGGAGCATTGAACGCTGTCCCTGGAATTGGTGCTGCATCTAATTTAATTGGGTGGGGTAGTGCAATTGCAGCTACTGCAGTTAGTGTTGCTGGTAATATATACAGTAGACATAGAGAATCTTTAGCTCAAGTATATGGTGCATATAGATCTAGAATTGAAGATAATCTAAAGGAACAAGGCATTGATATTAAACAATATGCTGAAATTGGTAGAAATCAGTTAAAACAACAAAACCCTAATGTAGATGTTTCTAAAATCTCTGATGATGAAATAATCGATAGAGTTATATCTGGAGAAATAAACATAGATGATGTAACTTTAGCTAATGCAAAAAGATCCCTGAAAAATGGATTAGAAAGGGTTTATGATAACAACATGGCATTATCTGCTATGGATGTTGCTCAATCTGCTTTAGTATTTGCACCTCTTGGCAAAGCTATGGGTAAAATAATAACAGCTCCAATTAAAACTGCTTTAAATCCATTATTAAAAACAGGTACAAAATTAACTGAAGCTGCAGCAAGTAAATACAATAAACTTATAGATGCTTATACTGGATTTAATGCTAGACTTGCATATAATTCTCCAGTAAAAAATGCTAGCTTACAAGCCGCCAAGGCACTCGGTAGATTAGGTTTCTCTGCTACTGGAGAAGCATTTGAAGAAGCTAATCAAGATGTGTTTGATTATGATTATATTTCAGGTAAGTATGATGGAAAGTCTAGCAGCATTTTTCAATCTTTGATGGGTTTAGCTGATGCAAATTATCGTACTGCAAAAATATTGTCTGGAATAGATACTGAATCTGAATTAGCAAATGATCCACAATTTTGGAATGATGTAAAAGGTGGTTTTGCATTAGGTTTATACATGGGTGGACCTACAATTGCTTATCATTCTGGGTTAAAGACTTACAAAGACATGACTGCCAACTCTTTTGTAAGAGACGTAGTTGCAGATCACATTGGTAAAAAAGATGCAATGATCAAAGCTATGTCCTACTCTGAGATGGCAAACAAAAAATTAAACTATCAACAAAATGTACTTGATGTACTTGAAAACTACAAGTACAATCTACCAGAAGGTATCACTGAACAAGATTTAAATGATGAGATAGCTACTGCAAATAACATTTTCAGTTTATCTAAATCCAAAGTAAACCAAAATATTGGTAAGACTATTGGATACAATCCTGGAACTACTGAATATAATACTTTAATTGGATTGCAACACTTGGCTACAATAGATGCACAAGAAGCACTTGATAATGCCAATCAAGCACAAGAGGCAGACAATGCTTTCTATACTACTTTGGAAAATGATCAAATGTTAAATCATTATTCTCCAGAAGAGAAGCTTACTGCTGTTGCATTAACTAAGTTAAACATTCAAAAGCAAGCATTAGAACAATTAAAAACAGCACTCGAATCTAAGCCAGAAGAAAATCAACAAAAGTTTGGTATAACGAATGAGTCAAATGCTGTTGGTAAATCTATTTCAAAAGAAATACCTAATATATTAAAAGACATAGATGCTAAACTAAATCAATTATCAGAAGGTACTAGATTCAGTTCAAACTTCATAGCCACTCCAAATTTGGTTAACAAAGGTATTGATAGTTATGTCAACACAATGATTGCAAATCATGACCTTTTGGTAGCTGAGCATAAGATGAATGAAATATTCGGTAATACTTTGGAAGATGGTAAACTTATAAACTTCAACAACGCTTCTAATGAATCAAAAAAGAAGATAGGTAAAAAGATAAAAGAAAGAATTGATAATTATATAAACAATTCAGATGAGTCATCAAAGATAGTAGAAGAAAATGCAAAGGATGTTGTTGAAGCAGAATCTGCAAAAGAAATGTCTAGAGAAGCAGCTAATCAAAGTGATGATCAACAACCTATTACTAACAACGAAACTCAAGTAGATAATCAAGTAGCTACTGAAGTAGAGCAAGAAAAGGCAACGTCTCCAAAAACTCCTATTATGGATGACAGGGCTACTTCTGACATTGATACTAAAATACCAGTAGCAGAGAAGGAAGTAAAAGAAGATGAAGAATTTCCTACTAAAGGATTAGAAGAGTTAAGTAAGGAGTTTGAAGATACCTTAGCCAAAGTAAAAGAAAAAAAACAAGAAGATACTGAGAGGAAACCTAAACCTGAGCCTAAACCAGTTGTTGAAACTCAAGAAGACGAAGAGGATGAAATAGAATTTGAGCGAGCTGATGAAAAAGCTCTGATAGATTTTGCAAACTCTGAAGCTGTTTCTGATGAGGAAGATAAGAAAGTATCTGAAACATATAACAATTCTAATCCTGAAGTAACTGAAGAATCTCAAGTAAAATGGGCCCGTAAGAAGATTGCTACAGAATCCACAATGAATAGGAGAACAGATATGGACTCTGAGACTAGAGATTTGGATGAATCTTTAGAAATGGAAGAATTAGTACAAGATAAGGTATCTCATACACTGTTCTTTAATCCTGATGCTACAACGCCTATTTATCCTGGTACCAAGCCAGGCAAGGAATTAGCAGAGAGAATAAAAGATCCAAACTTTTTTAATGATAGTTTCTGTGAGTTTGTTATAAATAAAGATTATACAGAAAAGGGGCATAAACCATATAAAGAAAATGATCCTAGTACATATGATTCTGCATCTATAATAATGTTAATTCATCATGGCACTGGCGATTATGCAATGGCTTTGAAAACTCCTTCTGGAGCTAGAACTTTCTTAGCAGCAAAATTATCTAGCATACCTAAAGAAAGGCTTACAGAAGAGGATATTAATCTTATTAATAATGCTAATGATTTATCTATAGCAGATTTACGTAGATTTAGAAATGCAGTAATTTCTACAATAGAGTCTGCAACAAATGATGAAGCTGTAGTACCTAGCACAATAGTTAGAACCAAAGGAATACCTAATGTTGTTAGAAAAGATGGTAGAGCAGTGTTCAGACCAATTCATGAAGTAAAAGGGTTAGAAGTACCAACAGAAATTACTGACATTACTCCAGAAAAAGTAACATTTGGTATAAGTGATGGTATTGTAAAAGATTCTGATATAATAGGAGCCAATGGTGAGAAATTACCTGGTAAAGGAGGTAGTGGACAATTGTTTATTTACCCACCAAAATCCAATACTTTATCAAATCAAATGCTACCGTTACAATTAACTCTTCAAAGATTTGATAGAAAACAAGCTGAATTCTTAGCCAATTTGTTAATTAATTATGGTGCTAATCCTAATTCTGAATATGGAGATACAGGAATCATTGCTGGAGAATTAATTGATTTCATGGTTAGATTTGGAGATGCTACTAAAGTAACTACTGCAGATAAAACATTTGATTGGTTAAAAGAAAAGCAGTTATATATTGATGATAAAAGTAATTTGGTAATTGGTGAAAAAACATTCAATATTGGTAACTTATCTACTCAGGATAAAAAAGACATAGCTGAAGCATTAATGGGATTCCATTGGCGTGTAGCTAGAAAAAATTTCTTTAGACCAGTAAAAGAGGCATTACCTTCAATATATGATTATTTTAATCATAATTCTATTGACTCACTTGATATTATTCCAGGCGTATCCTTTACTAAGGATGACTTCATTTCTTCTACTCCAGTTTATACTATGGGAGTATTAGAAAAAGCTGGTATAATAAAAAGTGATTTAGATGATCAACTGTTCAAAGATTCTTTCGCATATGCTGAAGATGTTCAAAAGATACCAAGAAAGATCAATAATCCTGAAGTAAAAGAAGCTGTTGAAAACAAAGCAGGTTCATTGCCAAATATTCCTAGTATTCCAGAACCACAGGCAAATGTTACTGAAGATGTTACAACATCTGAAATTACCACTCAAGATGATTCTTATATAGAGGAAATAACTAATGATGGAGAAATAGATCCTTTAAGCTTGGGTATTGATGAAGATTTTGATATACCTACTCGTAAAGTTACAGGTAACATATCAGAAGTAGTAACTCCAGAGGAAATTCAATGGTTTAGAAATAAATTAGGATTACCAGAAGATTCTTTACATATCGTTGAAGATGCTATTGCACTTGGTGGTAATGAATATGCTATGGGTCTTGTTAGAAAAGATTCTACCATACTGTGGAAAGGTGCAGAACGTGGTACATTGTATCATGAAGCATTCCATAGAGTATCGTTATTAACTATTTCTCCAAAGGAAAGAAAGAAAATTTATGAATTCTATAGAAATAGAACTGGTTTTGTTGGAAGTGATAAACAAGTAGAGGAAGCTTTAGCAGAAGACTTTAGGCAGTATATGCTGAATAAAGTAGATCCTGAATTAAATCTTCTTAAAAGAGCTTGGAAAGCTATTAAGAATTTCATAAGTAAATGGGTTTGGAGAACTGATACCAGCATTGATAATATTTTTAATAGAATCGCTTCTGGTTATTATAATAGATCTAAACAAAATTCAGCTGCTGTAAATGAATTTCTTGCTGCATATAAAGGTGCAGGTGCCCCATTTAAGGTAAGAGGTCATAAATTTAAAAACATTAATAACACACAATTTAAAGAAACTGTAAATTCACTTGTAGGTGCTTTATTTACATTAAATAATGTAAGATTGCGTGATGATTTACAGAATCTTAATTACGGAGTGTTGAAAGCTGCATTAAAACCAGAAATAACAGCAAAGTTAGTTGAAAAAGGAACTATTACTAAGGAGCAAGGGGAAGTTAGAAATGAAATATACAATACATTTGATACTGTATTTAAACCAGAAATTATAAATAAATTAAATGAGTATCAAATAAGAGCAGTGGATAAGCAGGAAAATATTGATGCAGAGATTGATGAGAAAGCAGTTGGTAATGATGTAGGTGATCAGATGGCTAACTACATTCAAGAACAATTGGCTGTTTCAGTTAAAGATAATGCTCTTGCATCTATAAAGATTTTCATTGCAACAATGCCTAGAACAGAATTTGTCATGAAACAAAAAACAAATCCTGATGGCACTGTGACTCAAGTACAAGGTGTTGCTGCAATAAAGAGTCCTGTTACAGGCTTACCTCTAATGGTTGACTTTGATAAATCTTGGAATACAATTATTAATGAAATTCACTCTGAAAACACATTCAAAGGAATGATGGACAAGAGTGCAAAACTTGCTAAAGTAACACCATTATTTAAAACTTTGTATAATGAATTATACAAGATTACGAATGAATATGTACAAAAGAAAGGTATTCAAGAGGACGAAGTTCAAAAAATAGCAAGAGAGAATTTACAAACTCAGTTTAGAAATACATTCCGTAAAGCTAGACACAAGTTAGTTGGTATTTTATCAGAAAAAGTTGAAGATGAAAACGGTAATGAACAAACTAACTTGTATGTTAAAGATGAGAATGCAAATAAAGTATCTAAAAATATATTAGAGGGTTGGAATTACAATTTAATAACAAACAGTGGTGTATTAGATACTTCTGATAACTTATTTAAAGCAAAAGTTAGTGAGTCTGAAGAATTCGTAGCTAGAGAAATCAACAATGAATTCAATAAAATAATAAAGATTGTAGAAAAATACAAAACTACACCTAACAAGAAACTAGTAAATGGTCAAACTTATAAAGAGTATGTACCAGAGAAGTTAATTACTATTAAGAATAAGATAGTTGATTTACTTAATAAAGTTGGAGTAGAAATTGATTTAGAATCATTAAACTCCTTCCTTACTAAGGAATATTATAATTCAGATTCTACTGAGTCATTAGTTTCAATGTTATCAGATAGATCCAATAAAGGTATATATTTCTTCTTTAATTCCAAAGTAAAGGATTTAGCAAAGATTCAAGAAAGTGGTGTAGTTCCTGGTCAATACAATAGAAGTATTACAAAGTATTATGCTGATTCTAAATTCTTAGGAAGACTTGCTGAGACATATGCAATGTTGCATCCTTCTTCTGATGAATTATCAGTATTATCTACTGATGGTAAATTGTTGTATCCTATATCAGAACACAATTATCTGTCTGATATGGTTCAAAGATTAGATAATGACCCAGCAACAGTAGAAGCACTTACCAAAGTATTATACAATACTGGTAATAATACCAATCCTAATTACTTCAAGGGTTCTGTATTGTTAACAAATTTATATAATAATGCAGATGCTAAAGGTAAAATAGGATTTGAAACTCTTGTTTATTTTAAAGAACAAGGTAGTGCAGATAAAGGACGTAAGTACACAGAAATATCCCCTCTTGAAGACTATATTGCTAAGATGACATTCACTAGAGCAGGTAGAATTATCTTACCTACTATGGGTGATTCTCAAACATATAATACATTATATGGTACTGCAATAAACAACTTTAAAAATCCATTTGACGTAAGTAATGGTGAAATAAAATTCGATGCTCAAATTCTTAAAAGATTTATTAATTACTTTGAAACTGAATTAGATACCATTGAATTTAATTACAAGAATGAAAATAATTTAACTGAGGAACAAAAAGTAAAGAACTATGATACAGGAAATAGAAATGGTTATAGATTCAGATACTTCAATGGATTCTTTAAATTGAAAGAAAGACCTACGTTAAATGGTATTGAATTTGAAAAAGATTTTTCGAACTTTAACGAAGCATTAGACCTAGCAGAAGATCTTGGTGGTAATGAATATGGAACTTCTATTATTTCTCAAATAAGAAATAATTGGAATAAGTTCAGTAATGCTGAAAAAGCAAATCTAATGAATAACTACCTGTGGGATGCATTTAAAGATGAGTTAAATTATGCACAAGAATTAGGTATAATTAAATGGGATGGTAATAAAATAGCTAGTGTAACGAGTTTAGCATTGCCCCAGAAGGCATTAGAAGAAGCATCATCACATTATAAAAAATCTGCAACAGTTTCTAATTATAGCGAAAATCTTGGTGCTGCTGAAATGATTGGTAATTATTTTGCCAATACCATTTCTTCAGTAATTGAATTTGAGAAACTTTTTATAAAAGACCCAGCCTACTACAAAAATCCTGTAGATAAAATTAAACGTTTACGTGAGGTATTATCCACTGGTGTTACTCCAAGAATAGACTACGAAGAAGGAAATCCAATGGCAGATCTCACTGAAGTGAACGTAGGTACACTATCAGATAATGTTATCGTAAGTAGACAAGCTGATCAAATTGCAGAGTATGCTAAAAGATCTGCGGCTATACGATTACTTCAGGAAATGCATGACATGACATTAGATGAAGCAATTAGAACTTATGATAGTTCTGAAGCTTTACCCAATGATGTAGAAGATGCAGCTAATCTTATAGTAAGAGATAAATTTGATGGCTATCTTAACCCTAAAGGCAAAGTAAATCAAACTGATGCTACAGTATTAATATCCCCAGAGTTTTACAAAGAATTAGTACGTAGAGTAGATGGCTGGACACCACAAGTAGCAAAAGCATTTGATTTACTTAATGATCCAAATGCAGATCTCGAAGCAGATATGGATACATATGCCGAAGCATTAGCTGTTACATTGAAGCCTTTGAAATTCATGTATTTTGGTGATCACTACGATGTAGGTGCTAAAAGGGATATACCAGTGTTTGATAAGATGGCAATGTTCCCCGTACATCGTATCTTCTCTACTGGGGACATGGGTAAAGTATTGGAAGTTATGCAATCACGTAATATCCATATGCTTGCTTTTGATTCCGCAGTAAAAGTAGGACAAAGGGCTAAAGAAGTTAAATCAAGAATCTATAAAGATAAGACTAATAAAGAAATAGACATGGACAGTCTGATGTCAATGCCTACTCACAAACAGTCTTTAACTAACTTTAGACGCCAGTTAATTACTGATCCTCACCATGCAGAAAGACAAATGTTTGTATCTCAAGCACAAAAAGCCGCCATGGGTAATATCAGAAGTGCATGGAAATATACTACACCAGATGGTAAAGTATATAATGGTGATGAGTTGATTAATAATTTTAACGGTGCTCATAATGCCATTACTGAAGCTGGTAGAAGAGAGATAGAAAGAGATTTTGGTATTACTCCAGATAAACCTCAAGTAAGTGTACAAAGATTTGCTGAAATTATGCAACGCAAAGCTTTAAGTTCAAACATGAATGACAATGTTATTAATGGTTTGGATGTTGAAAATGGTGAAACTGTTGCACCAATTTCTGGTTTATCTGATAACTCTTGGATAGAAAGTGGTCTTATATCAATGTTGAATAAGTCAATTGTTGATACTAACTTACCAGGTGGTATGTTTATTCAAATGTCTTCAATATTGTACAATAGAATTGCTGTAACTTCAGACGCACAAAATGAAAGAAAGCTAAGATTTGCAAACACTGATGGTACTATGGATTGTGTTATTTCAATTAACTTATTGAAACACATAATTCCTGATTACGATAAAAAGACTTTCAGTGAAGCTAAAAAGTGGTTGATAGATCATGATATTGTTGGTCCGAATTCTAAAGCTCTTGCAATGGGTTATCGTATCCCTGCTCAAGGTCAAGCATCAACTGCAGCTCTTAAAGTGGTAGATTTGTATCCTGAACAAATTGGTGATACTATTACATTACCTGATGAATTTACATCTCTTACTGGTTCTGACTTCGATATTGATAAATTATTCGTTGCTAGATATAACTATGATAAGAATGGTAATAGAATCAAATTTGAGACTAAGGAAGATTATACTAATAGACTTAGAGAAGTTGGTTTAGATGACGAAACCATAGTTCGTAAAGTTTATGAAAGATATAATGGTAAAACTGACTTTGAAGCAAATTCAAAAGAAGCAAATGAAAACATGCTTCTTGATATGTATATATCCGTTATCTCTAATCCATTAAACTTTGCAGAAGCCAGACAACCACTGGATACAGTAACCGATTACTTAAAAGATACTATTCTTAAAGAAGTAGATACAATAACTGGTCAAGGTAAACGTACAAGTAAATCTCAATTGTATTATGCTACTCCAGCATTCCAGAGTAGAACTAAGGCAGAGTTGAATGGTGGTAAATTTGGTATTGGTCCATTTGCATTAGCAAATGCTCATCAAGTTCTTACTCAATTGGTCAAATTAAGATTTAAACCAAATAAAATTTTAAGAGACTATGGTATAAGCAATTTGTATGGTATCCAGAGTAATGATAGAAATAAGATTAATATCCTTGACTGGTTATCAGCATTAATCAATGCTCATGTGGACGTTGCAAAAGATCCATACATCATTCGATTGAATGTAAGGAAGTTAACATTTAATATGACTAACTTCTTGATTAGATCTGGTAAAGGCGAAAGTACATTTTATTTCTTGCCTCAACAGATATTAAAAGACTTTGCAATAGAATATGACAAATACTCTGGCTTTTATAATGTAGATACACAAAATAAAAATCCTGAAAGTCTAGCATATAGAACCATCTGGAATACATATTTTGAGAAAGCAAAATCTTTATCTAAAGGTAAATATGATCAATTTTTAGACTTTTTGAATGATAAAGGTGTAGGTGTTAAACAAAGAGAAAAGATGTTCGATGTCAATTACTTAAAGAAGCAATTGAAAAAAGAAGAAACATTTGATTGGTACTACAATCAGTTGCTCATTATGAAGACTTATCAAGAACTTAACCCATTCTCAAGATCTTTGTCTGAATTAACTACATTGTCTCAAATTGATACTAAGCGCTTTGGTAATAATTTTGGTTTACAAAGTGCATTCTTGGATAAGTGGAAACAATTCATGGTAGAACAGCAAGTGTTTGAAGATCCTATAAAAGTATTTTCAAATACATTCTTAGGTAAGAAAATGCAAGATGCATTGATATTCCCTAGAATTGCCTTCCAAAATACAATGATTAGACTTACTCCGGAATTTGAAAACTTAAGAACATTAATAGAGTTCTATACTAAAGGTTATGCAATTAGTGATGATACATATATCAACAATATTACCAGAAGTATGGAAGCTACATATAAAGCTGGTTTCTTTAACAAGTATTTAGCTGAAAATGGAATAAAGCTTAGTAGTTTATTAGGTGGTCCAAATAGTATTTCTAAGAGATTAGATAAAATTAAATCTGATGTAAGAAGTGGTAAATATCCAGATTTATTAAGTAGTGATGGTTCATTTGAAAATGTACTTATTAATAATATCTTTAATAGACCAAAGGAGGATACCACTGAATTAAATGGTCCTGATTTTATTGCTTACAAACCAAACAAGAGTGGTGACAATAACTTAGAAAATGAAATCATCAGAGCTTGGGAAGAATTGTGGGATAGCGATTATCAGGAAATAAGAGATTTTGCAAAAGATCTTGCATTGTATGCTTTCTATACTTCTGGGGATGCATTTGGTAAGAACAATATCTTTAGATATGTACCTAATTCAATTAGAGAAGAAATAGGTTATTTTGATTACATTAGAGATTTAGAACGAAATCCTGATGATGCAGTCAAGGATATTAAAGTATTCCAAGTAATAAAAGACTTATGGTGGAATGATCACGTAGTTCCTACTATTGATTATTATGTATTAGATTCTAGTAGAGAAACTATTGAAGAAGAAGGTAGACCTGTGTATAGGGCGTTACCTCACGAAGATAGTGGTTTTACTGTAGTAAACAAGAAGGGGGCAGAAGTACAGATCCCTGGCATCATATATGATAAAAAGTCTCAATCTATAATTTCATTCAATCAGAATGGTCAACCTATATATCCACCATTTAAAAAAGTAAAATTAGATAGAAACAATGATCCTAGAACAACATTCTTATATGAATATATAGGTATTAATGAAGATGAAGCTCCAGTATATCGATTAATTAATAAAAAGGGAATTGCATATAGAGGTAATGTATTAATAGAAAATGGTCGTAGTAAATCAGTTTTAAAGTACAATAATGTTGTACCAAAGGGTTATGAAATTATGCCAGAAGAACCAATAACTTGGGTTACTGATCTTACTCCGGTAAAAGCTAGCTTACAAGCAAAGGCATTTAATCAAGCTGGTGAGTTTAATACAGATATGCTTGCTAATATACAGCAAACAGTTAAAACTCAACAAGTAACTGAACCATTATCCTATCAAGAATGGGTTAAAGACTATCAAACTCAAAAAGGTGAAACTGATGCAGAAGCAGCATATCAACAGTATTTGGATAACTTTGAATATAGTAAATCACAAGCATCACAACAACCTTCAAAACAATCTAGTATACCTGCAAATCTTGCAGAAACGTGGTCTCAAAAGGAAGGATGGTCTACAGAATATTTTAATTCCAAAGTATTACCAAAAATAAATGAAGCATGGCAAATTGAATATGAGTTAGCCCCTGATCAATCTGTTCCAGCTAAATTTAAAGGTAATATGACTTTTGATTATGGAGAACATGGCAGACCAGGGTTAAAATCCAAATCAACTATAGAAGCAGTTAGAAATGGAGAAAGGACAGCAACTACAAGATATGAATCACAAGGGCATTTGGATTATTGGAAACAAGCTCAAGTTGGTGATGTTATTGAATGGAAACGTGGAGATGAGTCTGTAAAGGTTTTAGTTACAAAACCTTTGACTAAATTAAGAACTTCTGATGCTACTCAACAGGATTTATTTGCATCTGAACAATCCGCCACGCCTGCATTTGTTACTTCTGACACTAATGTAGAACAACCAGCAATTACTGATACTACTAAGGAATTCTTAGATTATGCTAATCAATTTGGTTTTACTGATGAAGCTGCTTTACTTGCAAAAGATTTACCAAAAGCATCCGAAGAGGCTAAGAAAGTAGAAGAAGAGTACGTATTTACATTTAATGATGGGTTTAAGATCAATTTACCATTCTCATTAAATGACCAACAGAGATCAGCTCTATATGAATTAGAGAAGTTTATTGAAGATGGTGGAACCGAAATTACTTTATCTGGTTATGCTGGTACAGGTAAATCTACAATCATTGGTATATTTAGTAAATGGTTGAATAATAGAATTGGTAGAGGTAACATTGTGTATACTGCTCCTACTCATAGAGCAAATGTTATAACTAAACAAAACAATCCTAATGCTAATGTGTATACGCTTTCTGCTCTATTTGGATTTACTCCGGATACAGATATAGCAATGGAGCAAGGTTCATTGGATTTAAGAGAACTAGAGTTTAGATCTAAGAATCAAGTGAAATATGAACCAGGTCAATTAATTATTATTGATGAAGCTTCAATGGTGCAAGACGGTTTGTATGAATACATTCAGAAAATCGTAGCTAAAGATGGTGTTAGTGTGATATATGTTGGGGATTCTGCACAATTAAGACCTGTAAAATCAGATCATATTTCTAAAGTATTTACATCTGATGGAGTACCTCAAATAACTTTAACCAAAGTAGAAAGAACGGGTGATAATCCTATTTTAAAAGAAGCCACCAGACTTAGACAAGGTGAAGGCTTGAGTTATCAAACTGACATAAATGATAAAGGTCAAGGAGTGTTATATACTTCTGATGATGCAGTTATAGATGAAAACCTAAAACAAATTGTATCTTCTGAAGAGTTTAATGCTGATCCTTTGCATTTCAGAGTACTTACTGCTACAAATGCTGCAGTATCTGCGTATAATTCAAAGATTAGATCTTTAAGATACGGAAAATTTGCTAAACCCTTTGTAAAAGGTGATATTATAATGGGTTATTCTAACAAACTTAGAAAGCCTGATGGATCTTATAAATTAGTAAACTCTGGGGATTATGTAATTCAAAATATAACAGACACTACTGTCAAGTTTAAAACTGATAAAGGTGATATAGAATTTAAAGCATTCAAATTATCAATTAGACCTACTGGCAGTACTATTATGGATGACTTCCATATTACTGTAATTGATAAAAATGAACCAGATTCTAAGCTATTTGAAATAGTAGAATATAAAGACAGATTGTGGAGAATGGCTAAAGAAGCCAAACAGGATAAGCAAATATCTAAATATAGAGATTTGGTTCAAATGGCGTTTAACATTGATAATGAATTAAACATTACCAAGAATTTAGAAGACAATCAAGGTAGGTTAAAAATTAGAAAAGCAATTGATTATGGGTACGCACAAACTGTTTGGAAATCACAAGGTAGTACATACAGTAAAGTTTTAATACTCTCCAATGAAATTGATACGTTTGGTTATGGTAGAGATGTAATGCAATTAAGAAACGAGTTGAGATATGTAGCTGTATCACGTGCTAAAAACTTTGTTATAATAAATTCAGAAGCTGAAAATAAAAAGAAAGTTTCCATGAGAAATGAAATAGCTGAAGAGGATTTGTTAGATGATATAGAATTTGAACCAGCTACAGAAGAACAAGCAATAAAAGCATCTTTACAGGATTCAATTGATGAGTTAACAGCAAATGGTAAACAACGTAGAAAAGAATGTGAATAATTATGCAGTGTTTAAATATTAAAAATAAAGAGGTTGCAGCTTTACTCAAGGAATATACAAAGATATTTGGTAATGAAGATGCTGCATATTATGTATTATCAGAAAATAATGGTTATGGTTTAGATAAGGCTCCCAATGGGGAGCCATCTAAGCTCTTTTCAGACCTTTTAGAGCATTATAATGGTGATAGAGTAGCTGCTATTCAAGCCAAAGCTAGAACTTATTCTAAGAGCTTTAAAGAGTGGTTTGGTGATTGGACTGGTAATGTATCTATAGATATTGATAGCAAAGATGCCATTGACTATTTATATAGTACTAATACAGAATTATCTAAAGTAGGTAGTAAAGAAGAATATGCACAGTATGTAAATTCTATTTATCCAAATTCTTTAATTAACTCTATATACTGGCACGGAACAGATTCAGACTTATCTCAAGGTGTTGAAAATACTAAAAAAGGTAAAGGGTCTGGTGCTCCAGAAACCGGTGCAGAAATGTATTTTAATAAACAGCCTTGGGCTTCATTACAATATATTTCTGGAGTAAACCGAAACATTCCTGATACCGAAGGATATAACAATTGGGTTAAACTATGGTGGGAATTAAAAGAGGCTCTTGGTAATGGCAGAATGGATACTGATGAATGGAAAAATGAAATAATTGGTCCAAATACTAGACAGTATTCTCCAAATAAAAGAGGTATATTTAATAGAGACAAAGGCGGTTCTAATGGAAAGTATTTATCGGAAAGGAAAGCTAGATACGGATACCAAGATAAAACGGATAAAGAATTTTTTGAAGAAGTTTTTGATATAAGATATGGTAAAGAGACTTTTAACGATTGGGTAAACAGAAAAAAATCTGAATTTCAAGATGTTTGGGAATCTAGACAAGTAAAAAAAGGAATGTATCCAGCAGTACTTAATGTACAAAACCCAATTGTAGAAAAAAATCAGAATACGTATTACGAAGAACAACGAGGATTATTTACTAAAGCCAAAAAAGATAAAAATGATGCAATTGTGTCTGATGAAGCAAACAATGAATTTGGATCAGATGTTGTTGTAATATTTAACCCAAAAGAAAATGTTCATTTTTTAGGCACAAAACAAGATATTGAAAATTTTAAAAATTGGAAAAGTTCAAACAAAGATAAAACCAATGTATCCAAAGTAGTAGATAAGAATGGTGAACCTTTAATAGTGTATCATGGTACAAGAACATCTGATGGAATAGAAAAAGAAGGATTTAATTCAAACATGAGTGGAAAAGGTAATCGTGGAGCTAATCAAGGATATTTCTATTTTTCAAATAATTATGAAAATGCAGAGTATACTGGAGTAAAAAATGAAGAAATAGAACCGTTGATAGACTTGATAACTTCAGTGTATGATATGTTTGATACTACCAAACTTCCTTCTACAAAAGAGTTATATACAATAATTGATGATTTAATAAAAGAAAAGAGGAAAATAAACGATAATATCCGAAATCTTAAAGAAGATTCAATAATTAAAAAATTAATAAAACCTATTTTAAAATTAACAAACAAAGACTATAAATCTAGTAAAGAATTAAAAGAACAATATAGAAATACGATAAATGAGATAGATATAGAATTAGAAGAATTAGATACCAAAATTAAAAATATATATAATCTTAATTTAGGTTTGGATTATCTTAAAGGAGACAGAAGTAAAACTTCTGTAAACACTTTATATTTTATAAAAGGTTCAATAAACTCTAAATCTCCATATAGACAGATTGCTGCAAATAAGTTAATAAACATTTTATATGGTACAAAAAATCTAAAATACAGTCCTAAAGTATTTCCTGTTTATTTAAATATTAAAAACCCATTAAGTTCTGATTTTGGAATGAAAGAAACAGATAAAAATCCATTAAAATCTGGCCCATTTTCAGAAGATTATATTTTATACAATAATTTAGAAAGCGGATTATTAAAAGAATTAACTAAACCTGAATATGATGGTTCTATAAGTAGAAACAAATTTGATATACTTTTTGGCGATGTGTACATTGCCAAGCATTCAAATCAAATTAAATCAATAGATAATCAAGGTACATTCTCTACTCAGGATAATAATATTTATAATCAAGAAGCTGCTACTCAAAACGCTACTGGTAGAAATAAAGAATTAGCTTTATTACTGCGAGAGATATATCCAAACATTGAAATAGATGCATTAACAAACCCTAATCTTAGGGGTCAAGCTCAAGTAGAAGGGTACATGGCTGGTAGAGTCTTATTAAACACGTTGTTAGAAAATCAAGACACATTACCTCATGAATATGCTCACCATTATATTGCTTGGTTTAGAAACGCCCCTATTGTGCAAAGAGGTATAAAACAATTTGGTAGTGAAGAATCCTTAGTACAAGCTATTGGTGAAAACTCTGTTAAAGCTTTAAAATGGTATAATAGATTCTTCAATTGGGTAAAAGGGTTATTTAATGAAAAACAAGACACTTTAAACGAAATCACAAAAGCGTTTTTATCTGGTCACATATTGGATAACTCTTATTTCTTTGGTAAAGAAATACACAATCAAAAAGTTGCTGAGATTCCGGAAGCTGTAAACAAAGTCTATGATAAGTTAATGGAGTCTATTAAGCGAAGAATAAAAGACATTCAATATGCGAAATATAGTGACAGTAAGAAAGTAGATGAATTAAGAGCATTAGAGTTCAAATTAAATCAATTAGAGAATGACCAAGCTACTTTTGAATTTGTAGATTATATGGCAAGTGACATAATATCTGCATTAAATGAAGTAAAGGCTTTACAAACCAAAGTAAATGAAAACCAAAAGTACAATAATCCGCTAGATATAACTTCTGCAGAATTAGATATGATAAAGAAAGGTTATATTGGTTTTTATGGTAACATTGCTACTAATATACAAAACATGTTGGATGATGAATCTACGTTTGACTATTTAAATGATCCTCAATTAGTTGAAGATACAAAACAAAACTTAAAAAGGACTGTAGGTGACTACTATGAATTAGTAAGAAACTATAACAATTTAGCAGACATTGTTGCTAAAGATAATTTTATTAGAGAAGCAACTAAAGCCGGTTCATTTACTATAGATCATCTTAAAAAAATATTAGATGAAGGTGATGTAGATATAAATCTATGGGATCAGTGGGCAGGTAGTACACAATATTCTAATAGTGAGTTAGTACGTATAATTCTTAACAAGATAATTAGTGTTAAAAATAATGTCGCTGAAAAAGAATTGGAAGTAGGTAAAGAACTTGTAGAAATATTATCACATGTAAATAAGTCTAAGTTAGCTTACATGCATGAGAGAAATAGGGATGGACATAAAACTGGTTTCATGACAAGAGACTTAAACTATGGTCAACATTATCAAGATTACTTAGAGCATCAAAGAAAGTTAGCTGAAAAGTTAGGATTTGGAGATAAAGATATTGCTGAAGTACCAGGCTTATTGAATTCAGAACAACTAAAGAAATGGAATAAAGCAAATAACGATTGGGAAGCTAAGCACACAATTCGTAAGTTTACTCCAGAGTATTACGAACTAACTAACAGTCTTAGTGAAGAAGCAAGATCTCGTAGAGATTCCCTAAACATGGAAATAAACCTATTGTTGAGTACTACAGTTGATAAGAATGGGGACTACCATAGAGAGGATTTATCTGATGAAGATTATCTAAAATTACAAGAGTTAGAAACAAGACGTAGAAATTTAGCTAATCCATATTATCCAGATGGTTCAGTAAAAGTTGGGTTAGATAAAGAAATAGCAATAGAAATGAGAGAGTATAATGAAAAATTAAGAGAGAAATTACATTATACTCCAAATATGGAAAAGTTTAATAAAGCTCTACAAAAGGCAAAGAAGAATTTAAGTCCAGAAAAATTTGCTAAGTGGGAGCAACGCAACACGGTTGACCAAATAGTCGAAGAATTCTGGGATGATGTTAAAACTCTTTCATCAAATACAAATAAATCTGACGATCAAATACTATATGAAAAGGCTAGAAAGAACATGTTGAGACTTTATACTAGAGAAGATGGTAAAGTAGATGTTGATAGTATGCCAGATCAAGTAAAATCATGGATTAATACTTATGATGAATTGATTTCTGAGGAAAGTTTAAAAACTCGTGATAAATCAAAAAAGTCCAAAGTAATGGACATAGCTGAATGGGAAGTAAACCCTAGATTCTATGAAGAATTAGAAAGAGTTGAAAAATTAGGTCAAGCTGAATATAATGCGTGGGTTTCTATAAATGCTAGATATGACTATGAAGGAAATCTTGTACCAGCTTCTTTTTGGAAGAAATTAGTTCCGAAGAAAGAGTTAAGAGCCAAATACATGCGCAAAGTACCTAACAGATCCTGGTCTGAAATCGATAAAGAATCACCTTTCTACGATAAAAGATTTACTAAATATGCAGATCGTGGAGAAACAAGAATTCCAAATCCTGAATTGTATGACAACAGTGCAAATTATCGTAAAATAACTTCTGATTCAAACTTAAAGAAGCTTTATGATAAACTTGTTGATGTAATGGAATTATCAAATTCTAAGATTCAATTCTTAAAGTATGAAAATAAATATAGACTACCACAAATAGAAGGTGGGGCATGGACACAAATCCGAAGTAAGGACAATATTTTAAAGGGGTTAGCGTATGCAATAGAAGATACTTACACTGTAAAGGATGATGATAATGCATATATGTTGGAAAATGCTAAACGATCAGATGGGTCACTTGTTAAACTTATACCTACTAGATACATTAAGATGTTATCCAATCCAAATGCTTTAACAAATGACATAGTAGGATCTGTGATATCTTACTATAAAATGGCAGAGAACTATGAACAAATGAGTGAAATTGCTCCAGAATTAGAAGTAGCTCTTGATTTTGTTAGTCGTACAGATTTTACCGATAAAAAAGGTGGTAGAATACAAGGTTTGGAAAGTAAGACATATGATAAATTAAAATCTGTACTAGATCAATTGGTATATGGTATGGAAAAGAATGCATTAGAATTAGATATTCCTTTACCAAAAGGTAAACATGTAACAGTAAGTATTGGTAAGTTAGCTGACAACTTAGCTGCATATACTAGAATACAAGGTATAGCACAAAACATGAATGTAATTCTTACAGGTCTCATTACAAATAAGATACAAAACAGGCTAGAAGCAATCTCTGGTATATACTTTGGAAATAAGGAACTTGCACAAGCAACAAAATTAATCATACCGTCATATGCGAATGCAATAAAGAACATAGGTCATTCAAACAACAAAGACAAGGTTCTATGTTATATGGAGTATTTAGGTGTAGTAAGAGAAAATGCTCAAACCTTTAGTAAACTTAATCAATCTAGATTTTTAAGAGCATTAAATCAGCACTTTTGGTATTTTGGACATGAAATGTCGGATTATGTAACAAAAGGTAAAATGGCATTGGCAATTGGTCTATACTATAAATATGATCCTGAATCTGGTAAATTCTTAAATAAAAACGAATTCCTAAGAAGATTTAAGAGTAAAAAGGAAGGCAATGCCAAATGGAATACTCTAAGTGTAACTTTTTATGATGCATTTGAAGTTAAAAACAACAAACTAGTAATAAAACCAGAGTATGCTAAATCTCTCGATGAAGCTACTATAAACAAAGTTAGAAATACGGCAAAACAAGTAGGTACCAGAATTGACACGCAATTAACAGATTTGGATAGAAGTAAATTACATGCAACTGTGATTGGACAATTGTTACTTATCTTCCGTAACTTTATTTTAGTTAACTTACAAACTAAGTTCTTGACAAAGCGTCAATTTAACTATTCTACAGGTATGTGGAGCGAAGCTCAAGTACCAGCTGCAGTTAAATATGTATATAGACATTACTTTAATCAGAACAAAATAGATCAATTAAAGGAACTATATCAAAATCATTATGATGAATTGGACGATTTCGAAAAAGGATGTCTTAAAAGAGTTACTTATGAAGTTTTATTTTCCACAGTAGGTTTTATGATCATTTCTTCTTTAGTGAGAGCGATGGCAGATGATGACAAACGTAATTGGTGGAAACAAGAAGCAGCGTATCTTACTCTAAGAGCTTCATTAGAGACACGTGGTAACATATTACCTATTGAAGTAATTAACTTACTTAATACTCCTACTGCTGCATGGTCTACTTTACAATATTGGGGTGATTTAACTACAATGATGTTAAATGATCCCACACAAGAGATAAAAAAAGGTCCATATAAAGGTATGAACCGATTCCAACGATCCTTAATTAAGGCTACTCCTTTAAGAAGTATATGGGAAGCACAAGATCCAAGATCAAAAATGGAGTATTATGATAACATGATTTCAATATTTAACTTTTAAAGCCACAAAAATTTTAACGGCCATTATAATAAAGCCCCTTCAGTTTTTACTGTTGGGGCTTTTCTGTATTTTAAATCTTGTAGTGATATACTTTCACCTACCGGTTTTGTTACTTTTGCAAGAGGATTAAATAGGTATTCATGAACTTTACTATCAACACTAATATTCCAAAAATTTAATATTTGTAATTTAGCTTGATATCCTAAGCGTTCATATAAACCAAGATCTATCTTATTTACTATGGAATGAATTGAATAAGCCTTATTAAAGGCAAATACTCTATAATTAATTCCATCTATTGTTAAAGTATAATCACAAAAATATAGTCTATGTTTCTTTAATCTCTCTATTAAGTAAGCTTTAGTATTATGAAATACTAAAAAAATATGATTTGAAAGTAATGGGTTATTCATATCACTTGTGTACATATTTACAAACTCACTATTTTTCAAATCATATTTTGTAAAGGTATCATAAAATATTTGAGGAAGTGAAAATATACTATGTTTTGTATATTTATTAATAATCATAGTAGTTCTGCTCCATCTCCTTCATAATATTCTTTTATATGATCCCATAAGTCATTATCTTTGTGCCAAGCTATGCGTTTAATAGCATCTTCAATAACACACACTTTGGCTTCAATGTATTGATTTTCAATATTAAAAACCTTTACTTCATAACCGTCATGACTTTGAACAGCTATTATATATGTTTCTCGTGTATATTCTTCTAAATCTAGTTTTAATTCATTTTTAAAATACCAATAAATTGCAAACCAGTAATAAGCTAATTGTCTACAATAGTCAAATTCTTCTATAGAATGTCTGAAATTATACACATCAGCTGTAGTTTTAATATCAACGAGTACTACTTTCTTATTTGTATGATCAATCATTACTCTATCGAGTAAAGATTTACAAGGAAAATCTCCTAATTTAGAAGCATTTGGAAATTCCCAATTTATATGAAATTCATTGTGAACTTCAAATGTTTTTGGATAAGCAAATAAAATCTCATTTGCTTTTTTATGCTCTTGCATATTTTGCTTTATGGTCTTTAGAAGAGCCAAATCAGCAAAAGAAATAACTTTCTTACTATCTTTATTTCTAAAGTATTCAATGTAGTTTTTATATAATTCTACTAATTCTCTTGCTTCTTGAATTCTTTTATCGATAGATTTATTATTACTATAAGCTGCATTATAACTCATTAATAATATATCTTCTTCAGTAGCAAAAGGATCAGTTAATCTTGCAGTAGAATAAAATTCTAGAAGATCTTTTTGTTGTTTTACTTTAGGTACTGCAAAGTCTAAAATAATATAATCATTCCAGAATTCTTCTGGTTGAAGAATATATTCATGAATCATAGTTCCTTTATCTAAGAAACTTGCTTTTAATCCTTCAATTTTTCCATCTAGCATATCCTTTAGATATCGGGGTCCCTTTTTTAGGAACCATCCGATATTACTATTACTTATACGAGTGTTATCTTCGTAATAAGGTATACTTATATCCATAATTACTCTTCTAATTTACTTAAACGATCTGCTTCCATTAACTCATTAACGAATGCAATGTCATTTAGTTCATCTGCTTCAAAATAAATATCTTGTTCAGTCTGAGACATTATATCATTATTCATATTTTGCTCGTCTAATTGTAAATTAACTAATTCGTAATTCTTCATAATCGTAAATTTTTTAAGTTATAGTTCAAATGTTGTTGGTCTAAAATAAATCGAATAAGATTCATCAAGTATGCTTACGTTCGCTACATGTACATTAGTCCATTCTGTTTCCTCTTGAAATACATAATTATATACAGGACATGCTGTAATATTATGATTCCCAGTATGAACATGTCCACACAGAGCATACTTTGGCTTTTTTCGTTTAATCTCGTCAGTTAGTGCAGCACAACAATACTGTATTTCAGTTCCATTGTCATGGGTAGTTCCTACTTCTGCAAGATTAGATGCTTCGTGAGTCATTAATATGTCTAAGTCTTTTGGTATCTTTTCATATTTCTTAACTAATTCAGCATGATTAGCCATAAATGCCCATGGTCCACATTGTTTACACCAAGGTGTTCCATAGATTTTATACCATTTGTCGTCAGTACTATTATATACTTTTGTTTCTCCATCAATCAATATAGTTAACTTATTAAATAAGTAAGTATTTGGTTGAGTAATCATCTTTTCAAACCAAAAATCATGATTACCTGGAGTAAGTATAATAGTAGGGCAATCTATCTTCATTATCCATTCTTGAAATTCATTAAATATCCATTTTGTCATTTGGATATAATCTCTTTGAATATCTAATGGAGATATATCACCACATATTAATAACAGATCACATGGTTCTATATCAATAAGGTTACCATGTAAATCACTAATTGCTGTTACTTTCATTTAGTTTCAATTTTTGTACTCTATCTTCGTGCTCTTTTAACATTTCATTGCATTTATCTCTTAAACATTCTACAAAGTAGAGATTTTCATGTCCTTCAAATTGTTTAAAAAACTGATCTGCAGCTTCTTTGTATATATTTATATTATGATTTTGTTTATAATATTCTTCGTGATCACTTAGAATTATATCCTCAAAATCATCATCAGATTTCTCAAAGATGTGCATTAATATTGCAGTTCGATGAGATATCTGTATGAACTTTCTTTTATAGTTCTTGAATTCGTCTAATACATTCATCTGTCTCTTTATGATTATGTACTACAAATAACTTATACTTCTCAGCTAATCCTTTATTTAATAATGACCACATAAACCATTTCCATTTATATGGCCATACATCGTTAGGTCTTCCTTTAGCCTCTATGATAAAATTATCTCCAACAAAATCTGGAGTATAAGTCATTGCTCGAATCTTCTTACCACAAAACGTAAATGCTGGTATTAATTCAAATTTAATAGGCTCATATTCTGCTTTGAGATTATGAGCCTTTAACTGTTTATAAACATATGTTTCAAGTTTACTTTTAAATTCAATACCATCATATATATTTGGTGTGGCATTTTTAACTTTCTGATTTGTCGTTTTCTTTCTTTTTGTTTTTCTTTGCTTCATAACGATCAATATATGTACAAAGTATACTTCCACAAAGATTTCCAATAAAACTAATCAGAATTAATTGTAACCATGTTAGACTTGGTGTACTATTTAACCATTCCATGTTCGTTATATTTTTCTATTTTTATAAAATGATTTGCAAGTTTTTCCAAAGATATCAAGTCATAATTAGCTAGATTTCCATCTATACCTACATCTACTCTTAATTCTTTAGAATCTGTATTTATTTGATCTACTTTTCCATGACAATGACCGTGTATCATAACAGATCCTTTATCTTTATGCTCCCAACTTAATATTGGAAAATGACACATAATAACTTCTAGATCTTTATGTAAGAAATTATATACAGATTTCTTAAACTTAATATTCTTGATCTGAGTAATATGATTAAAATAGCATTTTAAATGATCTGGTATTTTATCATGATTACCAAGTATTAGTACTTTGTTACCATTTAATCTTTGAAATAGTTTTCTTTTATCTTCTACTTCACCAAATGCAAGATCACCTAAAATATATACAGTATCTTTCTTGTTTACTCTAGAATTCCATAACTGTATCATAGCTTCTTTAGCTTTTTCAACAGTACTTCCAAATATATCTTTTCGTTTTGGATGAAATTCTAGTATACGGTCGTGAAAGAAATGTAGATCTGAAGTAAACCATATCATAGTGTTTCTTTTAACCAATTTTTAATTACTTCAAAGCCATTATTCTTAACGGCATCAGATATGTCTTTACTTTGGAATTTCTTATGTACTAAGAATCCATTTAAGCCTGTTTTAAGGCTTATCTTACGCATATTTTTAACTCCAGGAACGTCTCTATCAAAACATATTAAAATACGCTTAAATCGAAGTTTAAGTGCATCTATAACATCTGGAGTAAGAAATGTGCTTTCTGAAGCTGGTGATATTGCAGTATAACCCATTTCATATAAACACATAACATCCTTCATAGATTTAGTAATAATTAGTAAATCACCTTTTTTAGGTAATTGTTCATATCCCTGAATATCATATGGAGTTAAATTATTACGCCATTTAGTATATTTATCTGCTAAAGGTCTATAAATCTTGAATCTATCATATACTTTATATGCATACATAGGATTATTTTTCTTATACACTCCCTTTACTACACCATCACACAAATAATATTTTATACTACTTACACCAAATTTCTTTAAAGTCTTTAGAGAAATTCCAAATTGTGACCAATATTGTTTATCTATATCTGTCCAATCTTGTCTAACTACTCCAATAACTGTTTCAGTAGATTTCTCTACTTCTTTATTACTATGCAATACCGTATTATTAGTAATTTGCATATCCTTTACTATTTGATTTAGTAGATCATTATAATTAGTTATACCAGTATATAACTCTACGAATTTAATTACATCTCCGCATTCTCCATTACCATGATCTTTAAATAGTAATTTTCCAGTCTTCTTACTTCGGAATATTCCAAATGAAGGATTCTTATCCTTTCTGAATGGACTATTATAAATAAATCCAACTTTAAATTGTCCTAGATATCTAGCATAAATATCATATTCTGTGACTTTTGATAAGATATAATCCAAAGTAATAGGATTATCTTGTTTTTTAATTCTTTTAGAGTCATACATATGATATAAATTTGAATAAGTGCAATGTGGGGTAACGATCCCCACGAATCTAACCATTAGACATTGCTCCACCTTTTACAATACCCCCTGTGTGGTCAGTGCCAGCCTACGATCTGGTATGCTTGCGTGATAAAATCAGAGGCTGCATAGTCTTCGTTCTATTGCGCAAATAGAATTTATATTTTTAAAATGGCAATCCGTTAGGATCGGCATTATTTGTATTATCTAAAGTTCCATCTACTACGGTAAATGATTCATTAGATAATAGTGGATTTGGATTCGATTGTTCAAAATCAGCAATTACCGGTTTTTCAAATTGATCAATATTCAACTTGACAATAACAGACTCATTCTTATCAACAATCGTCATCGGTTCAATAAATCTATATTTTGCATACTTCGGTAGAGTAGTATAACCACTATTATTATATACTACTTTAATACGAAGCAATGTAGACTTATCTGCATTGTTAAGCTTTTCAGCTACCCAAGTAATAAACTCCTTAAAGCTTTCGCCATTAAAGACTCTATCTTCAGGATTTGGATAATAACATTCAAGAATCTGGTCAATTCTTGCAAACTGATTATCACATTTTCTTTGCAAATCTTCATCAGACATATTGTCTGATTTAGACGGTTCCCACTCTGTATGAGTCATAAATTTACCATCTTTTGCAACGAATTTAAACTCAATAAAATTATTACCATTGAGAGACTTATCTACTCTAATTGATTCTAATACTACATTGTCATGGATACCAGCTGCTAAATATGCAATATCTTTTTTCTGGATAGCTTGTGCTCTTTGTGAACTATAAATCATCTTCTTCTATGTTTTGGTTATTCTTGGTCTGGCAAATAAATTTTATCCCAATATACTGAGATTTTTCCTTCGTCATCACTTTCTGCGATAACAATATTTTGACCTCTTAGGTGTGGAGCTCTTGCTTCAATAGTAATATTCTCCCCACCTTTAAAGGATGCAATGGTTTGGTTCTTCTTTCTAGAAATATATGCGATAGCATCTGCTTCTCCACATATTATATTACTTAACTTTCCAGCTAAGTCTAATTCCATTTCTGAAAGTTCTTCACCATCTTTGTTTACAAGTTTATCCTTAGTATGACCTATCAGGATAAAATTCTCGCAAAGTTCTCTAAACATATCTAATACTTTACGTACAGCTTGTCTTACATAAAACCAGCCACCGCCTTGCGGCAGTAATCGTACGTCTCCCTTATAACTCTTCCCCATCGGAGTTTGATTATATAAAGTGAGAGCATATGATAACGTAATTTCTTCCAAACGTGTTGCGTTATCGATTGTGATATATTTGTAGAAATATCCATTACATTCTTTATTCTTTTGTCTAATGGCATTAGCTATTTCACCTAAATCATTAATATTTCTAGCTTGTACTGCTAAGCAATCAATAAATTCAGATCCACCCTCTAGATCGATAATTAAATTATTTTCTAAATGAGCTGCTAATGTTGTTTTACCAGATTTCGGTTTACCAAAAAAGATAAGAAATCTTGGATTTCTCACCTTTGCTTTAATTTTCTCAGTAGGTAATACTATCATAATGTTAGTCTATCTACTTCTCAGAAAAATTTGAAAGAATTTGATATAGTTTGAAAAATTTTGTAAAATTCTGAAAAGATTTGTTATAAGTTAGTTACGCTGCAATTTCTAATGAATTAATGTTCATTGAGATATTGTAAAGAATAATACGATCCTTCTTAGGAAGATCATTAAAGAATGACGAACTTGTAAACTTCGGAATCAATCGAGAACCTACTTGAATATAATTACCATGGATCTTAACTGGAATATCTCCAATCTTAAAATCATAGGAGGGATTCTCTGTATAGTAAATATAATCAAACAAGCGAGAAGCCGCTTTGTTCCATTCCAGATTCAATGCTTCCGGAGTAATATCCAAAATTGTATAATTCTCATACGGAGCATTATCCAATGTCAGAATTGTGTACTTGTTATCATTCTTGTTAGCCCACGGGAAAATAGATTTAATCTTATCCAAAATGCTAATCGTATAATCACTCTTCTTAGAAGAAGTAGTTGTCGTAAAATACTTACTCAAATCAATCGTATAGTCAAGATTTGTGTTATTCTTTGCCGTGTTGTTTACTGTATTATATTTGTATGTCATAATTCGCCTTTATTTAACCAAGATTAATAAAAATCCTATCTATAATTCAATTAGGTTGTTATATTTCAGGTCATTCTCAAATTCAAGTATTGCCAATTCTCCTTCTCTTACTTTAAGAAAATGGAGATATACTTTATTTTGTACAGGTAGTCGTTGAGGACCATAAGCGGTGATACCTAAAGTTTCAGGTCGAGATAAAACCGCTATAACATCACTTCCTTGAAATACAGAATCAGATGATGATAAATCGCTTCGCATCGGATAGTGACTCGATGGATTATTAATTCTATCAATATTTTCTATATTACGATTCATCTGAGATAATTGTATGATACTTGTCATACCAACTTTCTTTGCTTTGATAAATACTCTTTCAAGTTCAGATATAATCATTCTTTCATCTTTATAGTTATCACTATTTACTAATAAAGTATGATCTAAAATGACTATTAACCATTTATCCTTAGCAATCGTATTTTGAAAATATGTAATTGTATCGTCTATCTTTTGTACTGTAGCTGCATCGTCCACATAATATATTGGATAATCTTTTAAAGATTCTGCAGTCTCCTCAACTAAGTTAAGTTCTTTATCAGAAAGATCTTCTGATGCTGAGTACAATTGTGTAGTTGTTTGACGCAACTTATTAGATAGTTTTCTTCCTACTTGTGCACGGCTAAGCATCTCAAATGAGAAAGAAAGTACGACCAATTCCTTGTTAGAATTAAGTTCAATTAAATCAGTTTCGAGCGTATTTACAAACGAAGACTTACCAGTTCCTGATGCTCCTACAATTGTATAAACACAACCAGGTTCAATCCCACCACAACACATTTCATTGAATTTATTCCACCTACTCTTAAGTGGTTCAATTTCATGGTTTTTGCGTCTTCGTATATATGTAACAGCTTCACTTGCAGCTATAGATATATGTTTAAACGGTAGCGGATTAACGTAATTTTGTTCCATACAACATAGTAGTTTCAGGTTGGTTAATATTCATTTGCTCTTCAATTAATTCCCATTCATGTGAAGTAAGCCATTTCCACATAGTTTTCATATAACCAAGCTTACCAGTCATTGCTTTATCGGAAAGCTCAAAATTCAAAGCGGTTATGATCCTATTGTGAAGATCAGGGTTGCCTTTAACTAGTTTGTTATAATAATCTCTACATTTCTTAACATTACTTCTAAGAAAGCCTTTAGTTCCATCTGGTCTACTAACCATTATTGGATATAATGTATAAAATTGCTCAAAAAGTATATCTTTAGGAGTTAATTTATCTACTAATTCCTTAGTAGGTTTATATACTAACTTTTTACTATCATCTTTCTTCTGAATAAGATTTCTGTCGATTAAGTCTTGTATTTCACTATCACTGACCAGGCGAATAAGTGGTGTGATACCTTGATGGGATTTTTGATTCTTATCTAATACAAGACTTAAAAATACTAACTGATTAATTGATATATTGTCTATTATTTCTAACAGACTTGTATCTAGTTCAATGATCATGCTCTTAAAAATTTTAAAAGCTTGTCAAAGATTTGTTATTTTCTGCCAATTTCTGTTAAAAGTTAAACAAGCTTAACTGTCTAGGTTTTAATTGTTCAATCACTTTAACACATTGAGTAATATAATATTGATAATCAACATCATATATACTCTGGAATGTTTCTCCTTGAGAATATTTCCATTGAAGATCTTCATCAGAATATAATCGATTATGAAGTTTTACTCCATGACCTTTTAGCATATTATGATATGATCTTTTTCCAGTTTCATCTAATTTCCATTTCCATAAGTAATATCCACTATTACTAACGTAAAATCGATTAGTTCTCTGTTGAATTTGTTCATTATACTCAACTGTCCACTGTTTACCAGTCTTCTCAGCTTGTAAGAATTTACGTATATCTCTACATGATTTAATTGTATCTTCTACTGGAGTATTATAAACAAAATAGTTAATAATTGCTTCGGGTATTATTTTAGGTTGTAATCCTCTTCCTAATTCAATATCAGTCAGAAAGAATCCTTTCTTCTTAATATTTCCATTAGATTCTACTCCAAAATAATCATTTATTGCTAACTGATAAAATGAAGTAAACTGTTCTGTTTCTAGAGTAAGCTTAGTAAGCTCTTCCCATTCTTTTAGTACTTGTTGTAATTTATCATATTTGTCCTTTTTTATCTTATATAAGATACCATCAGTATTAATCTGATATAACTTACATCCTAGATCTAAAAGTCTCTCAGCAAGCATTAAAAGTAGCAATTGACCGTTAATTCGTACTTGCATAATAGAAAATGGTGCATATAACCAAGATACTTCTTGTTGCATTTTCCCAGTTACTCCATTAAGCATATACTTATACGTTTCATTTTTATTTTTTTGTTTTGTTCTCTTAAATTCTAGTCTTTCCTGAATAATTTCAGGATATACCTCTTTAAGAATGGATTTTAATTTGGGTGGATATAGTTCATATACTGCAATTAAACTTGGGTATAGTGAATTAACATCAGAATCTAATAATAATTCATCTTCATTACATTTAATTGAACAGCAACCATTGTCACCATGTATACCTCCGACTCCAATAGTTACTTCCATTCCACCAAATATAAAAGTATTAATATAACCTTTTCTACCTGGAGACACATTGTGTTGATTTTTCATATCTTGCAATGCTTTCTGAAGTACTGGAGTATTAAACTTTATAAAAGGAAATATAACTTTTTCTAGATCTATACGATCCATAGGAGATTTCATATTCTCTAACTGATCTCTAGTGAAACCAGATTTTTGCATTACCTTTAATTGTAATAATTTATCTCCTAAATTTACTCTATCCAGACTTAAACATGGTAATCCAAAATCTCTTTCAGTTTCTACTCGTATATCTAATAGTTTTTCACATCGATATAAAAGTTCTTCAGTAGATTCCACATCATTAATATTATATGATATTAATCTATCCATATCCTTCTCTAGGAGATCTTGTTTCCAATCGACTACAAATTCTTCTACGTTTTTGTATTGCATAGTCACTTGCATCTCTTTTAAAGATACACGTAATGCTTTAGAGAACAACATTGTTAATAAGTCAATTGATAGAAAATTCTTAGTATATTTATACTCTTTCCATAATTCAAAATTAGAGTTTTTGTCTATTACAATTTGACTCATTCTGAATATAGATTCTGTTATTTCTCTTGTACTGAAAAACTCAAAATATCTTTTTCTATATAATGAGAAGATATAATTCAATACTGGATTATCATAATGATGATTATTATAACCAACAAAATAACAATCCTGAGTAAAGTAATCAAGGAGATCTTGAATATCTACTTTTCTAGAAGATATTTCAAATACTTTAATTACTCCTGTTTCTGTATTCTTACAAGTACAAGTAAATATGTTCTTAAGAACTTCAATATCAAAGACTATACAGGTTTTGTCTTTAATCTTCATAGCTATAATTTGTGTAACACGTCTTGGATTCGAACCAAGTTCCTATATAAGCGCTTATATAGACTACCAACTTTTCCCTTATAGTTTCGGATTATTTACGTGTCATATTGTGCGTTGAACAGACGCACCCCTGTTTCATAGACGAATATCAGCTTACGCTGCAGTTTTATCCTGTTTTTGTAAACGAGTAATAGTAACTCCGTCAATCTCTCGATATTTAGAGTTAACCATCTCCATGATACATACTTCAGGATTATCTGAATCATAAATAAAGTATCCTACCACTTTATCAGATTCTTTTTCCATCATTTTGTTGAAAGAATATTTTACGATATCCTTTAACTTATCTGGAAGACAGACAATAGCACCAACTCTATCTCCAGTAAGAGATGGTTGATCGATATATTGGGTTCTCACAATATAACGATGTTTACTACTATCTTGTTTTTTTGGTTGTTCGACAATAGGTCGAATTTCCACTTTGTTCTTTACTTTGGGTAATTGTATACCACCCTTAGAAAGGTACATTTGACGTCGTTCAAGTTTCTTTTTATTACGACGTTCTTGTGCCAGTTTAAAATGCTCAAGATCTTTTAATGTCTTTTGTTTCTGAGTAAGTTCTACTCGTTGAAGTTTCTCCATACGAGCTTTACGTTTCTCAGCAAGCATACTTAAACGCTCTTGCTCTGATTTAGCTCTTTTCTCCTGCCGTGCTTGATACGCTTTAGGATCTGCTGCAATTTCAGAAGCTTGTCTTTGCATTTCTGCTTTGTAGGCTAAATAACCAGCTTTTCTAGCTTCTGCTGCTATTTTTTCTCTCTCTTCTTTTGTTGTATGTTTTATTTTATCCTTAATTTCCTTATGATGAATAAGCTTAATTGCACGCTTTTTATTACGTTCAATTCGCTCTTCCTTAGTAAGTTTCTGTTGCTTAGGATTAAAGTTTTCAAACTTTGTTTCTATAGCAATCATTTTTTCATCATGTTTTTCCTCGATTGCTTTATCGATAGCTTTCTGCTTCTTAGAGGTATCCTTAGTAGGGATACTAGCATGAATTTGAATTAGTTTCTTTGCTTTCTCTTCCCGTTTCTTCAAAGCTGCCTCTTTACGCTTTTTAGTAGCTTCTGCTTTAAGTTCTTCCTTTTTCTTTTCCCAAGCTTTAGCTTGTTCTTCCTTAGCAATTGCTTTATTAAGAATACGATCTGCAAGTGCATTTGCATTTGCAATAATTTTCTCCTTAAGCGCTTTTACCTTATCTAAAGAAGATGTTTTCTTTTCTGTAGATTTGATATCTTTTGTTTTCATAAATTTTGATAATTTTAGTGTTAATAAATAAGTTTTCGAGACTTGTGATTCGTCCGGGATTCGAACCCGACTTGCCAAACTCTTATTCCTACTTAAAGGGAGCGACAAATCTTCCTTTTTATGCTGCTAAATACATATATGCTTTGCTAGTATCTAACTCAGCCATATCGTTAAAGTCAGCAAGTTTCTTCTTTAGGCCATTAATCTCCAATTGAAGATTATTGCGAAGTTTATTCAAGTAATCACGAGTAAGCTCCTCATTTTGTTTAAGATTCTTCTTCCCCTTCTTCATCTTTAGGGTAGGATTAATCGTCGACTTCTCGATAATAATACCTAGTTGAACAAATTGTTCATTCTTCTCTGATAACTCAAAGATAATAGGATAAATACTATCTTTCGGAAAATCGTCACGTGATTTAAAGCCAAGATTTATACAGAACTGATCTAGTTTTGTCTGAATACGATCTATAGCTTTCTTATTGATATCATCTAACAACGCTTTCATATCATAATGACGTTTGAACCCATTCTCAACTAAGTTCTCTGTTCGAATAATCATCCAGCTATTAGTAATATCTTTATTTAACTTCTCCAATTTTGCCTTAATTTCTGTTGATTTAATTTTCATATACAAATTGATTTTAAATTGTTAAACATCTATTTATATACTTGAATTATCAACTACCTGTGAGGGCGTATTCATCATCGATAATGACATCCTCTTCTTATTCTCGAGGCTAGCCAACCCACTTAGTATGTTATTATACACACCGTATTACGCCCATGTTATGGTAGAGAAATTAACTCATCTCTTTCTCTACCAGGAAATATCTTGAGTAATATGCAATATTTGTTTATCATTCATCACAAAACATAATTGCTATTACTTATGATTTTCGATTTTATGGACGACGGAATAACACTTGTGATGGATTTGAAAAATCTACCACAACAGCTTGACCAGAATTGTCTTTTACTAGTATTCCATTTAGTAAAACATTTTTCCGATTAGGAACTCCTTTCTCAACTGTAGAGTTCTCTTCAGTCATTGTTTTAATATCTGAAGCTAATACAAAACGATACGCAACAAAAATAGCGGAAATAGCCAAGCTATAATTTCCGTCTTTATAATAATTTGAGAAACGATCACACATATCTTTATATGCATCATCATTTCGACCACTACCCATACCGGTTATTATCTTAATTAATCTAAGACAAATTGTCTCTGGATTAAGTACATACTCTCCACCAAATAGACGATTTAACCATGAAATACTTGTTTTACCAAGTGTTATTGATCCATCTTTATTAATTTTCTTATATTTCGCTACTTGCTTTTCATCTGTAAGTAGCAATTGATCTACAAGAATAGGATCACTAAACATATAAGTTAAATCTCTAAATGCCCACGGACTTATAGTAAATCCTTGCTCGGACATAGCGATTAGATATTAACGTCAATACCTAACTCTTTCATCCGAGTACGACAAGCTGTAGCCTCAAGCTCGTTGGCTTCGGCTAAAGTTCCACAGAACTTCATCTGAGCATTCAGGAAGCTCTGAAGTACATTCTTCTCATCCCGGTTAAGGGCCATAACTTCCGGTACTAATTTAACATAATCTACAAAGATAGTAATTTCTTCTTTGTTAGACCGTTCATACTTCTCAATTGCTGCTTTAACAGTAGAAGCTGATGGTACCGGAATAACTTTCGTAATGTCGTCAATGTTGGCAATATCGAGCCGTAATTTCGGATCTTTGTTGAACTGAACTTTACGTTCGTTACTCATTGACTCTACTAACTCGACTGAAGTTACCTCTATCGGTCGAATTGAATACAAATAAATAGGCCGACTTAAAGTCAAAGCACCATTTTTCTTATCCTCTGAATAATTTGTATCAACGGGATTCCGTTCTACAACCAAAATATATTTGCCCAAAGTTGCGCCACATTGTGCGGCATTAATACGCATATAATCCATAATTTGTTTCCTCCTTGATTTCGTGGTTGATTCCACCAACGAAACATTTTAAATTGTTTTAAAGATTAATAAACTCAAATAAAATAAAAAGAACTTCTTTACTGGAGTATTTCCTAAATAGGGGATGTTGTTGCCCAGGTGCCTGTTATCTTATCGCCTACGTCAATTCAATGACTACTCCTTGAAATTATTCTTTATACTTGATAAGCTTATTGGATTCTATTTCACTCTGTAATTCTGCTATTGCTATTACTCTAGCACTCCATAGAGACACATTTAAATAGATACTTCCTCTTCTTAAATGACACTTTTTCATCTAGTGCATTATGGAACTAGTCTTACTCTAGAATTATCCAATTATACTTTTCATATTAACTAATGAAGGTTCGTGTCATGACTAACTGTCCCTCACGCTTGCCCAACATCAGACTAATGAGATCTTACGACATTAATTAATAAGTCACAAGATCAATACGTTTTTTACTATCTTCTACCGCTGTATATTGATAGGGATATGCACATGCTACTAGTTCTTTACATTTCTAGGCTTCTCTAGCAAACGTTATATCTTTGTCAATACAAATATACTATTACTAGTATGTGTGTCTTAAATTGGCTTAAACACACTGATAAGATATAATAAACCACATAGGATTACTTTATCGAATATTCCACATATACGGTCATTTTAGGAACGTTACCAAACCCAACACTTCTAGTCTTTTCACTCTAAAGTGGTTGCCACTCTATTCTTTCATATGCAGTATACTGCCCATATGACCTTTTCGAGGATTTTTCTGTTTTACAAGCTCGAATATTGAGGACTTTCACCTACTTTCCATTTACTCTTACTTATAAATAGGTCTATAAGTATTAGTTCGCTTTCGGTCACTCTTAAAGATTTATAAGTTTCAATGAAACGCTTTATACCGATCATATGATTTATCATCATACTCTGGTATTCATGCACGAAGCAATAACGGTTGGCTTGTTGAGGGCGCAGTCAGAAAATGGTTTATCTTATCCTACAAATGATAGACTTTTCCTAGCGAGGACTTCCTCAAATTTACTTTAACTCGGGATTTTGGCCCCTACGGTGTTAAACATGTTAATACTCTCTAATATTCTTTGTTTAAGAGGAAATATGACTCTCGGGCCAGTGGTGAATCTTTGGATTCAGTAGCTCTACGTTAATAGACTTGAACTTAGCCCATTGACTTTACAAAAGCCCTACTTTCGTTATATATTTTAAAGAAAGCATACTAAACTTTGCAGGTTTCTCGGATATCAACCGACGGACTCTGTTAGCCGACGTCAAAAACTTTGTATTAGGTAAGTCAGACCTGTTTTAGATACATACAGTGTTACTGTATTACAATCTTGCCAAGAGTTGTTCTAAAACTTGGATTAACGTTTTGGTACGCTTCACCAAACCTCTGCGTTTCCATTTATTATCGTGATATAACTCATGCAGTAAACACAATCACGTTGATATTAATAGTTCTATAAAGTATAGGTTTGGCACCTAATCCGGATAATCTGTCATACGTATCCATAGAAAATAAGTCTCGAATTTATTTCTACTTTCCCAGTATGGATCATAGCCACTCAGCCATATGAATCTTTAGTAATAACACCAACTGTTGACCTTTACTTCTAAGAATAAAAGCTGTAGTAATTGATTCTACTTTCTTCAGATTCGTAGCACCTTATAGCACCCTCTATTAAATATCTAATCTCCTTCATAACTATACTTTCCCTATATTCTTTCATATAGGTGTTTCAGCACTAATATAGTGAACACTAAGATGGCAAATTTATTTAACCTATCCAAATTAATTAAAGTGGATTCAGTAAGGTAGCTTTGGACACTACCCGGAACTTAGTCAGTTCTTTGTTGAGTAATTCTATCACCCTTTGTGATAGTTGCAGTTGCTGTTTAAAGTCCCTTCTTGATTTCAGGATTGGTTTCCTCCACGGACTTCTAATGAAGTTTACTATTGTCTTTACTCTAAGACTTAATAATTGCATTGTCACCTACAATTATTAATAGCTGCTGAAGCAGACTCCATATATCGTTTATCTTCTATGTTTCCCTACTTTATCGGTAAGCATATCGAAGTGTCTTCTCTTAGTATATTCACCAGACGGTTCTCAATACCTATAGAATGGATTGATATCTACACTATTCCATTTTCTTATTAACTTTTCTAGAGTAAAAGGACATACTCATTAATAAGCTATCATATTACCTTTTGAATTGCGTGTTAGCGCTATCATATTCTCATATCCTGTTTTCCTTGTCTATATTATACGATTTGTTGATCAGACTTGTCCAAATATAATATACGCTGTCTTATTGCTTTTTAAGTGTACAGCTACAATATCACTCTCCTTCTTCTTACTACGGGTAAGGAGTCGTTTGACCCGACAGCTTTTATCTTTAACTGTTATGTTATACACCATGCAAAGAATAAACACATTATAAAGAAGATAATTAAGCCTACAAATGCTAATTTATCCAATGTACTATTTTTTGCTTTCATCTCTCTACGCTATTGGGGAACTGAATACTTGGTACGTGAAAGCGAGGAGTAGGTAGAGTAAACATCACTACTTTCTCCAAATATTCAGTTTTTGTTTCATATTCTTTCCTTTCTTTAACTGGTTTCTTTACTACCTTTTCCACGATTTTCGTGGGGTGATTAATGGTGACATCAATGTTAGCGATCGGCATATCGCTTTTTACATTGGAAACACCTTTATTAAGATCAATCTCTAAGGATAAATTATTCTTAGGATCAAACTTTAATGCGGGCAAGTCAAGTGGTTTTACTTGATCTGCCCGAACCTCTTCTACTTGAAAGAAGTTCGTATTATAGGATAATAATATACCTACAATAGCAAATGACACGTATGTAAGTAAATTGCCATGTCTACTCATTTTGATAATGATTTATAGTTATTTACTTCTTCTCTTCCGCCGGTTTCTCGTTTTTCTTAGGATCTGCAGTTTCCTCAGATTTCGGAGTTTCCTTAGGATATTCGCTTTCTGTATATAGAGCAAAGGCTGCATCCTTGTCTACGTACATATTACGAATTTCAATCATTTTGTTTGTTGCATTAAGCATGAACTTCGGATCTGCCATAGGAACTTCAGTCTTATAGGCTTCATAGAACTTGTTCATGATTTTCTTGGCGAGTCCTACTTCATAAGATTTAGGATCGTCAGTATTAACAACTAATTTACTTAGTTGCGGTACCTGTAAGAAGAAATCTCGAGTAGGCTCAAGGATTCCATTCTTAACTGCTGTAGTCTCATCAATTGGTTGCTTAGAATCCGTATTACGCACACGAATAAACGCTTTAATCAAATCAACTACTTCATTCTCACTTAAGACCGGAAGATTGTACTTCACAGTTGAGTGAGCGAAAATCGGGTTATGATCTGCTATAAGAGAACTTACCGTTCCTTGACACAAACCACGTACTAATGCTGTGGATTTGTTACCTAACAGGGTAACAGCATCTTCGAACAATGCACCTAATCCAATCTTGTTCCAAGTTTCCTTCTTTGCTTCGTCGGATTCTTGACTCTGTCGATACAATCGTACTTTCATCAAAGCCTCGCTGAATCGATTGGGAAAAGGGGAATTTTGCTGCGATAGAATATAGGACAATCCATTCTTTGCATCATTCTCATCTTTCCATTTTGATGCATCCAACTCAGGAACTACAGGAGCTTTTTTCTCTTGTTTAATTTCCTCTTTAGCTTCTTTCTCTGTTTCTGGAGTAATGTCCTTAAATGATAAGGTCATTTGTTTACCATCCTCAGATACATGATGCGGCAACATTGTAACACCAATATTATTAAATGTATTAATAACATCTTGAACAATGACATCATCATTTGGAACTGCAAGACCTAATTCAAGCTTTTCTTCACGAGCCTGAATAGAAGCCTTAGTCATACCCCAAGCAAGATTATATGTGAAGGCTTGCTCCATCTTAATCGTTGCTGGTTCACCAGATTTCATTCCGGCTATATGACGCTGAGCTACTTCTAGTAGTCGAGCATAACCATCGCCAGACATTCTCTGATGCGGTTGTAACTTAATGTTGTTTAAGTCAATCTTTGAAGGAATTTCTTCCTTTGGTTCCGGCTTAATCTCTTCAGTTGCAACTGTTTCTACCGCAGGATCTACAGGTGGTGGAGTTTGTTTTCTCTCCTCTTTTTCTACCTCAGGCTTCTTTACTTCCTTTGGTTTTTGTGGATTATTTACTTGAGTTTGTTTTGTACTCTTGTTATCCTTTACTTCAGTATCCTTTACAGAAGTTTGCTGAATTGTTTTATTTTTCTTAGACATGATTCAATTGATTTGTTTACTGTCCTTTACAGTTTTAAATTATTAAAATAACTAATGATAGAAATAGTAATGATCCCGAAAATAGTTAGTAAGCTAACTTGAATCCTCGTGATCTGGTGACGCTCTGGTTCTAGTATGAACTAGAAGATTTTCTCCTTGTTGTTGGTCTCCTTGGTCTCTAATAAACCACATATAAGCCTTACTTACAGACTCAATTGTTGCAGTAATCATTGGTGTCACTCCAATAATTTGCAAAGCCTGTATGGGCATGTGGTTTACTACAGAGACCTTTTCTATTTGGTCCTTTTTAGGCTCGATATGACGAGTCTTACTCTGGATGCCAAATCCAACAACAATCGCAAACGCTAGGGTCAATATCAAATTAATACCTAGCTTTGGGCTACCTTGTACTCTAGCGATTGCTACAATCACTAGAATTAAAGCAACAATCATAGAAATGAAAGTCATTGTTGTCATGTTCTGTTAATTTTTTGAAAGTTTATGAAAAATTTCTCTCAACCTACGTTTTGCCTTATTCAAATCGGACTTTACAGTACCAATAGGAATTCCAAGCTTAACACTTAGTTGATCGTAACTAAGACCTTGATAGTATCTTAACTCGAGTAAATTTCGATACTTAGATCTTAGGCGAGATAATGCTATTCTTAGAAGTTCAATATTCTCCATTTTAATCATATCTGACTCGGGATCTAGGGATATTTCCTCTAATTGAATAGTATTTGTCTCATTATCTATGCTGAAGTTCTTACATAAATCCTTTGTGGCTCTTATATGATCAATAGTAGTATTAACTGCTATTGTCTTAAGCCACGCTTCGAAGCTAATAGGGTTTACATAAGAACTGAGTTTACTAAAGGCTTTTATAAATGTGTTACTCAATAGATCTTGAGTAAGTTCATCATCTTTGACTATATCAAAGATAATATATCTTATCAGTCTATGATACCGTTCATATAACTGATTAAAAGCCTTATTATCACCGTGTTTTGCTTGTTCAATTAAGATTTTTTCTTCTTCTTTCATATAACAAGCATTAGTTAGTGGAAACTAGGGGAGTCGAACCCCTAGAATCCTTTGTTTAGAACGCCCTCTGCGACGACACAGCTATCTCGTCTGAAAGTAGGCAAATCTTATTACACTTCCTTATTTCTAAACTAGAATGGAATACCTAATATATATCTATAATAATATGTATCATATACATATTTACGTATCCAATAACATTGAATTAAGTTATCAAATATTTCATCAGAATATATCCTAGGTAATTCTATTTTGTCTAACATTGCTACAGCAATTCTTAGTCTTACTAAGTCTGTAGTATGTTTGCTCCCTATCATCTTATTAGGATGAAAAAGACGTTGAGATATCCAAGCAATCCATTTCTTAATTTTTGCTTTTATCTCAATCCAAGTACGCCAGTCCATATTATCTGGACATACTGAACAAAATTTTCCATCTGGAGTTTTAATCCAACCAAAATATTTTTCATATTCTGATCCAATTATTCCCCAATCCATACAATAACCTTCATCTTCTCTAAATACTGGTAAAAAGTTTTCACATTTGCTAGTATTTTTAAAAAGATCTTTTATTGTATTACAGAGTTCGCCTCGTTGATCGAAGATTTTATCTCTATTTTCTTCCATTTATCGTCTTCTAAATAACGAATATTTATTATATCAAATAATTTTTCTGCTTCTTCCCAAGATATATGTAATTTACCTTGAATATCTGCAGTAACAGCAATTTTATTTAAATTACCATCTGGTTGAATATTCTTTATACTTATGAATTCTTTATATTGTTCATCAGTATATTGAATACTACTAGATTCTGTGCTTCTTTCTTCTATTTTACTTGATTCAATTTCTTTAGATAGAAGAGTAAATTCAAATTTAGTAGGATCTTCCAAAATCTGTTCAACTATTTTATGATCTCTTTCGATAAGACCATTAGCAAATGAACTTAGTGAAATACTATTTGTGATTCTTATAAATGGTTCCTTACCATTTAAAGACAAAATATATTTCTGTTCACTGAATAAGTCTTTAACAATATATACTCCTGCTTTCATTTCTTAATTGATTTATAATATGTGTCAATAACTCGACTTGCTGTAAGCAAATCAACTCCAAACTCTTCTTGGATTAGACGATTCTTTTCAAAATCATCATATGGTTCATCCATTATCTTCTTTAATTTCTCCTTTTCACCGGGATTATCAAAGTATATCCAAAATGTTAGTCTCATATTACTCAGGAATTAAGAATGGAATATTTTCAAGTTTTAGTATCTCATTATATACTTTATTCCATTGTTTTGGAATATTGTATGTTTTGTAAGAACTTCTATGCTTTTTGGGATTGTGGTAATAATCCCACCAAGACCTACTTAATACAGTGATTTGAGGAAATTTCTTACTTTTTCCTTCATTCTTAAGTAGTAATACAATGTTCGATTTACTAGTTATCAAACTCTTTGCAGATGTTGCTTTTGTTACATCTGCTCCTAAGTTCATTAACATTTTAAGGAAACTAACGACACTTTGTCGTGGTCCTGCTAGTATACATTCTTTATTAAATGATACTAATCTTTTTTCAGCTATTTTCTCATCCATAAGCTTTTTAAAATAATTAAATAAATTGTTATCTAGGTGGGATTCGAACCCACAATCTCCTGATAAAATTCAGGGCTTTATCCAGTTAAGCTACTAGACACCCTCATTTTCGTAGTTAGCACGTTGATTTACGCCGCTCCTAGAGCAGTGTAATCAGTGACAAATGTATTGCCATTTAAATTTAAAGTGAACCTATTTTACCTTTCACTACTAGTCAAATCCAAGCAGCCCCTTTTGACCGTTCTAAAATTTAAAAACTTGGCGCACGGTCAACACGATCAAAAATCCTAGTTTTTGTTCTGCCTTTGTAGCTCTTGTGAGCGTGGAGCTGGAGGGAGTCGAACCCTCGTCCTAATAGTTTCCAATAAACCTAATAAGATACGATACAGTTCTTATATCGTAAATACTTTTTAATTTTTAACCCCCAAATTATTAAGTGTAGATAAAGAGAGATCACTCTCTCTTTACCTTATAAATCTATAGTAATAGTAAGAATCTTTTTTATGCGAGTGTATTCCTCAAAGAGTGCGCAATGCGACTTATGTCTTTCCTGTATACATGTTTATCTCTTTAAAAAAGAATAATCTTAGGCATATAGCTCTCTATTACTATAGTAAATGCCTTTGATAGATCTATAGAATTTGAAGTTTTAAATTATTATCAAAAGACGATAACCATCAACTTCGGCTTAAAGCTCTAATTCTATGTGTGATTTGATATCATTACTATACTTAACTTACTTATGTAAGCCTATCACTAGGTCTTGACTCAGGGTTCTAGCGATTCAGCAGTACTTACGGTGTACTTTTTCAAGTGATAGTAATGATCTCAGGCACGTGATCAGTGGCTCAGAATTTTCCACTCTGGCTCAAGGCTCTTGAGTATCTTGTTAATTCAAGATAATTTTATTCTACTCTAATTCGAATAATTAAATCGTGGTATTAATCTCTTTCTAGAACTAAATATACGGAAAGAGATTGGGAGGCCTCTCGGACACTCCCAACTCTGATTTCGGAGTTAAATTACTGGATTAATATCTCCAATAATCCTCACCGTAGATAGCACGCTTAGCGTCGCTGACGGCTTTGTCACGCTTCTCTTCGGCTTCCTCGACAGCCTTATCGTATTTACGATAATCTCCGTCGGACTCAAAATTTGTTTTGGCTGTAGATACAGCTGTCAAAAATGCTTTTTGAGCTTCTTCTTTTTTACGAGCCATACGAAGCTCTTTTAATGCTCGATCTTCTGTAGACTCTGCGTTTGATAAACGGCGTTCAACTTCACGGGTCTCTTGTTCCAACTTCTTTGCAGCGATGTTCTCTTTTGCTTTATCTACTGCGGAAGTGTTTACTTTACCCTGATTGTTCTCTTGCTCTTGCATCTTTGCATCTAAATTAAAATCTGCCATAATTTTTAAATTTTTGATAAGTTAATAAAATTGATTTTTAAATTAAAATTGTTATTATTTACTTTTTAGTATTAACATATAATCCAAACCAATAATCGCTACCTTCTGATGTACTACTCCAGTTAATAGTGCCGTTAATAATCTCTCTATTACTAAAATTACTATGAGCGATTCTATGTACACATTTAATTAGTTTACCAGAGATATCTCTATTTCGCAATATTTGATTAGTGACATTTTTTACATATCTACCATAAGCATGGTTCTCTTCAAGAAATTGCTTAAAACTAGGATTCTCACTAATTGCGCTCTTTATTGATTCTTTTATATCTTTTTTACAAAATGTAGAAATAATAGGTTGTCCTCTAGTAGAAACATTGCTAATACCGCTAGTATTAGCACCTTGATAAATAAATTCTTCAAGTGTCATTACTTTTTATTTTTTAGTTTTTCGTATACCTTTTGGTATGCTACTTGAAATTCTTCTTTAAATATCTCTTTAAAGATATTACATTGAGAAGGATACATATTAACAAATTCTTCATCTGTTAATCGCCGACCTACAGTACCGTTGTCAATAACGGTCTTTCTGATAACTCTACCTTTTTCTTCTTTAGGTATTTTTATCACATTGTATCTTGTTCCAACTTTTCCATTGGAGCCACAAATTACTTTGTAGCGAGTAATTTCAGGTACAAAGGCTACTGTTACTTTTCCATCAGCCCCCTTCGTTTCTTTCTTTACTCCGGATTTTGTCTGCCCTACAGATAGTATCGCAAGTATGCGAGTGCTTACGTCTCTATCCTGTGCAAAACATACTACTTTTTCCTTTTTGATTGTAGCATTCGCCTTGCGAATACGCACAGTCTCCATTTTTCTTTTGTTTCGCATTTTAAATAAAATTGATTTTTATTACTAAATAGTAGAATTGTATATTTTTTGTATTTTATTATATACTTCTTCTACTGATTCAATTACTCTTATACTAAAACCGCATTTAAGTAGTACACAAGTGTACAACTCTTCTTTTGCTTCATCATTATTACAAGAGGCTAAACCTACTTTCTTAGGTAAATCCTCTCTTTCTGAAGATGGAGTTATTGCAGCAATTTGTTCTATATCAATAAGTATACGTTCTTCATGGTTTAAGTACGTAATCTTTTTTGATAGAGATTTGCTAAATGCGGAGAGTTCTATAACGTTTCTTATTTCCATGTTCTTAAATAATGAATCGTGGCATAGTCTTTGTTTTCTTATCGTATGCTGCCCCCTTTACTTTATTAGCGTACTATGCATCTTCACATAGCTTTGATTTGCTGTAGGACTCTGGGCTTATTCACGATTCGGGGATAACCACCATATTAATAAAAAATTAAATTATGTGATAACTGGCGAGTAATCAATAAATTTCTTTTTTATTCTTAGTACCCTTTTTGTAGGGTTCCATTTTAGGCTTAGGACGTCCTTTTTCAGAACGTCCTTGTTTTACTGCTTTACTTTCTTTCCACGTTTTAGACATAGCTCTTAAAAACTTTAACAATTTCAGGTAATGCCTCAATGTAGTTAATACAAAGATACTCTTTTTCCTCTTTTTTGAGAGGATTGTTAAATAAGAGAACTAAGTCTCTAGTAAAAGTAGGATTACGTAATAAGTAATTCTGTACTTCTACTTGCCATGTAAGACCTCCTCCTGTAGATATTGGTGTACCTACATTCTGAAGTAAAACAGAAACTTGCTCGATTAACTTAGAATCGAATCTAGGAAATTGACGTCTCAGTTCTTCTTCATTTAATGAAGTAAGAAATTCTGGATTATCTCCTTCCTGTTCCTGCATAAAAACAAGAAGTGCTCTTTCAAGCATTTCTTTTACTTCTTGTTGAGACCAAGAAGTTGGAATCTGTACAAGACATAAATTATTTCCTGTAGTTCCAATAAGATGTAACTGTTTCATTTTTGATAAATTTAAGTTATAACTTTTAATGACGTCTCCGCATGTACAACTACGGAGAAGATTTTGATTGAACGATTGTTGATTAACAACAACTCATATTGTACTATGAGCAACTAATAACAAGTGTCATCGTGAAGTTTTACGTCTGCAAAATAAATATTAAAAAACTCTTACGTAAAACTTCTTAAAATTGGCTATCTAACATATTTTACGTTGTAGCAGAATTGTATTGCCAGTACAATTCTTATTAACGGCATGATTTTAACGTCCGCACGATCATAATTATATAAATACGAATGTCCAAATATATTTATATGTCGTATTTAATAAATATAAATGTCTATATAATTACTTACGCCCCACATGCTTGTCATCTTCTGATAATCTAATAATAAAAATATGCACTACCTTCACAGGCAATGCATATAAATGAATTATAAGTCAGAAATTCAAAAAAGTTATTGCAATCATGATCATTTAATACTATCTATTACCGTAATTGGTACTTTGACAGCTTTCTCACTTTCTTTTTCCGGCCTATTTACTTCAGTCTTTATTTCCACTTTAGCATTCTTAGCATCTGGACCTGTTATTCCCGGCATAACTTCTTTTAACTGCATACTAATATAATAGTTTGTATTACGGAGATACTCTTCAGCAATCTCTTCATACGTTGCAGTTGTACCTATTCTATTAAGAATAGTACGTACGATTTGTTCTGGAAGTTCCATACACAAATCGTACAATTCCATGTCATGCTTTTCAACATTCCAGTCGTTAAGTCTTTCTTCCAAAGTAGGAATAATGACCTCAGTTTTAGTTGATTCTGAAGCTTTTTGAGCTTCTGTACCATGGTACTTATCGTACCCATACCATAGGATTCCTCCTAATAGTACGATGCAAAGTAGCCCAATGGCTACGTCTCGAAACTTGTTCATAGAAATAATTGATTTATTAATAAAACTGTGCAATATTGCCTTATTGACTGATGACCATTGCTTGAATATCTAATTCAATCTTTATTGGTTCATCTTCCCAAGATATTGTAGGAATATTTAGTCTTATTCTATCTTTTTCAGATATCTGCGTTCGATTAAAATTTCTTGCAAATTCAATTTCATCAGAATACTCTGAGTTAATCCAACAATTTGTATCAAATTCAACACATCTCTCTGGTTTTCTCTCTGGTTTTTTTGTAAAAAAATATTGTTCTCCATCTTTATCTACTGCGTACCAAACTTCTACTTTCATAAATCTTGTTGTTTTTGTTCTTCTTCGTATAAATATTTTTCTATTCTTTGAGATTCTTTATTAATTAAAATAAAGAACAAACCTAGTATAACACCCATACCTAATGAGGTTATTATTAACTCTCCTGTAATAGCTATGGTGTAGGTACCCCCAGCTACTACTACCAATAGTAGTAACACATATAAAAGACATTTTAATGAAGATTTATTTAAAGGATTCATAAGCTTGTAGAAATTGTTTATATGTACCTAACATATCCATTAATAAACCACGACATTTACAAAGATGGTTGTATTCTTCTTCAGTAAGAATATATACTGAACCCACTTTTACTACATTTGGAGTAATTTCTTGTATATTACGAGAATTATTTGTAGTATTTATATTTTTTGTACTTTGTGATTCTATTTGTGGTTCTACAATAGACATCACATTTTTGATTTCTTCTTCTGAGAAAAAGGATTCACCTATAGTTCCACATACTTCTGCTACTTTAATACAAATAGCTTCATAAGTTTCATTATCTCTGAGTGTGTAGTAAAATTCTCCAGAATCTACAGCAATTTTAGCTGTTTGTAATTCAAGACCAAAAATTACCTTTAATGCTTTTAACCAAGCTATTTTAAATTTCGCTTTTTTAAAGTTGAATTTAATTTTTGTTGCCATATTGATTATATTTAATGTTAATAGTTTTCATAAATAATCCTAAGTAGACCATAAGCCACTAACGCCGCCAAGCTGTTACATGTATCTACTTAGGATTTCAATTTAATCAGTATGTGTTTCACAACAGATACATGAATAGAGTTCTATAATTCAACAAGTTTTTCTTTTTAAAAGGGAGAAATAAATCTCCCCTACCTGATTATGGATAGATCTGTAAGAAGTGATCTATATAACCGGGTTTTGTTGCAATATATACCCTATATCCTCCACCTAATTTAAATAGGTCAAAGTCTTTTTTGGGTATTTGCATAGCAACAGTTTCTACATCTTGTTTCCAATTAGTATCGAATAAACGATGTAATTGATTATGAAGATTGTCCATGTATGAATACATGCACTGTTGCTTGGATGTGATAGCAGTATTGATTACTACACCGTATCCTCTACTTAATTTATAAGCTAACTTAATCGCATCAAGCCAACTTAAATTAAGCTCTTTTTTAAGAGTCACAATTCTCTTGTATAGAGATATACTACGACTCTTTTTTTTCTGAATTATTATTCTTATCATATTATTAAGTATTAATGATTCAGATTTAAAGACATTAGCTTCGGTAGCCGTTGGCATTCGTTCAGCCCGGCAATTTAAATCTACTAGACCCTAGAACCCGACAATGCATATCCATAAGAATATAATGCCTTACATGTCTTCGTTGAGGTTGTCTTCCCTCTAGGGAAATTGTATGCGTATTTCACAATAGGCATACAACGGTTCTGCGTGACTTTCGTTGCCTTTAGGAGGCTATAATCAATGTTTGTAAAAATCTTTTAAATGACACACACGTGTTTCACAACAGATGTGTATCTTACATTTTAACCAAAAGAATGTTGTTACTTCAATTCTTTCTTAACTTCATCTATAATACCATGAAAAACACTAACATTTACTTTATCCTTAAATTCAATATATGTAAATAATATCACACATATTGGATATAGGATGGGATCGTCCAACAGTATTAATAATATTATCATGTAGATAAGTATTCTTAATACTAACCAAATGAATGATATTATCTTTCTCATATATTAAAATTTAATATGACTCTGCATTTACTTAGGCTTGTCACTAACCATGGCTGCATTATATTAAATTAAAAAGAGAGTTGTGTATCACTTCATACACTGGGTAGTTTGTTATTCATGTTTAATAACTTTAACACCAAAATAGATACCAATTATAGTTGGTATTATATACAGTAATATATTAGTTACTGCATAACGTGGTTGACTTATTGTTATTACTATATAAAATAATAATACCAATAGTAATACACCAAATAAGATGTAATTAAGTGCTTTCATTTTCTTTTATATTTATTGTTAAATGTATCTACTGCTTTTTCTCTATTAGGAAAGGTAGTTATTACTAATTTCCCTTCTTTTTCGAGAATAATAGACCACTCGAAAGCGTGCTTTCCAACTAGGATAACTTTACGTCCTAGTGCATCTGTTACGATTGCTCGTACTGTAGAATCACAATTTGATTTGTGATATTTTCTCTTGCTCATAGATTCTTATTTATTAAATGAGTTTATTGCTAAAAAACATATTCCAATAAATATCCAATAAGCTAATGACCATTCGAATATCATATCTAATATTGCTGAGAATTTTGCTTTTGGATCTAACCCCATTGATAATAAGAATAAACACGACATTATGTAAAATCCTATTGTTGCTTTTGTTCCGTTACTCATTTGTCTCTGTTAAAGAATGTTTATATTGTAATAATGAATTCCAATTTGAATCATTTATAACTGCAACGCAAGAAAGATCAATGAGTACTTTATACTCACACTTATTCTTTCTACTTAGGATAGCTGCTAATTCAAAAGCATCTTTTTGTGTTTGTTCATCATGACCTTCAAATACCTCTACTACTAATGGTTTTATGTTGTGCTTATAGCACTTCACTACTACTATCATAATATATAATTTTATTGATTAATGATCATACTAAACCATGTAGTTCTGTACTATACTTAGATAATACAGTATTACTACATGGCAAGGTAGGCTATTTTATAGCCTTGTTAAGACAGTTTACTCCCTAAAACTTATTATTACTTGGCGGGTAATTTCAGTGCCTGACGAATATCTTTAGCACGCCACTGGTTTATCGTCCTAACTCTGCGAATAAGAAACTGGTGTACTCAACGTCTTGGAAAGTTATTAGTTTTTTGTTGTTTAAAATCTTATAATCCTCCTGAAAGATAACTTAGATTTTTAGGTCTAGATTTGTACTTCATCTATCTAAGTTTGTACTGTGCGAATACTTCGGATTATAAAGTGTATAGCACAATCCTCTAAAGTTTAGAGTATACACAGTCTTTTAGACTTTATTATACTATTCTTGTCTAAGGAATAGCGTTAACTACTATATTAGAGCCCGAATCTATTATCCGTAGTACTTAATAGGAGCTTTTATTATTTACGCTATATATTATATAAATTACTAATGGGTTTATTGTGAAAAAGAGATAAAATGAGGGGAGAGAATGGTGTTTACCACTCCCTCCCACTTACTCATTACAACTCATCGTCATCCACTATTTCACCCTCCAATAACGGATTAGACTTCTTCTCCTCAGCTGCCTTAGCTGCTTCTTTAGCTGCCTTAGCTGCTTTACGCTTAGTATCATACTCAACATAATCAACAATGCGCTGAGAATTGTTGTACAAGTTCTCACCACGCTTGATAAGACTTGCATCAGACTTGATACATTCGCCTTCGTCAGTACACAGTGTATAGATGAAGACAGAGTTATAGATGGAAGCTACTTTTACTTGCTTACCGTCTCTTTCCTTAGTCTCAGTGATGATTTTACCGTCATTGTCCTTACGAACAAAGTCAGGAAATCCTGCTACTTCAACACGACAGATGGGAAAAACTTCACCAATAGTTTCCTCTATTGCCTTGAAGTACTCATCTTCATGTTCCTTAGTACTACCATATGCAGCCATTAACTGCATCACAACAGGTCTAGTTTGCTCTTGCAGCACCTTTCTTAGACCTGCTTGTCTGAACTCGCACACTGCATAGCGTGCTTTGCCGTCTTTAGAGGTCTTTACCTCTACTTTCGTAAGTTCGTAGTTCTTTACGTCTTTATCCTTGATAGACAAATCCATATCATTTTACGGTTACCTATACACCATAAGGTTTTATTAACACATTAACTCTTTGACGGGGGATTTCCCCTACTTGTTAGGAGAGGGGACTTGATATTGTACTGGTCCTCACTCTCAATTGCACACTATCAAAATTTTTATAATATTTTATTTTGGTCCTCGCTTTCAATTGTATGCCCCAATTTTTATTTAGAAAAAATTTTTTTACAGTTCTCGCTTTCAATTATACCCACAAAAATATTTTTTATAAAAAATTTTTACAACACTTATTATTCATTTTCGTTCTCTAATTAGAATTTAAATAACAGCAATATGATATTTGAACAAGAATTAAAAGATAAAGGATTTGAAATTAAAGATAATCAACTCTATTATGAATTTAGTGACTTTGAGCTATTAAGAGCTAGAGTAAGTGAATGGGATTGCGCTGATGGTACTAAAGCTTTGAAAGTATCAGATCTTAGGTTAATGAATCCTATGGAGGAAGGTATGGCTCATATGATGATTTCATATTCACTTTACTTTAGGGATATTAACAAATTTTATGAATTATTAACACTTTTAGGTTATAAGATACGTTAAAAATAGTTAAATTATGTTAAAAGAATTAACAGTTAAAGAGGTAGAAGCTATCCTAAGTAAAGATAATAATGCGTATGGTATAGATAGTATTGGTGATCATGTATATAAAATACCAGGTTTAGGGTATACTGGACCTAAAGGAGCTACTAGATTTGTAAATGAATTAAGGCAACAAGTTAATGAATTAACTACGAAACTCTCGTAGATATGTTAAATAATCATAAATAATGTTAAAATGACACATTGTGAATGGCTAGAAGAACATGGTTTTATTAATATAAAAGACCATTGGAATGGTAATTGGAACTATAGAACTTATCAGAAAATATATGAAAATGGTGATCTCATAGAAGTAGACATTGAAATAGATTCAGAAAATGATTTTATGGATGAGTACTTGGTAAATTGTGAGTTATTCTGTAAGAATAAAAATGGTACTCATGATAGCTTTACTCTAAAATAAAAATTTATTATTAAAGAAAATGGAACAAAATTAGATTATAATACGTTCCTACATCCAGAGTAGGATATAATAGTAGTTTAAAATGCAATTAGTAGTAATATAAACCATTACTCTTACTCTAGATAACTGCAGTATATAATATATTATTATCAAACTATATCATGATGAATGAACCAAAATACTTAGAAATGATTAGACAAGGAGTTGTTAACATAAATGGTGATGATTTTAAAATAATCAGAGCATATGATGGATGCAGAGGGTGTTATTTTAGACAATTTGAAAACTTTAGTGGGTGTCTAAATAATGTTGCACAAGGTATTTGTTGTAGTGCTGGTGGTCATATTCTAAGAAAAATTTCATAGTAATAGAACAAAAATTAATTAAGCACGTTTAGTTAGCATGGAAAATCAACATGACATATTAAAGACCGTTATAGACGGTTTAGTGTATATCCCTACTAAGGATATGATAGTTAAACCCTTAGAGGATGAATACGTAGAGAAAGAAATTATTAAGCCAGTAGAGACTGGTAAAAAGGACGAAAATGGTTATGATATCAATGACACTGAAACAGTTAAAGAAAAAGTGTTAACTACATTCAGAAAAGGTATTGTATTACGTCTGCCATCTGGGTATCAATGGCAAGATGAGAACAATCATCCTGAAGTAGGTGATGTGGTAGCATATCCTAGGAAAGCATCGATTGATTTTGATTTGTTTAAAGATAGTCAATTAGTAAATCCTTATAATGTAGTAGCCTTTGTAAAAGGAGAAAAATATTTTAAAGACTAAGCGTAGTCTTAATTAATCGTGGTTGTAGTTGGATGTACTAGGGGTTAGCATAAAGTTAACCCCTTTTTTATTGTATAAAATTTGCAACTTTTTTTGAATATTTGCGTTATATGGATATGATTAAAGAAATGATAAATAACATGTTGGGTGAGTACTCAAAGTTCATTCAAATACAAGATGATGGTACAGTTAAGGTATTTGTTCCAGAAGACGTTAATAATCCTTCCATGGAAAATGCTACAGAATTAACATTATCCAAGAATGAAGCAATTAGTCTAATGGGTTTAGTAACCCAACCCAAACAATACGAAGTATGTGATTCTTCAAACAATTGCAGAATCATATCTGAAAAAGATCCTGATTTTGACGTAAACAAGTGGATTAAATTAGCACTTGGAACTATTAAAAAATAAATACTATGTCAGATTACCGAGTTACTATTACAACAGTCAAGGAAAAATGCCCATTTGATGCTAAACGGAAAAGCAAAGAATACTGCAAAGTATGTAAAGCTTGGAAAGATCCTTGTTCAGGATTAGGTATAGAAACTACGATTTCTTCAAGAAAAATTGGAGAAGATAAAATGAAACAAATAATAAATATCATTAAATAATTATGATTACAGAATATAAAGTTATTAAACCTTTTGGCGTATTAAAATCAGGCGATATCCTTACATTGGATAACGATATGTATACATTCTCTGATGAGAAATCTTCTGACTCACAAAATTATTATTCCCAAGTAAACGTAGCTGTATCATGTGATATGATTGAGGAATATGCTAAAAGTGGTTTAGTTGAGCCAATTGAAAATGTTACTGTTGAATCTAATGATGAGAAGAAAATCAGACAGATTCGTACTATTATTGCTCAATTGAAGAATACTTACAATCAACGTAAGAACAATATTGAGAAAAAGTATCAGGAAGGTAAAATTCAAACTTGTGTGAAAGTAGAGCATGATACTGTATATTTCAATATGATGAAATTGTTAAATAAACTCGAGGCAATCATAAATGAATAAACTAGTAAAAACCGTATCAAATGAAGAATTGATACCAGAGTTTTTACAAGCGCTTAATGGAATACTTAGGTTAACTGATAGGGAACTTGAATTAATGGCTACACTTATTAAAATGGATATGGAATACGTTAAGGAACCTAATACAAATAAGAATGTAGCAAACAGATATAATAGAAAATATATCATTGAGAATTTAGGTATTACTAAGGATAACCTAAGTAGATACATTAAATCTTTCAAAGAGAAGGGCATTTTGATAGCTGGACCTGCTGAAGACGAACTTAGCGTAAATAAGGCTCTGATACCAGTTGTTATTGGAGATCGTTTGCAACTAACGATAATACTGAGAATAAAATGAAATGTTTAGATATAAAAACAGGTTCCATTCTTATCTATAAGAAATATGGTTTACTAAAATGTTGGTGGAATAAATTAATGAGAAAAGAATTACCATTTAATAAGTATACTCTTTACTTTGGAAATTCTTCTATGTTTGTAGAAACCACGAACATCAAAGTAAAAGAAAAAGATAGATATATAATTTTAGAACCTATCAAACCATATAGTAAAAAGGAAGAAAAAGCTCTTAAGTTAGAAGTAGTAGAACACGTTATGATGAACAACGACACAAAGGATGTGTTTAGTGTGATAAATATAATTAGACCTTCTACAATAGACGTAGAATCATTTACAATCGATGGTTTGCTTAAAAATAAATACTATAGAATAGTATATGATTCAAAAGGAAAAAACTTCTAATATCTATATACAATTAGCAAATAAATATAATATTCCACATCAAGTAGTAGAAGTAATTTGTAATCACCCGTTTAAATTTGCAAATAGAGTTATTTCAAATGATGAAGATACTAAAACAATAATGTTTGGGTATTTATTCAAAATCAAACCAAAAAGAAAGTATGAAAAAACCAGAGAGAATGAAAAACAAAACAACTAAAGCTTTTTTATATCAAAATCTATATCCTGTAAATCTTTATGTTACTACTCTGGATGATTGGGAAGATGCTTGTGATTTTTTTGATTTCTTTCTTACTACCAAAGAACTTAGAAATGATGAACCAGAAAGAGATCGTCCCAAACTAAGTAGTGTAATGGGAGCTACGTTCTTGGTCAGAGAGAAATATTCTAGAGCTGTTGGTATATTAATAGTACTAGATGATTTCCATTGTTCTACTTTAGCTCATGAATCAATCCATTATGCAGATGCTGTATATGATTATTTATCAATGAATGCAGAAGGATATAATGAAGGAAATGAACAATATGCTTATTTAGTTACTTGGTGTGTGGAACAACTTGAAGATTTTATAGAATGCAAAAGGAAGGAAAAAAGAATGACAAGAAAGATGACAAAACAAGATGGGAATTAATGCCTCTTGATTGTCTTGAAGATATTGCCAGAGTATATACAGAAGGAGCTAAGAAGTATGGAGAAAATACATGGCAGAATTTAGAGAACGGTTATCAAAGATACAAAGCGGCTTTGTTGCGTCATCTGTGGGAATTCGAAAAAGGAAATGAAATAGATCCAGAAACAGGTTGCCACCATCTTGCGCAAGTATGTTGGAATAGCATTGCTCTTCTATATCTTTCTAAGCACTCTATGAAGGATATGACCGTAGAAATATGGAGAACCGCATACAATTTTCCAGATTATGAAGTATCTAATTTTGGTAAAGTACGATCAAAAGATAGAATAATAGAACATTCTAACGGACGTCTACATAAAACGATTGGAAAAATTCTAGTTCAACGGCTAGATCACAACGGATATCTAACTGTATCATTACAAAAGAATAAAAGGAATTACAAAGTAAAAGTACATAGATTAGTATTATCAACATTTTCAGAATGTATTGGAGAACAGGTAAACCATATAGATGAAGATAAAACTAATAACAAATTATTGAATCTAGAATGGTGTACTGCTAAATACAATGCTAATTATGGTACTAGGAATGCAAGAATTCAAAAAAGGAATGAACACAGAAGAAAAACTGGACAAGATACTACTGAATCAACAAGTGATACTACTGTATCTGAGGCAGATCTTACAAGACACAAATCGTAGTCAATTCCTTGAAGATTATGCTGCAAATTTAGCAGCACAAGCAACAGAAATAATATTAGGACACAATATAGTAAGAAAATAATATGGAATTAAAATTTAAGAAATTACAAGAAGACGCAGTATTACCTAGTTATGCTAACCCTAATGATGCTGGTTTAGATTTAACAGCAGTTTCCTTTACTCAGGAATTTGATAAGAGTGGTAAGTTGGTATTAGTATATCATACAGGTTTATCCGTAGAGATTCCTGAAGGTCATGTGGGTTTGATCTTTATGAGATCATCAGTTTCTCAGAAGTCTATGTCAATGTGTAATGCTGTAGCTGTTATAGATTGTGATTATAAGGGTGAGATTCTTGTTAAGTTTAAGATTACTACAGATGCTCTTCCTACAATTTATCAACCAGGTGAAAAGATTGCTCAGTTAGTAGTAATGCCTTATCCGAAGATGGAGCCTGTAATCGTAGAGGAATTATCAGGTGAAGATCGTGGTGGTGGATTTGGTTCAACTGATAAAAAAGAAGAAAATGAGAATGCAGAACAGGGACGAGAAAGCGGAGCAACTGAAGGAGATAATCAATCAGTACAGTAAAAATCCAGAGTATGTTAATGCATTTTATACTAAACAAGAAGCAGTAGATGCATTGAATAGACATTATAAAAACAGATACATTAAAATAAATTTAGATTAATATGAATACGTATATTTATACAGGTGGCAGCTCATTGTTAACAATGAAGGATAACGATATTAAGAATTTTGATACTATTAGTAATCATTACTTAAATATTGATTGGGCTTGGGTAATTGAGGAAGATGGTACCTTTGTAGCTAATGAAAAAGAATATGATGTAAAAGCTGGTGATGTAATCTTGGTTCTCTATGCTGGTTATAGAGAAAAAGAAGTACCGGTTAAAGATAGAAGAAAAGTTAGAGATTTTGTTATTATAAGAAATGAAGATTTTTATAATAATTATAAATTGAATAAAGAATACGAGCAAAATCGTAATATGAAGGATTGCAATTGTTGCGAAGCTTGTGTTAAGGAAGCTTAAAGATGAATTTAGCAGATATAGTTGGTGGACAAGTGGTCATACATCCAGACATGTTGGCCATTCCACCATTTAAAAAACTTTGGGATTCATTTAAAGATAAAGATTTAGCAACAAAATACTTATGGTACATAGTACTTAAAAACAAATATGATTCTCCTTATGTAGAGACTATGGAAAGAGATCTAATAGAACCTACATTAAAAAAGGAGTTATTTGGAGATGAAAACTATGAATTACCAGAGATAGTAACACAAGCAGAAGATAGTTGGAAAAGCAGAACATATTCCTTACTTGAGTATATGTTAGATGGATTACTATTGAAACTTGAAGGTGCTGCTAAATACTATCACTTATCTAAAGATGACGAAATGGATTTAGATTCTATTAAAAAGCTTACAGATGGTGCTAAGAATATGGCTGGAGTAATAGAATCAATTGTGAAACTTAAATCTCAAGTAAGAGCAGAAGAGATTAAGAATAGCAAAGTTAGAGGCGGTGGAGAAATGAACCCATTTGAATTACCAAAAAAGAAGTTGTAGAAACTACGACACAATAAAAGACATTATAAAAACCTGCCCGTTAAGGGCTTAAAGAAATTGCAATTATGGCTAAGACTAAAACTAGTAAAAAGAATACTAAACCGACAATGATTATTTTTGACTTTACTGAGGTATATAACAACATGAAAGCAGAGCAAGAAAGAGATTTAGCTGAAGCTGCTGCTTATGCTATATCACACATGGATGAAAAAACAGAAAATAATCACACTACTAAAACTAGTTTATGGCAGAAAATTAAGAACCTGTTTAAACGAAGAAAGTAATTTATGATTGATTTCACAAAGAAAATCAAAAATTCTAATAAATTCAGAACCCCGGCGCTAACTTATATAGAGTCGGGGTCTTATTGTTCCTTCCCAAAAGGTACATCAGAGTATTTCAATTTTTGGGAAACAGAGGCCGATAGATGCATTAATGGTTATACTGCAGATGATGGGGACTACATCACTGGGTATAACTATTTTTATTTAAACTATTGCCCAATTCAAAGAATTGTATACAAAAATAAAAAGAATAAACAAGGTCAAGAAGAGCTAATTAAAGTAAGAGAGTTAGCATTTCCTGACTTTTATGATTATGACTATTACTATTTTCAAGCTATTGAAAGCGCACAGGATCAAGGCAAACACTTATGTGTAGCAAAAGCTAGACGTAAAGGTTATTCCTATAAAGGTGGTTCTATGCTTTGTCGTAATTTCTTTTTAATACCCGGTTCTAAGTCTTATGTGTATGCCTCAAATAAACAGTATCTTACTGATGATGGTATCCTTACTAAGGCCTGGGATTACATGGACTTTATAGATGAAAACACGGCGTGGGGTAAGAAACGACAAGCTGTAAATACTAGTATGCGTCGTAGAGCTTCTATGATTGTAACTGATAATTTTGGTAATAAAATTGAAGTTGGTTATAAATCAGAGATAATAGGTGTATCATTGAAAGATAACCCAGATGCTGTACGTGGTAAAGCAGGTATGTTAATACTCTGGGAAGAGGCAGGTACTTTCCCAGAACTTAAAGCTGCGTGGCAAATTGCTAGACCATCCGTAGAACAAGATGGTGTTGCCTTTGGTCTGATGATTATGTTCGGTACTGGTGGTGACGAAGGTCCTGCAGTAATGACATTACGTGAAGCATTTTACAATCCCAAATCATATAACTGTATAGGTTTTGAGAATATATGGGACGATGGTATCCAGAGTAAAGAATGTGGGTTCTTTATACCTCAACATACTAATTTGGATATACGTGATGAGAATGGTAAGCGATTGTACATGGATGAAGATGGTAACACTCTTCATGATAAAGCAAGGCAGTTTATTTTAAATTTACGTGAAGAAGAGTTAAAAGAAGCCACTAGTTCTCAACAAATAGATAGATACGTAGCAGAACACTCTGAATCTCCTGCAGAAGCATTTACTGAATTATCTGGTAACATATTCCCAAAGAAAGAATTACAAAAACAATTAGCAAGGATAAGAACCAACACTAAGTTACAAAATCACAAACAAGTAGGTACACTTACTCTGGTTAATGGAGAGATAATTTGGAATGTACAGAAAACAGGAGATATAACCGAATTTCCATTACCAAAGAATTCTGATCCTACTGGTAAAATAGTTATATGGGAGCATCCAGTTAAAGATGCACCATTTGGTTTGTACATAGCTGGTATTGACCCATATGATCACGATCAATCAGGTACTAATTCATTAGGTTCTTGTTTTATATATAAACGTTTTCAAGACTTTGAATCATATTCAGATATCATTGTAGCAGAATATACAGGTAGGCCAAAAACTGCTGAAGAGTTTTATGAAAATGTTCGTAAGTTACTTATTTACTATAATGCAAAAGCAATGGTAGAAAACCAGAACACTGGTTTATTTACTTATTTCAATAACAAACATTGTAGTCATTTACTTGCTGATCAACCAGACATTATTAAAGATATTGTTAATAATTCTACAGTAAATAGACGAAAAGGATGTCATATGAATAGAGAGATCAAACTTTGGGGAGAAGGTAAGATTAAAGAATGGCTAGAAGAACTTAGGGATCAAAAACAATTAGGTTTAAATACTGTATTGTCTGAACCATTCCTCGAAGAACTTATTCAATATAATGATAAAGGAAACTTTGATAGGGTTATGGCATTTATGCAGGTAATGGTCTATAGAGAGCAATTGTACAATATACAAGTAAAAAAGAAAGAGGATGTTGAAAAGAAAATGAGATTGTTTGATAAACCGTTGTTTAAAAATACAGATGATTCATTTACATTCATACCTTTAAATAATAACACAACCACATTTATGTTTACTAATTAATATGGAAAGAACAGTCAACTCATTTCCTATCCAAAGACTACCACTCAGTAAAAAAACCGAAGAATGGCGAAAAGACTGCGTGGATTATATTATTGGAATATCTGGCATAGCTTCATCTGAAAGTATACCTGATGAAGAAGAAATGCAAAGCTATTATGATTTATATAATAGCATTTATAATGAAAAAGATCTAAAGTATGTTACAAATCCTTTCAATCAAGATGATGGTTTTCCAGCAATGGCACAGGATTATAATATCATACGACCAAAAGTAGACCTATTATTGGGTGAAGAAACAAAGCGTCCATTTAACTTTAGAGTGTGTCGTACTAGTGATATTGCTAGTAGTGAAGTTCAGGATAAAGCTAAACAAATGTTATTAAATTATATGCAAGCTGCTATGCTTGCTAAATTAAGTCCAGAGGATCAAGCTAGATTTCAAGAAGGATTACAAACAGGCGAAATTCAAACACCAGAACAAATACAGAAGTATTTAACAAAGGATTATAAAGATGCAGCAGAAACAACAGCATATCAAAGTCTATTGTTTCTACTTAAGAAAGAAAACATTTCCCATGAATTTATGAAAGGCTTTAAAGATGCACTTGTTGCAGGGCTTGAAGAGTACTATGTAGGAATTAGAAATGGTGAACCAGTTATTAAAAGAATTAATCCTAAAGATTTTAAATATCCTGCAGAAGAAGGAATTGAATTCATTCACGATGCATCTTGGTGTTGTTATAGATCATTAATGTCATGGAGTCAAATATATGATCAGTTTTATGATAAACTGGATGAAAAGCAATTAAATGAATTATTAGAAATAGTAGATCAAAAGCCTACAGCAGGATTTGGTCCAGACAAAAGCCCCGTAGATGATTTTGTTCATTATAACTTAAAATCATATAATAAATTACCAGATCATAATCCTTATGGAGATCCAGATAATATTGTAGTTTATCATGTATGTTGGAAATCACTCAAAAAGATAGGCTTTGTTACAATAATAGATCCTGAAACAGGTATGCCGGATGAAATACAAGTAGATGAATACTATAAACCTACTGGGGAAGAAATCAATGTTGAATGGAAATGGATCATTGAAGCATGGGAAGGATATAGAGCAGGCGATGATCTTTACTTTGGTATGCAACCACTAGAATATCAGTTCCGTAGAGGTGATAATTTAAATAGTGCCAAATTGCCATATACTGGTGCAGCTTATAGTAACACAAATACTAAAGCTAAATCATTAGTTGCTATCATGAAACCGCTACAATACATGTACATTATACTTTGGTATCGTCTTGAAATGGCAATAGCTAGGGACAAAGGCAAGATACCTGTAATAGATGTTACTCAAATACCAAAAAGTATGGGTATAGATGTTGACAAGTGGATGCATTACTTAGGAGCACTTGGTGTAGCATTTGTTAATCCATATGAAGAAGGTTGGGATATTCCTGGTAGAGAAGGTGGTAAACCATCACCATACAATCAATGGACTTCTATTGATGCAAGTATGTCTAATACCATTAATACATATATTCAATTACTTGCAAAGATTGAAGAAATGGTATCAGAATTATCTGGAGTAACAAAACAAAGACAAGGTTCTATTTCTAGTAATGAATTAGTAGGTAACGTAGAAAGATCTGTAGTTCAATCTGCTCATATTACTGAACCGTGGTTTTGGTTACATAATCAAATTAAAACACATGTATTATCAATGTTATTAGATAGTGCTAAATTTGCATGGAAAGATGACAAGAAATACTTAAACTATATATTTGATGAAGGTACCAGAACATTCTTACAGATGGATGACAATTGGTCATATGAAGACTTTGATATTTTTGTAACTGATAGTACTAAAGAAAGTCAAGCTATTGAACAACTTAAGAGTCTTGTACAGCCGGCTATGCAAAATGGTGCATCATTGTTAGATGCTGCTGAAATATTTACTAGTGACAATTTAAGTGTAATCAAATCTAAATTACAAGATATAGAAAACAATAGATTGGAACAGCAGCAAGCAATGCAAGAGCAAGAAAATCAACAGCAGCAGCAGCTTATTGAAATGCAAAATCAAGTTAAGGAAGAAGAGCTTATGCTTAAAGAAGCTGAACTTGATCTTAATAAATATAAAATTGATCAAGATAATGCTACTAAGATTACTGTGGCTCAGTTGAATGCTTATAGAGGATCTGAGAATATGGATCAAGATATGAATGGTATACCAGATCCTATTGAAATCGGTAATCAAGAAATAGCTAGACAAAAAGCTGTATCTGATGCTATGAGCAAACAAATGGATTTAGCAAACAAAGCCAGAGCTGAAGAAAATAAGAAAGAACTTGAAAAGCGTAAAATTGCTGCACAAGAAAAAGCTGACAAATTAAAGGCCACCATCGAGAAAGAGAAAATAGCTCTTGAAAATAGAAAATTACAAGAAGCTAAAAGATTGCAGAAGATGAAAGATGATGCAGCTTATAAGAGAGAACAATTAAAAGCAAAGACTGCTTTAAAAAATAAAGTAGTTGGTGAATCTAAATCTAAAAAATAGGAGGACTAATTATGGGATGTAAAGGAGGCTCTAAAAAGGGCGGAAAAGGTAAACCAGGTAAGACAGGTAAATAAATATTACTAGTATGAAATGGAAAGATCTATCTCTTAAAGAGAGAAAACAGATATATGATAGTGTCAGGGTGAATAACCCTGGTGCTACATATTTTGATATTAAAGAGCAATTTGATTCTATTCCTGCGTATGAAGATGGTGGTAAATCTATAGTAGACGAAGTAAACAAATCTGATGCTAACTTTGTACAAAGATTAAAATCACCTACAAGACAGACTATCCCTAATTGGGAAGATCAGTATAGAGTATTACCTTGGGAAAAATCTGTTTCAACACACAAATTATCAGTATGGGATAATGCAAACGGAGGTGGTACTATTGTACCAGATGTTCAAGAAGTAAATGGCAAATTAATAGATTTTACTAGACCTCCGTATAACAACAGAGCAGCTGTAGAGAATGCCTTAAAAACTGGGGATTATGTTGATTTACCAAAATTCGAAGATGCTTTGTGGTATACTGAGAATTATAAAAGATATTATCCTAGATTTGAAGACGGCGGTAAAAACAAAAATGTACCAGTATTACCAAAAGAGTTAGGTCTTACTCCAGGTACTCCAGAGTATTTGGAAAGACAGAAAAGAATATCAGGATCAGCAAACGTAGTTCAACCGGAAGCTTATATTACTCCAGCTGGTTATATTAAAGATGCTGTTAACTTTATTGAAGACTTAGGCAAAGGAGATTATGCTGGTGCAGCAATGGATGCAGTACTTAATTTGATTCCTTGGGGAGTTGGAAAAGGCATCAAAAAACTAAAGTCCAAAGTAGGAAGAATTATAGAAGGTACTGAAATAGATGGAGCTACTGTTCATAGTTTTTCTCCTACTCAAACTAAAAAGAAAACTAGAAAGAAAACAGAAGAGGATTATGATTCTGAATTCTCCGAAGTATTAAGAAAAGATAGAAATTCTAAGAAGTACCAACAAGAAATCTCTAGAACAATAGAACAAGCAATTTTTCCAGATGAAAGAACTCGTGAATTAGTAGAAAATGTAGACAAAACATATGGAACTAACTACAAACGAGCTTATTCTAATATTGCATATAAAGACATGACTAAAAGAGGAAGTTATGTCAAATGGGGTGATACGGACAAAGACGGTTATGGGCAAATAAATATAAAAAATATTAAAGATAACGTATTACCTACAGATATAAATGATTATAATATAGTATTAGATAATAATATTTATATGCCTGGAACTGCTAATCATGAGTTAGGACATGTGGCAGATGGTTTAGCAGGATCTAGAAAGATTCAGGATTTTGATAGTGGTAAAGAATATATTACAAACACTTATCTAAATTATTTAGCAAATTCTAACAATACATATAGTTCTGCGGAGTTAAGAAAAATGGGATTATTTGATGCTGCTGGAAGTAGATCATACTTATTAAATCCTACAGAAGCTAAAAGTCATATGTTAACTCTAAAGAGATCATTAAAAGATTCTGGTAAAATTACAAACTGGAGTACTCCTGTAGACGAAAATATGATTTTGGAATATATGAGAAATCCGACATCAAATAAAATGGTTAAGAATCAATATGATTTGTATAGAAATAAAAACGAGTATATTGATAGATTAAACAAACTAATTCCTATGGAAATTTTAATGCCATTAGGTGGTGCTGGATTTGTAGGTCATGAACTAAATAAAGAATAATCAATATGGAAAATTTATACCCAGTATACCCAATTCCTTCTTATAAAGACGGAGGTATACACATCAAGAAAAAGAATCGTGGGAAGTTTAACGCACTTAAGAAAAGAACAGGTAAAAGTACAGAAGAGTTAACGCATAGTAAAAACCCATTGACTAGAAAACGTGCAATATTTGCTCAAAATGCTGCTAAGTGGAATCATAAAGGAAGAAAGAAAAAATAACAATTACAATCTAATTATAATTAATTATGGAAAACAATAGTAACGATACACTATTTGGATTTACAGCTATAACTGATATATTCACTGAACAAGTTGGTAACACCATCTCTCAAGATGATGATATTGATGATGAAGAGTTAGAGAGACTGAAACAAGAGTCTGTTAAAGCTAGACCTGCTACTCCTGGATCTAAGAACAAGAAGACAGAGGAAGAAGTAGAAGAAGAGGAAACTGAAGACATCGAAGAGGAAGAAGTAGAAGAGCCTAAGAAATCTAAAAAAGCTTCTAAGAAAAAGGATAAAGAAGAAATTGAAGAAGAGGAGACTGAAGAAGAGATTGAAAAAGAATCTGAGGAGGAAACTGAAGAAGATGAGGTTGAATCTAAACAAGTATCTGCTTTATTTGATGCAATTGCTGAAGAATTAGAATGGGATTTTGATGAAGAAGAGGAAGAAGAAAAACCAAAGACTGTAGAAGAATTGGTTAAGTATTTTAAAGAAGTAATCGAAGAACAATCTACTCCAGAATATGCAAGCGAAGATGTTGCAAAATTAGATGAATTTGTTCGTAATGGGGGTAAGTTAGAAGATTATTTCTCTATTACTCCGGACATTGATGTTGACAATGTTGATATTGAAAATGAAAATGAGCAAAAGATAGTATTGAGAGAGTTACTAGCTAGAAAAGGTTACAGTGACAAACAAATTGCTAAGAAAATCGAAAGATTTGAAGATGCTGGAGTATTAGAAGATGAGGCTAGAGACGCAGTTGAGGAACTTCAAGAGATTGTTGCAAAAGAGAAAGAAGAGCTATTAGAGCAACAAAGAATCAAAAAGGAAGAAATGATGCAGCGCCAACAAAAGTTTTTTGATGACGTTGTCGGTGAAATAAAGTCCTTGGACAATATACGTGGTATTAAGATACCAGCTAAGGACAAGAAAGAATTATTGGCTTATATATTTAAAGCCGACGCTAGTGGAAAAACTCAGTACCAAAAAGACTATTCCAAGAGCGTAAAGAATTTAATAGAGTCAGCTTATTTTACAATGCGAGGTGACACTTTGTTAGATGCTGCCAAAAAACAGGGTACTAGCTCTGCTATTAAAAATCTGAAAAATAGTCTCAGATCAACAGGCGTTAGTAAAGGTACTAAGAGAATTAATACAAGTTCATCTAACTCTATTTTTAGTCGTGCAGTACAACTACTTTAATTAAAAATAAATTACTAACATTTATATGGATAACGGAATTTTAAATAATTTACAGATCGGTAGAGGTAAATGGTTCTCAGATCTTGTTGATGAGAATATGATTTCAAATGCAATGCTTACTAGACCGTATGAAGTAACTCGTGTTATTTCTTATGTATTCGGTTCTAAAGATGATGGTTATAGCACTTCTTTGGATGCAATTACTGGTGGTCTTGGTAATGTAATGACAATTGACCAAAGAGACTACGAATGGTCTGTAATGATCGATAGCGATAGAGCTGTGACAATTCGCTCTGCAAAATGGCAGGGAACAGAAATCACTGCTGCAAATGCTAGCACAGTTATGGCAGGTTTGGGTAACACACCTATCATGTTGTGGTTAGAGGACAAATGGTTTGGTCCTGGTGCAATTTTGGAATTTGATAATAGAGAGTATCAAGTACGTGTTTCTGGTGCTCCTTATCAAGATGGTAATGAATGGGTTTATACTTGTTTCATTGCAGATGGTCAATCTAACTCTTATATTCCTGGTGAATATTTGTTAGCCGGTCGTCAAGTATCTCGTTTAGCTTCTGCTTACGAAGAGTACAGTGAAGAGGGTGATATCCTGAATTATAATACTCATTTCAAGATGAGAAACTTCTTGTTTACGACTCGCTTGGATTATGATATTACAGGTACAGCTTATTCTACAGTACTTTGGATTGCTTTAAAAGATCCTAAAACTGGTAAGACTTCTTATTTGTGGTCTGACTATCAGGAATGGAAGGCAATGCGTGAGTGGTCTAAGAGATGTGAGAGAATGATGGTTTACTCTAAGTCTAATGTAAATAAAGATGGTTCTACTTCATTGTTAGGTACGAATGGCCGTCCGGTTTACATTCCTGCAGGTTTGTTGCAACAGATCGCTCCGTCTAACAGACGTTACTATACTGAATTGACTCCGGAATTGTTGGAAGACTTCTTGTTTGACTTGTCTTACAATATCTTAGGTACTAACGAACGTAAGTTTGTTGCTTTGACTGGTGAAATGGGTATGAGAGAATTTGACCGTGTATTGAAACAAAAAGCGGCTACGATGAACTTGATTGATACGAAGTTTATCAGTGGTTCTGGTCAGGCTTTGGTTTTAGGTGGTCAGTTTGTAACATACAAGATGACAAATGGCATCGAGTTGACATTGAAACATTTCCCGTTGTATGATGATACTACTTATAATCGTTTGTTACATCCGGTATCTGGTAAACCACTGGAATCTTATAGAATGACGTTCTTGGATCTTGGTAGACGTGATGGTCAAGCTAACATCGTTAAAGTTGTTCGTAAGGATCGTGAAATGGTTATCTGGAATACTTCAGGTTCTGTAGCTCCAGGAACTGGTTACTCCAAGAATAAATCCACAGTAAGATCTAATGCAAAGGACGGTTACTCTGTTCACTTCTTAGGTGAAATGGGTATCATGTTAAGAGACCCTCGTGCTTGCGGTGAGCTTATTATGGAAGTTGAAGATTAATAAAACAGGGGTGATTAAGTTCACCCCTTTTATTTAAAACTTATAAATTATGGATATTATATTAAAATTCGCCCGTACAAATCCATGGGCTGGAATAGCTAAGTATAAGAATTGTAAAGATTATATCAGTACTTATTGGACAAGATCTGGTAATAGATATACTGGTTTAACCCCAGAAGATGCTAGACGTTTGGAGAAAGAAATGGGGTATGAAGAAGGACATTTATCTCCACAAAGTGGATTCTGGAAAACATATGCAATCGGTTTAGGCGCAAGAGATAAAGTTTTACATACAGAGAGGCCTGAAGATGAACTTGCATATTTATTTTTAAAAGGACACAAAAGAGTAGCAAATGGAATCAATAATCTTAAACCTACTCACGATTATGTTCTTGTAAATAAAGAAATTGAAGCTGAAGAAGCTAACAAAAGAAATAAAGCTAAACGTGAGGCATTCTCTGAATTTAATAAGATGTCAATTGAGGAAATGCGCAAATGTTTACGCTTATATGGTCACAAGACTGACAATATCAGTAATGAGCTAGTTGAAAGTAGTTTATTTGATCTTATTGAAAATAATCCTGATAAGTTCTTCTTGATTTGGGTAAACAACAAAGTAAGAGACACTCAATACATTATTGAAGCAGCTATTTCAAAGAATGTAATTCGTAAGTCTAAAAACATCTATTACTATGGTACTGACATCATTGGTAGAAGTTTAGAAGATGCTATTGCTTCATTAAATGATAAAAAGAATCAGGATATCAAAATGACTATACTTCAAGAAATCGAATCTAAGTAAAAGTAAACATGACAGTATTAGAAGCACATATAGCGTTTAAGATTGAAGCAGATAAAAATGCCGTTAATATTGGTATATCTGGTTGTCCATCTTTCTTACCTGAGGAAATTGATTATTGGTTATACACAGCGTATCTAAGTAAGATAGCTACCAAAGCTACTGGGAACAATACTCTTAGAATACCATTTGAAGGTAATGTAAAAAGAGTAGCAGACTTAGAAGGTTTAGTAAAAACTGATAAGGGATTGTCTTTACTAAGTGAATCTATAAGTAATAGACTTACTATGAATAATTTCAAATCTAGTATTACTTATGGTGATGATACTCAAGATAAGCGTATGTACTTCTTAGAAGGAATTTTACATTTTGGTAGTAATAAAATAGCTACAGTAAAACTTATTAGTCACGAACAAGCTACTAGATTCTTAGAAACTTATAATAATAAACCTTGGATTGAAGAACCTGTAGCAATACTGGAAGATAATAAGTTAATAGTATTTATAGATAGGGATCTTATGGTAGGTCCCTATACTATAGATATTACTTATCTAGCATACCCAAGAAAGATTAATAATCAAGATATTACGTCTACTCTAGACGAAATTCCAGAGTATATGCAATATGAAGTGGTTAAATTAGCTGCTGACATGGCAATTGAGAATATTGAATCTCCAAGAACTCAAACACATCCACAGTACGTAGCACAATTATCAGAGTAATATGAGTAGTAAGGAAATGCAAATGGAATTCGAAAGACGAATTCAACTTATTAGCCCAGATCTTATTATAGATGAGAAACCTAACTCTGATCTTATATTTTCAATACTAAATGAAGCTCAAGATAGGTATGTAATGATGAACTATGTTGGTGACGACCAAATGGAAACTGAAACCAATATACATACTAGAAATACAGATTCTATTAAGAGTTTATTAGTAGAAAAAGAGTTAACCGCAACAGGTACTACTCTTAATGGTTTTACAAGATACAGATTACCATATGTATCTACTGAAGAATATTTCTTATATGTACATTCCTTTAGTAAGGTAAAGGGTACTTATAAACAATATAAAGATTTTGTTAGAGTAGATAATCAATTGGTTAAGTATAGAGATCTTGGTAAGTTTATTAAAACAGCATACAATACTCCTATTATTAGGCAACCTGCTGTTGCATTAGTATCAGATCCTACTACTAAATATAACTATATAGAAGTAGCAGTAGATGCATATACTACATTAGGTAATGTTACATTGACTTATTATAGAAAACCATTAAGATTCAATACTACTGATGGAGCTAGTAAATGTGAACTGCCAGAATCAATTCATAGTGAAATTGTAGATTTAGCAGTTAATATGTTTATTACTGAAGGTAAATATAGATTACAAGTAAAACAACCAAATAATCAACAATAATGAAGTATATTGATTTACAAACAGCTTTTGAATTAGAAATAGATAAATTAGATGATAATCTAACAAAACCTACTACTTCAGATATTGAGTATTGGTTAATGGCTGGGTTAGATAAATTTATTAAAACTAGATATTCTGGTATTAATTTCAAACAAACTGGATTTGAACAAGATCAAAAAAGAATTGATGATCTTCGTACATTAGTTACTAGAAAATCTTATCAATTTAATACATATCCAGAAGAGTATACAGTTACTCTGCCGGATGATTATATGTTTACTGTAGGAGAAACAGCTGTAATATTTAGTTATGACCATTGCTGGCCTGTGGGTCCAAGTGGTCAACCAAGAACTAAAAACACAGATGTGTTAGAAGCCACAGTAGAAAACATAGACAGACAAAGACAAAACACTTTGTCAGAATACAGATTACATGGTAGATCCGCCAGACCATTAAGATTATATGAAGGAAATGAAATTCATTTATATACAGACGGAAATTACAATATAAGAAATTATATTCTCACTTACTTGAGAACTCCTAAAAAGATTAGCCTTACTGATGCACCATTTGATGAGTACACAGATATGCCAGTTGCAACTCACAATGAGATAGTTAAGTTAGCGGTAGAGTTGTATTTGGAAAATAAGGCTAATCCAAGATATCAATCGTATATGAACGAAGTTAGTACAATGGAATGATTATACGAATAGTTTAGTTTGACGAGGAAATCTGAAACACGAAAGTAGAAGAACTAATCAAAATGTTAAGCTAGACGTCTATTTAAGTTTAACAATAAAAAACAATAATTATGTTACAACATGTGAACACAGTACTTATTGGTACTGAAGCACCTGCATCTTATACGACAGCAGATGCATTGACAGAAGGTCAGATTGCATTATTTGATCAAAATAGAGCAATTGTAAAAGATGCAGCTGGTGCTAAAGCTGCTAGTTCATTGTATATTGGTGTTTGCGAAGGCAAAGAAGATGTTTACAATGAAGCAGGTACAAAGTCAACTAAGTCAGTTATTCGCTTCTCAATGCCTATCATGAAAGGTTCTAAACCTCACATGGTATTTAGTGAATATGTAGCTGCAGCTGAAGATAAAATTGTAATCACAGCTACTAATGTTACTCCGGAAGTTGGTCATCGTTATGTATTACGTTTAGTATACAATGACATCTATGAGGCACCTGGGCAATTTACTCATACTTATGAAGTAATTGCAAAGAGTACCAATGCAACTGATTTGATTACAGCTTTCAAAAACAAAATCAACAAACACAAAGAAGCCAGAGTAGTAGCAACTAGTGATGCTGCTGTTCTTACATTGAATGCTAAGGAAATGCCGTACAACGAAGGTATTATGTTAGACTCAAATTATTCTCAGGTTTCTGTGGAAGCATTTATGTGGAAAACTATTCCTTCCGGTTTGTTGAGTAATGTAATGTATCCTATTGCCAATTTAACGATTGCTAAAACTCAAGGTACTCCAGGTAAGGGTAATCCGAAAATTGTTCGTGATCGTGAAAATGCAGCTCTTGGTTACAGAGGTATCACACACCGTGCAAATGGTATATATCCGTACATTGCTCCTGAGTTGAAAGCCGATTTAAGTGCTACTTACGATACATTGTCTATCGAATGGGATAATAAATATCTTAGTGACGATAATCAATATATTAAAACAACTCCATTGGCTTGTGAATTGTATGTAAATGCTGGTGAACTTGATGAATCTGCATTTATGACAGCTTTAAAAGCTTTTGTAGAAGTTGCTTAATCAAAAAATATAATTCAAACCAAAAAGGGGATTGGGAGTAATATCCCTTTCCCCTTTTATTTTATATACGATTGATATGGAAATGAATGAATCATTGTATTATGCAGAAATAAAACTGCTAACTACGTATTGCCACAACTGCCTAGATAACAAAATGAAGGATAAAATAATGATGTTTCTGTTTAAGAAAACACTTTATGATAATGCTACTACTTTGAATCTTGCAGATGATGCAGAACAGTATTATAATGAAATGCTGAATTTACTTGATATGAGAACGTGTAATTGTACTATTGATGACTGTAAAAATTGTAAAGATGGATATTGCGAATTATGTAAGTAAAGTTGGTGAATTAGTTAATCAGTCTACTAAGTACAATACAAAACTGGATAGAACTTCTATTACTAATTTAGTATTATTGTTACATTTAGACAAATTATCTAGTTGGGCCAGTACTAAATTGGGTGATGAAGATTTTCCCATTACTCAGGAGGATGTAGATAAAATTATAGGATATATACATTGTTTAAAAAAACAAATTAATTTCTATCCAGAAAAAGATATCGACAATGATTGTATATTGACAGAAATTGAAGAACACATAATCCAAGAGTAATATGAATAAAAAGATATCACAATTTGAACTAACAACTAAACTACAGGAGCAAGACCTCATTACCCTTGTACAAGATGGTAGTAATAAAAATATTACTAGTGGAAGTTTTACTACATCACTATCAGGTACATTTGCTACTAATGAGAGAGTAGATGCTGTAGAAGAAGATGTTGAGATACTAGATACTAAAGTAAATGATAATTATAAAGATCTTAGTAATAAGATAGTAGAAGGAGATACTAGTGTAACTACTAATCTTAATAGTACTATCACTAGTTACTATGATGTGTTAAATAATAAGATCATTACATTAGATACTAAGCATGACACCGATATGTCAGAGATTGGTGGTACTATGCAAGAATGGATAGATGATATTGATAATAGATCTACATTACAACAATTACAGGATGCTCTCAATAGACTTACTGTGGCTGAAAACACTATTACTGCTTTAGCAGAAGTAATCGCTAATGGCGGGGGTAGTAGTGGTGATGTACCAGGTTATCATACACAACCTTCTAGTACTATTACTTCTTTACAAGGATATTATAAAGGAATAAGTGCTGATCCCTTAGTAAGTACTGATACATTAAATCAAGCATTATCTAAACTTGAAAATCAAGTAGAAGCAGTTGCAGATGGATCTGGTTCTTTACCTGTAATCAAAATGGGTGAAAGTACTACTCCTACTGATAACTATATTTATACTGCTGGTAAGGTAAAACAAGACTATGTATTTAAAAGTGGGGATACTGTACCTGGGAGAATAATATATACTACAGGTATACAGGGAGGGCAAACATTCCGTTCTGGTTGGGATGGAGTTGGAGCTAGTTTGTATCCATCAAATTCTAAATGGAATCTAGAATTAGATAACCTATTTGTTAGAGGTAATATGACAGTTAATGAATTAACTGTAAATGAAATAAAAGCAGTAGGTGGAGATATTTTAGTTACATTAGGTGATATGAAATGTATTAAAGTAGAGGAAAAAGATAATGGATACAAATGTTACTTTGATACAGAAGATGGCACCAAGTATAATGAATTTATTGTAAACGACCAAGCAATATGTCAAAAATTTGATGGACATAATGTAAAAAGATATTGGAGAGCTGTAACAGAAGTAGGTAGTGATTATATATTACTATCCAAGGATGTGTGTGAGCCTGGCAGTAGCACACCTTCTGCAGATGATGAAATATTATTATTGGGTCATCGAGTAGAAGGAGATGCGGAATACGATAAACAAATGGAAGATAGACGTAACGCTATTTTCATTTCCGCAAAAGGATCAAATGCTCCAAGGATTGCCTTTTACTCAGGAATTAATGATTTTACTTTGGAAGGCAAAGATAAAACAGTAATTGGAAAAGATAGTAAATTTGTTGGTACGATCACAGTAGTATCTAAAGATGGAACTGAAACTGGTATCCCTATTTATAGAGGTACGTGGTCAGTGGATAAACAATATTATTATTATGACTGTGTAACATATAATGGTAGTACTTGGATAGCTACTCAGGATAATATTGGCAAAGAACCGAAAGAAGGAAGCCCTTACTGGACAATTTATATTGCAAAAGGAGAAAATGGGCAAGCTGGTGATGATGTTGCAAAATGGGTAGAAATTGTTGGAAATAGAATGTTTCTGTATGATTCCCCAGACTTTTCTGGCACTCCCACTCCAGTTAATTTAGGATTAAATGCAAAGACATATGGAATTGTGCAACCATCATATCAATGGACAAATGTAACAAACAATAGCGAAATTGTTGGTTATGGTAATTCTTTAATAGTTACACCAGATATGGTTACTGACAGAACTGCTGTTTTTAGATGCACCGTAACTGATAATGATACTCAAGCAACTTATTATGATGAGATGCAAGTTGCTAAATTAGCAAATGGTGCCGAAGGTCTAGATGCGTATTATATAGATTTAACAAATTATTCCGCATCCGTTCCATTTGATAGTTCTGGTAATGTACTAATAGATCCGTCTACAATATATACTGATGTATTTGCATATCATGGAATTACTCAAATACCAATTATTTCCATAACAGCTAAATTTACTGAAGGTTCTGGTACATGTGAAGTTAAAGACAATAGAGTATCTTTAAAAACATTAACTTCTACTAGTGCAAGAATAACTCTTACAATTGAAGTAGACGAAGGTGTAACAGTGACCAAAGATTGGTACATTAATCAAAGTAAAAATGGAGAAGATGGTTTTAATGGAGAGGATGCTGTTAGAACATATTTAACTGGAGAACAATTTTTTCACTACGCAGAATATGCAAAAATACCAACCCCCCAATCAATAACATTAAAGATGGATACCACATTAATGGATGTAGCTTCGTATAAGTGGTATTGGAAAGTATCTGGTACTTCTGAATGGACTCTATTAGAAGGAGAAACAAAATCTGAATTAGTTGTAATTTATAATGGAGTATATTTCCAGACAGGTGAAGATGAAATTACATTTAGATGTGTAGTAACTAGTACTGGAGGAGTATCATTTGAAGATATAATTACAATAAATAATGTTCGAGATGGAGAAAGTGCATATAGAGGAGCATTAGATAATGAAAGTATGACAGTTCCAGCAAATTACGAAGGTGTTGTCAGTGATTGGTCTCAAGCCACTACTTATGCTCACTTAAGAAGAGGTGGTACAAAATTTAATAATACTGAATATACTCTAACTTCTTCCCAGTTAAGTGGTGTAGGTACATTAAGTATAAATCAAGAAAAGAAACAGATCACTGTCAATAGTTCCAGTATCCCAAATAACTATGTTACTGTGCAGTGGCAAATAAACTTTGTGTACGAAGGAATAACTGTAGATACAGTAGTGTTATCTTTAGTAAAGAATATTACTGGAAAAGATGGAAATGTTGGCAACTCTTCTATACAAATTTATTGTAATACTAATTCCACTCCAACACGTCCTACTTTTACAGAAATGATTTCTTCCAGTGGTGGTACTTCTGGTTCTTTTGCATGGTATCCAGATCCCACTAATAGTACAACCACTCTAACTTGGACAAGTACAGGATATCTTAATCCAAATACAAATAAAATAGATCTACTACCCGATAAATCGGGTTACAGGTGGACAAAACCTATTATTTTTTCTCCATTGAATGGAGAAAATGGTTCAGATGGTAGAGGTGTGAAAAGTGTTACTATGCAATATTACAAATCTACTTCACCAACCAGTTTATCTGGAGGAAGTTGGAGTTCAAGTGCTCCTGCAGCAGAAAGTGGATATTGGATATGGACTAGATTATATATAGTATTTGATGATGGAGATTATTCATATACAAATGCAGTGTGTACTACAGGTGCAACAGGAAGTGATGGAGATTATGGCCCGGGTTTAAGTTATCGTGGTGAATACTCTTCAACTACTAACTATGCTTGGACAACAAATTCTCAGGGAAACGTAAGAGATATAGTAAAGTATAGTGGTTCGTTTTATGCAGTGAATAGATCTAAGAAAGGTGCTGGTGCGTTTAGTGGAAAAACTCCAAGTAGTAATGCAGGTACAGATGGTGGCAATTACTACTGGGTTAAATTTAATTCATTTGAAAATGTAGCTACAGATTTATTATTCGCAGATAAAGCAACTATTGCAGGATGGGATTTTTATAATACTAATATTCAATCTCAATCTGGTACAATGCGATTAGATGGTAGAACAACTGCTGCCGTTACAAGTAAAATTCATTTAGCAATAGGATCTAATGCAGCATCTTCACCTGGATCTGCACCATTTAGAGTAGATACTAGTGGTCAATGTTACACATCAAAGCTAAATGCAGTAGGTGGTACTGTAGGAGGATTTGATATTTCGGGAGGTAGAATGACAGGTTCTAATTCAGATAGTTATGGAAACAAGTTCACATTATCCCCTACTATGACTATGTACGGTAGTTATGGAATTCCTTCTGCTGCTGTTGGTTTTGGTTTATCAGCAATTCCAGCAACTACTGGACAAACATGTCCTGCAGTAGTATTGAATACTTTGAATAGTAGAGAAGGTGCTACAAATGGTTTTACTCTCATATTATATAATGGATCTGCTAGATATAGTAATACCCCACAACGTTGGTTAAATTGTCAACATTATACTAATTCAGGATGGGGATCTGGTTTTTCTGTAGAAAGTAGATACTTCGGAGATTCAAACAATATGGAAAGAACTATTGTCAATTTTGTTCAGTTACCTACTTTAACTCAACTAAAAAATTACGGTTTGGAGTCTAGTGATACTAGTTTTAATGTTAGGGTAAGTAATAGTGGATATTTATATATAGAAGGATAATATGGAACTTAATTTAAAGGAAAGAGCAATTATAATATACAACTTACTTTGGAAATATGATTCTTATGTTAATTTACAAACAAAAGAGTCTATTAAACAAAAAGTTGACTTTACAGAAGAGGAGCTTGAAGGGATTAGCCAATATACTGGTGTAGATGGTAATGTATATACACAGTTTAGTGGTGCCTTGGATCTAGAAACTACCCAAAACTATGAATTTACTGAAAATGAAATAATTTATCTTGCAGATAAAATAATGGTTTTAAATGCAACTAATAGGTTGAATGATGAGGGTATGTCGATGTATGAAAAAATTGAGAACATCTACTCACAAATACAAGCAGAAAAAGGGTTTACAAAAATAGGACCGTGGCAATATGCTAACGCAAAAGAACTAAATAATAACTATTACAATGGTTAAGAATAATGTATATTATGAGTGGTTTGCAAGTATAACCGTACCCAATCCAGATCAGGTTGGGTACTGGATTGACTTGGGAGCAGATTCAAAAGGTAGAATAATTAAAGTTTACAATCGTGATATAGAAAAATGGATTGTACTCTTTGATGTAAGTAAAGATGACTATGTACCACCATTTATTGGTTCTAATGGCAACTGGTGGGTAGACAATAAAGATACTGGAGTAAAAGCTACTGCAGAGTCCCCATATATAGGTGATAATGATCATTGGTTTACTTATGATCCTATCAACAAAGTATATGTAGATACAGGTATAGAAGCTCGTGGTCTTAGTGCTTATGATATTGCAGTTAAATTAGGTTTCAAAGGTAGTGAACAAGATTGGATTGATAGTTTAAGCAAAGCATCTGAAGATGCAGCTATTGCTGCACTAGAAGCAGCTAACAAAGCAAATGAAGCTGCAGATAAAGCTAACCAAGCTGTAGAAGAAATTGAAGGTATAGTTGACGATGCAATAGCTGCTACTGATAAAGCTGAAGAGATTGCTAGTAATCCACCAAAGATCGTAGATGGTGATTGGTGGATCTATGACTATGATACTAAACAATATGTTAATACTGGTATAGCTGCTATTGGTGATGCTTTCACTTACAAGAAGGAATATCCTTCAGTTGAAGCAATGGAAGCTGATTGGGGTACTGCTGATGTAAAGTTAGGTGAGTATGTACTTATTAATACTAATAATGTAGAAGACCCTGATGATGCTAAAGTTTACTTAAAGACTCAAGAAGGTTGGAAGTTTATTGTCGACTTATCTGGTATGCAAGGTATTCAAGGTTGGTCAGCATATGAAGTTGCAGTAAAACATGGTTTTGTAGGTACTGAAGAGGAATGGGTTCAATCATTAAAACAACCTGCATTAGATGCAGCAGCAGAAGCATTAGAAGCTAAAGCACAAGTAGAAGCTACTGAACAAGCTGTTAAGGAAGCAGAAGCATTACGTGTTACTGCGGAACAAGGTAGAGTTAATGCTGAGAATACCAGAGTAAGCAATGAGAATACACGTATCTCCAATGAAGATAGTAGGAAAGCAGAAGAGTCTAAAAGGGTAACTGCTGAGAATGAGCGTATTGCTGCAGAGAACTCTAGAAAGTCTGAAGAAGATATTCGCAAAACTAATGAAGCTAATCGTATATCTGCTGAAAGTGCTAGAGCTAGTGCAGAGACATTAAGAGCTTCTGCTGAAGCTGAACGTAACACAAATGAGCAGAAAAGAATTGAGGAAGAAACAAAAAGAATCAGTTCTGAAGAGGGGAGAGTTGCAGCTGAAACAGAACGTGTAGATAATGAAGATGCTAGAATAGCAGCTGAAACAGCTCGTGATACAGCAGAACAGGAAAGGATATCAAATGAAGCCACTAGACAGGCAAATGAGGCTGTTAGAGAGACTCAAGAGGCTGCAAGGGAAAAGAATACAGCTGACGCTATAACTGCCGTAAATGAGGCTAAAACAGCTGCACAACAGGCTACTACAAATGCTACTACTGCTGCTAACAATGCCAATACTCAAGCAGCAAGAGCCAAAGAATATGCAGACAATCCACCCAAAATAGGAGAAGATGGTTATTGGTATCTTTGGGATGAAGTCAATGATGTGTATGTAAACACAGGTTGGCCATCTTCAGGTATTCTCTTGAAAGGTAGTCTTAATAGTCCAGAAGATTTAAATGACATTGTAGACCCACAGCTTAGTGATTCTTATATTGTTGGTACAGACTTATACTTTTGGAATGGTACAGAATGGGTTAACATGGGTAGATTCCAAGGGCCTCAAGGAGAACCCGGTAAAGATGCTGAACTTAGTAAAGCAGCTATTGAAGCTGTATTAGTAGGTGAAGTAACTACTCATACTCATGATACTAGGTACTATACTAAGGATCAAACTGATGCTAACATAAAAGTAGTAGCAGATGACCTTGCTAACAATTACTATAATAAATCCCAAGTAGATAGTAAATTTACTTCTGTATATATCTTTAAAGGATCTGTAGATACGATTGAAGATTTGCCTACTGAAGGTAATGTTATTGGTGATGTGTGGAATGTTCGTAAGAATGATACTAACTATGCATGGACAAGTGAAGGTTGGGATGCATTAGGTGGTACTGCTGAATTAGCATCATTGACAGCTAATGGTTTGATGTCTAAGGAAGACTTTGCAAAGTTACAAGGTATTGAAGCAGGTGCACAAGTTAATAAGATTGAGACTATTACTAAAAGAGTACTTTTGAATGCTGTAAATAAGAATGTAACTATACCAGAGGATATTAAGATCTCAGATACTGAACCTACTGAGGAAGAGATCATGTGGTTAGATCCTAGTGAAAACTATGATTTCACATTTGATGGTTATAGTCAAGCACAAGCAGATGCACGATTTGTACAGAAAGAAGAAGGTAAAGGCCTTTCAACAAATGATTATACGAATGCAGATAAAACTAAAGTAACAAACTTAACTGATTATGTTACTGGTGGTACAGGTGCAGTTAGTGATGCTAATGCTGCTACTATTACTCTGGCTAAGAAGAATCCTACAACTGGTGCTGCAAGTACTAACACAGTGGTTATTAACAAAGCTACTACTACTACCGCAGGTGTTATGTCTGCTGCTGATAAGACTAAACTAGATGGATTGAGTAATTATAATGATACTACAATCAAATCTGATATTACTAATCTAAAGAGCAACAAACTAGAAACAGTTGAAGTTACTGGTGCAGGTAATGTAATTACTACAGTTACTAAGAATGGTACAAAGATAGCTTTTGCTAAAGGTATCACAGCAATGACACAAGATACTAGTGATGCTAGATATGTGAAAAAGACTGGGGATACTATGACAGGTGCTCTTAATATAACAGTTAGCGAATATAATACGGAAGTTTCTTTAGATGGATTAAAATTAGAGAATGCCAAAAACAGTAGTAATGCAAAAGGTTTATTTTATAGAAACTTTGATAAAACTGGTTATATAGGTGGAATTGGAATGTTTTCCACTGGAGATGGATCTACATATAAATCTTCTAATGTTTATTTAGGATGGGGGAATAATCCTTGGAATAGTGCTACAAATCTTTCTATATCTGAAGATAAATTCACTTATAAAAACAATAAAGTATGGCATGCTGGTAATGATGGTAACGGTAGTGGTCTGGAAGCTGATACTTTAGATGGATATCATGCAGGATTTGAAAACAGTAATGTAGCATTATATGCTAACTTCCCAAACTGGGACACTTTGATTACAGATGGTTTACTAAGAGAAGATTATGAAACTGTCGGTCATCCTACTGTTGATTACTTACAAGCAATATGTAAGTGGACTATTAGAAATTATAAAGATAAAGGTACTATAACAGTTCAAGGAAAAATATCTCCTAATAGTCTTGGTTGGAGTGTAATATCGTTGTATAGTAATAATGGGCTTGATGAAACAACATTATTACCAAAATACTGTAGTGCGCAATATAATGCGTTAAATGGAGAATCATATTTATTTGGTACATACAATGCAGTTTGGTATTGTAATCAAATTGTAACCAATAACAATCTAGAAGATACTCTAGCATATTGGTATGAAAATAATGAGAATGCTTCATCCACAACGTGTGCAACAGGAGGTAATAGAAATGTAATTGAATCATTAAGAAGTAAGTTTAAGAGATGTATTGCTAAACCGTATGGAGATGATGCTGCATTGATTAGTTACTTAAATGAAACAGATAGTAATAAATGGCCTGATGGTACAGGTGCTACTTACGAAACCGTTAGAAAGGAGAGTTTAATGGTGCATTTCCCTAAATACTATCACAAAACTATAGAAAGAAGCCCAGGTATTTGGAGAACATACATATCAGAACAACAAATTGATAATGACTACATTGAGGAACCAGAATTATTATTAGGTACATTTGAAGGAATAATTTCAGATGAAAATGGAGGAGCGTTGACTAGTACTGGATCTTCTATATCAACAGCATCTAAAACTATGGCACAGTTCGTTGCAGCAGCAAAGGTAAATGGTTCAATGTATGGTATTGGTGATTATAGGTCTCATGCTACTATAGCTAGAATGTTTTGTGCTTACTATAAGACTACTAATATTAGTACAAGCAATAGTGCTATTCCTTGTTCAGGAGGTACTAAGAGATATAACTACGGTTGGACTGGTGGAACAAAGGCTTTAGGTAATAGAGATGGGAAAGCAGCTGTAAATAATGATGCTGGATATTACTCAACTAACTTCTTAGGACTTGAAGACTGCTATTACAGTAA
>OHAD01000089.1_pt1 | contig 105814 bp, 133 predicted proteins | sample 1577011 | NCBI WGS metagenome assembly OHAD01 (sample SAMEA3541510, study PRJEB24748) | human gut metagenome | biome: human gut; feature: human-associated habitat; material: faeces | place: China | collected 2012 | reverse complement strand
ATTAGACGAATTATCCGTATCCCCTGCAATGGTACTTCCGCTCAGAAAGAAGATCAGAGAGAGCAAATAGTTGCGGTATACAGCTACTATGAACAGTAATAGCGAATAAGAGTTAGAAATCAGAGAGAAAGTAATGTGTTTACTTTCTCTCTTTTTTTTGCTAAAATATTCTCTGCTACAAGAAAATTGTACGAGGATATTTTAAGGAGTGAGAGGGAATATCCGAGACAGACAGCAGGAGGAAAACAATATGTTGGAAAAGGTGTTTAAGCTTAAAGAAAATCACACCGACGTCAAAACTGAGATTCTTGCAGGTATTACGACATTTATGACGATGGCGTATATCCTGGCAGTCAATCCAAGCATTCTTTCCGCAGCGGGTATGGATCAGGGGGCAGTCTTTACTGCAACAGCACTTGCATCACTGATCGGTACGCTGTGTATGGCAGCATTCGCAAATTATCCATTTGCACTTGCACCTGGTATGGGACTGAATGCTTACTTTGCTTATACTGTAGTAATCGGTATGAACTACTCATGGCAGACTGCACTGACTGCAGTATTTGCAGAGGGTATTATCTTCATTATTCTTTCCCTGACGAATGTCAGAGAAGCGATCTTCAATGCGATCCCGGCTTGTCTTAAGACAGCAGTCAGCGTTGGTATCGGATTATTTATTGCATTTCTTGGACTTCAGAATGCCAATATCGTTGTCGGAGGATCTACTCTGGTACAGCTCTTCTCTGTAGATGCATATAATCAGGCAAATGGAGTGGAAGCAAGCTTCAATAACGTTGGAATTACTGTACTTCTTGCAATCATAGGTGTGCTGATCACAGCAATCATGGTGATTAAGAACATCAAAGGAAATATCCTTTGGGGTATCTTGATCACATGGATACTTGGAATCATCTGCCAGATAGCAGGTCTTTATGTACCGAATCCGGAGATCGGATTCTACAGTCTGCTTCCGGATTTCAGTTCCGGACTTGCAATTCCAAGCCTTGCACCGGTATTTGGAAAGCTTGATTTTAAGAATGTATTTTCACTGGAATTCGTTGTTGTAGTATTTGCATTCCTTTTCGTAGATCTTTTTGATACACTCGGAACTCTGATCGGTGTATCTACAAAGGCAGGCATGCTTGACAAAGACGGAAAGCTTCCGAGAATTAAAGGGGCACTGATGGCAGATGCAGTTGCAACTACAGTTGGAGCAGTACTCGGAACTTCTACAACAACAACATTCGTAGAGAGTGCTTCTGGTGTAACAGAAGGAGGACGTACAGGTTTAACATCCCTGACAACAGCGATCCTGTTTGGAATTTCCCTTTTCTTATCACCAATCTTTCTTGCAATTCCGTCCTTTGCAACAGCTCCGGCACTGATCATCGTCGGCTTCTATATGCTGAGCAATGTGGCAGGAATTAACTTCAGTGATTACAGCGAAGGAATTCCGTGCTTTATCTGTATCGCGGCAATGCCATTCTGCTACAGTATTTCAGAAGGTATTTCCATGGGAGTGATTTCTTATGTAGTAATCAACGTACTTACAGGAAAAGCAAAAGAAAAGAAGATCAGTGTACTGATGTATGTACTGGTGATACTGTTTATCCTGAAATATATTTTCTTATAAGATGATGATACCAGGGTCAAAAAGGCCAGAAAGCCGATGCAAGCTTGCTTAGCAATGGAGCAATCTGATTACACCAGTGAGCGGCAAAATTTATTTTTGACACTCACATCATAAGATAAAAAGAATATGGGGATATGTGAAAGCACAGGGACTGTCCGGTAACGGATAGGATTCTGTGCCTTTTGCGTGTCAGAATCGGTGCCGGGTGAGATACTTTGGATTGACTAGGACCCGTACAAATTGCTATAATGGAAAAAGATAAAACAGAGAATCACAGGGGAAAATATATGAATTTACTGACAATGGAACATGTATCCAAAGCCTATACGGATCGTGTGCTTCTGGATGATGTGGGATTTGGAATCAATAAAAATGAAAAAATCGGTGTGATCGGAGTCAACGGAATGGGTAAATCCACTTTGCTGAAAATCGTTGCCGGAATCGAAGAAAGTGATGCCGGAACGATCAGCATGGGGAATCAGGTGAAGATCTGCTATCTTCCGCAGATGCCGGTATTTGAAGCAGGAACAACAATTCTTCGCGCGGCAACAGAAGGAAATTATGATGAGCTGAACCGCTGGACGATCGAGGCAGAAGCAAAGTCTATGCTGAATCAGCTTGGATTTACCGATTATGATGAAAAGATTGAGCATATGTCCGGCGGACAGAAGAAAAGGGTGGCACTTGTCCGGGCGCTTTTAACACCGGCAGACATTCTGGTCCTTGACGAACCGACGAACCATTTGGACAATGAGATGTCCGAATGGCTGGAAGAATATCTGATCCAGTTCCGGGGAGCAATCCTGATGGTTACGCATGACCGTTATTTCCTGGACCGTGTGGTAAATCGTATCGTGGAAGTTGATCATGGGAAATTATATAACTATCCAGGCAATTATTCCGAGTTTGTGCGTCTGAAAGCCGAGCGTCAGAACATGGAGCTTGCCACAGAACGTAAGAGAAAAAGCCTTTTGCGCACGGAGCTGGAATGGCTACACCGCGGCGCAAGGGCGAGAAGTACCAAACAGAAAGCGCATATTGACCGGATTCATGCTATGCAGGAAATGAAAGATATTCAGGAAGAAAAGCGAGTAATGCTGGATTCTGTGGCTTCCCGTATGGGGAATAAAACAATCGAACTTTCCGGAATCTGCAAATCTTATGGAGAAAAGAAGCTGATCGAAGATTTCTCTTATATTTTTCTGAAGAAAGACCGAATCGGAATTATTGGACATAATGGATGTGGAAAATCGACGCTGCTCAAGATTATCAACGGGATCATAAAACCGGATGTCGGAACTGTTGAAATTGGACAAACAATCAAGATTGGCTATTTCTCGCAAGAAAATGAATATATGGACGAATCCAAGCGTGTCATTGATTATGTAAAAGAAGCAGGTGAGTACATTGCAACTTCTGACGGGAAGATTACCGCGTCCCAGATGCTGGAACGATTTCTTTTTGACGGGGTAATGCAGTGGTCGCGGATCGAAAAGTTATCCGGAGGCGAGAAACGGAGACTTTATCTACTACGTGTTTTGATGGAAGCACCAAATGTACTGATCCTGGATGAGCCAACCAATGATCTGGATATCCAGACGCTGACAATCCTGGAGGATTATCTGGATCATTTTGATGGTATTATTCTGATTGTATCCCATGACCGGTACTTCCTGGATCGTACTGTCAGTCGTATTTTTGCATTTAATGGAGGTGGGAAAATCCGCCAGTCGGAAGGTGGATACTCCGATTATCTGATCCGTGTGGAGCTTGAAAAACCGAAAGACGGACAGACAATTGCAGAAAATATGTCAGGTGCAGCTTCTGCACAGACCGGTGAGTCTGACAGCAAAAAGACCTGGAAGCAGCGGGAAAAAAAGCTGAAATTTTCTTATAAAGAACAGCGGGAATACGAGACGATCGATGAGGATATCGCAAAGCTGGAAGAGAAGATCGAAAAGCTGGATCGGGAGATGGTTAAGAATGCCACCAATTCCGTGAAGTTGTCCGAACTTATGAAAGAGAAAGAAGAAACAGAGACAACACTGGAAGAAAAGATGGACAGATGGGTGTACTTGAATGATCTTGCTGAGCAGATAGAAAATCAGTAAAGTGATTGACAGATTTACAGATGATAAAGTATAGGTAGTGAGAATCATATCAATGTATTCGAAGGAGGAGAGGTATATGATGTGGAATAGAGCAGAACTTAAAATGAGAGGTAATATGGCATTTAAGAAGAATTATGTGTCAGCCGTTGTAGTTGCGCTTCTGATGGGAATCTTTGGCACAGTCTCTGGCGAATCCAGTGCAAGACGGGTAAGTGAGAATTCAGATATATATAGTGGAAATTTATTTAATGTGGGAATGATTACCGGATTGCTTGCAGGAATCGCAACGGTAGTAATACTGATTGTCCTTGTGGCAAAAGTATTTGTAGGTAATCTCCTGAAAATGGGTGGATACCGGTTCTTTATCCTGAACCAGACTGCACAGCCGGGAATCGGAACATTGCTTGACGGTTTCCGTTCCGGACATTATGTTAATATTGTTCTTACCATGTTTTTAAGAGATTTATTTACTACACTTTGGAGTCTGCTTTTGGTGGTACCTGGAATCGTTAAGCATTATGAATATCTGATGGTACCATATATTATTGCTGAGAATCCGGCAATGGATTACAAAGAAGCATTCCAGATCAGTAAACAGATGATGGATGGAGAAAAAATGGAAGCATTTATCATGGATCTGTCATTCCTTGGATGGTATCTGCTGAGTGCGGTTACCTGTGGACTTCTTGCAATTTTTTATGTAAATCCGTATGTACAGGCATCCTTTGCGGAGATGTACACATTCAATAAGCAGAAGGCTTATCAGGAGGGATATATCCGGTAAGAGTTTCAGAAGGATAAATTTTAAAATGTAAGAATAGAGCGCAGACGCTGGCTTAAAATGAAGCGTCTGCGCTTTTATTTAGTGGGCGGCCTTCTCCGCAAAGGTAGTCGTAACTAGTTCTTCATAAGGAACACGCTCTTTCAGCTCACCGGAGTTTTCCAGAATATCCTGCAGCAGATTGAAGCTTTCTTCGTTGAAGATCAGATCCGATTTCCAGGTGTCTTGTTCGTAGTAACGGCTGACAATGGTTGTAATTGTAGCGAGATCGGTTTCCTTGAACTGTGGTGCAATGACTTTTGCAATCTCTTCCGGAGTATGGGACTGAACGAAATCCATTCCTTTTTGCAGGGCATTGGTGAATTTCTGGATGATGTTCGGATTAGCATTCAGATAACTTGTTTTGGCACTATAGGCGGTGTATGGGACATAGCCAGAATCAACGCCGAGAGAAGCAACGACATAACCGGAATTTTCCGCTTCAAGGGCAGTAGCGCTCGGTTCAAATTCGATGGTATAGTCTGCCTGCCCACCGGAAAATGCAGCAGCGGTTGAACCGAAATCAATACTCTGGTTGATAGAAAGATCCTTCTGTGGATTAATTCCGTTTTTTTTCAAAATGTATTCAAAGACCATTTCCGGCATGCCACCTTTTCTTCCGCCAAGAACGTCTTTTCCTTTCAGATCATCCCATGAAAAATCCGGCATTTCTTCACGTGCGACCAGAAAGTTTCCGGCGCGCTGCGTAAGCTGCGCGAAGTTTTTGATGACATCATTTGCACCTTCCTGGTAAGTATAAATCGAAGATTCACTTCCCATAAAGCCAATATCTGCCTCACCGGAGAGGACGGCGGTCATAACTTTATCCGCCCCAAACGGAGTCAACCAGTTAGTACAAGACGCTATAAGAAATCAACAGAGTCAACGGTATGATCAGCATTCAGGTGAATCTCCCGGATAATAGAATGCCAGAAGGCTCTGCGGTTTTCTTGTGTTAAATTGTAGTACATTGTTCTAAAGTCTGTATTCAGCAGCTCTTCCAGATAAGCATAATCAGGTTCTAATTCCGGAGCAGCATTTAACAATTCATTCAGTTCGTTTTCAATCCGATCATATTCTTTGCTGTAATAATCCCATTCGATTCTTCCTTTCTGGAAGAGAAGATTTAATCGTTCCAATTCTTTCTGGAGCTTTTCAGGAGTCTGAATTTTCTTCTTTTTTTCTTGTTCCTTTTCAATTTTTTCACATTTTATTTTAAATTTATTGTATTCGTATTCCAGATGCTCAATCAGGTATTGTTCTATGAGATTTTGACTTACCATGTGCTTGTATGTACATTTGTGATCAATAAAGGCTTTATTGCATCGATAATAGCAGTATACTTTTTTGGCACCGGTTTTCCTGTTGATAATGGACGAACCGCCTCTTGCGCTAAGCCTGCGTCCACAGATCGGACAATTTATCATGCCACTGAAAAGATAAATCCGGCCAGAAGGAGCACGCTTAACATTTGCGTTCTGTATTTCCTGCAGATTGTTCCATTCAGATTCTGTCAGGTAAGCAGGGCAGTATGGAATCCCGCGATAGGTTCCTTTGTAAAATTCACTCGATAGCAGTGTTCGCATATTCGCCCATGTAAAATCCGGATCATAATTTTCCTGAATATAGCGCATGGAAAGCCCTTTTGCATGGTGCTTAAAGAAAAAACGATAAAAGGCATTTACAGTGTCTTCTCGATCAGGATCTTTTACCATGCGTTTTACTCCATCAATGATTCCAGATTTGTAGCCGTACCCCATATTCACATCACCGAAGATCAGTTTTCCCTGCCGGATAGATGCTTCATTTACGAATTTGATACGTTCGCTGGTGGTATCGACCTCATTCTGACCGATAGATAGAACTACATTCAGCTGCAGTCGACCGTCTCTGGTTTCCATATTGATTCCGGGTTCACTGGTGCTGATCCAATGGACGTTATTATCGTCCAAGACTTCCTGTACCTTGTAAAAATCAGACAGGTTACGGAACCATCTGTCAATCCGCCAGAAGATGATCACATCAATTTTTCCGGCTTTTACATCTTCGAGGAGTGAATGGATAGCTTTTCTCTTTTTTAATTCTTTACGGGCAGTTTTACCCTCGTCAGCATAAACTCCAGCAACGGTCATATTATGTTCTTTGGCGTAATTGGTCAGGTACTGTTTTTGTGCTTCCAGGGATTTACCGTGCATCATCTGTTCAGCGGTAGACACACGGATGTAAATGGCGCAGCGTTCAATTTTACTTGGCATATTATATCACCTTTCTCTTCAATATACGTAAAAATGAGTATAAAAATAACAGCCAGAGAACTTTTGTTCTCTTGCGCGGCTGCTCCGAAGATGATACAATATTATTTGGAAATTGGGTATCTCTTCGGAGTACTTAATAGAGAAACATATTGGTGTATGTTTCATCGCTCGACCGTTCCTGTTGGCGCAGGAGCGGTTTTTTTATTTATTTCAGCAGATCGGCAATACGGATCTTTAAATCATTGTAGATTCCCACGCTGATTTCTTCATCAAAAGAATATTGCGTAGAATCTTCTGGCTCACCAAAACAGTAGACTTGGACGATCCGTGTCATTGGATTGACAATCCAGTATTCGCGGACACCGGCTGTACGGTACTTAAATAATTTTGTAAGGTAATCCATGCGCTGGCTGCTTGGCGATACAATTTCAATGATGAAATCAGGAGCGCCGTTGCATCCTCTGTCGTTCATTTTGCTTGAATCACATATTATGGAGATATCCGGCTCAACATAATTATAATTATCCTGATTAAGAAAAACAGCAAATGGAGCAGGATAAACCTCACAGGAACCACTATTTGATTTAATGTAGTTTCTGATGGTTGCAGATAATTCCATTACAAGTTTCTGATGCAATGGACTTGGTGGAGCCATATTGTAGATCTGACCATCGATCAGCTCGGCACGCTGTCCCTCTGGGAGAAGATAGATATCTTCCACTGTGTAAGTGTTTGGTTTTGGTAATGGCATGTGATCACGTCCTTTCTGAAAAGTATAATTCAAGGTCTTTCATGAGTTCCTCCTGTGAGCAAGACGGCTGATACTCAGAATCTCCAGATTTATATGCATTTAAAGCGTAGAATTCATCCGGATCAGGAAGAATGCTTTCAAAGTTTTTTTCATTTGTTATTTTCATTGACTTGTTGTTCTAGGTTTAATGCCTTAATCATATCATCAATGTTTGTTCTGTGTTTTTCATTTAATAATCTGTATGCTTCCACTAAATAAAGTTCCCTTTGGGAGATATTTTTTATTGAGGTGGTTGATGTAGTCAATACATTTTTTAAATTAAGAATCAAAAGATAAACACTTATAGTAGTATCGAAGCATGCACATATTGATAAAATTATTGAAAACAGCAGAATAATGGTCATAATATCGAATTTTGGTATCAACATCAATAAAGGCTTAAAAATTGTAGCCCCAAAAAGTAAAGCTATTAACACCAATAAAGCTATGGTATTTTCACAAAGCTCTTTTAAAATGAGAGTACTATTTTTCGCCCAAGTTGATTGATCGGTTACTCTTTCTTTATATTTGTCTAAGATTGTAATCAGTAATGCGACAATAGTCAGAGAAACAGAAAAAAGAGCTATTTCTATATTGAGTACGGTACTGTAACTGATTACGTCAGCATCAAACGGTGCAAGTGTGACAGTTAAAATTACGGAAATAGCTGCACATACCAAAATTAAAACCAAATTCTTTTTGTTCATATAATCATTCCTTTTTACATTCAGGGTCGATTCGCTTCATATGCGATAAGGCGCTTGAAATATGTTTTTGATCAGAATCTTTAAGTTGAGCAACATTTTCTGGCAGCTGTATGATATATGGATTATCTGAGCTGGAACATCCAGTTTTATCGGTTGTTGTCTTAATTTTCCATTTTCCACAACCAGAAGAAGTGTAGCGGACAACATCTTGCAAGAAATCATTCTCTGGATCAATAATAAGATGTCCTTCTTTATTTTTCAAGTGTATATCAACACTTGTGTTGTTGTAAATATCTTTAGTTTTATGTAGAAATTCTGATACAGATTTTATTCCACCTAAGAAATTAGGAGAAGAAAGAGTAATATCTATATCTGTTAAACAATCTTTGTTAGTTGAAACGTATGTCCAAAAATTATTTTTTTCAGTCATTATGCCTAATTCAAAACAAAGATTTTTACTTTCTAATAATTTGGAAATGACATTTGCAATAAGATTTTTTTGTGATTCAATCCCATTAGAAATATCAGAACTCTTTTCTATTAACATCCATTGATTTTGTGTTTGAATTAAAATAGTACACTTTTTATAATTATTTATCAATGTATCATGAATGCCTTCGTCTGTTTTTTCTCCTATGGTTTCTTGCAACTCTTTTGCAAAGCTCATGAGAAAACAGTCATCGGATAACTGCTTACAATATAGAGTGTAATTTGTTCCTCGATAATATAGTTCTTTTTTCTTTTCGGCTTCAAAAGATGTTAACCAATTCATAAATTTGGTTTCTTTTGAAATACCTTTGATTGACTCAAAATCTAGTTGCGAATCCGGAATTAAAGAGTATCTTGTCGCAAAATAGTCTTTTTGTTTTTCAAGCATCATTTGTTCCTCCAAAACACCAGTTCGATAAAAGGTGTTTTTTTATATAATACTACAATTGGCTGTGTATTTGTTTAAATTCCATTATTTTTTCATCATACCCGGCAATTCGAGCAATCTGTGCTTTACTTAATCCTGGATTTTCGTATATCAAATCATCGGGAATCAGAAGCTTTGCTGCGAATGTGTTTGCTTCAATTTCCATTTTAGAAGTTAGCAGAAGAGTTTTGTTCCGGATGAAATAACAATTCTCCTTCCGGTGCATAATCGAATGCGCCAGTTCGTGAGCCATGACAAGTATTCGTTCATGGTCTTCCAGATCCTCATTTAAAAATACACATTTATGGTTTTTCAGGAACATGTAGCATCCCGATCGGCTTCCCATAGGTCCAGTTTGGACTTCTACATTTAGGTGTTCTGCCAGTTCAAAAGGATCTCTGGTTTCAAATTTTTGGACGTAGCGGGCAACTAAGCGCTTAACATCATGTGCTTTCAAGATCTACCACCTACTTTTTATATAATCGCTTATGCGGTTATACCAATTTCATCACAGACAACTGTGGTATAAAATACACCACATAATTATCTACCCGTTTACAAATCCCGTATTTATTCCGGTAACACTCAATACATTCTTCCAGAAATTCTTCTGTCACTTCCAGGTATTCAGCGATTTCAAACCGGTTCTGGCAGCCATGCTCAAAGGCTCGTACCAGTCCGATCAGACCGATCTGCTTGTTGTACGCCCAGAGTCTTGCCTGACGTTCCTGTTTTCGGTTGGCAGCAGATGTCATGTCAAGAATATTGCCAACGGAAGTGTAGTGGTGTCCGAGTTCTTCGGCAAGGACACAGGATTTTTCTGTGGTTGTAGTAATATCCTGCCGGATTGCAATCCGACTACCTTTGATTCGACCATTATTATATTTTAGAGGTTTTTCTTTTACCGTGAGACCAATATCGCTGGCCTCATCTAAAAGTGCTTCATAAGTGTTTATTGCTAACACCCCCTAAAGATCAATGTAATATACAGAAAAATAATCAATTTTTCTTTTTCAAAGTATAATTTTCTTTTATAAAATATCCATTACCGCCCTGCCAACAATAGATTTCGACTTTGCCAATACTACCATCCGCAAGATAATATATCCGTCCATGTATAGTTTTCCCTGTTTTTGAAGATTCGCGTTTCCAAACCTCATCCGAAGATAATGGGGCAATTCTCATACTTAGAGGAAATTTAGCGGGTTTACCACTCTTGGTAGTAGGAGAACAAAACAAACAGCAAAAGTCATCGTGTCCAGATTTCATGCCTTCAGATGAAAATCGAGCAGTTGCAACATCAATACTGAAACGAGAAAAAATTTTATCCGTTTTGGCATGTTCTTTGATTATACTATTGATTTTTTTCAAGTCCTCTCTTGCCTTATTAAGATTTATTCCTTCAATGAGATAACACGGATCGGAATTAGGAGTATGTTTATAAACTTTAATGTTTGTAAAATCATATCCTATATTAGGGAAGAGCTTCATATCTTCGACAGTCACAGTTTTAACAGCAGGAACAGTAGGTTTTGGCTTTGGTACTTCTTTTTTGAAAAAATTGAAAAATCCCATAAATTATCTCCTTAAAAATTATCATCATCCATAACATCATTATCTGATGTATCTGTTCCTTCAGGAATATTTATATCTGTACGTGTGTGCGCAGCATTAAGTTGTGGACTTGTTTGCATTTCCTGAAGTGATAGCAACTGAGTAGTGTATTTGTCAATATCCTTTCGGTTTATTTCGTGTAAGTGTAAATAATTTTTAAAATGTTCTTTTTCGGAAGGTGAAAAATCTTTTATGCTATCAATTATATCTTCCAAATTATCATTGATAAAAGCATTTGCAATATCACCATCACTAACAATCCATCCCATCAGATACGCTGGAGAAACGTTGCCGAGATGAGCAGCAGCCTCTATTTTGTCAGAGGGAATATTTGTAATGATATTATTTTCATACTTATATAGTGTTTGTTTGGATACATTTATTTTGTCAGCAAAATCAACCTGACTCATTCCTAGTTTGTTCCTAATTTCTTTTATACGTTCACCAACAGTCATGTTTAGTTCCTCCTTTATGAAGTAACTTTATAATAGCACAAAAATGTTGTAATTGCAATAAAAAATATCTTGACAAGTTACCGAAATGTGATATACTAAGAGTAACTTAAAAAGATACGGAGGTGAAAGTGTGATAAAGACAAATGAACTGAGAGGGATAATTGCTAAAAATGGATTATCTCAAACAGATGTTGCCAAAATGATAGGTGTTACGCCAAAAACATTTTATGAAAAGATGAAAAATGGTGTTTTTGGTAGTGATGAGATTCAAATTATGATTGATGAACTACATATAGATGATCCAATGCCTATTTTTTTTGCACATGAGTAACTTTTGAAGATACTAAAGGAGGCGTAAATGAAAGAATTACAAATTTTTAATTCAGAAGAGTTCGGGGAAATCCGAACAGTACAACTTAATAATGAAACATATTTTGTAGGAAAAGACGTGGCAACAGCACTTGGTTATGCAAATCCTAAAAATGCAGTTCCAACTCATGTAAGTGAGGAAGATAAGCTGAGTACCCAAATCGAGTACGCAGGTCAGAGAAGAGAGGTAACGGTCATCAACGAGTCCGGATTATATGCTTTAATCTTTGGAAGCAAGTTGGAATCAGCTAAGAGATTCAAACACTGGGTAACATCGGAAGTTCTTCCGGCAATCAGAAAGCATGGTGTGTATGCAGTTGATGAACTTCTTTCAAATCCGGAGATGGCAATTAAGGCATTCACAGCTTTGAAAGAGGAAAGAGAGAAGAATAAAGCTCTTGAAGCAGACAACCAGCGAATGAAACCGAAAGAAATCTTTGCCGATGCAGTAGCTACCAGCCACACTTCCATCCTGATCGGAGACCTTGCGAAGCTCCTGAAGCAGAATGGCATCGAGATTGGACAGAAACGCTTGTTCAACTGGCTCAGAGAAAACGGCTATCTTATCAAGCGAAAAGGTTCGGACTGGAATATGCCGACACAAAAGTCGATGGACTTAGGAATTATCGAAATTAAGGAAAGTACCGTAAACAATCCGGATGGCTCGGTCAGAATCAATAAGACTCCGAAAGTTACTGGAAAAGGTCAGCAGTATTTTATCAATAAGTTTTTGTCATAGGAGACTAATATGGAAGATTTAAAACTTCAACTTATTCAACGAGGGGCACCATCGGTATATGCCTGTGAAGGGGGAAAAACAAAGAAGTTCCTTTTCTCTTACATACCAGAACGAGATGTGATAGTTCTGAACAAAAAGCATAAGAACTATGAACACTACAAGGATCTGCTTCTTATATATTTGCAATTTAACGACTTGCAGAAAAAGGAGTTCTTAGTAATGCCAAGAAGTATGGGAATGACGTTCTTTGATTCGATCAATAAGGTATTAAGAATGCGGAAGAAGGTTTTAAGAACTTAGATGCAACAAAAGAGAGGTGAGAAAGTCTCATGAAGTGGATCATAAAAATGATGCTCGAAGGCATCAAAAAAGACCCCGCAGCCAATTTAATAGCCCCGGCAGCCACAGCTCTTGTAACAAATTTGTTAATACTGTTGTTAAAAATGCAACTGTAATAGGCGTGAGATATCGGTAAAAACGATTTCGCCTGGTATGAATACAGTATCTGTAATAGGTATCTGATAAGTGTACAGTTCCATCATATTTTTTGGGCGAATATCCATTTTCAGCTTCTTGAAAGTTTAAACGAATCAGATCGTATTCTCGGAATGTTTTAAAACTTTCACCTAAAGATTCCTGAGGAGTGTTTGGATTGAATCGCATTTTAAAGAGTAAAAAGTGTTCTTTATGTGTGAGGTAGACCTTATCAAAATCCGTATTCATGATGGTTATCCTTTCATAATTTGATATGGAAATTATACCAGACAGTAGTAGGACAAATCAACAAGTACAACCAGCACCGCATAAACTTCAATAGAAAGTAGGTGATATATATGAAACCCGATATCGAAAAAATCATACAGGTGATGATTTCTTTATTGGAAGAACAGGAAAAAGTGAAAATTACATATACCATTGAGAAAACCGCGTAAGCGGTACCAGTTGGACAAGCAAAGGAGGGATAAGAGATGTTTTACAAGATCGCAAAGACACTCAGCGTAACGGCAAGTATTACCGGAATCTTGATGTTGGCTGGTGCGTGTTCGGTGAAAAGCCAGGAGCTGTTTTATTTATATGCAGCACTTGGAATCACAACACTTACTACTGGAGCATTTGCACTGGAATACTTCCGGATGTTGGAATACCGGCACAGGAAAAGGAAAATAAGGGAGGCGAGGGAGCATGCCAGAAGAGAAGCAGCGTAAGAGCATGAGAACGTCAGAGCTTGATAAGATGATCAACAAACTGCAGTCGCTGGAAAGGGTTGACGGTACATCCGAGTATTACAAGAATAATGCGATTGCATACTTGTCGGATCTGGCAAATCATCTGGATAGGATAGGCGTAAAGACAATAAAAATGCGCCCGGAAGTTGCAGCTTCCATTGGCGCACATAACAAAAATACCAATTAAATTATAGGAAAGTCGGAGGAGAAAGTCAAGTGAATGATGAAGCAATACACATTCCAGCAAGGAGAAAGCAGCAGACAGGTGCACAGATGGTCGTTAAGGTAACACCGGAAGCTTACAACGCACTGGTAGAAATTTACAATGAATCAACATTATCACTCAAACAGATTGCAAGCCTTCTGATCGTGAAGGCTGCAGAGCAAGTGGTGTATGACAAAGAATAGTCGGAGGTAGAAATATGGCAACATTATATGAATTAACAGAGGAATACAGGCAACTTTTGGAAATGATGGAAGATGACACCGTTGATCCGGAGGTGCTGCAGGATACATTGGAAGGCGTAGATGGTGAAATTGAAGCAAAGGCAGATAACTGCGCAAAGCTGATTCGTGAACTGAATGGTGTGACAAGTGTGATCAACGAAGAAATTGAGCGTTTAAAAGCGAGAAAAGACGTAATCTCCAACAATGCTGACAGAGTAAAAAAATATCTTGAGAAGGCAATGATCGATACCGGAAAGAGAAAGTTTAAGACGGCTTTATTTGGATTTAATATTCAGAAGAATCCAGCATCAGTTGTAATTGATCAGGAAGATAAGATTCCGGAAGAGTATTGGATCAAGCAGGATCCGAAGCTAGACAAGGCTTTACTCAAGAAGTGGCTTAAGGATAATCCGGAAGATTTTGCACATTTGGAGCAGAGTGAGGGATTAAGAATTCGATAAGGAGATATGGATATGTGGGAAGTAAGAGTAACACAGAAATATACATCAGATCACGGAATTGATTTAGAAGAAACAGTAGTTTTTAGAGTAAACAACTTAACGAGAGCGGGCGTTATCGTTGATATATTTAAAGGATATGGTATTGGGAAAATGAGTTATTCCATTACCCAGAAGCAGGAGGAAGAGGAAAATGAGTAAAGTTATTTGCATTATGGGAGAATCAGGATCCGGCAAAACAACATCTATGAGAAATTTAGATCCAAAGACAACATATTATATTGATGCTGACAAGAAAGGACTTTCCTGGAAGGGATGGAGAAAGCAGTACAACAAAGGGAACAAAAACTATCTGGCATGCGACGATGCAAATATTGTCCGTCAGTATATTAAACGAATTGCAGAAGCTTGCCCTAGTGTGAAAGTAATCGTAGTGGATACGATCAATGGCTTGATGGTAGCAGATGAAATGCGCCGGAGCAAGGAAAAAGGATACGACAAATGGGTAGATCTTGCAGCCTGTGTCTGGGATCTGGTGTGTGAAGCCTATACATACAGGGAAGACCTGACAATCATTTTCACAGCCCATACACAGACGGATCATGATGAAGCCGGCTATATGTTTACCAGAATCAAGACTTCCGGAAAGAAGTTGGATAAGATTTGCCTGGAAAGCAAATTTACCACGGTGCTTTTGAGTAAGTGTGTAGACGGAGCCTACAAATTTGAAACCCAGGCAAACAACAGCACAGCGAAATCACCGATGGGTGCATTTGATCAGATGGAGATTGACAACGATATTGTAGAAGTAATGAAAGCATTGGAGGACTATTAAGATGAAAAAACCAAACAATTACGAAGAAACACAGGTTCAGGGAGAATTTACTCCTGTAGAGCTTGGAGGACATAAACTGGTGATCAAGCAGGTGGAAGAGCGGATGTCAAAGACAAACAAGCCTATGGTTGTTGTGTTCTTTGATTTTGCACCGGGAGACAAGCAGGCTGGATATTTTGCGGAATCGTTTAAAAATGATATTCGTCCGGAAAAGAAATGGCCAAATCAGGCAACTCAGTATATTTTGACAGAGGACAGTGATGGCAACTGCAGCAGATCTTTCAAGACGTTCCTGACCTGCGTAGAACATTCCAATCAGGGATTCACAACACAGTGGGGAGATAATTTTGGCAAGCAGTTCAAGAATAAGCTGGTTGGCGGAGTATTTGGAATCCAGATGGATTACTACGAGGGAAGAGAGCTTGAAAAGCGTGTTCTGAGATGGTTTGTATCGCAGGACAAAGTAGAAGAGGCTACAGTTCCGATGGAGACAGAAACACAGGCGTATAAGAATCACATCAATGGATATCCATCTGGATCCACACCGGCAGGAGATGGATTTATGAATATTCCGGATGGAATTGACGAAGAATTACCATTTAATTAGGAGTTGGTACAAGTGGATATACAAATTGATACAAGAGAAAAGCAACGGGCAATTCGGAAGATCATCAAGACATTTGACGAGAATGGAGTGAAACATTTTTCGAGCAAGCTTCTGGTCGGGGATTATATGAGTCTGGATAATCCCCGGCTCATAATTGATCGGAAGCAGAACCTGCAGGAGTTATGTGGAAATGTCTGTCAGCAGCATGAACGGTTTAAGAAAGAGCTGCTTAAAGCAATTGATGCCGGCATACAGCTTGTGATTCTGGTAGAGCATGGATCGGATGTGAAAAATCTGGAAGATGTGTGGTTCTGGCAGAATCCAAGGAAGCATGAAGTCCGGTGGAGAATGATAAATGGGAAACGTGAAAAATATGTGGTGTCAGCCAAAGCGGTTGACGGAAAACAGTTGTATAAATCCATGTGTACCATCCGGGATCGGTACAATGTCCGGTTTGAATTCTGTGAGAAGAAAGACACAGGCAAGGAGATTATGCGTATTTTGTCTGAATACGGTGATGCAAAATGACGCGCGAGGAAATCAAGCAGGCATACTCTATGAAGGATATTCTGGTCAAATGTGGGCTTCCTGAGCCGAACAGAGCGGGGTTTATCAAGTGTCCATTTCATAAAGGCGATCATGAAGCATCAATGAAAATCTACGATAAGGACTTTCATTGTTTTGGTTGTGGAGCAAATGGAGATATCTTTACTTTTACAGAAAAGTTTTATGGAATTTCTTTCAAAGATGCCTTCCAAGGCTTAAGAAGCGCTTGTACAAAGGGCTCAATCTTGATGATAACAATAAAGACTTGTACAAGGAGTATTCCCCTGAGATGCGAGATGAAGCCTTCAGAAGAGGTTTGGAAGAATACAAACGGGAAATCGAATTTAATGTGGGACTTGCCTACGGAGATCTTTCAGATGCACAGGAGGTAGATAAGACAGCTACTGAGGTGCTTGCTTCCAAGACAAGGAAATACAACCGTGTAACTGCAATTCAGGGGAAATTGGAAGAGTGCCTGAATGGATTTGTAACTGCTTTGGCATTCTACAACGGTTCTTATATGTCCGGTGTGGAGTTTACCTGCGAATTTAATGATTCCATCCTGGCGGATGAGGAATCGGAACGACAGCAAGATCGGCAGGATGTAAGCATGGGCGTTATGAGTTTGCTGGAATACCGAATGAAGTGGTACAACGAGGATGAAGAAACTGCAAAAGCAAAACTGCCAGAGCAGAATCAGGTGATGGAGTAGGATGCGGGATGATTACAAAGAAAAGATTGCCAGTAAGATTGCAGCGCGGTACATAGGTCTGGAAGAACGGATCCTGCAGGACATTGCCCGACGGATTAAAAAGGTCGGTGAGATCACAAGCACAGCAGACTGGCAGATCAATCGGTTACGGATTCTGGGATATTCTTCCGAGGATATCGAAAGAGAGATCAAGAAAACACTGGATGCGTCTTATCCGGAAATGTTTGAGCTGTACGATAAAGTGATCGACTGGGAATATGTCCGGAATAAGGACATTTACGAACAGATCAATGCAGAGTTTATCCCGTATGAGGAGAACAGGCAGCTGCAGCAGATCACGGATGCGATCATTCAGCAGTGTCTGGAAGATCTGGAAAATGTAACGAAGTCACTTGGATTTTATCTGGATTACAATGGAAGAAAGATTCTGACGCCACTATCGCAGGTTTATACAAATTATCTGGACAATGCCTGCTTTGGCGTTGTGACTGGAGCATTTGACTATGGTAGCGTATTACGCCGGGTGGTCACGCAGCTGACGAACAGTGGACTTCGGAAGATTGAGTACGGATCCGGATACGCAAGCCGGGTAGAAGTGGCTGCCAGAAGAGCGGTCATGACTGGTGTGGCGAATCTTACCGGAGAAATAGCAGACTATAATGCCAAGAAGCTCGGAACAGAGTATTTTGAGGTTGAGTGGCATGCCGGAGCACGACCTGCGCATTCGGTATGGCAAGGACGTGTCTGGACAAAGGAGCAGCTGTATTCGGTCTGTGGACTTGGTACCGTGACCGGACTTCTGGGAGCTAACTGCTACCACACATACTATCCGTTCTTTCCGGGAATATCGGAACGCAACTGGTCGGATGACTGGCTCGAAGAACAGAACCGGAAGGAAAGCAAGCCAAAAGAGTTCCAGGGCAAAGAGTACACCCTGTATGAGGCAAAGCAGAGACAACGCCAAATGGAAACGGCAATGCGGGCGCAACGTGAAAAGGTACAGATGCTTCAGGACAGCGGTGCTGATCGGCAGGAGGTTATGCTTCAAAAAGCCAAATATCAGGGGCAGCTTAACGAATATGCGGTATTTTCTCGTAAGATGGGACTTAAGGAAGAAAGAGAGAGGATTTACATTGATGGGCGCGGGAAAATTGCACCGAGCCAGTATGATCAAAAGATGAGAATTTCTATTCCGGGTACAGTTTCCAAGGAAGCGAGATTAAGTAAAGAAATTGAATCGAAAATCAATGAGGCACTAAAGAAGCTTGATTCAGAATACATTATATATCTTGATTTAATTGAGAGCGAAGCACTCGAAAAAGGAGATATTTTTGTCACGGGAGCGTATTTAGATGATGAAGGAATGCTGAGGCATAGTATGGTGATTAATCGTAGAAGAAATTTTGAAAATATTGAAATGCAAATGCGGTCGCGTTATAATAAGGGCGTAATGGCAGGAAGAAATTTTGAAGATTATATTGCTCATGAAATGGCGCATATAATGCCATTTCAAAATTGCATTACGGCAGAAGAGTATATGGAATTGAATGCTAAAATAAAGAGTCAGTTTATTAAGGGAATCTCAAAATATGCAGACAAAAAGAGAGATGGAAGAGAAAGTCTCGCTGAAGCATTTGTGAGATATAGGAATGGAGAAGTGATCCCGAATGAAGCAAGAAAACTCATCGAAAAGTACATCCTTCCTTGGCGGAGGATTTAGAACAGAATTCCCAAGATGTGAGACATGTAAGTGGTTTAATTGGGAGCATTATGTTTGTGAAGCATTTCCGGAAGGCATCCCTGATGAAAAATTATGGGCGGATGAAGATGATGTGTGTAATGGAAAATATAGATATGAAGAAGAGTAGTTGCCACCAGTCGAAATGACCGGTGGTATTTTTATACTCATTTTTAAGAAAGGATAGGGTAAACGGTATGAAAAAATTATTTATCAGTCAGCCAATGAGAGGAAAGTCTGATGAAGATATTCTGACAGAGCGTAAGAAAGCAATCGAGAGCGCAGAGAAGGTGATTGGCGAGCCAGTAGAAGTGATTGATTCATTCTTCCAGGAAGCACCGGTAGATGCAAAGCCACTGTGGTTCCTTGGAAAATCTCTGGAACTTTTAGCAGGTGCAGATATCGCATATTTTGCGAAAGGATGGCAGGATGCAAGAGGATGTAGAATCGAGCACACTTGTGCTGTTGAGTATAACATTGATCGAATCGAACCGTAGGAAGGTGGCGATCCAGATATCTCCCTTTAAGGCGCAGGGGTAAGCGTCTTATTTTTATGCCCTGTCATATGGCATTAAACTGGACAACTACCATGCCGGAGGTCTACCCGGCTATATCCCATACCGCTGAAAGAGCGGTCAATAAAATATTTCAGGAGGAATGTAACTATGAAAAATATTCATGAGATTTTGAAAGAGTATGGAATGGAAGTCCCAGCAGATAAGAAAGCAGATTTCGATAAGGCTTGGAAAGAAAATTATCGTACTAAAAGCGAGTACGATAACGCAGTTACCCAGAGGGACAACTACAAGGCTTCATTGGATGATGTAAATACCAGGCTGAAAGAATTTGAAGGTGTGGATGTGAAGGATCTGCAGGGACAGATTGCAAAGCTTCAGGGCGATCTAAAGGCGAAAGATGATGAATATGCAGCAAAAGAAGCTGACCGTGTGTTTATGGATTCTGTTAAAGAAGCAGTGAAGGCTGCTGGCGGAAGAAATGAAAAGGCAGTAATCGCCATGCTGAATATTGATGCTCTGAAAGAATCTAAGAATCAGTCCGAAGATATCAAGAAGGCACTTGAGGATGTAAAGAAGTCTGATGGGTATTTGTTCGGAGCAAATGAACCAATCAATAATCCGGTTGGTGGTACAAGCGGCGGGGGCGGTGCAGATCCGGGAGCGGATGATGTTGCTGCACTTCGAGCTGCTATGGGACTGCCGGAAAAATAGGAAGTGAGGTAAGGAAGAATGGCAAATACTATTGCACTTAGAAAACAGTATTCAACACTTTTGGATGAGGTGTATAAATTATCATCATTAACAGCTGTTCTGGATGGACCGAATGAGCTGGTAAAAGAGGGAGCAAACGCAAATGAGATCCTGATTCCAAAGTTATCTATGCAGGGGCTTGCGGATTATAACAAAAGCACTGGTTATGTAGCCGGTGACGTGACTCTGGATTATGAGACAAAGAAATGTGCTTATGACAGAGGTCGTATGTTTAATGTGGATGCAATGGATAACATTGAATCTGCCGGAATTGCATTCGGACGTCTTTCAGGGGAGTTTTTAAGAACCCAGGTTGTACCGGAACTTGATGCATACAGACTGGCATCTTATGCACAGATTCCAGGTGTTACAACAGCAAAGGCTGCTCTTGCAACAGGAAAAGAAGCTTTAGCAGCACTCAGAACTGCAAGAGGAAAGATTGAGAATGCCGAGGCAAATCTTAGTACATGCTATCTGTTTATCAATCCGACAGTATATGGACTGATTGAGGACTTAGATACAACTGCATCTAAGAAAGCAATTGAAGGATTTGCAGGAATCATCAAGGTTCCATCAGGAAGATTTTACAATAAGGTAAAACTGAATGCTTCGGGTGCCGGAGGATTTACAAAAGATACTGGTGCAGTCGCAATGAACTTCCTGATTGTTGATAAACAGGCTGCAATTCAGTACCAGAAGCATACTGTATCTAAGGTTATTTCTCCGGATCAGAACCAGACTGCAGATGGATGGAAATTCGGATACAGAACGGTTGGTATTGCAGAATGTAAAGACAACAAAAAGGATGGCATTTATGTTCATACTGTAGCAGAGTAGGATGTGATCAGGTGAATGTAACATATGAGTATTACAAGGATTCTTTTGGCGGCTCTTTGATTCCAGAGAGCCACTGGAAATCTGTCGAAGTAAAAATGAGTGCCAGGTTGAACCGATATACATTTGACCGAATGGAAGAAGGTGCTTGGCCGGCAAAGGCAAAGACAGCACTTTGTGAGATGTGTGATTGTGCATATAAGTATGATCAGCGAGATGGAATAACATCTGAGAACAACGATGGGTATTCCGTATCGTTTGATGTAAGCCGATCAGTAGATTCGATGCTGTACAGGATTGCAGAAGTATATCTGGTAAATACAGGACTTATGGATCTGGTGGTGGATGATGATTACGAATAGTGATATTACAATTTATAACAGAATAAGCGGTGATTCCACACATTATGATACCTGGATCCGAACCGTTCTGCATGGTGTCCACGTCCATGTGGACCATAAGACTGCAGTTACGGATAATGGACTGAAAAGTGCGGAGGTTTACAAAATTCGGATTCCCGCGGATATTCCGGAAGCAGGGCAGTATCTTCCGCCGGATCAGTTCGCCTGCTGTGGCGGTTATGGATACTGGACCATACAGAATGATGATCAGATTGTCCTGGGAGAGTGTCAGATTGAGATTGAAAGACCTGCAGATCTGAAAGCCGTGTTCCAGAAGCACTGCAAGGTGACCAGCTGGTCGGACAACCGGTTTGGTACGACTCCGCACTGGCGGATCGGAGGCGAGTAAGATGGCAGGAAAGAAAGAATTCCGGATCACAACTCCGAGAGGCAGCGTATTTACGGTGACTGGTAAGAATGGTTCTACCACGGCACGGCTGGAATGGGCTCCGGGATTCGCACAGAAAAAAGCGGAGGGATTTTCAAGGGCGCAGGCATTTGTGGATTCCGAGTGCCTACGCTACATGAATCCATTGACACCGAGAAGAACCGGGATGCTGATTAAGTCTGGGACACTTGGTACAGTGATCGGTTCCGGATCCATTGAATATCTTGCCCCGTATGCCCGCCGGCAGTATTACGAGCATAAAACTAAGGCAAGATGGTTTGAAACAATGAAAGCGAGCCATAAGGATGCGATTAAAAAAGGAGCTGAAAAGATTGCCGGAGAATAAAAGAAAGCCGATTATCGAAAGCATCCGGGAATATGTGAGAACGTATCCCGGAATCGATAACCGGAAGATCAATATTGATTATCTCGGAGACGGAATGGAGTATTCCATTGATCCGATCGGAGCAGATCCTGTCTATAAAAAATATACGGATGGGAGCTGTCTGAAACAGTTCCAGTTTGCTCTTACCAGTAAGGAGGCCTATGACGGTGATGCAAGAACAGGCATTGCCAACAGTGGCTTTTATCAGGACTTTGAAGAGTGGACGGAACAGAACAACTTAAATGATATCGTACCTCAGCTGGACGGTCACAATGCTATTAGGGTGGAAGTGATGCAGTCCGGCTATTTATTTAGCGCGGAAGCTGATCTCGGACGGTATCAGATGATATGCAGAGTAATTTACAGATAGGAGGAGTTATATGGACCCAGAAAAGATGTTAGTAGGCAGACATAAGAAAGTAGCTTTTATGGATGCTGACGGTAAAGGAACAACATATACGAGAATGACTGGTTTTACATCACTGTCAGAGGGCAAAAACTCTATTGAGTACAGCCGTCAGTATGTGGACGAAGCATCAGAAAGATCGGATGTAGTAGGTTATTCACCAGCCATCGACTACGAACTGGACAGATATACGAATGATCCGGTGCATGAAAAGATCGCAACAATTACAGATGATGAGATTGTTGGAACAGATGCACAGGTTAGCATTGTAGTAGTTGACCTCTTCGACCAGAAGACGTCCGAAACAACTTGTACAGCGCGTAAAAGATTGTGGAGTGTGATTCCGGACACAGAAGGTGACGGAACGGACGCGCTGATCTACAAAGGAAGTTTTAAAGCAGCAGGAGAAATTGTGAAAGGCACAGCTACCACCACAGACGGGTGGAAGACTTGTACTTTTTCAGAAGCATAGAATATAACAGGAGAGTGAGCCAATGAGCCTTTGGAAATTTGGAGATTTTGAAGCAGAAGTGGATTTCACGGATGCGGATTTTTTAGATGTGTTAGAGGAAGCAAAAGCAGAAATGTTTGAAGCAGGGAAAAAGGTTCCCATAACCGGAAAGCAGAGTGATATCATCCGCGCGCAGTGCGCGTGTTTTTATGTGTTTTTCGATACCCTGTTTGGCGAGGGAGCAGGGGAGCGGATCCTTTGCGGAAAGAACAGCATCAAGCTGTGCACTGAAGCGGCAGAATCACTGTTAGACTTTGAAACAGCGGAAACAAAGAAATTGGACGATAAATATGATAAGTATGTACCAAATCAAAATACAACGCAGCAGTTCCCGCATCCGCAGCCACAGCCAAATGGAAACCGTCAGCAGAGAAGAAACCACCAGAAACAGTATGGTAAGGGAAAATATTCCAATACCGGAAGGTAGCAGAGCATGAATATTTTATATGAGCAGTTTCCGGAAGAAGTCAAGGTGAACGGGGAGTACTACCCGATCGTGACAGATTTCCGTGAATGGATCCGTTTTACGGAGCTGGTTGAAGACGACTCGGTTCCGTGGCGAATCAAATGTGGACTTCTGTTGCAGTGGTATCTGAATCAGGTTCCGGAAGATATTGAAGCTGCAATTTATGCACTCGGAGATTTCCTGATGTGCAAAAGGATGTACCAGGATGATCTGGAAGATGAAGAGGAAGAGCAGCAGAAAAATGGGAAGCCGGTATTTTCTTTTTCGGAAGATGCCGGCTGCATTTATGCAGCGTTCCGGGAGGCATATGGAATTGACCTGCAGCAGATCGATTATATGCACTGGTGGGAGTTCCGGAGCTTGTTTGACTGGTTGCCGGATGGTACAGAGATTAAACAACGGATTATGTATCGTTCGATTGATCCTGGAACAATCCGGGACAAGGACGAACGTAAACGGATCAAGAAGATCCAGAGAGCTGTTGCACTGAAAAAGAAACAGCGAAAGCTTGATGATTATGAGATTGGAGATATGTTCTCATGATGGAAATTAAAATACCGACACGGCGTGAGTGGTATCCGTGCCCGTACTGCGGGCAGCATCTGCTTGTTTACACAGATACTGCAGTGTGTAGCGGACTGTATGTAAAATGCCGCAAATGCCGACGGGAGGTGGAGATAAAAATTAAGAATTAAGCACTTGTGAGCCCCTGAGCCGTGCTATCAGAAAGGATGATAGTATGGCAGATGGATATTTGAATTTTGATACCAAAATCAATGAGAGTGGGTTCAATGAAGGTATAAATAAGCTTGGAAGTCTTGGAAAAAGTGGCTTATCTGTAGTCAGCAAGGCAATGACCGGAGCTGTTGCAGCTGTAGGAGCTGGAGCAGCGGCGATTGTAAAGTCTTCCCTTGGTGTAGTCGCCAATATGGAGCAGCAGGTCGGTGGTGTAGAGACATTATTTAAAGATAGTGCCAAGACAGTGATCAGGAACGCAAACAATGCGTTTAAAACAGCACAGCTTTCGGCAAATGATTACATGTCAACAGTCACAAGCTTTTCAGCATCATTACTACAGGGCTTAGGCGGAGATACTGCAAAGGCTGCAGAGATAGCAGATATGGCGATCATCGACATGGCAGATAATGCCAATAAGATGGGGACGAATATGCAGGATATTCAAAACGCCTATCAGGGCTTTGCAAAGCAGAATTACACAATGTTGGATAACCTTAAATTAGGTTACGGCGGTACACAGTCGGAAATGATCCGATTGATCAATGATTCCGGTATCTTAAATGAAAAGATAGAAGATCTGGATAATGTAACGTTTGACCAGATGATTCAGGCAATTCACAAAGTCCAGCAAAATCTCGGAATCACAGGAACTTCCGCAAAAGAAGCCTCTACAACGATTGAAGGTTCTATTAATTCAGCCAAAGCAGCATGGAAAAATTTTGAAGGCGGTGTAATCAGTGCGAACGACTTGGTTGACACATTCTGGACAGCGGCAAAGAATATCTTAAATAATCTTGGTCAAATGATCCCGCGTCTGGGAAAGACCGGAATGGATGTGGTGGAATCCTTATCCGGAAAAATCGGTGAAGCGGTTCCGCAATTAAAGGGACTTACAGATAGTGTCGGAAAATTAGCAGATAAGTTAAAGAACATGAGCACGGATGAGCTCATGAATCTTGGCAAGACTGCGGCAGTGCTTGCAGGAGCCGGACCGGTGATCTCGTTATTCGGATCACAGATCGGCAATGTACAGTCAGCCGTATCCGGATTCAGCGGACTTACAACTGGTGTTTTATCTGAGCTTGGAAAGCTTCCGAAGGGATTCAAAAGCGCAACAAAATCGGCTACAAATTTTCAGAAAGATTTTACGGGTAGCCTGAAAGGGCTTGGCAGTGCAGTCACGGGACCGTTTCAGGTACTGACTCCGAAATTGTCAGCTACTGTCGGAAAGATTGGCAAGGTAGTTTCCAGTGTCCCGGGTAAAATCGGAGGGGCAGTTGGAAAGATCGGTTCTGCAATCGCATCAAAAATTCCTAGAATTACAAGTGCATTTTCGCTACTTGGAGATACTGCCGGTTATCTGGGAACATGGAGCGGACAGATTGGTTCTGCTTTGCAGGGAGTTCTTGGAACAGTAGCCAGCTTTATTCCGTCATTTGTAGGGTTGATGAATTTCGGTGCAGTTGCAGCCGTTGTGGTAGCCGGTCTTGGACTGGTTTACAGTCAGTTTGGTACACAGATTGACCAGATCCTGCTTCTGGCGCAGACCAAAGGACCGGAGATCATATCTAACTTTGGAGCAGGAATCACAGCAGCACTTCCGGGACTGATTTCATCAGGTGCAACCCTGATCCTGGGATTGATGAATGCAATTACGGCAAATCTACCATCGCTCATTTCCGTAGGCGCAAGCATCATAGCAACTCTGGTAAGCAGCCTGGGCGCACAACTTCCGCAGTTAATTCCGGCAGCAGTACAGATGATCCTGACTCTGGTTGAGTCGCTGATCAGTAATCTTCCGCAGTTAATAACTTCCGGATTACAGTTAATGGAAGGCTTGGCACAGGGAATTGCAAACGCGATTCCGCAGGTGGCAGCGAAAGCACCGGTTATCATCGGCAAGCTGGCATCTACGATTATCACGAATTTGCCACAGATCTTGCAGACAGGTGTGAAGATTATCACTCAGCTTGCTGTAGGACTGGTACGGGGAATCCCTTCCTTACTCGGAAAGATTCCGTCTATGATAAGTCAGATCAAGAGTGCATTTACCAGTGTAAACTGGGGCAGTGTTGGCCTGAATATTATAAAAGGTATCGCAAGCGGATTAACAAGTGCGGCAAAAAGCCTGGCAGAAGCAGCTGCAAACGCGGCGGATAATGCACTCAATTGGGTGAAATCAAAACTTGGTATTCATTCGCCATCGAGAGTATTCCGTGATCAGGTTGGTAAGATGATGGCTCTCGGTATGGGAATTGGATTCGAGAAGAATATTCCAGTCGGATCCATGAGCGCCGGAGTGAAAAAAGCAGTCCAAAGCTTGCAGAAGAGCGTACAGCTTAGCACTTCGGTAAATCCGGATAGATCTGTCGGCGGCATAAAGAACGACCCAACCTTTGGAGGACAGGGCTTCGACTATGACAGATTTGAGAATATTCAGAGAAGAATTGCGAAACTAAACAACAAGCCGATATTCCTTGACAGCAAGCGAATAGACAGGCCATTACCGAAAGGAGCAGTACCACAGGTATGATTGTATATTATGAAAATATGAATGGCGAAAAGCTGAATCTTCTTAAAGCTCCTTTTCGTACAACGAAAACTGACTGGTTCAATGCGGACTGGTCGGAATCTTCAGAGGAATATGAAAAAACGGTTACGGTTGATGTATTTGGGAAACGTGAAGAGTTCCGGCAGAACATGGAACAACTGTACCGTATTCTTGCTGTCGATGCGGAAAATAATAGCTACGGAAAGCTTTATGTCAATGGTGCTTATCTACGGTGCAGGGTCCTTAAATCTGTAAAAGAGGGATGGAAAGGATATGTATATTCCGAAGTGGAGCTCACATTCGAAGCTCCGGAGCTTGTGTGGGTTACAGAAACAACGATGCAGTTCTTTCCGCAGTCGAGTGAGCCGAAAACATCCGAAATAGATTACCCTTACGATTACCCGTTTGAATATGCAAGAGGAGACGATGGTACAACAACATGGTATGTTGATCATATTATTCCGAGCGAGTATCAGATGCTTATTTATGGTCCGTGCACAAATCCGAAGATTACAATCAACAAATATCCTTATGAGTTTAATGTGAGCCTCGGAGAAAATGAGTACTTAGTTGTTGACAGTCAGGCAAGGATCGTCAGGAAGTATCTGCAGAACGGAACTACAGAGAATGTATTTGAACAGAGAGCGTTCGAACATACGGTATTTGAAAAGATACCATCAGGAATGCTCGATATTAACTGGTCCGGTAATTACGGATTTGACCTGACGCTGTATTTGAACAGGAGGGAGCCACCGTGGTAGAAGATATTATCTTGGCAAACAGTGACCGAAAAGAGCTTGGAGTGATTCAGAACTCCAATATTACAGTAGATGTGAACGGAAAGTATGAATTTTCTGTACAGATTGCAAGGTCTAATTGGTACGCAGATCTTGATTTAGCTTCTTATGTGTATATTACCGGCACAGAATACGGCGGGATTGTCGGAGAAGTATTGACAGATACAACTCTTGATTATGTGGAATTAAAAGGACTCACTTGGAGAGGCAGACTGCAGTATAAAGTGATCGAACCGCCTTCCGGATCTGATTACAAGACAGTATCCGGAGAATTAAATCAGGTCATGAAGACTCTGATCGAACCGGAATTTGATGGCTTATTCAAGGTATCAACTGCGAATACCGGAGTATCCGTGAAAAATTATCAGTTCGATCGCTACTGCACATTACTTGGCGGTCTTACCAAGATGCTTAAAAGCGTTGGGCATAGGTTACAGATCAGGCTAGTAAAAGAACAGGGCAATCCATGCTACATTCTGATAGAAGCCGTCAAGATTACAGATTATTCTTCACGGATTGAGCTGTCGCAGGACAGTCAATTGAATTTCACAATGGATGATAAGCGGAACGGCGTGAATCACTTGATTGTGACTGGAAAAGGCGAACTTCAAGAGAGAAATGTGCTCCACCTATACGTCCAGATAGATGGCAGTATAGGAAAGACGCAATACTATAAAGGTCTGGATGAGATATCTGCAGTCTACGAAAATACTTCAACCGAGACCGCAGAGCTGGAAAAATCTGCCACAGAAAAACTGCAAGATCTTATGAACAAAATGACATTCCAGATGGATGTTGCAAAGCTCGGGATCAAAGTTGAAATCGGAGATATTGTAGGTGGCAGAGATTATCTGACAGGAATGTATATGTCGAAGCCGGTCGAGAACATTATCTACGAGATTACAAACGGCGAGGAAACGATAACTTATAAATTGGAAGGAGAGTCATAAATGGACATCATTACAGGCTACACAGGCAAGGCACACGTAACGGCAGAGCAGGACAGAGATATCAATATCGGTATTTTCGGAAAAGGCTCTTGTGTCTTGCAGACCGGACAGCAGCTTAATGCAGTGGTCATCTCAAACAATGAGATCCGGATCACGGACGGAGTACTCATCCATCAGGGCTGTGCTGCATCGATCAAAAAGAATACGACAAATTCTGTCACAATCGCAAATGGTTCGCAAGGAATGAAACGTATTGACCTTATCGTGGCGAGATACACCAAGAATACCAGCTCAAAGGTTGAGGCAGTAGAAATTAAGGTTATCCAGGGCACACCAAGTGAAAGCAATCCGGTGGCGCCGTCTTATACGTCTGGAGATATTCAGGGTGGTGACCTGACGGCAGATATGCCACTGTATCAGGTTGAGATCAACGGACTTACCATTGCGGATGTTAAGAGATTGTTTACGGTCCGGAGATCCGCAGCGGAATTCGACACCGAAGTAGACGGCGTAAAAAGCACCTTGTCCAACAGAGAGGTGATATTTATCAATACCACTGCGCAGGGTGCAGATTCCGACGCTTATAAGACTGCAACACTTGACCTGAGCCAGCTGAAAGCCGGAATCACTTATGCATTTGCGCTGAATGTGGTATCAACCATCAATGGCGAACAATACAGCCAGGAAGTATCTTGCAAGCTAAATGAAGTCGACATGGGACGCAACGGCAACTATTATAAATTATCCTCAACATTTTTTGGCAAATGCCAGAACAGCGATAAATTGTATGTATCTGCCTTTAAAAATGGCGGATCGTGGACTGGTGTGACAATTAGAGGAATCTTTATTCCGGCAGATTAGGAGGTGGACTATGGCAGAGATTAAATATCTGGAAATCAACGCGGATGATCGCAGTATTATCATTCCGACAGGAGAAAACCTTTTGGGCGTTGAAAATGACAATAAGGGTGCAAGAAAGTATTTTATATGCCCGAAAATCGTTGGGGACAACATTGATCTGACGAAATCGGACGTCTATATCAATGTGCAGAATGCATCTGGCGAAAAGTCCGGAAAAGACAGATACACTGTCCAGAATATGACGGCTTCCGGAGACAATGTAACTTTTGAGTGGGTGCTGGAAAGAAAAGTCACATCACACAAAGGCAGTGTTCGATTTGCGGTCTGCGTAAGGGAAAAAGGCACGGAAAGAGAGTGGCATACCACTTTTGCTACTGGAAATGCATTGGAGGGAGAAGAACTCTTCGAACCGGCAGAACTGGAAGCAAGAGGACAGGATTTTATCGGGATATTGACGTCTGATGCGAATGCGGATGCGAACAGCATTGAATCCGGGAAAAGCGCCTATGTGAATGGAAAGAAGACTGAGGGAACACTGACTGGCGAGAATGATATTAAGGCTACAACAAAAAAAACGGAACTATCATCAACACCAATCACTATTCCGAATTATGGTCAGAGTACAATGCCGGTGCTTAAGCATACAATTGAAGTCTCTCTTGCAGACACGAGTAAACCGGTACTGTTAAAAGGAGACATTAAAAAAACGATTGCGTACGACGAAGCAGGCAGTATTTATGGAGATGCAAAAGCGTCAGATGTAAGAGTCGGAAAAACATTTACGTCAAGCAATGGAGTGAAAATTACCGGAACGTTGGTAACTAGCGAAGTCAAGTACGGAACAATAACCGGAAAAGGAATGAACAGCCAAGCGATTGAAACTGGACTTAGCAATGTGTCGAGATTTATAATGGCGAGAAAATTTCCGTCAACGAAAGGTGATGCTGGAGTCTTATCGCTAGTATATAAGGACGGAAGATTGAGTGGAGTATCTACGAGTTCCAGCAGTATGGCGGTAGTAGACAACTACGACATCGGTACAGTTGCAATAAATAAAGGAACCATAACTTACACGCCAAAAGCCAATGAAAAAATGTCAGCGCTCACAGAGGGCGATACCTACGACTGGATTGCAATAAACGAATAGGAGGAATCAACATGAAAAGAAAAAAAAGAAAATTAGCAGCTATCATCTGCGCACTTACACTGGCACTTTCCAGTGCTGTACCGGTGTCAGCATGTACGCCACCGTTGAAAACACCGTCTGTTGAAATTCCAGACATAAATTTCCAGCCTGATGGTGCTTTAAAAGATACAATCGATAACGCTGCGAAAAATTGGATTGAAAAGTGTATTCTTAATCAACCAACCGTAAATTATACCACCTATTTTAAGAGTGCATCAAGATACTTCAACTATGCAGTTTTTTCAGCAAATTGGGACGAAGTAGAAAATGCTACGTCTTATAAAGTTAGAGTTACAAAAACAGATGGATCTTACAAAGAATTTGATACAACATATACATCATTTTATGCAACGAATTATACAGATAAATTTTTTACTGATGGTATGGATGATGCAACTGTAATGGTAAGAGCATACGGTGAAAATGAAACATTCAGTTGTTGGTCAAATGGTACTAATATTGCGAGATTTGGATATTAGGAGGGGATAGCATGATAAGAGGCACCACACCTACGTTAGAGTTTACACTGCCGTTCGACACATCGTTGATCGCGAAGATGTATATCACGATGACACAGAATGGAAAAACGGCTCTGGAAAAAACCTTGTCAGATTGCAACTGCTCCGGTACGTCCGTATCACTAACTCTGACACAAGAGGACACGCTGATATTACAGCAGCAGCCACGATCACAGGCTGAGATACAGATAAGAGTGCGGACTACAGCCGGAGAGGCTCTTGCATCCGACATCATGAGCGTATACGTTGGCAGAATCCTGAAAGAGGGAGTGATTTAATGCGATTTGATGTAACCTTTCGCGAGCTTGACAAAAAACTGGACGTGGATTTTCGCGCCGGAAATGAGCAGATTAAGGTTGACTTTGAGCATTTCCAGATTGTATCCGACCACGCCGGAGTGGAGTACTACAAAGGCGATTATACGGTCACACCCAAAATTGAAAAACAAGAGCTTGCGACACGTCAAAAGTTTCTGGCGGAAAATGTAAAAATCAAAGAAATACCATTCTTCGAGGTGTCAAATCTTGAAGGTGGACAGACTGTGTTTATTGGAAAGGAATTGTAAATATGAGTATTAATAAAGTAGTGTATGGTGGAAAGACATTGATTGACTTAACAGGCGATACTGTGACTGCGGATAAGCTGTTGAGCGGCATCACAGCACATGGAAAAGACGGAGAACTGGTCACAGGAGCGTGCACGTTTGACGTAGATTCCAACGATGCCACTGCCGCAGTTGCGGAGATTTTAAAAGGCAAAACCGCCTACGCAAGAGGTACAAAGCTTGTCGGTACGATGCCGAATAATGGAGCTGTGACAGGCTCTATCAAGACTCTGACAGACAGCTATGTGATTGCACAGGGCTACCACGATGGTTCCGGCAAGGTCGGAATCGATGCCACAGAAAAGGCGAAACTGACCGCTAATAATATCCGAGAGGGCGTGACTATCCTCGGAGTGAAAGGTACGATGACCGGCAGTGAGGGAGTAAAAGCACAGGCTAAGACGGTCACCCCGTCAAGCGTACAGCAGACCGTTCTGCCGGATGCTGGATATACGCATCTGTCACAGGTTACAGTCGCGAAAATTCCTTACGTGGAGTCAGAAAACTCTGCCGGTGGAACTACAGTAACGATTGGTTAGGAGTGATTGAGTATGGCAGTAAATAAAGTGGAATATGCCGGTAAAGTATTACTTGATTTGACGGAGGATACTGTAACTGCGGATATGATGGAAAGTGGTGCAACTGCTCACGATAAAACAGGGGCGTTGATAACTGGTAGTATTCCGGTTAATAGTAGGCTAACCGGCGCAGTAAAAGAAGAAGATGTTAAATATAGTAAAGAACAAACTGATTTCGGCACATTGTATCATATAAATATTAACCCAAGAATATATCCTTCGGACAAACAAGAACAGATTATATTAAGGGGCGACCAGCAACGATGTAACATGTATATTCCTGCCAATTTTTTCGGAAATGCAAGCCCATCAGAAGTTAAAAAAGGTGTAACTTTTACTAGTATAAATGGACTCAAAGCTACTGGAACTGCTGACATGTCTGGTGGTATATCAAATAACAACTGCGAAGCGTATCTTGTAGATGTAACAAACCCAACAGTATCTTTCAAGACAGCATCTGGAACAATCAAAGCATACGGTTACGCTTATGAGACCACAAAATCACAGTGGGGTGGTTCTACTACTACAACTGTTTACGCTTTTAATGGCACAAATTATTATAAATCAGCATTTTACGGATCACCAGCTGCAACAAACATCACACTTGGTGTTTCTGGAGGAAAGCTGACAGGATTACCGACAGGGTTAAGTGGTGGAACATTACTAGTTGTAAGGGGAATTTAGAAAGGAAGATTACAATGATGAATCAAATTATTGCATTAATTTCAGGCAACTCATTTATCCGCATCTTACTGATCGCAGTAACTTTGGACACACTTCTTGGTGTCCTGAGAGCGATCAAAGAGCATAAATTCAACTCATGCGTAGGTATTGACGGAGCAATCCGTAAGGCAGCTATGCTTTTCTCGGTGTGTCTGCTCATGGCTACGGACGTGATCATGCACATTAATATCTTATTCATGGTGCCGGAAACGTATATCAAAATTCTCGGCATCGAAAAGTTAGGTATCTGCGAATTTTTCTGTCTGCTTTTCATCCTGTACGAGGCGGTCAGCATCCTCAAAAATATGACCTTATGTGGCTTACCGGTTCCGGCAAGCGCAAAGAAATGGATTCAGAAATTCCTCGAAGATATGACAGAAGAACTTCCGGAAGATGCCGTCAAAAACATTGAAATCAAAACAGAACCAAGAACTGAGGGCGAGTAAAATCGTCCTCTTGAAAGGAGAGATACTATGGCACATTTATATGTTATAGCCGGTCATGGTGCCGGTGATTGCGGAGCAGTAGGATACGGATATACGGAGGCAGAGCGAGTTCGGTATCTTGCGTCAAGACTATCCGCTTTAGGTGGTAACGATGTAACTGTAGCTGATACAAACCGAAACTGGTATGCCGATAATGGTATTATGAGCTTAAATATCCCTAAAGACTGGCAGATTTTGGAGTTACATATGGACAGCGCAGGAGCTTCGGCGAAAGGCGGACATGTAATCATTAAAGAGGGATATAATCCAGATCAGTATGATACCGCTCTTTCAAATTTTATTGGTAATTTCTTTCCGGGACGTGCAAATAAAATTGTGAAAAAAAACGATCTTGCCAATGTAAATAGAGCAGCCTATAAAGGTTATAGCTATCGTCTTCTGGAAAACGGTTTTATTACAAACTCCGGCGATTTGAGCAAATTTAACAATCGGACAGATGAGTTGGCAAGAGGAATCCTTAGTGCATTTGGCATCTCTGCTATTGCTCTGGTAGCGTCAACTGATCAGATCGATGGAGCTATTAAGTCCGGTGGTACGTTCCAGGATAAGAAAGATGTATTTGGATCCGTATCATATCAGGTCCATGCAAGAGATATTGGCTGGGCATGTTGGCAGTCTGATGGTCGTATGTCGGGAACGACTGGACAGAACCGGAGAATCGAAGCGTTCCGACTTATTCCTGTCGGAGAAACAGACGTGGTAGTGCATATCAAGGATGTAGGCGATAAGGAATACAAGAATATCTCCAAAGACACAATCCTTGGTACTACAGGTCAGAATAAACGTATTGAAGCGATCAAGATTACCGGCAAGGATACGCCGTACATCTACAGAGTCCACCAGAAAAATATCGGATGGACAGATTGGACATTCAATGGAAACTGGGCTGGCAGAAAAGGACAAGGCTTGCAGATCGAGGCAATCGAGATCATGGCTGCTAAATTCCTTGTCAATCCATATGTCCAGAATAAAGGATGGCTTGGCGCAAGAGCTTGTGAAAACATTATTGGTATTACAGGGCATAAATTGCGTCTCGAAGCATTTAAGATTGATCCACTTGGCATGACATTTAAAGCGAAAGCTCATATTGAAGGTATCGGCTGGAAAGATTATGGCATGGTCACAAAAGACACGGTAATCGGCACCACTGGACAGAATAAGCGTATCGAGTGTTTATGCTTTGACGGAGATTTTGAGTATCGAGTCCATGTGGAGAATTCCGGTTGGACAGACTGGACGAAAGCTGATGGTGTATCTACACTAGGTACAGTCGGACAGGCATTAAGAATTGAAGCTATTCAGTTTAGATAAACGGATAGTTGAGAAGCTATTCAACCCGAATTTAATTTACACAGGACAGAGATTACGGGTGAAATAATAAATAATTGTCTTGTACTAACTAAACTACCCCAAAACCAGTAACAAGAGTCAAATTAATTCCTTCATCCGCAAAATACCCATTTTCAATAGCAACGTATTGCGGGGCATAGAAGATAGAATGGGCGACTTCGTTCAGTGTCACAGAGACAGGAGAAGAATTGGTGTCATGATTGGCTTGGGAAGTGACGGTTTCAGCTTTAGGATTCGTAGCATTATCATCGGCAGGTGCAGAGCTGCAGGCTGATAAAAGGCCGACAGTTATAGCAGAAACAAAAAGTAAGGATATAAAATTTTTTTTCATAAGTCCTCCTGGGTGGTATAACATTCTCATTTAAGATATGCAAAAAATGTGAAATTGGTGTTTTTATCTGATAGCCAATCGCTCTCCGCTGAAGATTTTGAAACTCCAGAACAACCTGCAACTAAAAGTCCCTTGTTTTATCATATAATTTATCCGAGTAATATGGAAGATAAATAATAGCAAAAGTATAAGCCATATGTTTCGCTTCGGTTAAGTCATTTGTCCTTTTTTCACCATAATATTTGCTCATAAGTGGCTGACTTCCATCACCTATGCTCTGCAATATCAGGTTGATGATCACCAGTGAAATATTAGGAGTCAGAGCAAGTCCGAAAGGAGCGAGTCCTGCCTTAAAAATTGATTTGTATAGAGAACCGAATTCACCAGCATTTGCACAAATTTCCAGTTTTTTTTTACCACAAAATGCACAAGAACCGAAAACGGCTTGTTGATTAATTTGTCCCAAGAGAGTAAACTGAAACATAAGACATTTGGGGTGTGTGTATCTGAGAAAAACTGAAAAAAGATAAAATAATGGAGGTGCGGTTATGGGATTCTGGATTTTTATGCTTATAATGGATTTACTGATTCCGTTTACAATGATCGGTTTCGGAAAAATGTTTTTGAAAAAAGCACCGGATCAGATCAATTATGTGTTTGGTTACAGAACATCAATGTCAATGAAGAATCAGGACACCTGGGTATTTGCACATCATTATTGCGGAAAGATCTGGTATATCTGTGGACTTATTCTTTTGGTGGTATCTTTAATTGTGTTACTTCTGGTTATGGGAAAGTCTAATGATGCCATAGGAAATGTCGGTGGAATTCTGTGTGTATTTCAGATGATTCCACTGGTGGGTTCGATCATACCGACGGAGATTGCACTCAGGAAAAATTTTGATAAATATGGAAATAAAAGATAAATCAGGAGGATGCCATGAAAATAGCAGTATTTTTCCCAGGCATTGGTTATCATTGTGATAAGCCACTTTTGTACTATGCAAGAAAACTGGTTCAGGAATATGGATATGAAAAGATAGTCATGCAGGAGTATTCCTATAATGGCAAAAATATACGCGGCGATAAAAAGAAAATGCAAGAGGCATTTGAGTGCTTGTATGCGCAGGCAGAAAAGAAGCTTGAAGAAATCGCATTTGACGAGTACAGTGAAGTTTTATTTATTTCCAAAAGCGTAGGAACCATTATTGCATCCGCTTATGCTGAGAAATATAAGATAAAATGCTGCCAGATTTTGTATACCCCGCTTGAACAGACTTTTATGTTTGAACATGATGATGCAATTGCATTTATTGGAACTGCGGATCCGTGGAGCGATGTAAAAAAAGTAATTGCATGTTCAAAGAATCAGGCAGTTCCGATTTATGTGTATGAGGATGCCAATCATTCATTGGAAAAAGAAAATATTTTACAAAACATTGATATCCTGAAAAACGTAATGGAAAAGACACAGAAGTATTTGTGGTAGCTATTCCAGGAAAGCGAACCTATTTGCACTGGAGGTGTCGAATAAATCCCGTGCAATCCGGATAACGTCGTGTGCATAGGATGGAAGATATCCTCCATGGCGGTGTGCCACTGGGAAGGGGAGTTGAATAGGAAAAGCCTATTTTTTACCAGGAAGATCAGAAAAAACTGATAGAGTAAAAAAATCAGGTTGTGGAGGAGAAGATGAGATTAAGGAATATCTTGATTGTCGTAAAAGACATTGAAAAGTCAAAAAAATTCTATCATGATCTGTTTGGTCTGGATATCATTCTGGACAATGATGGAAACGTTATTCTGACAGAAGGACTTGTTTTACAGGACGAAAAAGTCTGGAAGGATGTTACAGGAAAAGAAGTTGTCCCGGAGAATAATTCCTGTGAACTTTATTTTGAAGAGCGGAATATTGAAGCATTTACTGAAAAATTAGAAAAACTGTATCCGGAAACCAAATATGTCACCAGGCTGATGACGTACAGCTGGGGACAGAAAGTGATCCGTTTTTATGATCTGGACGGCAATCTGATTGAAGTCAGGACACCGATGCGGGGATAAAGAGAAAATAACATACATCAGGAGGACAACAAAATGGCAGCGGTACTTTTACATGCAGCATCGCTGGTGTTTGTCATGGTTCTTGGAATTTTATTGAAAAAGACGGGAATCGTCGGCAATCCGGCAAGGGTACTCCGAAAGGTTGAAAAATAGAAAATTTGCGAGGTGAGAGAAGATGAAGATAAAATCAGTTGCAGTTTTAGGTGCGGGAGCAGTAGGCTCTTATGTGATCTGGGGTCTTTCTGAAAAATCAGATATCCGGCTTGGAGTGATCGCTGAAGGAGAAAGAGCAGAACGTCTGAAAAAGAACGGATGTGCGATCAATGGCAAGACTTACCATCCGGAAGTGTGGACTCCAGATGAGGCACATGACGTGGATCTGATGGTGGTTGCTTTGAAATACGGTTCACTGGAAGGTGCTTTGGAGAGTATACAAAAAGCAACAGGCGAGCATACGGCGATCATGAGTCTGATGAACGGTATTGACAGCGAAGAGATCATTGGCAGAACAGTGGGAATGGAGCATGTGTTACCGGCACTGATCAAAGTGGCTTCACATAAAGAGGAAGACGGTTATCATTTTGATCCACCGACCACACTTGGAATCATTTTCGGAGAACCGTCCGCACCGTTCGACAGCGAGCGGGTGAAAGCAGTGGAAGAGTTATTTGCAGATACCGGGATTCATTTCCGCTCCACAGAGTATATTCAGGAAGAGATCTGGTGCAAGTTCTGCCTGAATGTGTGCAGCAATCTGCCGCAGGCGATTCTGGGAGCAGGCGTTGGATGTTACCGTGACAGCGTGCACATGAAAGCAATCAGTGACGGATTAAAAAGAGAGCTGGAAGCAGTCGCACAGGCAAAAGGAATCGATATGAGCAAGACCGAAAGCTCGTCCGGACGTGGAAGTGCGGTTCCACCGTCAGCCAGATATTCCACCTTGCAGGATCTGGATGCCGGATGCCACACGGAAATCGATATGTTCTCCGGCGCGCTTGTTCGGATGGGAAAAGAGCTTGGAATCCCGATGCCGTATAATGAATACACCTATCATATGATCAAGGCGCTGGAAGAGAAAAACGATGGTAAATTTGATTATACCGGGAAGGAAGAACTGACCTGGTCAAAGTAGAAAATATAGAGCGGGTATGTTATGCTGAAATCAGCATAAATTAAAATGTGCGATTTCGGGACGAGATGTAAGATCTGATTCTCGTAAAAAGAATAATATAAAATGAAAAAAAGAAAGAGAGAGAAAGCATGAACGAATTATATGAAGCAATTGAAAAGAAAATCAAATCATCCGGATATCCGAGACTGATTTCCGGAGAGGATGTATACGATGATATCTGTGATCAAATTGAAGGAAAGGAAAATGGAGAATATATTTTACTTTCCAAATTTGATGATGATGTCGTGTTTGAATATCATATCACGATTCAGGATGATGATTTTAATCTTGGAATCCTGACCATGAAGACACCAGAAGGCGTATTTGAAGTAGATTTTGATGAGGAATAGAAGATGAAGATTACCGTTTATCTTGGTGCAAATGAAGGAAATGTTTTCCGAACGTCTGGAATTTCTCCAGAATAATTTTTATTCTTATGGCGAATATGCCATGGTTGGAACAAAGGGCTATTGCTATGAAGGAAAAGATACGATCGAACATTTTGAAAAGCTGCGCAGCCGGGAAATCGAGCGCCTGAGGGTTTCTTTGGAGATGGCGAAAAAGGCAGGATACCAGAAATTTACCGGGATGATTTTTGTAGAAAATGAGACAAAGGATGTTCTATGCTTTTTCATGTTATAGTAGTAGTTACCAGCGTAAATATAAGGAACGGTTTCGGACAAAAAGAGCGAAACCGTTCCTTATTTGGTTGATAGAAGTCACTCACATTTCTCCGGATCAATTTTCGGCGGCTGATAATGATAGACTTCTTCGTAGGATTCCAGCTCTGCTCTGTTTGTGGGACCGACAGGAATCAGACCGGTGCAGTCCTGCGCAGATGCTGCATTAGACAGATAATCGTAGGAATCGATGATCTTCTGATTGGATTTTTTGCGGGATGAAATATCAGAATGTTTTTCTTTTTTCATAGGGACCTCCTTATTTGATATGGCACAGGCAGAAAAAAGTGAAAATCTTAAAAACTGCCGGCAGGATAAGATAAGTATGTGCTGATAGGTAGAAAGTATGTATGAAAAAAACGGTTTCTGTCTCATTTGGGTTTGAAAACTATGTGAGATAGAAAGAAAGCCGTCTGTTAAACGCATCAGGGCAAAAAATACTTGCATTCTGAGTTTAAGAAGACCATAATAGCAAAGGGATTTTTTTGAAATTATTTGAAATCAGGAATGAAGTAAGAGAGAAGCAGAGGAAAAAGGGAGTTAAAAGAAAATGGAACAAAAGCATATGTTCACAAATAAAATGATTGCAAATCTTCTAATACCGGTCGTTCTGGAACAGCTTCTGAATTCCATCATGGGAACAGCGGACACAATGATGGTAAGCAATGTGGGATCTGCGGCGATTTCAGCAGTATCGCTGGTGGATTCGATCAATGTGCTGGTGATCCAGGCGTTTTCTGCGCTGGCGGCAGGAGGTGCGATCGTCTGTGCACAGTATATCGGACAGAAGAATGTGAAGCGGGCAAATGAATCCGCAAGGCAGGTGCTGTTTATTATTACGGCAATTTCGGTTGTGATCAGCCTGATCTGTCTTGTTTTCCAAAAGCCGATGCTGCGTCTGATATTTGGATCAGTGGAGGCGGAGGTCATGCGTGCGTCGGAAATTTATTTCTTCTACACGGCACTGTCCTTTCCGTTTATCGCAGCTTATGATTCGGCAGCATCGATTTTCAGGGCACAGGATAATACGAAAGGTCCGATGCTCATTTCCATGGTATCCAATGTGATGAACATTGCAGGAAATGCAATGCTGATCTGGGGATTTCATATGGGTGTTGCAGGGGCAGCACTTGCAACTCTGATTTCACGTGTTTTCTGTGCAGTTGTAGTTCTGGCCCAGCTGCGTCAGGACAGGCAGCCGATCGTGGTGCGTGATTATCTGAAAATCCGTCCAGACTTCCGGATGATCCGGAGAATTCTAAGTATCGGTATCCCGTCAGGGATAGAGAACAGTATGTTCCAGCTTGGAAAGCTTGCGATTCAGTCCTCCGTATCAACGCTCGGCACAGTGGCAATCGCGGCACAGGCAATGACGAGTATTCTGGAAAATCTGAATGGAATTGCAGCAATCGGAGTTGGCGTTGGGTTGATGACGATTGTTGGACAGTGTATTGGGGCTGGCAGAAAAGATGAAGCGGTTTACTATATCAAAAAGCTTTGTATGATTGCGGAAGTGATTCTGATCATCAGCTGTCTGAGTGTATTTGTACTGACAAAACCGATCACGATCCTTGGTGGTATGGAAAAAGAAAGTGCGGATATGTGTATCCATATGACGATGTGGATCACGATTGTAAAGCCATTGGTATGGATTATGGCATTTATCCCGGGCTATGGTATGCGCGCAGCCGGGGATGTGAAATTTTCAATGCTCACATCTTGCACGACGATGTGGCTGTGCCGTTTTTGCCTCAGCGTATTTATGATCCGGGTAGTTGGTGTCGGAGCGATGGGCGTGTGGATCGGAATGTTTTCAGACTGGACACTCCGTGGGATTATTTTTTCGTGGAGATTTCATAGCAGAAAGTGGCTGAAGCATCAGGTGATTTAAAATTCTTACATAGATTTTACATGGCAGATCCTTTGGATTTTACATACCTTTGTTAAGATTCTGTTAAAGGTAAGGAATTTGGAAAGGAAGATGTAAAATGAGAAAGCTGTGGGATTTCTGGAAGAATAAAAAATATGGAAAAAAGAGTATGACAGGATGGTTTCTGCTGACGAATGCATTATTGTGTGGGGTTATAGGTGCAGCACTTTGGGGAGTTGTCAGTCTGGTGGCGTTAAAAGAAATATCCTGGCTGATCATATTTGCAGGATATGCGATTGTTTTCCCGGGATTCCTCGGAGGTGTACTTTTTGCAATGAATGCGGAAACAACGATGGATGAATTAGAGATAAAATAAACTGACAGAGAAGCGGAAATATCAGAAATGGTATTTCCGCTTTTTTCGATACAAATGATGAGAATTGCGAGAGTGCAAAGCACGTAGCAATCTGGTATCAAAGGGGTCAAAATACCTTTTGCCACAACATTAAATGATGTGAATGTCAAAAGTGAATTTTGATTCTTACATCATACAAATACAAATTTACAATTTTTACAGATTGTATAGAAAGAAAATACGGAAAAGACTGGTTATTATAGAGCTGATTTGGTAAAATAAAGACAATAATAAGAAGCAGGTGATGAAATATGGACAGTCAGAAGAAAGATCCGCTCTATAAAAGTTTTGGATACGCATTTGAAGGGATTGGTACCTGTATCAAAAAAGAGCGGAATATGAAGATTCACTGTGCGGCAGCGATTCTGGTAGTGATTGCCGGAGTGATATTGAAGATCTCATCGCTGGAATGGTGCATCTGCCTGACACTTTTTGGGCTTATCATGGCGCTAGAGCTGGTCAATACCGCAGTAGAAGCGGTGGTCGATCTGGTGACGGAAGAGCGGAAGCCACTTGCAAAGATTGCAAAAGATACAGCAGCAGGTGCGGTTCTGATTGCAGCAATTATGGCAGCGATCGCCGGGATTATTATTTTTCTGCCAAAGGGACTTACATTCCTTGGGTTTTAAAGCAGATTGAAATTGTGAAAGGAGATAGACGTTATGGGAAGTTTAGGAGATGGAGTTAAGAAAGTATTACTTGCAGGGATTGGTACAGCAGCAGTAACTGCAGAAAAGTCAAAAGAGGTTCTGGATAAGATGGCAGAACGTGGAGAAGCAGCTGTAGAACAGGGAAAAGTTCTGAATCAGGAACTTCGCCACAATATCAAGAAGACTGTAAAAGAAAATGTCAATGTTTCTGTTAAGACATCTTCACCGGAAGAACTGGACGAGCTGCTTGATAAGATGACACCGGAGCAGATTGAACAGCTCAAAGAAAGAATTTATGAGCGTGAAGCAGCAGTTTCTGAAGAAGAAACAGAAAAAGTAGAAGAAGCTGTAGAACAGGCAGGAGAGACGGCTGAAACTGTTGAAACAGAGACGACAGAGGAAGCAGCAAAAGAAGTTGAAGCAATCGAATCTGGCAACGAGGGCATGAATGAGTAACAAAAACCAGCCAAAAGAGTCAAATAAATATGGTTCCAGACTGCGGGAGATGACAGCAGTCCTCAGAAAACATGGGATTACCGGTGGACTTACCCCGGAAAAGCTCCGGTTGATCCTGGAGGATCTGGGACCGACTTATATTAAGCTTGGTCAGATCATGTCACTGCATTCCGACATTCTTCCGAAAAGCTATTGTGAAGAACTAATGCGGCTTCATTCCGAGGTGACACCGATGCCATTTGAACAGGTAACAGAAGTGATCCGCAAGTCCTACGGTTATGAGTGGAACGAAGTGTTCCAGAGCATTGATGTGCATCCACTGGGATCGGCATCGATCGCACAGGTTCACCGGGCGGTTCTGAAGACTGGGGAAGACGTTGTCGTCAAAGTTCAGAGGCAGGGCATCTATAAGGTAATGTCCAGAGATATCAGTCTGCTCCACAAAGCGGCAAAGCTGGTTCCACCAGGTACGATCAAGGACATGGTGGATATTAACATGGTTCTGGACGAGCTCTGGACTGTCACCCAGCAGGAGATGAATTTCCTTCTGGAGGCAGCCAGTATGGAAGAATTTGCCCAGCGCAATCAGGATGTGGCTTTTGTTACAACGCCTCGGCTCTATCGCGAATATACGACGAACCATGTGCTAGTGATGGAATATATTGATGGATTTGCAATCAACGATAAAGAAAATCTGCTGGCAAATGGCTATGATCTGAATGAGATTGGAACAAAGCTTGTAGATAATTACATTCGCCAGGTTATGGAGGACGGTTTTTTTCATGCTGATCCACACCCGGGCAATGTGCGTATCCGTGATGGAAAGATTGTCTGGATCGATATGGGAATGATGGGAAGACTTACCGAGCGTGACCGGGAACAGATCAGCAATGCAGTCAAAGGTGTGGCAGAGAATGACATCGGTCTGATCCAGGAAGCGGTGATGGCACTTGGCGAGTTCCGCGGAAAGCCGGATCAGAGCAAGCTGTATGAAGATATCAATAATCTGATGGCAAAATATGGAACGATTGATATGGGTGATATTGATATTGCGGAAGTTATGCAGGATCTGATGGAAGTGATGAAGGAAAATAAAATTTCCATGCCTCATGGACTTACTATGCTTGCAAGAGGACTCGCCAATATGGAAGGTGTGCTTGCCGAGATCAGTCCGCAGATCAACATGGTTGAGATTGCGGCGGCACGGATGAAGGAGAGCTTTCTGACGAAGGAACAGTGGAAAAAAGAGATAAAGAATGATGCAAAAAGACTGTATCGTTCTCTTCACAAGGCAATGGATATTCCTTCCCTTGCAGCAGACATCCTGCAGGGTCACATGAAAGGACAGACCAGAGTCAATCTGGATCTTCATACTTCGGATGAGCTTTCCGGGTTGCTCAGGAGGTTGGTGCGGAATATTGTAATGGGGCTGTGGGTGATGGCACTTCTGATCAGTTCCAGCATTATCTGTACAACCAATATGCAGCCAAGGTTGTGGGGGATTCCGGCAATCGGTGCGTTTGGATATCTGATGGCATTTGCCATTGTAATGTATGTTTTTATCAAACATATCTTTTCAAAAAAATAAATAAACAGGGGGAAAAGAGATGCGGAAGGAGTTTTATACAGGGCATCTTTTTGATGTATATCGTTATTTTGGAGCGCATAAAGAGGGTGAAAATTTTATTTTCCGTGTGTTTGCGCCATCGGCAAAAGGAGTGTGCGTATTTGGAGAATTCAGTAACTGGACAGAGATCCCGATGTATCAGGAGGAACAGAGCGGTGTATATGTGTCAGAGCCGATTCCGGCGAAGACTGGTCAGCTGTATAAGTACTGCATTTACACAGCAAATGGCGGAAGGGTAGAGCACTGTGATCCATATGGCTTCCAGATGGAATTAAGACCAGGAGATTGCTCAATCTTAACGGATCTTTATAGTTATAAATTTAAGGATGAAAAATGGATGAAGAACCGGACAGTCGGATTTGACAGTCCGGTCAATATCTATGAGATCCATGCAGGATCCTGGAGAAAAAAAGGAGAAGGGCAGACCGACTGGTATACTTATATTGAGCTTGCAAAGCTTCTGATTCCTTATGTAAAAAAGAATCATTATACTCATATTGAGATGATGCCGCTTTCCGAGCATCCTTTCGACGGATCCTGGGGATATCAGAATACCGGATTTTTTGCGCCGACCGCACGTTATGGAACACCGGATGAGCTGAAAAAATTTGTGGATGAGTGTCACCAGGCAGGAATTGGTGTGATCATGGATTTTGTTCCGGTACATTTTGCAGTCGATTATTATGGACTGAAAGAATTTGACGGAACCTGTCTGTATGAATATCCAAATGCGGCAGTAGGTGAAAGCGAATGGGGAAGCTGTAATTTCATGCATTCCAGAGGGGAAGTACGATGTTTCTTACAGTCGGCAGCAAATTACTGGCTGAGTGAGTTCCATTTTGACGGAATCCGTATGGATGCAGTCAGCCGTCTGATCTACTGGCAGGGTGACGAGGCCAGGGGTGTTAACGGAACGACACTGGATTTTCTGAAGGTGATGAACCAGGGACTAAAGTCCCTTCATCCGACAGCCATGCTGATCGCAGAAGATTCCACCAATTTTCCAGGTGTTACCAAACCGGTTGACCAGGGAGGACTTGGTTTTGATTACAAGTGGGATCTTGGTTTCATGCACGATACACTGGAATATTTCCAGAGTGCACCAGAATACAGAAGCAGAGATTATCATAAGCTGACATTTTCGATGATGTATTATTATAATGAGCGTTTTTTGCTGGAATACTGTCATGACGAAGTGGTACATGGAAAGGCAACGATTCTCCAGAAGATGAACGGAGAATATGAGGATAAGTTCCCGCAGGCAAGAGCTATGTATCTGTATATGATGGCGCATCCTGGTAAGAAGCTGAATTTCATGGGAAATGAATTCGGTCAGCTTCGCGAGTGGGATGAAAGCCGCGAGCAGGACTGGGATATCCTAAAATATCCGCTCCATGATGCATTTCACCGTTATATGATCGAACTGAACCGTATCGGTCAGGAAAATGATGCATTCTGGCATGATTATGATCCGGAGAATTTCAAATGGCTGGACTGCCATCAGGAAGAACGCTGTATCTATGCGATCAAAAGAAAAGGAAAAAATAAGAACTTTATCGCGATATTCAACTTCTCAGACGAAGAACAGGAAGATTACGAACTGGATACCGAAGAAGAAGGAAAACTCAGTGTGATACTGGATACGGACTGGGACGAATATGGAGGAAATACAAAAAAGAAAAAGACATTGCCGGCAAAAGCAAAAAAAGGGACGCATGTGACGCTGGACCTGCCGCCGTTTTCGGGGATTTTGCTGATGAGTTAGGTGGTGGGAAAGGGACGCCCGGGGCAGAACGATATTTCTGCTTTCGGGCGCGCTTTCGCTCCGCAAAAAACGCAGCGGTACTAAGTTCGGTGATCCCGCAAGCGTTATCCCCTCACTAAGTGCCGGCGTTTTTTGAGGGCCCGCCAGCAGAATTATCGTTCTGCCCCGGGCTGTGCTATGACACCAGAACCGCATCGGCGAAGGGAGAAGACGGCACCATACTAAGCGCACAAAAAACTGATACCAGAGGGACGGCATCCGCTGCGCGTCGCCTGATATGTTGTCTGACGGGAAGTGGTGGCAATGGATTTATGTAGGATGCCAATTAGTAGATACTATAAAATTTAATATCGGTACTGGAAAAGTATAAGTGAATGATATGAAGTTTACGTTCCTGAGCAACCTATCCCACTGAAATTAAAATAGTATTTTCCCAGTGCGGCAGCGAAGCGCCTCCGCACAACTTGTACTGGAGCGACAAACGCAAGCACCCATGCATTCGGAATGAACCCCATCGGAAACGTCGGTACTTAGTGAGAGGATGTCGTCAGACATCATCGAACTTAGTATCCGCTACGTTTGCGGACTAAGCGCGAGCGGGGGTGAATCCGAATCCATGGGTGCGTAACTTTGTCAACCACCTACAACTTACAAACCTCCCTGTCGTAAGTCATCAGCCCGTTTATTTCATCTTCGATGTCGGAGAGTTGTGTATATACTGCTCCGCACAATCCTTGTTCTTTGAGGGGGTCGATTTCTTCAGACATAAGTTTATGATAGGCTGCCTGGAATTCTTCCTGTGAAGAGCAGATTTTATATCCGTATGTCTTGCTGGAGCAGGTATGTCCTTTAACCTGGCAGGTGTAGCCTCCGTATTCGGAGATGATGAAAGCGCGGTCAGATGGAGTTACGAACTGCTTTGCAAAGTAGTTATGTTCACTTTTGAAATCTCCCTGCCGTCTGTCAAACCAGCCACTGGCGGAATCGATGAGCCGGGTGTCATCCAGTTCGCGGAATAAGGCAGTGAGCTTTTTTGAATCAAACTGTCCCCAGCCTTCATTGAAGATTACCCAGGTGCTGATGCATGGGAATGCTTTTAGGGCAGTGACAGTTTCTTTGCATTCACGGATGAATTCTTCTCTGCCATGTACATTTTTCCTGCCGAAGAGAGGATGAATCCGGTCACTGGTGTGAAGCTTGAATTTTGGAAAGAGTGCAGGCAGCCAGGTCATGAACGGAGCATTGTAGGTGCCACCGTTTACCATGTCCTGCCAGACGATCATTCCAAGGCGGTCGCAATGATAATACCATCTTGCAGTCTCGACTTTTACATGTTTACGGATCATGTTGAAGCCGAGATTTTTCATGGTCTGGATATCATAGATCAGCGCTTCATCAGATGGCGCAGTGTAAAGCCCGTCCGGCCAGTATCCCTGATCCAGGACTCCATTCAGAAAAAGTGGTTCATGGTTCAGGCAGAAGCGGGGAAGTCCTTTTTTATCCGGTTCGATGGTAAAGGTACGCATTGCAAAATAGCCGGTGACTTTATCTTCGCCTGCCTGTATCTCAATTGTATAAAGATAAGGATCATCAGGATTCCAGGGATGCATATTGTTGACGTCACAGTAGCAGGAGTAACAGCAAAGAGAGTCAGACTGATTGGTGCAGATCCCTTTGGAAATCAGGCGACCGTCCATGTCTCTGACGTGACAGACAACCGCTTCGGCATCGCTGCATCCGGAAATCGGATGATTTAAAAGAAGGGATACGTGTACCGTCTCTTTTTCATATAAAGGGGTGAGTTCCAGTTTTTTGACATAGACAGCCGGAACCCATTCCATCCATACTGTCTGCCAGATTCCACTCTGGGCGGTGTAGAACATTCCGCCACGCTTTAATTTCTGTTTTCCAACACTGTGATAAGAAGTGTCGGAACGGTCTTCAATGTGTACAGTCAGAGTGTTGCAACCCTCCTGCAGAGCATCTGTGATATCAGCAGAAAATGGAAGATATCCGCCGATATGTGAGACAACTACTTTTCCATTTACCAGAAATTTCGCATACTGATCGACTGCACCAAAATGCAAGATGCACCGGGAACCGTCGGAAGGAAGGCACTTGACCGACAGCAGGCGTTCACAGAGCATTTTTTCGTGCGGCTTTAACTGGAAACCGGCACCGGAAAGAGGGGCTTCTGGAGAAAAAGGAACGAGAAGAGTTCCTTCTTTGGTTATGGTATTTTTTTCTGAAAGAACTGTGTAATTCCATTCTCCATTCAGGTTGATATATTGATCGCGGATCATTTGCGGACGTGGATATTCTTCCAGTATGTGCTGCGGATCAAGAGCTTTTCCCCAACGGGTAGTCAGTGTCTGATGGGAAGCTTTTCTGGGAAAGATCCGTACACTTGCAAGTGCTGCTAAAAGATTCATAAAAAAACCTCTTTCGTTAAATATTCTTATAGTCTATTGTACCATGTGACAACAAAAACACCGCACATTTTATAGAAATTTTAGAAATGAAAACAGTGGGGAAAAACGGATTGTAAAAAAGAAAGAATCAGTTTATCATAAGAATATAAGAAAAGATGAGCTGTGAGAACACAGACAAAGAGCAGGCAGGAGGAAAGACCGATGAAAATAGTTTTAGATACACATGCACATACCATTGTCAGCGGACATGCATACAATACGATACGTGAGATGGCACAGATGGCGAAAGAGAAAGGACTGGAGGCATTTGCACTGACTGAACATGCACCGCAGATGCCGGGAACCTGTCATGAGTTCTATTTCCAGAATCTGCATATCGTACCGCGTGAAATGTACGGCGTGAGACTGTTCATGGGTGTGGAACTGAATATTATGAATGAAAAGGGAGAGGTTGATCTTCCGGAGAGCACACTTTGTCAGATGGATATTGCAATTGCAAGTATTCATGGACCTTGTTATAAAGGCGAGCGGACGGAAGAGGCAATCACGGCGGCATACCTTGCGGCAATGGAGAATCCGCTGATTCACATTATTGGACATCCGGATGACGGAAGATATCCGGTGGATTATGAACAGCTGGCCAAAAAAGCAAAAGAGACAGGGACCATTTTGGAGGTAAATAATGGTTCGTTAAGACCTGGCGGATTCCGCGTGGATACCAGGAAAAATGATTTAAAAATGCTGGAATACTGTAAGAAATACAAAGTTCCGGTTACGATGGGAAGCGACGCACACATGGATGTAGATCTTGCAGATTACAGTTATGCGCTTCCGGTGATCGAGGAGAGTCATTTTCCGGAAGAACTGATCGTTAATACTTCTGCAGAGCTTCTGAAATCATGTATTCGGTATAAACGGAATATGTGGAAACAGAAAAAAGTGAATTGTTAATACGTCACTTACGTTAAAAAAGCCTGGATGAAAGATAGAGAAAAGACTTGATATCTAGTTTTTAATACTATATAATATCTATATTGAGGTGAAAAAAGAATGACGATAAATACGGAAGATTTATTAAACAGTATCCTGGAAAGTGTCGGCAGAATTGATTATATTCATCCGGTAGATATTCCGAATATAGATTTATATATGGATCAGGTAACAACTTTTATGGAGGAGCAGCTCAGTTCGACGAAGCGTTATGAGGATGATAAGATCCTGACGAAAACGATGATCAATAATTATGCGAAGAACAATCTGCTTCCGCCTCCGAACAAGAAAAAGTATTCCAAAGAGCACCTTCTGGTTTTGATTTTTGTCTATTATTTTAAGAACCTGCTCTCGATCAAAGATATTGAGATCTTGTTAAAGCCACTGACAGACAAATATTTTGCTGTGAATTCGGAATTTGACATGGAAAGTATCTATGAAGAAGTCTGTAAGATGGAAAAAAGCAGGATCGGAGAGTTGCAGGATAGTATTCGTAAGGCGTATGAGACTGCTGAGCATTCTTTTGTATGTGTGGATGATGAAGAAAGAGAACAGCTTCAGAAGTTTGCCTTTATCTGTAATCTCAGTTTTGATGTGTATGTGAAAAAGCAACTGATTGAAAAAATGGTGGACGAACTTCCAAAGCCGGATAAGAAAAAATAAAAGCGTTAGCTTTTTTAAGAAGAATAAAAAAAGGAACGGATTTCAGATTTTGAAATTCGTTCCTTTTTACTATTATCTGTTTGGCAATAGCTGTTACTATCAACTCCTGCCGGTGTCTGTAAAATTAAGATTCGGATTCTTCAGCCCCTGCCTGAAGTCTCTCAAATACCATATCGTATCCATCATTACCATAATTAAGAGAGCGGTTTACGCGGCTGATTGTTGCTGTGGAAGCACCAGTCTTTTCTGCAATCTCCAGGTATGTTTTCTGATCACGTAGCATCTTAGCTACTTCAAAACGCTGTGAAAGCGATAAAAGCTCATTGATTGTGCAGACATCTTCAAAGAATGTGTAGCATTCTTCTCTGCTTTTCAGACTGAGAACGGCATCAAATAAAGAATCGACCGCTTCTGTTCTGATTTTTCTACTCATTATATTATCCCTCCATGACAAATAATCAATAAGAGTGTGACATAAACTGCCCCACTCATTCATACAATGACATATTAGCACATTAAAATTTTAAAGTCCAGATATTTTGCAAAATTTTACAGATAAGAAAAAAGGAGCTGTATTTTTCTATTTTTACGACGAAAAATAGGGACGAGAGATTCTTTGACACCCCACTTTTTTTATAATATAATGATGCAATAGAGCCTCGAGAGAGGAGAAGAAAGAGGAATAAAAATATGAGTATTTATGATACATTAAATGACAGACAGCAGGAGGCCGTTTTCTATACAGAGGGCCCGCTTCTGATCCTTGCCGGAGCAGGATCCGGTAAGACACGTGTCCTTACACACAGGATTGCCTGGCTGATCAATCAGATAGGTGTGAACCCATGGAATATCTTGGCGATCACATTTACGAACAAGGCAGCCGGGGAGATGCGTGAGAGAGTGGATCAGATTGTTGGATTCGGTTCGGAGAGTATCTGGGTGAGCACCTTCCATTCAATGTGTGTGCGGATCCTGCGCAGATATATTGACCGGCTCGGGTATGATACAAATTTTACGATTTATGATGCAGATGATCAGAAGACACTGATCAAGGATGTGTGTAAATATTTGCAGATTGATACGAAAATGTTTAAGGAACGGTCACTTCTTAGTGCGATTTCTTCTGCAAAAGATGAGCTTGTCACACCGGAAGAGATGACACTTCGTGCGGAAGGGGATTGGGCGAAAAAGAAGATTGCACAGGTTTATACCGAGTATGAAAAGCAGCTGAAAGCTAACAATGCACTCGATTTTGACGATCTGCTTTTAAAGACGGTACAGCTTCTTCAGACACAGCCGGACGTGCTGGAGTATTATCAGGAAAGATTCCGTTATATCATGGTGGATGAGTATCAGGATACGAATACGGTACAGTTTAAGCTGGTAAGCCTTCTTGCCGGTAAGTATCAGAATCTGTGTGTAGTTGGTGATGACGACCAGTCGATCTACAAATTCAGGGGTGCGAATATCATGAATATCCTGAATTTTGAAAAAGAATATCCGAATGCGAAAGTGATCAAGCTGGAACAGAATTACCGTTCCACATCCACAATCCTGAACGCCGCAAATGAAGTGATCCGTCACAATACAGGACGAAAAGAGAAGTCGCTCTGGACCGAGAATGGTGAGGGTGAGAAGATTCAGTTCCGTCAGTTTGATTCTGCTTACGATGAGGCGGATTATATTGTCAGTGATATCAAAGACAAGGTGAACAGTGGAAAAAGAGAATATAAGGATTTCGCTATTTTATACAGAACCAATGCGCAGTCACGTATATTCGAGGAAAAGATGGTGGTATCCAATGTTCCGTATAAGATCGTTGGTGGAGTAAACTTCTATGCAAGACGCGAAATAAAGGATCTGCTGGCATATTTAAAAACAGTAGATAATGGAAAAGATGATCTGGCAGTACGGAGGATCATCAATGTACCGAAGAGGGGAATCGGACTGACAACCATCGGAAGGGTGCAGGATTATGCAACGGAACGGGAGATCAGTTTCTATGAAGCAATCCTGGCTGCAGGATCGGTTCCGGGAATCGGACGTGCGCTTGGCAAAATCGAATCCTTTGCAGCTCTGATTGAACATTTTAAAGCCGAAGGCGAACGCATGAGTGTAGCGGAATTGATGGATGAGATTATCGATGCAACTGGATATGTAGAAGAACTGCAGGCAGATTCTGATGAAGAAGCAGAAAGCCGTCTGGAAAATATTGAAGAGCTCCGGAATAAAATTGTTGCATACGAGGAGTCCTGTGAAGCAGAAGATGAAAAATCGACACTTTCCGGTTTTTTAGAGCAAGTGGCATTGGTTGCAGATATCGACAGTCTTGATGAGGAGACGGACTATGTGGTGCTGATGACTTTACATAGTGCGAAAGGCCTGGAATTTCCACACGTCTATCTCGCCGGCCTGGAAGATGGGATTTTCCCAAGCTATATGACGATCACGGCAGATGATCCGGCAGAGCTGGAAGAAGAGAGAAGACTCTGCTATGTGGGAATTACCCGTGCAAAGGAGAATCTGACGCTGACCTGTGCAAGACGACGGATGGTACACGGTGAGACACAGTATAATAAGATGTCCAGATTCTTAAAAGAGATTCCGCTGAGTCTGCTTTCTACCGGTGCCCTGTTCAAAAAGGAGCAGACAGAGGAGGAACCAAAGGTATCTGCTTACCGTCAGGCAAAGCAGGCATTTGCGACAAAAGCGTTCGCAGCGACAAAGCCTGCACAGCAGTTTACTGTGACCAAGGGAAAAGGTCCGGGATATGATGTGGGGGACAGAGTGCGTCATATTAAGTTTGGGGAAGGTCTGGTGACACAGATCACAGAAGGCGGACGAGACTATGAAGTGACTGTGGACTTTGATACGGCGGGCACGAAGAAGATGTTTGCCATGTTTGCAAAACTGCAGAAAATTGACTAAAATTGCACTATGTGCCTAAGAAACACATTCTTTTTCGGAAAATCTGTGCAATATGGTGGAAATTATGCATGGATTTGTGGTATACTAGCTATAAACAATGAGTGAGCCGAAGCAGAGAGTGACGGCAGAAAGGGCGTGTATGGAGATGAACAGAATCGAAGAATTACTTGCAACAACGAAACTCAACGATATGATGCATAAGAAAGATGATGATCAGAAGACAACTGTTCTCTGGATTCTTGCAATTATCGGTGCGGTAGCAGCAGTTGCAGCAATTGCATATGCAGTATATTGTTTCTTTACTCCGGATTATCTGGAAGACTTTGAAGAAGATTTTGACGATGATTTCGACAATGATTTCTTCAGTGATGAAGATGAAGTACAGTAATATTAAGAAAGCAGCGAAGGCAGGAATTGTCAAAGATTCCTGCCTTTTCTATGTGAGGGTATAAAGATAGATGAAAAAAGGACAGATATTAGAAGGATATATAGAAAGGGTAGATTTCCCGAATAAAGGATTTGCCGTGGTAGAGGACGAAGAAAAAAAAGTGATCGTGAAGAATACCGTTCCGAAACAAAAGGTGCGTTTCGCGGTGAATAAGATACGAAAAGGTCAGGCAGAGGGACGGCTTCTGGAAATTCTGGAGCATTCACCGGAAGAATGTCAGCCGGCATGTCCGCATTTTGGAGCCTGTGGCGGATGCACTTATCAGAATCTGCCGTATGAAAAGCAGGTGGAGATGAAGGAAGCGCAGATCCATGCGATGATGGATGCGGCGGTTGATGGTGATTATATCTGGGAGGGTGTTAAAGAAAGCCCTGTCAGAGAGGGATACCGCAATAAAATGGAATTTTCTTTTGGAGACGAATATAAGGACGGACCTCTTGCACTTGGCATGCATAAAAGAGGCAGCTTTCACGATATTGTAAATGTTACAGAATGCAAGATCGTGGATGAGGATTTCAGACGAATTTTAAAGGCTGTTCTGGAGTTTGCGACAGATGCAGGTCTTCCGTATTATCACAGAATGCGCCATACTGGATTTTTCCGTCATCTTCTTGTGAGAAAGGCAGTTCGCACCGGAGAAATTCTGATTGATCTGGTAACAACATCGGAGGCACAGCTAGATGAAGCCAGACTGGTGGAAAAGCTTACCGGTCTTTCTTATGATGGGAAGCTTGCCGGAATTCTTCATACAACCAACAACAGCCTTGCGGATGTGGTAAAAGATGAAGGAACCAAAATTTTATATGGACAGGATTATTTCTATGAGGAACTTCTGGGACTGAAGTTCAAGATCACACCATTTTCTTTCTTCCAGACTAATTCCCTTGGCGCGGAAGTGCTTTATGAGGCAGCAAGATCTTATATCGGTGAGACGAAAGATAAGGTAATCTTTGATCTCTACAGTGGAACCGGAACGATTGCACAGATCCTTGCACCAGTGGCAAAAAAAGTAGTAGGTGTGGAGATCGTTGAAGAGGCTGTAGAGGCTGCAAAAGAAAATGCTGCTTTAAATGGACTCGATAACTGTACCTTCTGGGCTGGAGATGTGTTGAAAGTAATCGATGATCTGGGTGAAGTACCGGATCTGATCGTATTGGATCCACCAAGAGACGGTGTGCATCCGAAAGCACTGGAAAAGATCATTGATTTTGGTGTGGAAAGAATGGTTTATATTGCCTGCAAGCCGACCAGCCTGGCAAGAGATCTGGAGCTTCTGCAGGGAAGAGGATATCAGGTAGAACGGATTGGGTGTGTGGATCTTTTCCCGAGCACTTACCATGTCGAAACCGTCTGCTTGCTCTCGCGTAAAGCCCCAGTTTAAGCGGGTTTGCGGGATTTTCGCTCGAATATGAACCTGTGTTTTTAGCAGGAAAATATGAGAATTTAGAGTGATTTTAATAGGGGTGTTAAAAAATCTGCGCAATGAGCCTTGTGCGCCGAGATTTTATCGGGCTAAAGGCGTGCGCGGATTTTATAGGGCATCCCTTAAATTAGCTTGTAAGTGTTCGCTCAAACGAATATAATATATAATGAGTATTTGAATTTGTTTAGTTATATATGGAGGATGTGTATGGAATACTTAACTACGGCTGAGTTTGCAAAAAAATGGGGAGTATCACAAAGACGTGTTGCTATTTATTGCAAAGAAGGAAGGATAAAAGGTGCTGTAATAAAAGGGAGAACATGGCTGATACCAGAAAGTGCGATAAAGCCGGAAGATCCCAGAAAGAGTAGTAATGTGACCAACATGAAGTAGTCATATAGATTTTACATCAAAAGGAGGATTTTATGGGGAAGGTTATGCCTAATGAGCAACAGAGAAAAGTTGTTGAAGCCATAGATGGGCCGGTATTAATTTCGGCTGGTCCAGGTACTGGAAAGACAGCTACACTTGTAAATAGATATGCAAACATGGTTAATAATCATCATATTAAGCCGGAAAATATAATGATGGCCACGTTTACGGAAAAAGCAGCGAAAGAGATAATTACACGTATATCAGCAGTGGTAGCAGATTTCGATTTAAATGATATTTATATTGGTACGTTCCACTCTATATGTTTGAGAATTGTTCGGGAAAATATAGCGTTCATTCCTGGACTAAAGAAAAATTTTACGCTTATGGATGACTTTGATCAGAAATATTTCCTGTATCAAAGATTTAATTATGAATTTGGAAGGTTACCACATTTTAGTTATCTGGATTTTGGAAATAGGGGAATTTGGGATAAAGCCTCATTGCTAGCTGATTTACTTAATGGAATAGCGGAAGAACAAATATCAGTAGATGAATTGATAAACTCTGGTGTTCCGAAATATATTGCAGCAGGTGAAGCAAAAAAATTATACGATGAATTATTGGAAGATCAAAATAGATTGGACTTTGCGACAATTCAAGCTACCGCGTATAATTTGTTACTTACCAACGATGAAATACGTCATCGCTATCAGGATTTGTTTCTTTATATGATGATTGATGAGTACCAAGATACAAATTCAATACAGGAACGTTTGATTTTTATTTTGTCAAAAACTAAAAATATATGTGTTGTTGGTGATGATGATCAGTCCATGTATAGATTTAGAGGGGCAACAATAAAAAATATTCTTGATTTCAAAAATAAATTTGAATCTGGAAGGTGCAAGGAAATTAAGTTGACAACAAATTATAGATCGGCACCTGAAATAATAGATTTCTATAACATGTGGATGCAGGGCTATAGCGAGGATTTTTTTGCGTGGAATGGATTTAGAATTGAGAAGAATATTGTTCCTAGTGCTGAAAAGCTAGTAAAAGAGAAAACTGCTCCAGTGTTAAGTATCGAAGGTGATTCAGTTGATGCATGGTGCAAAAATATATATGACTTCTTAATAAGACTGCAGGCTGAAGGACATATAAGTAATTATAATCAAGTCGCATTTTTATTTAGATCCGTCACAAATGATAAGGCAAAATTCCTTGCAAATTATTTAGAAGAAAACGGAATACCGGTTTATTCACCTAGATCAAAGATGTTCTTTGAAAGAGAGGAAATAAAAGCCTCAATAGGTTTGATTTTGCATTTGTTTAGCGATTTTGAAGAAGAAGTTCTGGAAGATGACAACAGTTGGTTTGCGGATATGGTTGACTATTATAATGATTGTTTGGATATCGCATATTCATTGATGGACCAAGATCCTGAGTTGGAAGAATGGGTTTCATATCGAATGAAGGAACTTACAGAACTAAAAGGGAATACGGATTATGCATTTACCAGATTATTATATCAAATGTTTAGTTTTGAATATTTCCGAAAGATAATAGACACCGATTTAGGTTCTGGCGTTGCAGATCAGAGGGCAATTCGAAATCTTGCAATACTGACGAATATATTTGCAAAGTTCGAATCAACTGAACATGTAGAAGTTATCACGAGCGAAAAGAAAATTCGAACATTGCAAAAATTGTTTAGAACATATTTCAGATTTTTAATGAAGGGTGGTATGGAAGAGTATCAGGACGAGAGTGAATATGCACCAAGTGGATGCGTTTCCTTTATGACTATTCATCAATCAAAGGGAATGGAATTTCCAATTGTTATCGTGGATTCGTTGTATGATAGCCCAAGAAAGGAAAACTATACTTTACTTGATGAAATCTATGATAATTTCTCTGATAGAAATAATTTCGAGCCGGACGAAGATATAAAATACTATGATTTTTGGAGAAGATATTATGTTGCATTCTCAAGAGCAGAACAATTACTTGTGTTAACAACTCCGATTATTCCTAGTGGTCGAACACAATCACCAAGTAGATTTTTTTCAAAAGTCTGGGAGGATGTAAAAAAATATAGACCAGAAATGTCTTTTGATGAATTTAACTTTAATACGGTAAAAAAATCTGATTTGAAGCAGTCGTATGCTTTTACAACGGATATTTCTAAATATGAAAGATGCTCGTTGGAATATAAGATGTTTCGTGAATTAGGGTTCAGTGAAATAAGAGTGGGATCGACATTGTTTGGTTCGCTTGTTCACGAAACAATTGAAGATATTCATGATGCTATATTAAGAAATGAAACTGGAAGTATTCAAAATAATATGGAAGATTGGTTTGAACAGAATTACCAGGGGCTAATCTTGACTGAACATAGCTATTTGGCGCCATCAGCCAAGGCTGCAGCACTGAGATATGTTAGAAATTATTTTGAAAATTCAAAAGATATGTGGGAAAATATCCGGGAGGCAGAAGTTAAATTAAGCTATCCAAACCAAGATTATATATTGAATGGCCAGATTGATATGCTTAAAGGTAAAGGCGATACAGTAGAGATTGTGGACTTTAAAACGGGTGATAAACCTAAAAATCTAAGTGATGCAATGCTAAAAAGTTATGAAAAACAATTACAGGTGTATGCACATTTAGTTGAACAAAAATATGGGGTAGAGGTTTCTCAAATGAAACTGTATTATTTGAGCGCTTCAGAGAACCCGGTGATATCATTCACTAAAGATGGTGAGCGAATTGCAGGTATGCTAGCAGAATTTTCTGATGTTGTTAAAAAGATAGAGTCACATGATTATAGCACCAGGACAAAAGATACTTCAATTTGCAAAGATTGTGATATGCGATTTTTTTGTAAAAAATCTAGTCCTACAAAATAAAGGAGGTCGATAAGATGGAATATAGTGGAAATGCAATATATGATTATGTTTATAGAAATGACCTCGATTATATTTTTTCAGCTGAACATGAATGGTTGCTCGTATATGGAAATAGCAGCAGTATCCCTAAAGTACTTGCTTATATTTGTAAAGTAGGTAATATAAGAGAGACACAAAGTCAAAACGAGAAAAAAGCAGCTAATCGAGCTTATCGATTTTCGGAAATGCTAGGCTTGCCTTTTATTTGTATAAGATTTAGGGAGAATGATTCAAGTGTTGCTATATGGGAAGGTTTGTACGGGCCTTGGAGCTATATAACATATGACCAATTAAGATATAGATTCGAAGCGTATGGTATTGTTGAACCTGGAACAGCACGAAAAAATGTCAATCAGTACCTATCGAGTTCCTATCATGATTGGCAAAGATCTTCGCTTGGAAGAATTACGGTCAGCGATTTTGATCTTATAAAAATAAATGATAAGAATAAAATACTGGAAATCGTTGAACTTAAGAGATCTAAATTGTCTTTGAATGACTGGAAGCCTTATAGAAATGATTTTGCCAATTTCGCTTTGATAATTAATACAATTGTTTTATCAGGGAAAAATATACCATTCTATTTATATTATAATGTTATGAAGGATGGCGAAGTTGGAAAAAGAGAGGAAGATACATCAAGTATAATGGTATTTGAATTTATTATTCCAGAAGATTTTATATCAGCTGATGAAGTTAGATATAGAAAAATTGGACAAAAGACATTGAAGGATTTGCTACTATAGACAGGAGGATACGAATGACTAATTTATCAGAAATAAGTCGTCAAAGAATGATAACTTTCCTGGATGAATTAAAGGGAAAAACGGATGACGCAGGAATTAAAGCTATAAATGAGGTTGAAACCTTTATTAACGCAAAAAGATACGGATTAATTTGGGAAGAACATGAGGAGAATGTTGATGTACAGATTGCATCAAACGTACCAGTATTTACAGAGAATGAAGATAAGAAAATTATCAATGATCCAGAGAAACCTCTGAATTTTTTATTAGAAGGTGATAATCTACATAGCCTGTATTTACTAGAAAAAACGCATAAGGGAAAAATTGATCTGATCACCATTGATCCACCATATAATCGTGGCAAGGATGACTTTAGATATGATGATGCGATTGTAGATTCTGAAGATGGATTTAAGCATTCAAAGTGGCTTTCATTTATGAGTAAACGACTTGCTCAGGCAAAAAAACTATTATCTGAGACAGGGATTATTACAATCAATATTGATGAGCATGAGGTTGCACCGTTGATTATGCTAATGGAGGATATTTTTGGGGCGCAGAATAATTTAGGAACGATCATTTGGAATAAACAGAATCCTAAAGGTGATGCGCATAAAATATCTACCATGCATGAGTATATTATAGTTTTTGCAAATAACTATGAAAAAATCAAAGAATTAGAAGGATTTGGAAGTAGAAAGAAACCAAATGCAAAAGCAATCCTTGCGAAGGCAAAGCAGCTGTATGGTCAAATTGGAAAAAAGGTTATTCCACCCGAAATTAAGAGCTTGGCGAAAGTGTATGGTTATTCGCAAAGTATTGTAGATGAGATGAAAGTTGTTTATGATCTGGAGATGGTAAATCGCGAGTTTGCAAATTGGTTAAAGAGCCAGAATTTTTCATCAGGAGAAAAAGCGTATAAGTTTATCGATGAAAATGGAAGGGTATATCGTGGGGTTTCTATGGCTTGGCCAAACAAGAAAAAAGCACCAGACGATTATTTCATTCCACTTATACATCCAGTGACGGGAAAAGAAACGCCAGTACCAGCAAGAGGCTGGAGAAATCCACCACGAACAATGGAAAAACTAATGCGCGAAGGCAGAATTCTTTTTGGAGAAGATGAAACAAAACAACCAGAGAGAAAATATTTCCTAGATGAGAATATGACAGAAAACACGCCATCTATTTATAATAATGCAGATAGTGCAGATAGCTACATGACTAAGATAGGTATTTCATTTGAATATCCTAAACCTGTTTCAGAAGTAAAATATTTAATTCAAAATTTGCATCCAAATCCAAAGATTGTATTAGATTTCTTTGCTGGATCAGCAACAACAGGTCATGCTGTCATGGAGGTAAATGAAGAAGATGGAAAGAATATTCAGTATATTTTATGTACCAATAACCAAGATGGTATTGCCGAAAATACTGCGTATAAACGTCTGAAAGTTGAAGCAGAGAATTTTGAAACAAATCTGAAATATTATAAGACCGATTATGTACCGAGACTTCCAGAGGAAGGAGAGGAATTATCGGAAGACTTACTAGAGCATATTTCAGAAATGGTAGAGCTTGATTTCGGAATTGATATAAAGACAACGCCAGGAGTAAAACTTTTATTTGATGAAAATGAGGTTGATGAGTTGTTTGAAGCGAATGCCAGCGATATTACACTTTTTATACCGAATTATGTTTTATTGAGAGGTGAGCATGTGTATCTCGCAGAAGAAAGAAATATAAAAATTATTAGAATTCCGGATTATTATTTTGCGAGTGAATTGAAGGAGGCAGGAGAGCTATGATGAGATTTCCGAATGGCGGTGAATTGTTTGATTTCCAAAAGGATGCAAGTAACTGGCTGCTTGATAATACGCTACATCAAAACGAGGATGAAAAGAATACATTAATAGTGAAGGCACCAACGGGAAGTGGAAAAACTATAATTTTGTTGGATTATATAGATCAGTATCTGGATTATACAAATGAGAAAAAAGCATTTGTGTGGTTATCTATAGGTGCTGGTGAATTAGAAGAACAGTCAAAAGAAAAAATGGATAAGTTTCTTCCGGATAGAAGTTCAAAGACATTAAGAGATGCACTATTATCAGGTTTTGACGAAGGAGATGTTACCTTTATAAACTGGGAGGCTGTAAATAGGGCTGGAAACAGAGCAACAAGAGCTGGCGAACTTAAAAATATTATTGATAGAATAGCAGAAGCACACAAAAAAGGAATAGAGTTTATAATTATTGTCGACGAGGAACATAGAAGTAATACTGGTAATTCGGCTGAATTTATTATGAATTTTTCTGCAAAATCAATTATTAGAGTATCAGCAACTCCAATACAGAACGATACAGCACTAAAATATGAAATTCCAGAAGCAGAGGTAATTGCTAGTGGTTTGATTACTGCGGCTATGTATGTAAATGATGGTGTTACTGATGATACGGAAACAGATATGAGTACAGAGTATTCGTACTTAATTGATCTTGCAATAAAGAAAAGAGATGAGATTCAAGATGAATATGACAAGCTACATAAGCGAATAAGACCACTCGTTATTATCCAGTTTCCAGATTCGTCCAATAGGTATATAGAGGAAGTTGAACAGTTCCTGAAAGAAAGGGGATATTCATATGATAATGGATTTGTTGCAAAATGGTTATCTGATGAGAAGATAAATATCGATAATATAGAATCTCCTAACGCAGTACCACTCTTTTTGTTGTGGAAACAAGCATTGTCAACTGGCTGGGATTGCCCAAGAGCGAAAATTCTTGTTAAATTAAGAGACAATATGAGTGACTCTTTTGAAGTTCAAACGATTGGTAGAATTCGTCGAATGCCGGAAGCAAAGCACTATAATAATGAACTGCTAGACAATTGTTTTATGTATACATTTGATGAAGAATGGAAGGAAAAGGCTCTTAAGGATCCATCTGCGTTTGAAACGAGAAGAGTCCTTATAAAGGATAAAGGAAAGGAACTCATTTTAACACGAGAAGTTAGAGATTCTTCATCTAGTAACTTTGGTGAACGTGAGATACGAGAAATATTGTCAGAGTATTTTGTTGAAAAATACAAACTTCAGACAGGATCACGACTATCTTTAGATATTAAAGAAGCAAATAGAAGAAAGATGGCTGCTGATTCTTGGGAATTTGGAACAGAAATTAGTAGAGTATTTTTGAAGGGAAAATTCGTAAAAGTTGCTGATATTTTATCAGCAGATGATACAAAACGTGGAGTAACAACAAGAGAAGTAAGCACTCATGATAATGGTCGTGATGTAATGCACATAATAAACGAGTTACATGGAATAATATCTATAAGTGATAGTGTTATTCGATCTATTGTAAAAACCCTGTTCCATAGACAACAATACAGACGGAGTGATAACTTGTTGGCCTTGGAAAACAGAGAATGGTATGCATTTATTATTAATAATAGAGATCGATTGAAGGAGGCATTTAGAGAAGTCAAAGCAAGAAGCCTTGCTGAAAATCTTAAATATAAACAGTTGTCGTTTGAATTTGAGGAGTTAAATGATTTCTTTAAAGAACGAGAATTTAGAATACCATTATCTGAAGTTTATCGTGTTGATACATTAAGACATGATTTAAAGGGTAAATATTTCTCAAAGAATGTATACGAATATTATCAGGAAAACATGGTAACTGAAAAGACTAGATCTATGATAGAAGTAAAATTTGAATATTATTGTGAACATAACGATAATGTCAGATGGTTCTACAAAAATGGAGACAAAGGAGATAAGTATTTTTCTGTTGCGTATCGTACCGGTCTAGGCCAAGTAAGTTTGTTCTATCCGGATTATATTCTTCAAATGAAAAATGGGGATGTTTGGATTATTGAGACAAAAGGTGGAGAGCGATCAGGACATAGTGATAATATTGATAAAATGTCGCCTATAAAATTTGATGCATTTAAAAAGTATGTTGAAAAGAGACATCCTGAAATAAAGTGGGGATTTGTTAGAGATATAGGTGAAACGTTATTCTTTAATAATACTGAATGGACTGAGGCGATTGCTGGAAGTGACAAATGGATCCCAATTGAAAAGATTCTATAAATATGAAATTGACAAAAGAACAAATGTTCGATATAAAAACCCTAGGTTCGCTACCTAGGGTTTTTATATTTTGTTAAACAGGCCGATCAATATTAATCCCGGTATTGGAGGTGTGATTGACATGGAACTGGAGGAATGCATCAAGGATAACTTTGATGAGTCACTTTGTGTGTATATTCAGTCTCAAGAATATACCCGACTTAAGCAGCAGGAGGATAGGCTGTTATCATATTTGCAAGCAGAATTAAGTGATATGCAGAAGCAGCAGCTTACAGCATTTCTGGACGCAGCTACGCGAGTACATAGTGCATTGGCGTCTGAGGCATACGTGCATGGTGTTGTTGATGGTATTGCTTTACGAGAGGAGGTAACAGCAAAATAGGTTGTAATGATGACCAGCTTTGATTTCCCTTTGAGCTGGCCTTTTCTTTGACAGGAGGCGTTTATGGCAGCAGGATTCAAAGCAGGCGATAAAGCCTATATTGTGGAAAGTAACAGGATAGTAAGGGAATGCACTGTGGTGCGCCCGGCTGGAAATTTGGTTATTATTAGATTTGAAAATGGCAGTGGGATTCAGGTGAATAGAAACAGACTATTTGCCACAAAAGAAGCTGCAGAAGATAGCATACCAAAGGCGAAGCCAAAACCGGCGGTGGAGCAGCGAGGGTATCGTTCACCTTATGATTATTGGCATTAAAAAATAAGCCTGACTAGCATAAAATACTGGCCAGGTTCTTTTATGCCCAACTAGCAATAGAATACTAGCTGGGCCCTTGATTAACATTCGATCTCCATCTGAGATGCAGGTTCTGTGCTGTTCTGTCTAGTAGCCATTTCTACAATCTCAAAAGTTTCTTTATCTTTGAGTGAAAGTATGTAGTCAAGCAGATCGCGGCCTTCCGGATTAAGCTGTCTGCAAAGCTCAAAGTATGGTTTATTAAATTTTTGCGTGTTTTCTTCGTATCTATCGGACTCCTGATATTTTTCAATGATTTCTGTAACGGAGCCCATATTACAGTCAGTGTCGTTTAAAGAGTTCATTTATATTCCTCCTATGTTGCGATGGTTTATAAAGCTATCAAGTATTCAGTAGTATAACCATTCGCGTCAGAGGAATCAGTAGTGCCTCTATCCTGGGAACGGAGTAAGTATATATCTCTTAAAATGCAAGAGTAGTTGTAAAATTTAATCTTTTGAGAAAGTACGCAAGGAGCAAGAGCAACGACAGATATCCATCCAGGGATAACATTGTACTTTTTCTCCTTTCTTCGTCCAAAGAAGAATCCTCCCATTAACCAATGACAGAATTCGTGCATAGCTGTATAGAACGATTTAGCAGCTTCATCAATCATCTCTTTTACCATTCCACCTATTCCAGCGAATAAGTCCATGATTTTTGAAATGGCTTCAACTATTTTACTTGTATCAAATTCGATGGTATCTCCAGATCTTTTTGATATTACAATTTTATTTGTGTGTTCTTCCATGCGTATCTCGCCTCCTTCCTCGAACATATTTATCTTTAATTATTATATACAAACTACATATAGTATTTCAAGTAACAAAACAAAAGTTTATACACAATATGTAGTAAGATATCCACTGAGTTATCCACATGCCACTTAAGGGAACGATAGGACCAATAAGGATATCTATCCATGATAGAGGGCTCCTTATAGGTCCTATGTAAGTTATGCCGCTTCGAACAGCTCGATAATCTTGAGCTCGAAGGGCAAATATTCTCGTGGGCCGAAGTGTAACCATTTCTGAAAATAATCGAATAGGAATACAGATGCCTGGTAAGACGTCTGGAAAGTTTCTTGGATGTCGTTAGGACATTCGCATTTTGAAATGTTTACAAGTGGCGGATTAGCAATTGCATACTTTGCAAAAAAGTCCGCCTCGGCTTCTTCAAGTAAATAATTGGAATCGTCCGGATTGTCATGATGGCCTAAATAAATATGGCCAATCTCATGAAGGATGGTCCAACGCATTCTTCCAAAGTTAGCAGTATCATTATAGTAAATAACATATTGATTCATTCCGGTTTCAGGATTTACCTCAACTGTTGAAAATCCGTCGGGATCTGTTCGGAACGCTTCAAAGTAGTGTTCTGGATCAAGAGAACTGTATGGTCTCAGAACATAGTACAGCTTTTGTGCGATTGCAAAGCAATCAATTGGGTAGGTGTGAACTTCGCATTCTTCATATAAGAAGAGAACTTCCTTTTTGATTTCATCACACCTGGAGTCAGAGAGTATGCTTCTACTCATTAAAAATCCTTTCTAGGACTCTGAATCAAAAAGTGCATTAACAAGGTCAGCTTTTTGCTTTTGTGTCCACAACTTTGCGTTGCGCGCAATAGCTCTTTGAGTTTTGTAATACTCAAGCTCTGGATCTTCTTCGGTATTGCCTTCCTCCCCTAATAAATAATCAGTGGTTGTATGTAAAACTCTGGCAATATTAGCAAGGATAGGTCCTCTAGGAGTACGATCCCCATTTACATATCTTGACATGGAGACTTCAGTAACTCCTACCTGCTGTGCAAGGTCTTTCTGTGCAAGTCCGTTTTGTTTTAGTAAATCAGAAATTCGCGTTCCTAAATTATTGTTTGTCATTTTAGTTTTCCTCATTTCTAATTAAGATTTGCATATGCTCTGCGGGCACTTAGTTTGGTCAGCATCTTTGGCATCTTGCAGTATTTGGCCTACTTTTTTATAAAAGGGAATCATTGATTATTTCTATGCTGCTCACTGGCTTGGCATGAATAGTAGGGCTATCCCTTGTGGTTTCGTTTCAGCTCCAACTGGATTGCTCTTAAACTGGCTCTTTATGTTAGCCATCTACAGAATTTGCAAATAAATGCTTATATTCGTAGTTTTAATTTTATTATTTCCATTGTTTCATATTATATCTACGAATTTCTGATTTACCAAAAGTTTAACCGACTTAACCAAAAATGTCAATAGGAAAATTAAAAGAAAAATTTTTTTGAAAGCTGAAAGTGGCTTGAATAAAGGGGATTATGATAATTTTAGGTCAAAAACTTAACCGAACTGGAAATTTTAGTGTTGACACTTAACCATAAGTTGTGTAGAATAATCTCAAAGTTAACCAAGTTAACCGAATAACAAAGATTAACCGAATTAACCGGAACATAACCAGAAAGGGGTGAGATAATGAATGTTCAGTTACTTAAAGCAAAGCGCGTGGAACGCGGGCTCATGCAGAAGGACCTCGCAGAGGCGTTGGGCATCAGTGAGAAGTCCATGTGTCAAAAAGAATGTAGCAAGCGAAACAAGTTCAAAGCTGATGAGATGATTGTACTTATTAAAGTATTGAATCTATCCTTTGCAGAGTTCGATGCAATTTTTTTTGAACACGACTTAACCAAGTCTTTAAGAAGAATAAGCAAATCTTAAAGATGTGGAGAAGTAACAGAGTAAAGAATAAGGAATGCAATCAACCGGTGCCCTGGAAAGCTAATGGATGATGAACATTCCAAATCTGATTAAAGTCAGTATAGCACACTGGCTTTGGAAAGGAAAGAAGATTTTTATGGATAAGATTTTTATTTGTTCTCCATATAGAGGAGACGAGAAAAAGAACCTTGAGAATGTAAAACGATATTGCAGAGATGCTGCTTACGACGGTATCCCGATTGCACCACATTTATACTTCACACAGTTTTTGGATGAGAGGTATGACCGCTATAAGGGAATGCGCTGGGGCAAGGCACTGCTTGCTGAATGTAAAGAGATGCGTGTTTATGCGGATGAGGTGTCCGAGGGCATGATCGAAGAAATCCAGGAAGCTCGTAAGCGTAAGATTCCTATCAAGTTCTTCAACTCTGATATGGAAGAAATCAAGTACGATGCCCTGATCATCAACAATCGTATTGGCATCGGATATAAGCAGATTATTGAAGATACGATAAATCCTGGCGGCAGCAGACATATCTGTCCATACGCAGGACAGTGTGAAAAGAGCTGTGCGAAGGCTCCGGAAAAGAGTGAGCCGGTTGTTAGTAAGCCAGAAGATAAGCTAGTAACTGTAAACACCAAAGGAAGTAAGTGGAGATCAAAACTCATTGCTCATTTCTATCGTGGACATTAAGGAGGTAGCGTATGACACCAATTGAAGCAATTAACAATATGGCCAAAGCATACCAGGATTTAGCAGTGGTGCTTATGGCAGTAGCAGATAAAACAATCGGAGTTCCAGTAGCGCAGGCAATGACAGTAGATGCTGATAAACCGGTAGAGGAACCTAAAAAGAAAGCGGCACCAACGGCAGCTAAGGTTAAGGAGCCGGAGGAAGTCATCACAATCGAGCAGGTGAGAGCAGTGCTCGCAGAAAAGAGCCAGGCTGGATTTACAGCGCAGGTGAAAGCACTTCTTGAGAGCTTCGATGCAAATAAGTTGTCCGCAGTCAAGCCGGAAGATTATAAGGATCTGATGGCAGCAGCGCAGGATATTAAGTAGGAGGTGCGGCATGGGTGATTTTAAGAGAGGCGATATTGTATTCGTCGACAATCCAATCAAAAAGCCACATGGCCATGTAGTCTGTGGCAATCACCCTGCTGTGGTGATTCAGAACCAGGCAGGGAATGACCATTCAGGAAATCTGATTGTAGCGTACCTTACTTCACAGCTTAAGAAGCTGGAGCTTCCAACACACATTGTGTTGCAGCATTATTCCGGACTTCGTAAGGTATCCGTCCTTCAGGCAGAGCAGCTTGCCACCATTGATAAAGGCGATGTGATTTCAGTAACCGACCATCTGACTGACGCGGATATGGCCAGGGTAGATCAGGCGCTTCTTGCATCACTTGGATTGGAGGTGAGTGCCTAATGCCACCAGAGGTACACAGTGTCCTCGGTGCATCGGCAGCGGACAGATGGATGAATTGTACGCCATCTGCCCAGCTCACTGCCGGTATGGAGGACGAGACAACAACCTTTGCTGCAGAGGGAACCGCAGCACATGCTCTTTGTGAATGGAAGGTGCGAAAGGCTCTGAAGATGAGAGCAGGCAGGAGACCAACTTCTGATTATTGGACAGACGAGATGGAGGAGTTCACTGATGATTACAGGGATTTCATTATGGACCTGGTAGGCCAGGCCAAACTTACCTGCAAGGATCCGGTGACACTTATCGAGCAGCATCTTGATTTCTCATGTTATGTTCCGGACGGTTTTGGTACTGGTGACTTCCTTTTAGTCGCGGATAAGGAACTGAATGTAGTGGATTTCAAGTATGGAAGGGGCGTGGCAGTCTATGCAGATCACAATCCGCAGATGATGTTATATGCCCTGGGAGCTTTGAATCTCTTTGATTGTTTGTACGATATCGAGCAGGTCACAATGACCATCTTCCAACCAAGACTCTCCAGCATTTCCACTTGGACGATTAGTGTCGAGGAGCTCTATAAATGGGCTGAGGAAGTATTAAAACCAAAGGCCGAGCTTGCTGCTAAGGGAGAAGGAGAGTTTATTTCCGGATCCTGGTGCAGATTTTGTAAAGCAAGAAATACCTGCAGGGCCAGAGCAGAGAGTTTTTTGGAACTTGCAAAAATGGAGTTCCAGCCGCCAGCACTTTTATCGGATGAGGAAGTTGCTGAGGTAATGGAGCAGGCGGACGAGCTTTCCAAGTGGGCCAGTGATGTTATGGCGTATGCCCAGGCAGAGGCCATTGAGAATGGTAAGCACTGGAATGGATACAAGCTCGTAGAAGGTAGATCTACCAGACGATTCACTGATGAGAAAAAGGTAGAGGAGGCTGCCAAGGGTGCCGGTTATACGGACATCTATAATAAGTCCCTTATTACCTTGACTGCTTTTGAAAAGCTCATGGGTAAGGATACCTTCAAAGAGGTGCTGGGCTCATATGTCACAAAGCCAGCAGGAAAATTAACGCTCGTTCCGGTGAGTGATAAAAGACCGGAAGTAACAGTTAACACAGTAAATGATGAATTCCAGGAGGATTAGTATTATGGCAAAGATTATGAATGGTAACAGAGTAGTAACTAACGAGGTAAGACTTTCTTATGCAAATGTGTTCACACCAAAGTCAATCAATGGTGGAGATGAGAAGTACAGTGTGTCCCTTATTATTCCGAAGTCCGACACAGAGACAATCGCCTTAATCAATAAGGCAATCGACCAGGCAATCACAGACGGTGTTTCAAAGTTTGGTGGTAAGAAGCCGAACAAGGCAGCACTTAAGCTCCCACTTCGTGATGGTATCGAAAAGGATGACGAGGCATACGAGGACGCATACTTCATCAACTGCAATTCAAAGACAGCTCCTCAGATCGTAGATCTTAATCGTCAGCCCATCACAGATGAGACAGAAGTGTATTCTGGTTGCTATGCAAGAGTCAGCATCAACTTTTATGCCTTCAACACAAATGGCAATAAGGGTATCGCATGTGGACTTGGAAATATCCAGAAGACCAGAGATGGTGAGAGCCTTGGTGGTGGCAGAGTTTCTGCTAACGATGACTTTGGCGATGGTGAGGACGATTTCCTCGGTTAATAACAATTAAAGGGTGTCAGATGGAAGCCGGGAGGGTAACACCTCCTGGTGCTCCAATCAACCGCTTAGAAAGTAAGAAAGGTGATTAGCATGAAAAGAATGAATATTGATATTGAAACTTATAGTGAAGCAGACTTATCTAAGTCAGGAGTTTACAAGTATGTAGATGCTCCTGGCTTTGAAGTGCTGCTTTTTGGTTATTCAGCAGATGGTGGTCCGGTGAAGGTAATCTCCCTGGCAGAAGGAGAGGAACTACCACAGGAAATAAGGGAAGCGCTGCTTGATGATACGGTTCTCAAATTTGCCTTCAATGCACAGTTTGAGCGTGTTTGCTTAGGAAAGTACCTAGGTGTACACCTGGCTCCGGACGCATGGCGCTGTACGATGGTGGCGTCGTTGTATCTAGGGCTTCCAGGCTCTTTGGCTCAGGTAGGAGCAGTGTTAGGAGTGGAAAAGAAGAAGTTAGAAACCGGTAAGGATTTGATTAAATTCTTCTCTGTACCATGTAAGTCGACCAAAACAAATGGTGGTCGCACCAGAAACCTTCCGGAGCACGATAGAGAAAAATGGGAACAGTTTATTACCTATAATGCCAGGGACGTTGAAACAGAAATGGAGATCATGGAGAAGGTGGCAAGGTTCCCGGTTCCGGATTTCCTTTGGAAACAATATGCACAGGATCAGCGTATCAACGATTTAGGCATTGAGCTTGATATGGCACTGGTAACGCAGGCCATTAAATGTGATGAGGAGTCCAGGGAGCAATACTTAAAAAGAGCCCAGGAGCTTACAGGACTGGAAAATCCCAACTCACCTATTCAGTTAAAAGAGTGGATTTTGTCGAATGGTGTCGAAATGGAAACACTGACCAAGGCGGAGGTTGCATCAGTTATGGAAACAGCAACTGGACCGGTAAAGGAAGTGTTAGAGCTTAGACAGCTTCTTTCAAAGTCCAGCGTGAAAAAGTATGTGGCAATGGAGACCTGCCGCTGCAGCGATGGAAGGGCACATGGACTGTTGCAGTTTTATGGTGCCAACAGAACTGGTCGCTGGGCAGGCAGACTTGTGCAGGTGCAAAACCTCCCACAGAACCATATTCCTGATTTGGCTGCAGCAAGAAATCTGATAAAGAGTGGTTGCTTTGAAGCTGTAGAGCTTTTGTACGATTCTATTCCAGATACCCTTTCCCAGCTTATTCGTACTGCATTTGTGCCGAGAGAAGGCTGTAAGTTTATGGTAGCTGACTTTAGTGCGATTGAGGCCAGGGTAATTGCGTGGCTTGCCGGGGAGAGCTGGCGTCAGGAAGTTTTTAGGAACAACGGTGATATTTATTGCGCATCTGCCAGTCAGATGTTTGGTGTTCCGGTTGAAAAGCATGGTGTCAATGGAGAGCTGCGTCAGAAAGGTAAGATCGCAGAGCTGGCACTTGGTTATGGTGGTGGCGTTGGAGCGATGATCAGCATGGGCGCTATTGATATGGGACTTGCTGAGGAAGAATTGCAGCCGATTGTGGATTCCTGGAGACAGAGTAATCCGGCCATTGTAAAGCTGTGGTGGGATGTGCATAGATGTGTCATCAAAGCAGTAAAGGATAAGCAGCCACAGACCTATAAGTGTCTGACCTTTGAATATCAGTCCGGCATGTTGTTTATTGGCCTGCCAAGTGGAAGAAGGCTCGCCTATGCAAAGCCAAGCGTATATCGCAATGATTATGACAGAGACGAGATTGCCTATATGGGTGTAGATGCCACAAAGAAATGGGGAAAGATCAATTCCTACGGACCAAAGTTTGTGGAGAACATTATCCAGGCGATGAGTAGAGATATTTTGGCAGAAGCAATGGCTCGTTTGGAAGCTGCCGGTTATGACATTGTTATGCATGTGCATGATGAAGCAGTCATTGAAGCTCCGAGAGATGCAGTTCTTGAGGATGCGTGTCAGATTATGTCGAAAGCACCCGATTGGACACCAGGACTGATCTTAAATGCTGCGGGATATGAATGTGATTTTTATCAGAAGGATTAAGGAGGAAGTGGCATGAGCGTAAATGTAAATAAAACTTTTAGAGAACTTAGGAGCCTTAAGGGGAAGATTCCTAAACGTACTTATCAGTCCATTAAAGGACAGATTTTGTCAGGAAATGTCGAAGGTGCCAATATTGGCATCTATCGTATCAAACGAGAATTAGCGAAGGAGGCAGCAGGTTATGAGAATAGCAGTAGGAAATAGCAGAATGGATAAGAAGTGGAAGAACAAGGAAATGTCCTGGGAGGACTTTAAGCAGAAGTGTTCCCAGACCATTCGTACCACTGAGACCATTTCAGAATATCAAAAGATGAGTAAGCCGGCACAGGATAATACCAAGGACGTCGGTGGTTTTGTGGGTGGCGCACTGAAAGGTGGTAAGCGTAAAAATGGGTTTGTGGAAGGCAGATCGCTTCTGACCTTAGACCTGGATCATGCAGCGCCGGGTGTATGGGATGCAATCACGATGCTTTTTGATTTTAGGTGTTTGATGTATTCCACCCATAAGCATACACCAGAGGCTCCTCGTGTAAGATTAATTATTCCGCTTTCCAGGGAAATATCCGCCGAGGAATATGCGCCGGTATCCAGAATGGTTGCAAAGGATATTGGTATGGAGCAGGTGGACGATACCTGTCATGAAGCAGCCAGACTTATGTATTGGCCTTCCACCAGCAGCGATGGAGAGTTTTTGTTTGAGGACCAGGACGGACCAATGTTAAATCCGGATACTATCCTCGCACGCTATAAGGACTGGAGAGATACCAGTGAGTGGCCTATGAGCTCCCGCCAGTCCGAAATTGTAAAGAGGACAATCGCAAAGCAAGCGGATCCGCTGGAAAAGGAAGGAATGGTCGGTGCGTTTTGTAGAGCCTATACCATTGAGGAAGCAATTGATACTTTTATTTCGGACATTTATAAGCCATCCGCTATGGCCGGAAGATATGATTATATTCCTGCGGACAGTAGCGCCGGTGTAGTTATTTATGATGATAAGTTTGCCTACTCCCATCATGCAACGGATCCTGCGTGTGGGCATCTGATGAATGCCTTTGATGTGGTGAGGGTTCACAAGTTTGGTTCTTTGGATGATAAGGCCAAAGTGGATACGCCGCCAACGAAGCTGCCATCATATAAAGCAATGGTAGATTTTGCAATTAAGGATGAGAAGGTAAAACTGCAGCTTGCAAAGGAGCGTGAGATTCAGGCAGGCGATGATTTTGATGATAAGTTACAGGACGATAACTGGCAGACACTGCTGGAGCTTGATAAGAATGGTGATATTAAAGAGTCCCTTCTTAATTTCTTTACTATTTTGCGTCATGACAAGAGATTGCAGGAGATTTGTTATAACGAACTTTCCTGTGCAATTTCTGTAAGAAATGATGATCTGCTTCCTTGGGAGCAGATTAAACCAGGCTGGTCTGATTCTGATTTGGCGTCACTTTCCATTTATCTGGATGGCGTGTATCACATCTTCAGTCCTACAAAATTAAAGAATGCGCTCTTAAAAGCATCTGCGGAGAGATCCTTTCATCCAATCAAAGAATACCTGGAAGCACTGCCAGAGTGGGACGGAACCAAGCGCCTGGAGAGTTTGCTTATTGACTATCTGGGAGCAGAGGATAATTCCTATGTGCGTGCGGTCACAAGAAAGACACTCACTGCAGCGGTGGCTAGGGTATTCGAACCGGGTGTGAAATTTGATACCGTTTTAGTCCTTTCCGGCCCGCAGGGTATTGGTAAGAGTATGATTTTTGCAAAGCTGGGTTCCATCTGGTTTTCCGATTCTCTTACCATTTCGGATATGAGGGATAAGACCGGTGCAGAGAAGCTCCAGGGATTTTGGATTATGGAGATTGGTGAGATGAACGGTATCAAGAAGGTAGAAGTGGAGACCGTCAAGAGCTTTGCTTCTCGCCAGGATGATAAGTTTCGTGTCGCTTATGGAACTGTGGTTGAAAACCACCCTCGCCAGTGTATTATCTGTGGAACTTCCAATAGTCAGCACTTTCTTCGTGATGTGACAGGTAACCGTCGTTTCTGGCCGGTACAGGTAACAGGCCAGTGCGAGAAGCATCCTTGGGATTTGGATAAGGCTACCTTGGACCAGGTTTGGGCGGAGGCACTTTCTTTATACAATGCCGGTGAGGAGCTGATCTTAAAAGGAGCAGACGCAGTATCTGCTTATGAACAGCAGCAGGAAGCTCTGGAAAATGATGATAGAGAAGGACTGGTGCGAGCATACCTTAATACGCTGCTTCCGGAGGACTGGCCAAAGATGACTCTGTCCGAGCGCCGCATGTACTTGTCAGGGGACGAGTTTACCAGCCAGGGTAAACCAGGTGTTGTAGCTCGTGAGAAGGTCTGCAATTTGGAGATTTGGGCTGAGTGTTTCTCTAAGGATCCGGCATCCATTAAGAAGCAGGATAGCTATGAGCTTAATGCGATTATGGCAAAGATTGATGGTTGGAAGCGTTACGACGGGAATAAGTCCGGCAAATTATCATTCCAAAGCTATGGCTCACAGATCGCTTATGTAAGAGATGAGGACGCGGTAGCGGAAGAAGTGGTTTCGTAAGATGCCAAACAAGGCCATTTCTTATGTGCTTTATCATGGCGCAACCGTCGGAAATGGCTATGGAAATAGAAATGGCGTTAGCATAGAAGATACAGGGCTGCTAGGCTTCCTATTTCCGTATTGCTTATTATTTATAAAAGTTATGTATGTATATAAATAAGAGAAAGCAAGAACGTGTATATAACACGTATAAGGGGATAGAAAGTTTTTAGGGGTAAAGCACTAGCAAGTAAGCAATGGAGGTTTTATGAGAGAAAAAGAAGTAGAGGCAGCTCTTGTAAGGGCTGCAAAGAAAAGGAATGGTGTGGCTCTGAAGTTTGTGAGTCCGGGCCTTTCAGGTGTTCCAGATAGATTGGTGCTTCTTCCGGATGGAAAGATAGGTTTTATTGAGTTGAAGTCACTAGGGAAAAAGATGCGTCTGCTCCAGGAAAAGAGAAAAAGTCAATTGGAGAGATTAGGATTTTTAGTATTCTGCCTGGATAGCAAAGAGGAAGTTGAGGTGATGCTTGATGCAATACAAGCCGCATGATTACCAGACCTACGCTGCTGAGTTTATCATCGCGCATCCAGCCTGCGGATTATTACTTTCAATGGGACTTGGAAAAAGTGTGATAAGCCTGACAGCGCTGTGGGAACTGGCTCTTGATTATTTTGAGGTGGGCAGAATTTTGGTGATAGCACCATTAAGGGTTGCCAGAGATACCTGGCCAAAGGAAATTGAAAAGTGGGATCACTTAAAGGGCCTGACCTATTCTGTGGTGGTTGGCTCTGAAAAGGAAAGACGCGAAGCACTGTCGAAGCCAGCATTTATTTATATCATCAACCGAGAGAATGTTTCCTGGCTGGTGGATAATAAATTATTTCATTTCGACTGCATCTGCATTGATGAGCTGAGTTCCTTTAAGAGCCACCAAAGTAAAAGGTTCAAATCGCTGAGGAAGGTTCGTCCCCAGGTAAAACGTGTAATTGGACTGACCGGCACACCTACACCAAATGGGCTGATTGACCTTTGGGCACAGATCAATTTACTTGATATGGGTGAGAGACTTGGAAGATTTATTGGTGGATACAGGGAGCGATACTTTATGCCGGATAAAAGAAATCGTGATGTGATATTTTCCTACAAACCGAGAGAGGGTGCGGAGGATGCGATCTATAAAAAGATTTCTGATATTTGTGTGAGTATGCAGGCAACAGACCATTTAAATATGCCAGAACTTATCATGTCCAATGTGGAAGTTACCATGAATGAAAAAGAGCGTGCGATGTACGATGGTCTGAAAGCAGATTTGATCCTGCCGATGGAAGGTGGAGATATTGATGCGCAGTCAGCAGTCGGACTTAGCAATAAGCTCCATCAGATGGCAAACGGAGCAGTTTACGATGAGAATGGGAAAGTCAGAAAAATCCATGATAGGAAATTAGATGCCATCGAGGATCTAATCGAAGCTGCCAATGGAAATCCAGTCATGATTGCCTATTGGTTTAAGCACGACAGGGAAAGATTGATGGAGCGCTTTGCAGTAGTTCCGATTGATAAATCTGAGGACATCACCAAATGGAATAAGAGTGAGATTCCGGTGGCACTGATTCATCCAGCAAGCGCCGGTCATGGACTTAATCTCCAGGAAGGCGGCTGCCATCTCATTTGGTTTGGCCTTACCTGGAGTCTGGAACTTTACCAGCAATGTAATGCAAGACTCTGGAGGCAGGGCCAGAAAAATACAGTAACCATTCAGCATGTAGTCACCAAAGGAACAATTGATGAGGATGTTTTGAAAGCACTGGAAAATAAGGATGTTACCCAAGAGGCGTTGCTTCGTGCAGTAAAGGCAAGAATCTCAAGAAAGGAGTAAAGGATTCATGAAAGGATACGTGGAAAAAGTAATAAGCGATTATCCCCAGATGGTGAGAGAACGAGAGCACTTAAAGAAACAAATTGAGAATTTTGAGTTCCTTTCAGCAGATGAACTTATCAGTGCTATGAGTTTCTCTCATCCAGATGGGGAACGAGTGCAAAGTAGTGATTTGTCTGATAAAACAGCTCGTATTGCTCTTGGGTATCGGGATAAGTTGGATCGAATCAATGAGGAATTGATCGTGCCCATGCAGAAAAGATATTATGCCTTAGATACAGAGATAGCATTCCTGGAATCAGCAATCAGCCATCTTCCAGACGATTTGTTTCATATCATGCAGGGGTTGGTGATTGAAGGGCGCACCTGGGATGAGGTTTCAGAAGAAATGTTTATAAGCATTACAAAACTTCAAAAACTGAGAAAAGCTGCAATTGCTCATCTTACAAGAACATATCAGAGAAGAGAATCAGAACAAGTCAGAATACTATTAATCTAACTTTCGACCTGCTGCAATAGAATTGTTGTGGCGGGTCCTTTTTTCTTTGTCTCTAACATTTATTTGAAAATCATCATGGGATTTAATATCTTGAATGGCTTTGTTTAGATTCGGTCTATTTCGATGGGAATGAAATGGATCAGAATAGTTATGTTTGTGTGAAATTCTGCAAGTAGAAAAGTTTGGGTATTCTTCGTGCTGAATACACCAGTAATGTTTGGTATTTTTTGATTGAAGCGTTATTGAGAAGCAGCCGGCAAAAATAACATTGAAATAGCTGTGGTCAATACTCTGAATCTCTTTTTGTGTAAACAATTAGTTCCTCCTTTGGATACAAAAACGCGAGTTACAAAAATGTAGCATGATAGCCGAATACGTATTTTTATATAGTCAAAATAATGGGTAACATGGAATGAAATATTCCTAAGAGTTAGCATCTGCCGGAATTACAGGATCTAATTCGACAATGAGCTTACCTTGATCGTAAGATACGATTACATGGTCACCGACATGGTAACCAAGATTTGATAACCAATCGCCTTGAAGATTTATTCGTGGAATGTTTCTTTTTTGGACTGGTGCTTCGTATATCTTTAAGTGTCTTTCTTTCATTGGCGCCTTCCTTTCTGGCTACCAATGCTACTGAAAAGAGTATAACACAAGTTCGAGGAAAAATAAAGGAAAAAATAATTTGATTTCCATTTGACAACCGGATAACTATTTGGTATATTATTACCAGATGAATAACGGATATATACCGGAAGAAAGGGGGTAGTTATATGAAATATAAGATTTTATCGCAATTTGTAAAAACAGATGCAAGATTTGATGCCAATGTTCAAGAGGCAGTTAAGGCTGGAATTGTAAATTATAATTCAAGATCATTAATTGCAAAGAATCCTAAGAAGATCACAGATTATAGCTTCACAGATGATGAGTTAACATTAGAGATCATTCTGGAATCTGATGAAGCATTACCTATGCCTTCAAAGGCACTTCGTTTACTTAGCACTTACTTGGTAAATGAAACCTGTATAGGAGAAGGGGATTATTTAGCCGGAAAACAGCTCTTTAAAATGACATCTTCTGAAGTAGAAAGCGATACTATTGTGAATTCCAATGATGAGACAAAAGTAGAAGCAGATATTGATAGAATGGCGAGATTAGCAAAATATATGGAGTTGCTGCAGAAGGCGGGTGCTTCTATGAGGCCAGAACTTGATAGCATTAATGAACAGATAGAAATATTAGTGAAAAAGTTGAATTAGGAGGAATATGCATGTCATTGTTGGACTTATATAATTTCATCATTGATGAATATGGAAGAAGAGGATGCTGGATTTCGGAGTTGGCAAAAAACCTTGGCATTTGTGAAAGGAATGCAAATTATCTTACTTATGCGATGGGGTACCGAAGAGGTCGAGCTTTAGTTGTAACTGCGTATGCTGATTTTGCGAATGATGCAGGCGTTCAGGCAATCTTCAAAACGATATAATCGCTATTGCCGATATTGCTATTGCCGAAGGCAACTCTTGTGAGGCGCCTTCCTAAAAACGGTAATGTTTTCCACAAATAGCTGTGATATTATTAAACTGCAAAGAATTGTAGAAGGCCTACTGGAGATGTTCCAGCGGGCTTTTTTCTTTGTATCTTTGGTGCGGGTGCGGGCTTTCATCCTTTCTCCGCACCTGATGTTAGGAAGGAGTGACGCGTATGCCTTACAAACCAAGTGTACCTTGTAAGCATCCGAGGTGTTCAGAGCTGGTGCCTTATGGAAGCGGGCCGTATTGTGATAAGCATAAGCCGCTGCATAAGAACGATAGAGAGAGCGCTGGTAAGCGTGGCTACGGAAGCAAATGGCAGAAAGCACGTGTTAGATACTTGCACAGCCATCCTTTATGTGTGGCTTGTCAGAAAGAAGGTAGGTTAACGAAAGCCACAGTAGTGGATCATATCGTACCACATCGTCGCGACCAGAAGCTATTCTGGAATTCGGAGAACTGGCAACCACTGTGCAAGCCTTGTCATGATAAGAAGACTTGGAATGAAGATCGATGGAAAGAGTATCATTTTTAGTGTCGTCTCCCCCTGGTATCGGTGTTTTGCGCCGGGGTAGGGGGGAAAGTATCTCTACAAGCGGCTTTCCTAAAGACCGATGCCCCCTCAAACGCGCATTTTCGCGAAATTGTAAAGGGGTAAGTGGAGCTGTACGCGGGAAATATACTGTAAAGGTTTAGGGTTTGCGGGGAAAGGCGCTTATTTCTGGGGTAAACTGTGCGCTGGTATTTTATAAAATGGCTATGGCCGGAAAGGAGAAACCTATGACAGCAGATGAAAAAGAGAAAGTTGTGGAACTGAGACTGAAAGGTCTCGGCTACCAGGCAATCGCAAATGAAATCGGAACCGTAACAAAAGAGAATGTCAGATACTACTGCAAGACACATGGCCTTGCTGGAAGCGCTGCTTTAGTTACGATGAATTATGATTTGCATCGTGAAATGCCAAACCACTGTAAGAATTGTGGTGCGACGCTGATCCGTAATGCCCATTCGGGAGTGAAGCTCTTTTGTAGCGAAAAATGCAGAAGGGCCTGGTGGAAAGTAAATCCGGATAAGGATGCGCAATCCAAAAAGCAGCGTTACGAGTGCAGATGTGCATACTGCCATAGGACATTTATCTCCTTCGGTAATCCAAACAGGAAATACTGCGGCAGGGTTTGTTATGTCAAAGATCGCTTTTGGACGGATCCGGATGAGAAGCCGAGTGCTGCTGAGATAAAACGCAGGCAGCACGAAGCGAAGAAGTCGGAAGAAGAAGTGAAATTGGTTCTAAAGCGAATTTCATAATATGTGTTTTTGGAATGTGCGAGGTGTTCAGGAAATCCTGGATGCCTTTTTATTATGCAAAAAAAGTAAAGGAGACCAACATGGAATTTAAAAAATTGAAGATTGCTGACCTCGTGCCAGCTTCCTACAATCCCAGAAAGGCACTAAAGCCTGGGGATGCAGAGTACGAGAAAATCAAAAATAGTATTACTGAATTTGGATATGTGGAACCGGTTATTGTAAATACAGATATGACAATCATCGGTGGACACCAGAGAGTGACGGTTCTTTCAGACCTTGGTTATAAGGACATTGATTGTATTGTTATCGATATTGATAAGACCAAGGAAAAAGCACTGAACATTGCACTTAACAAAATCACCGGTGAATGGAACAAGGAACTGTTAGCAGACCTGATTAAGGATTTGCAGTCAAGCGACTTTGATGTTGCATTTACAGGTTTTGATCCGCCGGAAATCGAGCAGCTTTTTAACAGCGTGCATGATAAGAACATCACAGAGGATGACTTCGATGTGGAGGAGGAGCTTTCCAAACCTGCGATTGCAAAACTTGGTGATGTGTGGCTTCTTGGCAGACACAGAGTTTGTTGCGGAGATAGCACACTGCCAGAGACTTATGATGTTTTGATGAATGGCCAGAAAGCAAATATAGTCCTGACGGATCCACCATACAATGTCAATGTTGAGGAGACCGCAGGCAAAATCAAAAATGACAACATGGCTGATGAGGATTTTTATAATTTTCTCTTTGCAGCGTTTGTAAATATGGAACAGTCAATGGAGCAGGACGCTTCCATTTATGTTTTCCATGCTGACACTGAAGGACTGAACTTTCGTAAGGCATTTGCAGCAGCAGGCTTCTATCTTTCCGGATGTTGCATCTGGAAGAAGAACGCGCTGGTTCTTGGACGCAGCCCATACCAGTGGCAGCATGAGCCTTGCCTCTATGGTTGGAAGAAGGGCGGCAAGCATAACTGGTATTCAGACAGAAAGCAGACAACTATCTGGGAATACGATAGACCAAAGGCCAGTAAGGATCATCCTACGATGAAGCCGGTAGCTCTTATGGCATATCCAATCCAGAATTCCAGCATGAGCAACTGCATTGTGCTTGATCCGTTTTTAGGTTCAGGATCTACACTGATTGCTTCCGAGCAGACCAATCGTATCTGTTATGGCATTGAGCTGGATGAGAAATTTGTGGATGTGATTGTTCGCAGATATATTGAGCAGACCAGCTCCGAGGATGGTGTTTTCGTGGTTCGAGATGGAGTGAAAATTCCATATTCTGAAGTGCCTGGAAAGTCTGAAAAAACCTCAGATAATACACAGAATTAACTTGCTATTTTTTGCCGGTAGAGTGATATATGTACTACCAAAAGAAAAGGAGGAACACAGCATGGAAATTATGTGTTTGGTAGCAGACAGAAAAGAGCTGATTGCAGCAATTGAGGAGACAACAGGAGAAAAGATGAAGTACCAGGGACCACCAACCTTCGCATACAAGAATGAGGATTTGATGGTTCTTCGAGACGGAACCCTGGTAGTGGAGAACATCGAAACAAGAATGGAGCTTCTTCTTACACTCACATCAAAGCGCCTGATCGACGGAGCTTGGGATGAGGACAGGGAAGTGCTTGAGATTTCGCTTCCAATGGAAGGACACGCAGGACTTAGCCTGATTAACCTGGTTTCCATTTTTTACACGAAAGCGGAGCTGATCAACAAGGCCATCAACGCACCAAGAGCCTTTGAAGTGAATGAGCGCTTCATAGAAGCCATCATGGAGGAACCGCCACAGACAACCGAGGAATTTATAAGCCTTTGGGAAGAATGTAGAAGCGACAACATGACAAAGGGAATCAAGTTTGAAGCAGACAAGATTACCTTTACAGGATTTCCATTAACCGACGATAGCGACCTGATTACCGCTTTTACCACCCTGGCAGGAAAAATCAACACACTTGCCTTGGAAAGCAAATACATCCGCGTGAAGAAAACACCGGTTGATAACGAAAAGTACACCTTCCGTATTTGGCTGGTACGCCTGGGCCTGGACGGTACAGAGTATAAGACAACCAGAAAGCTCTTACTTTCCCACCTAAGCGGCCACAGCGCTTTTAGAACGGAAGAACAGAAGGAAGCCCACAAGCAGAAGTACCTGACCAAGAAGGCAAATGCCGATGAAGAGGCTTAAGTTTGGAATAGAAATTGAATTCATAGGGATTACCAGAGAGGCGGCTGCGACCATAGTGGCCGACTTCTTTGGAACCGGATTTTTCTATGAAGGCGGTGAGCTTAAGGAAAGAGATATTGCAGATGAGAAGCACCGGATATGGCGGGTGGTCAGGGATGCCAGTATTGAAGCATATGCTGAGGAAGAACAATGTGAGTTGGTGACACCGATTCTGCAGTATGAGGATTTGGAGTGCTTCAAGCAGTTGTTGCAAAATATGCAACAACTCGGAGCCAGGGTGAATCGCAGCTGCGGGCTTCACATTCATGTGGATGGGAAGAACTTCACTCCCCAGGCGATAGTAAACCTGGTGACCTTGATTGGTAGTAGAGAGTTGCTTTTATATAAGGCCCTTTCTATACCGAAGGATCGAATGAAATATTGCAAGCGCATCAATGATGATTTGGTGGATTTGATTTTGGAAAAGAAGCCAGAGAGTCTTGCAGCACTTAAAAAGGTCTGGTATATGGAATCGCCGTATGAAACTTCCGAAGGAAAATATCATAGTACCAGATATCATGGACTAAATTTACATGCTCTGTTTTCAAAGGGAACTGTGGAGTTTCGATTATTTAATTCCACTCTGGAGCCGGACCGGGTGCAGGCTTACCTGCAATTTACACTGGCCCTTTGCAAGCAGGCAATGATACATAAAAAAGCGGTCATGAAAAAGACCAGAACAGAGAATGAAAAGTACGCATTCCGGTGTTTTCTCATAAGGCTTGGCCTGAATGGGGATGAGTTCAAAACCTGCAGACAAGTGATGCTTGAAAATTTGACTGGGGATAGCGCATGGAAAGGATGATTAGTATGTTTGGAATACCAGAACACATTGTAGAAAGATTGAAGAAGGAATATCCGAAGGGAACCAGGGTGGAGCTTATTGAGATGAATGATCCGTACTGCCACATTCCAGCAGGAAGTAAAGGAACCGTTACTGGAGTGGACGACATTGGCACCATTCATGTTTCCTGGGACTGCGGCAGCAGCTTGGGAGTGGCTTATGGCGAGGATTCTTGCAGAAAAATCATAGAATAATATGCACAATGTGCCGCCGGTATCTTTGGTACATTTATGGTAAGAATTAACTGGATAAATGTAATGATAAGAGCGAATATGTACCTACCAAAAGAAAAGGAGGCCACAAGCCATGAGAAGAATTGAAGTTTTAGACAAAGCAGCAGAAGCAGGAATTAAGTACAGAGATATTAATGTGAACGCAACTTTTGGAGCCGCATACTTTACAAGCGTTGACGCGGAAAACGACCTGCCAGATTTCAGCGAGGTCATTTGGGATCATGACATTGATGAGATTTTGGAGAACATGAGAAGATTTGAAATTTTCGAATTCACTATCAGCTCTACATTTTCAAGCCTGATCGAAACAATCGCAGAACTTGAAAAAAGAGGATGCCACCTTGAAGGCCTGGTTGAAATTAACAGCCGCTACGATGATTGGCAGACTGGAGAAAAGAAGAAAATTCCAGCATTTAAGATGACAATAAACTAAGAAAGACAATTCCGGGAGGCGGGCCGCAGGACCTGCTTGCTCGTTGTAATATACACAATTTATCACTGTATTTCTTGCACATCTTTGGTAGGTTTATGATGCAGAATTGACTGGATATATCCTCGGTTTAGAGCGAATATGTACCTACCAAAAGAAAAGGAGGATACAACAATGGCAAACGGATGGCACGAGGGAACAATTGGAATTCCGGTAAAGGACGGAGGAATGAAGGTGGCCCACTACTGGGTGAAAGCCTTCGAGGAACCAAGCAAGGATTACGGAATCAACGGAGGCAAGATTAGCAAACTTTCCATAAAGATCGACGGAGAGTGGAAAGCCAACTACGATAGGGGCTGGGACATTGAGCCTGCGGATGAGGAAACAAACATTGCTTATAGCATTTTGTTAAACGAATACAACTAAAAACAACCTACGAATTTACATAGGGCTCCTTAACCGGGGCCCTTTTACTTTGCACTGAAAGGAGAGATTTGAAATGGCAACGAGAGGTAGAAAACCAAAGCCTACTGCGGTGAAGGTCCTGGAGGGAAATCCAGGAAAGAGACCGCTTAATATGTATGAGCCGGTTCCGGAAAAGAAAGCACCAGGGTGTCCTTCTTGGCTAAACGATGAAGCGAAAGAGGAATGGGACAGGCTTGCAGATAAAATGGTGAACCTGGGTACCCTTACAGAAATGGATATGGCAGCCTTTGCAGGTTATTGTCAGTCCTATGCAAGATGGAAGGAAGCCGAGGAATTCATAGAGAAACATGGAACAATTGTAAAAACTCCAAGTGGTTATTGGCAGCAGGTACCGCAGGTATCTATCGCACAGACCAACTTGAAGGTAATGCTTAAGTTTTGCAGTGAGTTTGGCCTGACGCCATCTTCTAGAAGCAGAATGATAGCAGGTGAAGTCCAGGAAGGCAGCGTGGACGAGATGGAGTTTTTACTGCTTGAGGGTAATGGCTGATGGCTGAAACTAGGCCAAAGGATTATCCGAGGCTCACGGACTATCAGCCCACAAAGTTTATGCTGCCGACTTCTCATTACGATGAGGGCAAGGCTGATAGAGCTGTGAAGTTCATTGAAAACCTGCGCCATACAAAGGGCAAGTGGGCCGGAAAAAGGTTCTGGCTGCTTCCCTGGCAGGAGCAGATCATTCGCGATATTTTCGGTATCGTGGGTGAGGATAATTGTAGGCAGTTCCGTACCGCTTTCATAGAGATTGGAAAGAAGAATGGAAAGAGTGAACTTGCTGCGGCAGTCGCTCTTTATTTGCTTTATGCAGACAATGAACCAAGCGCCGAGGTATATGGCGCAGCCGCGGATCGTGGCCAGGCTTCCATTGTATTCGATGTAGCCAATCAGATGGTGAAGATGACACCGGCACTTATGAAACGAAGCAAAATCATGAGTGCTGGTAAGCGTATCGTGAATTATTCCAACCAGGGATTTTACCAGGTGCTATCTGCAGAAGTTGGTACCAAGCATGGTCTTAATGTTTCCGGCCTGGTGCTGGATGAGGTGCATGCGCAGAAAACCAGAACTTTGTACGATGTCCTTACCAAAGGCTCCGGCGATGCAAGAGAGCAGCCATTGTTTTTCTTGATTACAACAGCGGGTACAGAGAAGGAGAGCATTTGCTATGAACTGCATACCAAGGCTAAGGATATCCTGGATGGAAGGAAGATTGATCCAACCTTCTATCCGGTAGTTTTTGGACTTACCGATGATGATGATTGGCATGATGAAGCAAACTGGTACAAAGCAAATCCATCCCTGGGGCAGACCATTCAGATTGACAGAGTGCGAGATGCCTATAAGGAGGCTCTGCAAAATCCAGCCGAGGAGAATGTGTTTAAGCAGCTTCGTCTTAACATGTGGGTATCCAGTCTTACCCGGTTTATTCCGGAGCAGATATACGATCAAGGAAATGAACCCATTGATATGGATAGCCTTCTTGGGAGAGAGTGCTACGGAGGATTGGACCTTTCGAGCACAGGAGATATTACAGCTTTGGTGCTTGTATTTCCACCAAGGACGGAAGAAGAGAAATATATCCTTTTACCGTTTTTCTGGATTCCAGAGGATACGATTCCAATCAGGGTAAGAAGGGCATCAGTTCCATACGATGTATGGCGGGCGCAAGGGTATCTGATGGCTACGGAAGGTAACGTGGTCAATTATGACTTTATTGAAAAATTTATCGAGAACCTGGGAACCAAGTATCATATCTTGGAGATTGCAGTGGATAGATGGAACGCCACCATGCTTACCCAGCATCTGATGGATGACGGATTTACAATGGTTCCGTTTGGCCAGGGCTACAAGGATATGAGCCCGGCTACCAAGGAATTTTATAAATTACTCATGGAAGCTCGCATCGTGCATGGAGGAAATCCGGTGCTTAGGTGGATGAGCGGAAATGTAGTAGTAGAGCAGGACGCAGCGGAAAATATCAAGGTTACAAAGGCCAAGTCGCCGGAGAAGATTGATGGTATCGTAGCTGCAATCATGGCGGTTGACAGAGCAGTGAGAAATCAAGGTGATTCAGGAAGCGTTTATGATGAACGTGGAATTTTAGTATTTTAGGAGGTGCCCTATGGGAATTAAGAGTTTATTTGGTTTTGGTCAGGCGAGGGATAAGCCCGTAGATAAAGCGGCAGATGCAGGTTATTCTTTTCTTTTTGGAAGGACAACCAGTGGTAAGCCAGTGAATGAAACGACTGCAATGCAGACCACAGCAGTGTATGCCTGTGTACGAATTTTGTCGGAAGCTGTCGCATCACTTCCAATCCATGTCTATCAGTACAAAGAAGGTGGCGGTAAAGAGATGGTTTATGACCACAGCCTATACCAGGTGCTCCATGATGAGCCCAATCCGGAGATGACTTCATTTGTGTTCAGGGAAACGCTGATGAGTCATCTTTTAATTTGGGGAAATGCCTATGCGCAGATCATTAGAGATGGAGCTGGTAGGGTGCTTGCTCTTTATCCACTGCTTCCAAACAAGGTGGATGTGCAGCGTGATGAGAAGGGTGAAATTTACTACGTGTATTCCAGAAATACAGAGGAGAATCCAAACTTCAAACAGTACGGTGACATCAAACTGAAAAAGGAAGATGTACTGCATATTCCGGGACTTGGCTTTGATGGTCTGATTGGATATTCACCGATTGCAATGGCAAAAAACGCTGTGGGCATGACACTTGCCTGTGAGGAATACGGAGCCTCCTTCTTTGCGAATGGGGCAAATCCTGGCGGCGTGCTGGAACACCCTGGGGTGTTAAAGGATCCGTCAAAGGTGAGGGAATCCTGGAACGCAGTGTATAGGGGAACCAATAATGCGCATAAGATTGCGGTTTTGGAAGAAGGAATGAAATACCAGCAGATTGGTATTCCTCCGGAAGAAGCACAGTTTTTGGAAACTAGGAAATTTCAGATCAATGAAATAGCAAGGCTCTATCGTATTCCACCACACATGGTTGGAGATTTGGAGAAGTCGAGCTTTTCCAATATTGAGCAGCAGTCGCTAGAGTTTGTAAAGTACACCCTGGATCCTTGGGTAATCAGATGGGAGCAGAGCTTACAAAAGGCACTCCTTCTTCCTGGGGAGAAGGGAAAGTATTTCATTAAGTTAAATGTGGATGGCCTGCTTCGAGGCGATTATCAGTCACGAATGAATGGTTATTCCATTGGCAGACAGAACGGGTGGTTATCTGCCAACGATATCAGGGAGATGGAGGACCTAAATCCTTTGTCTGATGAGGAAGGTGGAAATCTATACCTCATTAACGGAAATATGTGCAAGTTGTCTGATGCGGGTATTTTTGCTGGACAGACGCAGCAGGAAGAATCGGAACCTGAGCCGGAAGAAAAACCACCAGAAAATAATAGAAAGAGAGGCAAGCGATGAAACGTAAGTTTTGGAACTGGGTAAAGAACGAGGGCGATCCTGGAATTTCTAGGACGCTTTTTTTGAATGGAGAAATTTCAGATGAAACCTGGTATGGCGATGAAGTAACTCCACAGATTTTCAAAGATGAGCTGTATGCGGATAGCGGTGATATTACCGTCTGGATCAATTCTCCTGGTGGTGATGTTTTTGCTGCAGCACAGATTTACAACATGCTTCGTGATTATGCAGGTCATGTAACTGTCAAGATTGATGGTCTGGCAGCCAGCGCAGCGTCGGTGATTGCTGTGGCAGGTGATACGGTTCAGGTTAGCCCTGTGGCTATGATGATGATCCACAATCCAGCAACGATGGCCATTGGTAATACGAAGGATATGGAAGCTGCGATTGCCATGCTAAATGAAGTGAAAGAGTCCATCTTAAACGCCTATGTCGACAAGACTGGTCTTAGTAGAAATAAGCTCTCAAAGCTCATGGATGATGAGACTTGGTTTAATGCCAAGAAAGCGGTGGAACTTGGATTTGCAGATGAAATCCTCTTTTCAAAAGAGGAGAAAGCACCTGCTAAGAAGAAACCGGATGAGGGCGGGGATCCAGAGGAAGGCAAGGAAGATGGCGATGATGACGAGAAGGAGAAGAAATTTCCTTTTAAGCAGCAGGCGATGATGTTTTCAGGAAAGCACGCAGCGCAGTCGTTTATGAATAAGGTTTCTGTGGTAAAGCCGCAAAATCAGGTACCTGTAGATCAGTTACAAAAGAGATTAAATCTCTTGAGACATTAAGGAGGATTTTGAATTATGAGTAAGATTTTAGAGATGAAGGAAAAGAGAGCGAAGACCTGGGAGCAGGCAAAGGCTTTCTTAGATGCAAAGCAGAATGAAAATGGCATGATGAGTGCTGAGGATGCAGCAACCTATGACCGCATGGAAGCAGAGGTTGTTAATCTTGGTAAGGAGATCGATAGACTTGAGCGCCAGGCTGTAATCGATGCAGAAATGGCAAAGGCTACAAGCGCTCCGATCACAAATAAGCCTAGCGCCAAGATGGAAGGTGCTGCTGGTAAGACTGGTAGAGCCAGCGATGAGTACAAGAGTGCATTCTGGACTGGAGCCATCAGAAATAAAATGTCCTTTGATGTGCAGAACGCATTATCTATTGGTACAGATTCTGAGGGTGGATTCCTTGCTCCAGATGAATATGAGAGAACCCTGGTGGAAAGATTGGAGGAGGAGAACTTCTTTAGAAGTCTTGCTCATGTAATCAGAACTTCCAGCGGGGATCGTAAAATCCCGATTGTTACTTCTAAGGGAGAAGCAGCGTGGATTGACGAGGGAGAGCAGTTCCCTGAAAGCGATGATGCATTTGGTCAGACATCAATTGGTGCGCATAAGCTCGCAACCATGATTAAGATTTCTGACGAGCTCTTAAATGATTCTGTTTTCAACATTGAGCAGTATATTTCCAGGGAGTTCGCTCGTCGTGTCGGTGCAAAAGAGGAGGAGGCCTTCTTTGTAGGTGATGGTAGCGGAAAGCCAATCGGTATCTTCAATGCAACAGGTGGTGCTGAAACCGGAGTGACTGTAACAAGTACAAACATCACTTTTGATGATGTGATGGATCTTTACTATAGCCTTCGAGCACCATACCGTAACAAGGCAACCTGGATCCTTAACGATTCCACTGTTAAGGCAATCAGAAAATTAAAGGATGGAAATGGCAATTATATCTGGCAGCCTTCGGTAAGAGAAGGAGAACCGGATAGAATCTTAAATCGTCCTTATAAGACTTCCATCTATGTTCCGGAGCTTGCAGGTGGAAATAGAGTCATGGCATTTGGTGATTACAGCCATTACTGGATTGCTGATCGTCAAGGACGTAGCTTTAAGAGATTAAATGAGCTTTTTGCTACTACTGGTCAGGTGGGATTCCTCGCATCTGAGCGCGTGGATGGTAAGCTCATTCTTTCTGAGGCTGTTAAGACTCTTGATATCAAGGGTTCTGCTAAGTCCCAGGGATAATTTAGTGGCGGTGCTGCTATCGGTGGTGCCGCCTATCTTTTAGAAGGGAGGTAGCAAGCGTGATTGTATCAGTTGAAGAAATGAAGAAGTATCTTAGAGTAGATTTTGAAGATGACGACGATTTGATAGAGGCGTTCATTGGATCAGCACAGCGTAAGATTCAGGATATCCTAAGATGTGATGATATGACAGAATTTGAAAACGATAACAGTGTTCGTGTTGCAGTCATGTTTGTGGTTGCCTTCTTATATGAGCACAGGGAGGAAGCCGATCATGAGGAGTTGAACCTTACTCTCAGGGCGATGTTATCCAATTTGAGAGGGGTGGACTTTTGATAGAAAAAATGAGAGAGCGCATCACGATTGAAAAAAGTGAAGGTGCCAGGGATAAGAACGGAAATCACAAGCTGGTGTGGAAAGAATGTCATTCTTGCTATGCCTATGTGAATAATCTTTCCGGGAAAGAATACTGGGCAGCTTCCGAGGTGAACGCCCAGGATGAGGTAAATTTTGTAATTCGATTTTGCGAAAAGATAAAAGATATGGACAGTGAGCATTTCCGAATTGTATTTCGGGGAACACTTTATAACATTTCTTTTGTCGATAATGTGCAGTATCAGAATAAGACGGTGAAACTTAGAGCCGCCAGGGTAAAGAGGTGATAGCATGGCGAGAAATACAGTAACGGTTGACCATTTGGCAGAGGCTGTGATGAAGGGCCTGACAGAATATGCAGATGCTTCCACAGAGCTTGTAAAGCAAAGTGTGCAGCAGGTCAGCAAGGAAGTCAAAAAGGAAATATCAGAAAATGCGCCAAAGAGGACTGGTGCTTATAAAAAGAGCTGGGGCACCAAGAAAACAAAGGAAACCAGCAATTCCCTCACCATGATGGTTCATTCCAAGAACCGATATCAGATCGCACACCTTCTGGAACATGGCCATGCCAAGCGTGGTGGAGGAAGAGTTGCTGCGAGACCTCATATTGCTCCTGCGGAAGAAAATGGTGTGACTTCCCTGCAAGAGAAGATTGAAAGGGGGCTGAAACAGTGACTCACCAGGAAATCATAGAGTTGTTAGAAAAAAGCGGACTTCCGTTTGCCTATGACCACTTTGTGGAGGGTGAATCACCGGAGCCGCCTTTTTTAGTATTTTTATATCCAAACAGCAGTAATTTTGCTGCTGACGGGAAGGTTTACTTTAAGAAACGAAAAGTAAATGTGGAGCTTTACACCGATTTGAAGGATGTGGAGTTTGAGGAACAGGTGGAGGCTGTGCTCGATGAGTGCGGCTTATTTTATGAAAAAAGCGAAGTATGGATTGAATCGGAAAATCTGTATGAGGTGCTTTACCAGATGGAGGTATAACAATGGCTGGAAAAAATAAAGTAAAATTCAATATTTGTAATGTCCATTATGCGCCGATTACAAAGGCCGAGGATGGAACTGTAACATTCGCAAATCCGGTAGCGATGCCTGGTGCAGTATCCATTTCCTTGGATCCAACCGGTGAGCCGGAAAGCTTCTATGCTGATGGTGTGGAATACTATGTAATCAATAACAACCAGGGCTACGATGGTGACTTAGAGCTTGCTATGATTCCGGAGTCCTTCAGGACAGATATTTTGAAAGAGGAGCAGGATGCCAATAAGGTGCTTGTGGAAAATTCCAATAGTGAGACCGGCAGTTTTGCACTTCTTTTCGAGTTTGATGGTGATGTGAGAAAGATCAGACATGTGCTTTATAACTGTTCTGCTTCAAGACCTTCCATTGAGTCTAAGACCAATGAGGATGAGAAGGAAGTGCAGACAGAAACGCTGACCGTAAAAGCGAGACCACTTGCTTCCGGTTATGTGAAGGCAAAGACTGGTGATTCTACCACAGAGACCGTTTATAACAACTGGTACAAATCTGTGTATGAGCCACAGAGTGCACCAGCAAGCGAAACAACTGCTAAATCAAGTAAGTAGGAGGTAGGAAAGGATGAGCATTGTTAAGAAAATTGAAATCGATGGAAAGGAGGTAGCGTTTAAAGCAAGCGCTGCCATTCCACGTATTTATAGACTTAAATTTCAGAGAGATATTTATAAGGATTTGAGTTCCTTGGAAAAAGCTATCGGTGATGGCGATGCAAGTAACTCAAACCTGGATAGCTTTTCTCTTGAGATGTTCGAGAACATTGCATTTATTATGGCAAAGCATGCAGATGCTAATGTGCCGGATACTCCAGAGGAGTGGCTTGATGATTTCAACACGTTTTCAATTTATCAGGTACTTCCTCAGATCATTGAGCTTTGGGGGCTTAATGTAAAAACAGAAGTCGAAGCTAAAAAAAACTTCGCCCAACTGAGCGCGAAATGACAACACCATTATTCCTGCTTCGATGCGTGCAGCTAGGTATCAGTATTAGAGACCTGGATCTTTTATCCATTGGAATGGTAAATGATATGTTCGCAGAGAGCAGGAACGATGAATGCAAGTATGCGACTCTTGCAACTCAGGAGGATTTCGATAAGTTCTAGGTGGATGTTAAAATGATTTGCTAGGTTCTTTTGTGTATAGATGGTACAATTCTTATATCAAATACCAGGAGGTATCATATGAGTAGAAGAGTACGATTCGGAGATAACATTAAAATCCTTCGAAGTAGAAATAAAATGACACAACAGGACCTGGCTGATAAATTGCATGTGGCAAGACAAACTATATCTGCATGGCAAGAAGGAATCGGTAAGCCTGATATCTATATGTTGGCAGACCTTTCAGCTATATTTGGTGTCACAACAGACTACTTATTATTTGGACAAATGGAAATAACAGAGGAGGAAAAACGTATTTTGAGTTATTTAGAACAGTTGGATCAGGAAGATGCAGAATACATAAGAAACATCAAGAAAAAAGGCTTTTATGATATTATTGATCAGGATTTGCAGAATTTCTTTCCGATCATTGATATCCCTTTTTCACGAATTATGGCTATTGCATTAGCCCTGAAAGAACAGGGTTATAAAATAACAACAGTTTATGGAAATGGATTCGGAGTTTATTTTGATACGGATGTTGCTGCTGTAAAATTTAAGAGTGACCTCTATGATGTAATTGATATGTATATGCATCATGAAGAAGGTACAGCAGTTAATAAAGCCGAGCAATTCCAGGCAAGAATAGATGTTGTTGAAATGCAAATATTAGAGGAAGTCAAAAAGGAAATGTTTGGTGAAGGGGATTTTTCATTTTACTGGACAGATCAAAATGATGTGATCAGGGGCATCGCAGCAACTGAAGAAGAATGTAAGGCTCAAGCGAAAGAGCAAGGGTGTGAAAATATAGTAATTTTACAAGATTAATGAATGGCATCAGCTTAGAGGCTGGTGCTTTTTTCTTGGGAGCAGAGATGCTCCTTTTTTGTTGCCATTTTTTAGGAGGTGAGAAGCGTGGCAAGTCGTATTCAAGGAATTACAGTAGAGATTGGTGGCGATACTACCAAGTTGCAAACCGCGCTAAAAGGTGTCAACGGAGAAATTAAAAATACACAGGCGCAGCTTAAGGATGTCAATAAACTCCTAAAGTTGGATCCGGGAAATACAGAGCTGCTTGCTCAAAAGCATAAGCTCTTAGGAGAGGCTGTTGAAGAAACAAAGAATAAGCTCGCAACCTTAAAACAGGCAGCGGCTCAGGCAAACACAGCTCTTGCAAATGGGGAGATTTCCCAGGAGCAATATGATGCTCTGCAAAGAGAGATTATTGAGACAGAACAGGATTTAAAGAAATTAGAGACACAAGCGAACCAGTCTGCTACGGCAGTTCAAAAGATAGCTGCATCAGGAGAAAAGTTAAAGACTGTAGGAGATAATATTTCCTCTGCAGGTCAGGAATTACTTCCTGTTACAGCAGGCGTTACAGGACTTGGAACAGCAGCAGTTTCTACAGCAGCAAACTTTGAGTCGGCAATGTCACAGGTGCAGGCGACAATGGGAATTACGAAAGATTCCATGTCTACGGTTGATGGACAGTCAGTAAATACAATGGATACGTTGAATGAGCTGGCAAAGAAGATGGGATCTGAGACCGCTTTCTCCGCTAAGGAATGTGCAGAAGCTCTTAATTACCTGGCTCTTGCCGGATATGATACGCAACAGATGTGCGATACATTACCAACCGTACTTAACTTGGCGGCCGCCGGTGATATAGACTTGGCATCTGCTTCTGATATGGTAACCGATGCAATGTCAGCTCTTGGTATTGATAATGCATTTGAAGAAATAGAACGTATTGAGAAGCATGGTAATAAGGATATAAAAATGGTAGAGAAGACTGCTTTAAGTGGTTTTTATAATAAGAGTGAAATTGATTTTATCAAAAAGCATATTATTCCAGAACCAGGGAAAAGCGGAGATTATGAGATTGCATATGGAGTTTTTCTTGGCTACACGCTTGGCCTTAATTCCACAGGACTAAGTAGTGCTGAATACAAAGAAAAAGTTAACAGGCGATTGGAATTGGATATCAAACAGCATGCATCTTATATTGCTAATAAAATTATTACCAAAGGACTAGATGGACACTCCTTTTATTTTTACATTTTACCTTTTAACGATGCTGAGACAGATAAAAAAGAAATTATGGAGCATATTATGAAGGGGGAAGTGACGCTATGAGTGAAGAACTAATAAATCTTGGCGAATCTATCTTCAACGAAATTGATCAAAATGACTATTTGAATAGCATATATGACAACATGCTCTATAACTATGCTCTAATCAAATTTCATCTTACAAGCGTTCGTCAGAGACGTGATTATGATGTTGATGCAGCACTTCAATTTGCAGACTTATTATCGAATTCGACACATACATCTAAAGCGGATGACCATAAGATGTGGGCGCAAGAGATAATTTCGTTGTTGTTAGAATTGGAACCAGAGAATGAACAAGTGAAATATTATGCTGGTTCAGTTCTTACCAACGTAGGAAATTTTCGTGGACGAGAGCTTGTGAAATCCTCTTATACAGAAAGGACTTTACAGGAAAAGGCATTTGCTACTTTTTGTAAGCAGTATTTAACAATTCCGGCAGATAAAAGTAAGACGTTTTTTTTACAGCAAAAAAACATTTATGATAGATTAAGTAGCAATTTTTTGAGTTATTCTGCTCCAACGTCAATGGGAAAATCGTTCATTATGCACATGTTTATTAAGGAACAGATAATGAATGGCGTTAAGATGAACTTTGCAAGAATAGTTCCTACTAAAGCCTTAATCAATGAAATGCGTAATGATACCATTAATGATCTAAAAAATATTCTAGAAGAACAGAATTATCGTGTGGTAACAGCTGCTAGTGATATTTCTCTTGAAGAGGAACATAATTTTATTCTTATTATGACTCCTGAAAGATTGCTATATTTTTTAATTAGTAATCCTGATTTTCAGTTAGATTATTTGTTTATTGATGAAGCTCATAAAATAGGCGGTCGTAATAGCAGAGGACCATTCTACTATAAAGTTGTGGATCTTCTTTCAAGAAAGAAACAGGTGCCTCATTTTATTTTTGCATCGCCTAATATCCCGAACCCGGAGGAATACCTAAAGCTCGTAACTGAAGCTGAAAAAGGAGCGGAGAATGCAATAACATCATCATATGCACCAGTTACGCAGTTTAAATTTATTATTAATTGTGAAGACCAGACCATTAGTATATATAACGATCATACGAAAACTCCGGTGTTCGTATGTAAAATAAAGCGATCTGGGACAGAATTAATGTCTTATATGTTGTTAATGGAACAATATGATCCCGAACACAAACAGAGAACGCTCGCGTACGTAAATAGCAAAAACAGTGCTATTGAAAATGCACGTTTGTTTGCAGATAGAAGAGCCCCTCTTAATGATCCAGAACTCAAGCGTTTAGCTAGCGATATTAAGAGAGAGGTTCACGGAGATTATTTTTTGTCAGATATTGTTGAAAAGGGTGTGGCATATCATATTGGATACCTTCCTTCCTCTATCAGAAGTAGAATTGAAGAGCTATTTAAAGATGGAAAGATTACAACTATGTTCTGTACAAGTACGTTGATTGAAGGAGTGAATCTTCCGGCGGATAATCTCTTCATTGCAAATAATTATAATGGGCGTCCAAAGATGAGTGGGGTTGAGTTTAAGAATCTCATTGGCCGTGTTGGACGAATAAAATTTAATTTATATGGGAATGTTTTTTTCGTGACAGATGGAAAGAGAACTACTGAGAAAGAGTACTTAGAACTTTTAAGGGAGCCTGTTAAAGAGCAGAAGCTATCTGTGGTTCAAGATCTAAAACCAAAACTTAAGAAGCATATTGTGGAAGCCTTACTTGAGGGAGATGCAGTCATTGATAAATACAATGATTCTCAGCCAGAAGAAGAATACATTATGATGCGTAAGTTTGGGCTGATTTTATTACAGGATATTGTTGATGAGCGTGATAGTCTTGTGAAGAGGGAATTTTCAAAGCAATTAAGTAATAAAGATTTATTGAAAATAAAGAATCTCTATGACAATAGCAAGAATTATATTGATAACGATATCAATATATCGGTTGACCAAACGAAGAAATTAGCAAAGGCTATACGAGAAGGTAGTCATTTCCCTGAAGCCGAGAATGGCTATTTTAGCCATAAGATGGTCTATAAATTTCTCGATGAATTACGGCAAATATTTGATTGGGATAGATACGAGTATTCTACTCTTGGTAAGAAAGATAAAGATGGAGAATACAGAATGTTATCCTGGTATGCGGTGATTCTTTCACAGTGGATGGAAGGCCATGGATTAAACAATATTATGAGAAAGGCCTTGACATTCAGAAGAGAAAATCCGTATCCGTTTTACTTGAACCGCTATACAGTTGTAACCTATGATGATTCACCAGAACATAAAAATGTTGTTTTTGCTAATACGCTAGAGGTTATTGAAAATATTATTCTTTTCAGTATTTCAAACTATTTCTTGCGTTATGCAAATATGTATAAAAGTATTCACGGTGAGAATTCCCTGGATAAAAATAACTGGTATGAATTCGTTGAATACGGTACAACAAATGAAGTAACAATATTCCTTCAGAGAAATGGATTTTCGAGAGAAGCGGCAAATTATATTAAAGATCATGCAGAAGAATATATTGTGTATGCTGATGGAGAAACTTCCGAAATCAAACTAAAAAAGAATCTTCTCGAATGCAGCAATAATACGGTAAGAACTGATGCGGAATCAATTATATATAATATTCCTCAATTGTTCTTGAATGAAGAAATGTGATGAAAAGAGGGATACTATGGCAAGAGGAAAAAACATACAGTTATATCTGATGGACGGAGACGTTAATGGACGGATTAAATGTACGCTTGCAAATTGGACAGGATTAGCGTTCAAAATTCCAAGGACGGCTCTTGATTTGTGTAAAGATAGACCGGAACTCAAGCAAACAGGTGTATATTTGCTATTCGGCAAAGATGAAAATGATAAAAGTGTCGTCTATATAGGACAGGCAGGAGTGCGAAAAAATGGAGAGGGCATATTGAACCGTTTAGTTGAACATAATCGCAACCCTAAAAAAGACTATTGGACAGAAGCAATAGCCCTGACAACCTCAAATGATTCTCTTGGACCGACAGAGATAAGCTATCTTGAGCATCAGTTTTATCAGTTTGCTGTTAAAGAAAAACGGTATGAGGTAAAAAATGATAATGATCCAACACCGGGTAACATTTCAGAAGAAAAAGAAAGCGAGTTAGATGAGTTCATTGAGTACGCTAAAGTTATTGTAGGTACTCTTGGTCATAAGGTTTTTGTTCCACTATTAGCAGATAATAATGACGGCGAGAACACTACTTCAGAAAGCATAACTTTATACTGTACACGAAATGGCATAAATTCTATCGGTGTAAGAACAAGTGACGGATTTGTAGTTAAGAAGGGAAGTATAATTTCTCAAAAGATTACTAAGAGCTGTCCTGATTATGTTCTTAAAAAGAGAACTCAACACAAGAACATTATCGATGCAAATAATATGTTAACAGAAGATATTTTATTTAATACGCCTTCAGGTGCATCTAGCTTTGCATGCGGAGCTAGCACAAATGGCAATATTGAATGGAAAACATCCGAGGGTATTACATTAAAATCACTTAATGAACAGGGACAGTGATTTTATTGATTCAAACTTGTGATTTAGGTGGTGATATTAGAATGATGGAATTGTTAGAAGATGTACTAATAAGGTGTTCAGAATGCGGAAGTGTAATAGGAATACATAAGGAAGAAATCGAGTTTGACGCTTTCGCATATGATCATGGCGAGAATGGCATGGGAGATGAAATTGAATATCGACATGACGGGGTGATTGTATGTGAAGAATGCGGAAACGAGATCCAATTCAGAATCTCAGGATTTGAATATCCTGTAGGTGCATATAACTACGATGATCACGAAATATATGGCGGCGATTTTGAAGAATCACCAATTGTAGGAATCGTATATAGTCAGGAAGAATTTGATATTGATTGTGCTTACAATGAGTTTAATAGGGTTGAACGGCTTATTTTAGAAATATCAGACAATCCAGACTTGATTTACAATATTTCGCCGAGAGAGTTTGAGGAAGTAATCAATAGGGTGCTTCAAGATGAAGGCTTTGAGACCGATCTAACTCAGGCAACGAGAGACGGTGGACGTGATATTGTTGCTACAAAATATGAGATGGGAAAACCTATTGTGTTTTACATAGAATGCAAACGATATGGTAGAAGAAATTCGGTTGGAGTGAGTATTGTGCGTTCTCTATATGGGGTTCAGACATCAGATCAGATAAATAAATCAATCTTGGTGACAACAGGACACGTAACTAGAGGTGCTAGACGTTTTGTCGAAAAACAAAATACGATGATGAGCATCCTTGATGTAAATGAGATTCATCATTTGATTCAGCGAAGTGCAATGAAGTATAGATAGAAATAAAACCAGGAGGTTGGCAATTCTCCTGGTTTTATTAGTGATTTAATCTTTTTTATAAAATTTTGTAATATATCCATCGGCATGGAGCAGGATGTCTGGCATCCAGTCCGGTGTTCTTGCCATCTGCTTGCAGAGCGCTTCCAGGGATACTTTCTCGGAACATTCGATAATCAGTTCATCGTGGACATGACCGCAAATAAAGCAGTGGGAGAGTGTTTTCATAGCATTCATCAGAAGGTCTCTGGAGATGGCTTGTACCACATTCTCGACAAATTTAGGACCGTAGCTTTCCAGGCGTTCCTACTTTTTAGTGGCTCCGATACCTTCATAGGTTACAGATTCTCTACCGAATTTATTCTCGCCAATGCGTGGTTTGACGTAAGTGAGCTTTCTGCTGGATGGAAGAGTAATGAATAACATGCCACTGCGCCATGTGAACTTGATACCGTGTGAGGCAGTGCTGCAATGCATCTTGATTGCATTTTTGATAGCTGTATCGAAGTCCCACCAAAGAGCTACAATATTAGGATTGGACTGCCTCCAGGCGTCTACCAGCGGTTGGAGTTCATCTTCGGTAAGCCCCATTTCTAATGCGCCCATTGCCTTCAGTGCACCGACACTGTCGCCGTAGCCAAGAGCCAGCTCCGCAATCTTACCTTTTTGACGAAGGTGGCCGTTGATACCATGTTTCTCAACTGGTACATGGAACATCTGACTGGCACTCGCACAGTAAATGTCACCACCATTTTTGAATACATCTGCACGCCATGATTCTCCGGCCAAGTGAGCAATGACACGAGCTTCGATTGCACTAAAGTCAGCCACATAGAATTTATATCCAGGCTTTGCAATGAAGGCAGTGCGGATAAGTTGGGAAAGGGTATCTGGGATAGCATCATATAACATAGACAAGGAATCATAATCGCCAATGCGGACAAGTTCTCTTGCAGCGTCCAGATCATTCATATGGTTTTGAGGAAGGTTCTGCAACTGGATTAAGCGGCCAGCCCAACGACCGGTACGATTGGCACCGTAGAACTGGAACATGTGCCTCTAGTACGGTGATCAATGCAGGCAGCATTTTGCATTGCCTGATATTTTTTGACAGAGCTTTTTGCAAGTTGCTGACGGAGGGAGAGGACCTGTGCTAAATCTTCCGGTGCATCTTTGATCATTTCAGCAATGGCCTTCTTACCAAGTGACTCCGCCTCGACGCCTTGCTCGGATAGCCAGGACTTCATCTGGGATACACTGTTTGGATTGTCAATATTGGTAAGACTACGCATCTCATCTGCGATAGTGGCTTTGGAACGTTCGTCAAAGGTGATAGCGTTTTCTACCATCTGAAGATCCACAAGAATACCTCGATCATTGATTTCCTGGTCAAGGTGATATTCTGACCAAATGAAGTCAGGAACCGGAAATTTATGCAGCTTTTCCTTGATGCCTATTTCGACTTCAACGTCACGTTTGTTGTATAACTTAAAAACAGCCCATTTCTCTGGCGCATGCATGGGAAAGTTTCTGGTCCTGCCACCATTGGATTTGGTAGGTTTACATGGAGCACAGAAGTAGCGGATGAGATCTTTGCCTTCCTTCATTTTCTGATCTTTAAGGCCAAGCACAGCACCGACACCTTCAAGTGAAAGTGGAAGTCCCATGTAGGCACTCCAAATCATTGTGCAGCGCCATGAAGCAGGATCGAGGTAATTGCCAACGGTGTCCTCAGGAATGCTGTAACTGCAGAAGCGGTCAGGGTAGTTACGTTTCATCCAGTAGGAGAGGCAGATGCGCTCGAAGGAAGCGTTGAAGGCCCATTTGATTATGTCATCACTAACAATAGCATCCAGAATCTCATCAGGAAGAACATCGCCGCCATTGATGGAGACTGCAAATAATAGTATTTCAAAATTCTCAGATTCGGCATATTTGTATACGCCAGATTTTTTTATATCAACATCGCTATAAGTTTCTAAGTCGATGGACATTTCTTTTATCTTTTCTATGTGTTTACTCCTTTATAAAAATAGGCAGCAGCACGATATGTACTGCCGCCCACATGTTAAATTTTGCTATCTGAAGAATTGTTCTTCTTTTTCCTTACTAGCCCTGGGCAAAGCCAATGTACGAAGCGAATCGATACTTCGATCAGCCACTTCCAGATTGTAGCTAGTGCAAAAAGTGTTAATGCAAGTACGATAGCAGTAAACGTGAAATTTACAGCATCGTTCATGAATTGATTAATTAATTCCATACTCATTGATTGTCACCTGTCCTTTCATTGTCATCAGCGTTCTGCTGAGTTTTCTTTTCCTTATGTGCTTTGACTTTCTTTTTGATAAAGCAAATACCTTCATAGATAATCATTCCAAGACCAGCGAGAAGGTATCCCATTGTGGTACCAAAGCAAACTGATAACATTAATTCTTGATAATTTGTCATTATATTTCACCTCATTTTTCTAAGATGACTGGCAGCAGTTATTCCACTGCCATCCGGGTTTATTTGTTGCAGATTAGCTTAAGAAATCGTCATCCTCTTCGGTAGCAAAATCATCCTCAGCTCTAGACTTACCGCCAAGGGGCTCACCATCACGAATCTTCTGAAGGTTGTTAAGTCCACAGGCGATTCCACGGTTACCGTTGGAATTGAAAGCGTACAGGTTAATGGAAGCATGACCGTACACGCTGCTGTAAACTTTGGAGCGGTCAATGATCTGCTGACGATCGGCATCTACAATGCCAGGTGCAGTAGCAGAGTTGGCGTTGATGAAGTAGCTGTCCTTATAAGCTTCATCACCAGGACGCTCCTTGTCCCCGTCACGAAGAGGAGTCTTGATAACATCAAGTGCAGGACAAACCTTAGCGGTTCCCTTAAGCTTGGATTCACCTTCCTCGTAGGCTGCCTTGATTGCGGATTTAATCTTGTTTACGGTTACGGTATCTGACTTTGGAATGATAAGAGAAACGCTGTACTTTGGTGCGCCGCCATTGATTGACTTAGGGTCCCACACGTTAGCGTATGACCATCTTGTGTTTACTCCTGTGATAACTTTTGTAGGGTTTGCGATCTTAGACATAATATTTTCCTCCTGTTAATTGTCATTAAAATCATCTGCTGCAGTGTTCATTGCTGGTCTTTTATCAGACTCAGGAACAAGAGCAGGTTTGCCTGGTGGCTTATAAACAAGTCCATCTAATAACTGTTCAAACTTCTTCTTTCCAAGTAGTGAGCTCATGGCAGTAATACCGAGAAGCTTCTTTTCATATGGATCATATCCTGCAGCGGTTACCGCTTCTGCGACAGCAGCGTCGTCAGTGTATTTACGGTTGCTTCTGCCTTCTACAATTTTGAAACCATCATAGTGGGTTCCAGATTGTGCTTGTGTTAGTGCGTAATCTTTGATGTCATTTCCCCAGGAAATCAACTGGTCGATTCTTGGAAGAATTGCTGCAATCTCGAAATCATCAAGGGTAGCAGGCATCTCGAAATCGTACTTTGCAAGTTCCAGGTTGGTTTCTGCACGCTTTCTACAAGTAGCTTTTACTTTGCAGAACTGGCAGTGGTCACCAGCCTTAAATTCACCTTTGCCTTCATAAGCGAGGGCAGCGGTAGGTTTCAATACATCCTCAGCCCATTTAAGAAGATCTTCTTTGCTGATGGAGCTAGTAGATACGTTTTCTCTTCGTGGCTGGAAGATTGTCATTTCGATAGTGCTGATGTCATACAAGTCTTCGAATGCCTCTAAAGCACCAAGCGCATAGCACATCATCTGACTGTTACCTTCGGATTCCACAAGGACTCCAAGACCATGCTTGTAATCAATAATGTGGAGAACTTCGTCAGCAATAATGACGCAGTCACCGGTTCCGAATCCGTTCTCAACCCAGCGAGAGAAGTCAAGTCTCTGTTCAATGAATACCATAGGGTCACTACAGAATTTCTTGGAACGTTCGAATTGCTCCAGAACATAATCTCTGTATTCTTCCGCACAGTTTTGCATCTCACCACTGTAATAAGTAAGGTTCTCTGTTGGATCTTCTACATCACGTCCCAGCGCCTTTTCTACCAGGTAGGCACAAAGCTCATGACAATCGGTACCTTCCTGTGCATGGGGGGAGGGCTCATCTTTGATTCCTTCACAGAGCTTTGCAGAAGGTGGACAGTTGATCCACCGATGCGAAGCTGATGCGGAGAGGAATGCGTGCTTAGCCATTGGCAATTACCTCGGCCTCAGCCACTAAAGCAGGATAATCTTCCTCTTTCACATCACTCAGGCGACTAGCACCATATTTTGTTAAGAGGGCCTTTGTTTCAGCTTTCTTTCCTTTACCAGCAAGTGAAGCCATGATTCCGCGTACTTCCTGGAATGAGTATTTCTTAACTTCCGGAGCAGGAGCCGGGGCTTCTTTCTTTTCTGTTTTTGTGTCTATCTTGCGCACAGCAGGAGCTATATCTGAGAACATTTCCTTTAATGCAGTAGCTGCATCAATCATTTTCTGTCCTGCGGTGATCATCTCATCAAGGACAAGGTCTAAATTCGACATTTTACTCATTTTTAGGTTCCTCACTTTCACTTTGATTTTCAGTAGATTGTCTTAGTTTGGCTGCCAGTCTTTTTGCTACGACGCTGATGGCAATGAGCGTATCAATAAGCTCTTCATCAACGGCATCAATAGGACTGGCAGAATCTTTTGTGTTTGTCATCTTCTTAACCTCGCTTTCCGATTGGCTTTCTGCCTTTCTAACTTCCTAAGGGGATTCGAAGGAGTGAATTCCGGATTTTTTGAAAACTTTTTAAATTTTCTTTTTGACCGGTGCCTCATGCCCTTCTAACTACCTAAGGGAAAGTGCGAGATGAAATTCCGGGTTTTTGTGAAAATAAAAATGTCAGGCTGTTTCGCTTATATAAGGAAGCGATTCGTGCCTGACATATTTTTTTTGGAATTTTATGAAATGGGCCGGAATCTGGGTGGCCAATTCCCCTTAGGAAGTTGAAGAAGGTAAAACTTCTAACTTTTAACGAAAGGAGAGTGAGAGCCATGAGCGTATTTGGATGTAATCAAGAAGGTTATTCTGATCCGACTGCAGCTGAAGCAATCGCGAAGGCAAGTAAGAAGAAGTATCTGCCGCTTGTCTACATCTGCTCTAAGTATTCCGGTGATGTTGTTACCAATACAGAAGCAGCAAAACGGTACAGCCGATTCGCAGTGGGCCAGGATGCCATACCACTCGCGCCGCATTTACTGCTTCCTCTTTATATGAAAGAAGAGTCAGAACGAGAGTTGGCCATGTTTATGGATATGGTGCTGCTTGGAAAGTGTGACGAGCTGTGGGTATTTGGTGGAGAAGCTAGTGCAGGCATGTGCGCTGAGATAGCAAAAGCCAAGAGACACGGGAAGAAAATCAGATATTTCGATAGTTTGTGTAACGAAACAAACAGAGCTCTGGAGATTGGGCCAGAGAGATTGCAGGAGGAACGTTAAATATGAATTTTGTTATTTACACAGCCGACTGCACCGGGAATAAAGCTAACTGCGACTACCCACACAGGGTGGAAGTAGATAGTGCTGATGTTCTCCAGGAAGCAGTCAAAAAAGATCATGTTTGCGCTGAGTATAAAGGTAACTACAGAAGCAAGGACAATTTCGTGACTTCGAATGCCATCGTCATGGATGTGGATAACGATCACACGGATGAACTATTGGAGTTCATTACAGAAGCCAAGATGGATGAGATGTTTCCAGACATCGATTATTGTCTGGTACCGAGTCGACATCACATGTTGCCAAAGGGATCACATCCAGCAGCACCTAGATTCCATGTGATTTTTCCAGTGGAAGCAATTAATAACGCAGATGAGTATGCAAAGGTAAAGGAAGTTCTTTATAAGAAGTACCCGTTCTTCGATGGAAATGCACTGGACGCTGCAAAATTCTTATTTGGTTGCGATGTATCGGAAGTTACGTGGCATGAAGGTTGGATGAGCATTATGGACGATTTGTCTGACGGAGACTTGGTAATGGGTGCTCCGGAGGAGGACGAGGAGTTTGATGCTCCGGCACATTCGGGTCCAATTTTAGAAGGAAGTCGTAATAAGACACTGAGCCATTACGCATATAGAGACTTGTGTTTTATTGTCCAAACTAGGATAAAAGCTGGCTGATTGGTAAATGGTATTCGTAATATTGCAGAAGAGATTGTGTTAAAAGAATTGGTGTATATCTAAAGCATGGAAAGCTCCTTCGGGAGTTTTTGGCTGTTTATAAGATAAATTCTGTCGGAGATTTATTATAAAACATTACTTTACAAGAAGAATAAAAAAGCATATAATTCTTTTATAATATATTTAATAAAAGAGGGTAAGAAAACGGAAAATAAAGATAAAAAAAATATAACAAGAAAAAAAATAATTAATTATGTGCTAAACAATCATGTTACATCCAAGGCGGGAATCGCAAAAGAGTTAAACTTGAGTATGCCGACTGTGTTAGCAAATGTGAATGACTTATTAGAAAAAATGGTGTTGGAAGAAACTGGGGAATATGCTTCGACCGGTGGACGGAAGGCAAAAAGTATAGGGATTAATAAGTCATACTGTCATGCAATGGGAATTTTGATTACAGCGAATCATATAGAAATGGTATTAGTAAATCTTGGAGATGAGATTATAAAAAAAGATCGCATCCGTTTAAAATTTACGGCTGAATTATCTTATTGTACAGAGGTGGCACAAAAGGTCAAAACTTTTCTTGAAGGCGAAGCAGCGAAGGACACGCTACTTGGGATTGGAGTGGCGATTCCAGGAATTATTGATCAGAAAGAACGGATTGTTTTAAAATCCCATGCTTTAGGTATAGAGAATTATAGTCTGCGCTTTTTAGAGCAGGCGCTGGAAATTCCAGTATATTTTGAAAACGATGCTAATGCTGCAATGCTTGCAGAAAAAAAGCAAAAGTATCCAAATGCGATATATCTGTCTTTGAACCACACCTTAGGAGGTGCATTCTGCATAGATGGAAAGCTGTTTCGAGGGCAGAACCAGAAAGCAGGGGAGTTTGGTCACATGATACTCGTTCCCGGTGGAAGAAAGTGTTATTGTGGTAAATCAGGATGTGCAGATGCATATTGTGCTGCAAGTGTACTGACACAAGATAACAGGCAGTCACTGGATGCATTTATGGAAAAAATTGAAAGTGGTGATGAAAAAAATTTGCAGACATGGAATGAGTATCTGGATCATCTTGCTGTTTTGATATCAAATTTGCGGATGGCATATGATATGGATATCATACTAGGAGGTGATGTGGGAGGTGTATTGTCAGATTATATGATACCACTGGGAGAAAAAGTGATGGCATATAATGGCTTTGAGCATGATGTTTCATACTTGAAAAATTGTTCGTATAAGAAAGAAGCGTCGGCTGTTGGAGCCGCGAAATACTTTTTTACAAAACATATGGTAGAATTGTAAATTTTTTGAACGAAGATAAGCAGTACACCGCATCTGGTGTGTAGGGTAAGGGGATGTTTAGTCTGTTGGAGTTAAAAGCTCCCACCGACAGGTTGTAAAGCGAATCCGGATGTCCGCTTTATATGTGTGAAAAACGAGAAGTTGTGTAAAATTAAAAAAAGATATTATAGTAAAAAACGGAAAGAAAACAGTTGAACTGCTTCCCGTCAAGTAGACAATTAAAAAAATAAAATTTATTTCTGCCACT
>OHAD01000083.1_pt1 | contig 109060 bp, 96 predicted proteins | sample 1577011 | NCBI WGS metagenome assembly OHAD01 (sample SAMEA3541510, study PRJEB24748) | human gut metagenome | biome: human gut; feature: human-associated habitat; material: faeces | place: China | collected 2012 | reverse complement strand
AATTCATCCTGTTTGATGAGCCTATTGTCTCACAAACAGCCAGGAGATTAAATCCACCGATTTATTTTCCGCTTACTCTCAGTCAGCTGTGCTGACAGCTCTCCTATTAGGAGATCCTTTGCGTTACGCTTTATTTAAGCTTTTTAACATTTTCTCAAAATATTTTATTGATTTTTACGTCATAAAGTTATATGATATAAGTACAAGCAGAATAGCAAGACAAAAGATGCAACGCAGCATTTATTTCGCCGTTGCATCTTTTGTTGTTTCCAGACTAAAAAAGGGGGCAGTGCTTATGTTAATCTATGGATTGGAACAAGCCTTGATGGTGACCCATGGCTATGACGTGGAATTCAATCAGAAAAAAGAAACGGCCCACCTGGTACAGACGACCGATGGACCGATGAAGGCAGAAAAGAGTCACTTGGAATATTTGATGGATAAATTGATGAAATTCAAATACAGTTACCGCCGGTAGGCCTGGAACTGCCGGCGATTGGCCTGGACCCTGGGATTGGCCGAATTGATCTGGCCGGCCTTTTCCAGCCACGAGCCGGCGTCGTCATATTTTCCCTGGCGGAGATAGACGATGGCCATGGCGTTGGCCGCATCGGCCGATTGCGGCGAAAAGCGCAGGATTTCCTGGAAGGACCGCAGGGCTTCGTCGTCCCGGTGCAGGTCCATGGCGGCCAGGCCGCGGTTATACCAGGCCTGCAGATATTCGGGCCGGCAGGCGATGGCCTGGTCATAACTGGTGAGGGAAGCTTCGGGCTCCCCTCTTTTTTGTTGCGTCAAAGCCAGGTCGTACCAGGCCGCCGGTGACGTCTTGTCCAGTTCCAGGGCGCGCCGGAAGTCCCGTTCGGCCAGCCAGTAGTCCTGGCGGTTGAAGAAGAGGATGCCCCGGTAGAGATAGGCCTGGGCGTCGTCGGGATGGGCAAAGACTCTTTCGAAGCCCGTAATCAGGCTGTCATTCGTACCGTCCGGCGTCTGGGCTTCGGTCCACATCCAGAGGATTTCCTGGCCGTAATGCTTCCCCGGCACGGCCCAGCGGCCATTGAGGCCCGTCCAGGAATCGACCTTACCATAGAGTTCGGGATGTTTTTCGGCCAGCAGTTCATAGCGGGGATCGACGATGGCCGTCTTGGGCCGCTCTGTGCTGGCATAAGCCAGGAGATGCTGGATATGGGCGCGCACGCCGAGCTGAGGCGTAGCGAAACGGGCACCGGCGACTTTATTTCCCGTCGCGCCGAGGCCGCAGAAATTGTTCTGGTCTGGCGATACATCGCCGCCATAGGCAAAGTAGCCCGTTTCCTTCAAGGCCTGGCAGAGGGCCACGTCGGGCCGGATGCCTTCGCGGCCGGCTTCGTCATAATAGGCCTGGACGACCTCTTCCAGCGGCGCATTCAGCTTAGGATGAGGATTGCGCTGGCGGATGAAATGGACCATCTGGCGGGCCGGGATCGTCGCCGGACCCATAATCGTATCGGCACCGGCCGGGACGTCGAGCATGGGCCGGCCGTAGGCCTCAGCCAGCTGCCAATCGGCCTGTTTCATAGCTTTCTTATCGACGACGGCATTTCCTGCAGCAGCCACGCCGGGCAGTGGCAGGAAGACCGGTCCCCCGCCAAGAAGGCTGACCATCAGGACGGCTGCGACCAGGCTCCTCCCCTTTTTATAAGGCATGATAAGTCCCTTGCTTCCGTTTTTCTTCGGTCATGCGGGAAATATAGGTCCCGTGGACCAGGGGATAGCCTTTGCGTTCGATGATCTGGGCCATATAATTGCGGAAAGGACAGGGCGGCCGGTGATAGCTGTCGGACACGATGCACGACGCGAAGTGGATGGTCACATTTTCCTTGGCATCGCCGTATTTCTTCAGCTTCCTGCCCAGATTTTCCAGTTTCGCCGAGAGCCCTGCCCCGCAGCAGCCGCCGCAGGTCATCATGAGGAAGCGCGTATCGGGCGGATAATCGGCAAAAGTATCTTTGCGGTTTACAAAGGTGTTCATGCAGGCATAGCCGATACAGCGTTTGGTGACGATATCGCATTGGATGACGACGACGAGTTTCGACATGGAAATCCCTCCCCTAATTATATAAATATTTATTCAAGAACTGCTGAGTCCATCCCGCGTCGATGCGGGCCAGGACGGCATCTTCTGCCGGCAGGTCGGCGGCAAAGTTCTTTTCAAACTGGCCATAGAGCTGGCCCAGACCGTTGGCAAAGTCGACATAGGCCTGCTGGCCATGGGTCCCGTCGATTAGATTCAGGCGCAGGGAGCCGTCGTCAGCCGTGCCGAAATGGCTTTCTGTAACGGTGAAATCCTTATCCTTTTCCCCGACCTGAGCCAGGGCAGCGGCCTTGGTCAATTCCATCAGGCGGTCGTCGAGACCGGCTTCAAAGATGGCGATTTTTTCCAACAAATCGGCTTTGCTGCGGACCAGGCGGAAGACATAGCCTGCCTTCTCGACCATGGCCTTGAATTTATCCTGGCCGTCGGCCATATCGCGGTCGGCATTTTCCTGGTCCTTATCCGTCGGCGCGTAGAAGACCATGAAATGATGGTCCATGTCGTGATACAAGAAGCCGTAATCGACCTGGACGTCTGTCCCGCAGTGGCCGCAGTGGTAGCGAAAAGCTTCCAGCGACTTGACGCGGTCCTTCATGTCCGGATCCAGTTTCGTATTGATGCTGTCCCATACCGTGAAGACGCCGGCCTTCTGGCATTTCGGACAAGTAATGCCTACTTCATGATGCATACTCATGGCAGTTCCCCTTTTCTGTTTTCCCCTATTATACCATATATTTCGTGGCTAGTGGCTAGTGGCTAGTGGCTCGCGGCTCGTGGCTAGTGGCTCGCGGCTCGTGGCTAGTGGCTCGCGGCTCGTGGCTCGTGGCTCGCGGCTATTGGCTCGCAAAGGCTCTCCTGATAGGAGAGCTGTCAGCGCAGCTGACTGAGAGGTTTCCCAAATCATGACAGAAGTCTTCATGCAACAGCCCTTCAGGCCGCGCTGGTCAGGCGCAGGCCGGCGATACCGGCGATGATCAGTACCAGGGACAGGACCTGCCAGGGCGTCGTCGATTCATGGAAGAGGAAAATCCCGGCTACGGCCGTACCGACGATGCCGATTCCCGTCCAGACGGCATAGGCAATGCCAATGGGCAGGTGGCGCAGGGCCAGGCTCAGGAAAACCAGGCTTGCTGCCATGCTGGCCAGGGTGACGATACTCGGTACGAGTTGTGAAAATCCCTGGGTATACTTGAGGCCAATGGCCCAGCCCATTTCAAAGACACCGGCAATCAATAAATACATCCAAGACATACGAATCGCTCCTTTTCATTTCCGCCGAAAAAAAGTACGCCCATACTATTCCTTCAAAGGCCTAACGGAATAGTACAAGCGTACCCGGCGGTAATCTGATTTAATTTTACAGCAGCCTCGCTGAGGCTACGAGCTTCACTTTATCACAAAACAAAATGGCTGTCAACAAAAAAGCGCTTACCAGGAAAAGGTCGGATGGTCCCGGTCGATGATGCCCGTATGGGTCATACAGCCAAAGGCCTGGTAGACGGCGTCGGACAACTTCTGGACAGCTTCGGCGACGGCTTTTTCATTGACTCCGTAAAACCCGTCGATAGGGAACAAGATGGCCTGCGTATCTTCGCTGATTTTCCCATCATCGCTCTGGCGCCAGGTCCAGCGCCGGGTCTTTACGGTATGGCCGCTGACATAGACCAGTTCCCGTTCGTCCGGCTTTTCCAGCTCGCCACCGCCCATCGGTAAAAAAGTATCACCTTCGGCAGCCAGGCGGACTTCCATGCGGCCATCGCAGAAATTCCCAACATCGTGGGCGCCGATGGGCAGGCGTTCTTCCAAGGAAATGGCGTTGCCCAGGTCGACGGCCGGATTGATATGGGGCAGGGCCTTCTTCTTCTGCACCCGTTTGGCCAGCGCTTCGATAGAGCAAAGATATTTATTGGGGTTGATGCCCATGAGGCGGAAGGCATTGCGGTACGGGACGATATGCGGGTCTTCTTTCAGGTTGATACCCTGGAAATCATCGGCAAAGGCAGCAATGGCCTGGTCCAGCCGGTCGGCAACGGCCGGATTGTCCTGACGGTTCACCAGGCCTTCAGCGGCGACGACTCCGACATAATAGTCGGGAAGCATGCGAAAGACGTCTTCATCGATATGAAATATTTTCATGATAGTTCCTCCTGTTCACGGAATGTTTTCTCATTCACTACCGGAATCGTATCATAGATAAAGATCGTTGTGAAATGAAAGACGCGTCATTTTCAATCACTTTTTTTCATGGCGTCAGCCATACAGACAGATGGCGTCAGATATGGTATAGTAAACTTATCAATGCGAAGGAGGGACGCTCATGAAAAGTGCGTACATCAAATTCATCCTGGCTGCTGTCATTTTCGGCACGAACGGCATCATCGCCAGCCATATTCCCCTGTCGAGTTATGAAATCGTCCTGACCCGTACGGTCCTGGGCGGTTTTTTCCTGCTCATCCTGGCGACGGCCCGCCGCGAATGGGGCAGCCTGCGCCGCGCGTCCCGCACGTCCCTGGTCTGGCTGGTCCTGTCGGGCCTCTTCCTGTCCGGGAACTGGCTCTTCCTCTACGAAGCCTACCAGCATATCGGCGTCAGCCTGGCAACCCTCATGTGCTACTGCGGGCCCATCCTGATTATGATCCTGTCGTACTTCGTCTTCCATGAGCCCTTTACGGTCCCGAAAGTAAGCGCCATGGTCATCGTTACGGTCGGCATCCTCTGCATCAATGGCGCCGACGTTCAGGCGCACGGCCTGTCGTGGGGCCTGGTCTGCGGTTTCCTGAGCGCCGTCTGCTTTGCCCTGCTGGTCATTGCCATGAAAAAGGTCAGCGGCATCGGCGGCATCCTCTCCCCGGCCTGCCAGCTCCTGGTGGCGTCGCTCGTCGTCGCCGCCGTCACTTTGTCCATGCCGACGGCACCGGTCAGCCTGGATATGACCCACATTGCCTGCATGGTCTGCCTGGGCATCGTCAACACGGGCCTCGGCTACTATCTCTATTTTTCCGGCGTCCAGCGCCTGTCGGCCCAGAGCGTCTCTATCTGCGGCTACATGGAACCCTTCACGGCCCTGGCCCTGTCGGCCATCCTCCTCGGCGAAAGCCTGACCTTCCTGCAATGGATCGGTGCTGCCTGCATCCTCGGCGGCGTCGCCCTCAGCGAATTATGGCATCCCGGCAAAAAGGGATAAAAACTTTTTCAGCTCGTCTGTCATGCCGTCCTGGCGATAAGCCAGGACGGCATGTTCTGTAAAGTCGTCGCCCAGGGGGATGACGCTCAGGCCGGGATAGGCATCGCTTTCGGGCATGGGCAGGATGGCAAAGCCCTGGGACAGGCTGACCGTCAGCAACTGTTCCGACAGAGTCTTGCACAGGTGTACCGACAGGAACTCCTGATGGAAGGCGTGGCGGCAGTGCTGGCGTATCTTGGCGGCATAGGCCGGGCTGTTGGACTTGGTCACAAAGTGGCTGTGAGCGATGATGTCGCCTACCGTACCGTAGCGTTCGAGGAGGGGCTTGGAACAGATGAAGGACTGGCGGATGGCAAACAGGCGCTGGCAGGTGAAACGGCCCATCAGGGATTGGGCATCGGAAAAGAGGAAGCCATCCAAAGTCCCGTTCTCCAGGCTCTATTCCAGTTCTTCGATGTCGTGAAAACTGAAATAGAGCTTACAATCGGGAAAGGCTTCTTCAAAGCGGCGCAGCCACAGGGCTTCGATGTATTCCTGCATGGCAATGCCCAGGTAGAGGCCTTTCCGCCGTTTCAGGCGCAATGAGTCGCGCAGGTCCTGATATTCCTGGCAGATCTTCGCCATGCCTTCATAGAAGTGCCGTCCTTCCGGTGTCAGCGAGACACCGCGGTGCTCCCGGCGGAAGAGGCGGCAGCCCAATTCCTTTTCCAGCTGGGTAATGTATTTCGTCATCGTCGTCTGGGCGATGTGGCAATTCCTGGCGGCCTGGGTGAAATTCGTCAGCCGTGCTGCTTCCAGGAAATATTGTATTTTCGCAAGGTCCATAATCGGTCTTCCTATCCATCACTTTTTTTCATGGCCATGGTCAAAGGTTTCATTAGTCATGCCGCCACCAGCATGATAAAATGGGGACGTTTTAGAAAGGAGGCTGGCCAATGGCCTATTTTTCCATTGTCTTATCGCAAATCATCGGTTTCGTCATCTATATCCTCATCGGCATCGCCGCCGTGCGCATGCGCGTCCTGGGCAGCCGCTCCCTGGGCGTCTTCTCGCGGTTCATCACCAAGATTTCCCTGCCCCTGCTCTTATTCTCCAACACCCTCAACGGGGCGACGCGCCAGCAGTTCATCAGCGCCCTGCCGGTCCTGGCCGTGACGGTCCTGATGTACTTCTTATTATACCTGCTCTGTCTGTTTTTGGCACGTCTCTCCGGCCTGAAAGGCAATGAAAATCACGTCTACCGGGCCTGTGCCATGTTCGGCAACATCGGCTTCATGGGCATCCCCATCGTCGCCGCCGTCTTCCCGGAACAAGGCATGCTCTACATCGCCCTGTTCACGGTCATCGACCAGCTCCTGCTCTGGACGCTGGGTGTCAACCTGACGGCACCGGTAGACCGGGAAAATGCCATGTCCATCGCCAGCCGCCTGCAGAAGATGGTCAACCCGGCGACCATCGCCATCGTCCTGGCCATCGTCGGCATCTTTACGGGCATCGAGCTCCCGGCCCCGGTCAATACGGCCCTGACCAAAGCCGGCGCCCTGACGACGCCGCTGGCCATGATTTACATGGGTGGCCTGTTCTGCTACATCGACATCCCCCGCTACATCCGCAAGAAAGAGTTCTACGGCGCCGTCGCCATCAAGATGTGCCTCTTCCCGCCCCTCTTCTACATGCTCTGCCAAACCCTGGGCGTCGTCCACGACGTGACGGTCACCATGAGCCTCCTGTCGGCCCTGCCCAGCATGGCCGCCGTGGTCATGCTGGCCCAGAACCAGCACTCAGCCGGTAACTACGCCGCCGGCATGATCCTGGTCACGACCCTCTGCTCCATCGTCACCCTGCCCCTGGTCTGCCTGGGATTGGGATGAAAAAAGGGATTGTCGCACATGCGACAATCCCTTTTAAGTTGTTAGTGGCTAGCAGTTAGTTGTTAGTAGATGGTTTTAAATTTAAAGGTTTTCGCTGAAAACTACAAACTCCGTACTACAAACTATAGAGCGAAAGAATCCCTGCATGATGGCAGAAACCTTCATATGACCTAAACATCCAATTTCCCCGTGATGAGGTAGACTAACAGGCCTTTTTCGGCGTGGCGTCTGTTTTCGGCTTCGTCGAGGATGGTTTCCAGGTGTTTTTCCATAACGTCCTGCGTGATTTCATAGCCCGGATGAATCGGCATGTCGTGGAAGACCATGGTATCCGTCCCTTCCATGAGGGCGGCGTCGATCTGATAAGGCATCATCATGTTGATGATTTGGTTCTTCTTTTCGGCATAGTCCGGATTGGTGAAGAATTCCATGTCGACCCAGGTGTCGGTATAGACGCAGTCCACGTCGGCGACGACTTTCTTCAGGTCTTCTTTGGAAATGTCTGTCGGCAGTTCCTTATAATGGCCCGTAGCCGTCAGTTTGTCGTAGAAATCGGCCGGCACATTGGTAATCTGACTGAACGGCGTCAGGCCGTACATCATGCCGCCCATCTTGGTGACGATTTCGCTGAGCGAGTTATACGTATTGTTCTTGGCGCCGATGTAGAGGACCTTGGCTTCAAAATGGCCGGTCTTTTCGTAGAGCGTCAGCATGTCAGCCAGGGCCTGCGTCGGGTGGAACGTATTGTCACAGCCGTTGATGACCGGGACCGTGGCGTTCTTCATGAAGCCTTCCGTCGTTTCGTCTTTCTTGAACCGGCCCATGATGCAGTCGACGTTGCGGCAGACGTATTTGACTTCACTCATGAGGTCGCCGATAGTGAAATTGCTGTCCTTCCACAGCTGGTTGTAGGCTTTGCCGCCTAATTCTTCCATGCCGATGGAAAAGGAAAGGTACGTCCGGTTCGACGTCTTTTCAAAGAGCGTGTACAATTTCTTGCCATCCAGGATATGGCCGTAATCATCTTGATGCTGCTTGATCTTTTCGGCCAGCAATAAAATGCCTTTCAATTCATCGGTTGTATAATCTGCGAAGCTGTTTGCATGTTTCATGTATATCCATCCTCCAATAGTTAAGACCAGAACTTGTTCGATGGATATATCATAGCACAGCCGTATGAATATTGCAAGTATTTATGCAAACTTTTTCGTGTTTTTATACATATACAAGGTGCAAAAAAAGGGCCGCGCAGGCTGGCCGAAGCCTTCCTGTGAGCCCCTTAAAAGGTCTATTTTACTTTCCGATTAGCATTTAACTATGTTAGCTGCCTGCGGTCCGCGCGCACCTTCAACGATGTCGAATTCAACTTCCTGACCTTCGGTCAAGGATTTGAAGCCATCTTCCTGGATAGCGGAGAAGTGAACGAAAACGTCGCCGCCATCTTCTCTTTCGATGAAGCCATAACCTTTTTCTGCGCTAAACCATTTTACTTTACCGTGCATAACAAAATCCTCCTAAAAAAACAAATCCAGCTATCTTGTAGCTCTTACGTTAGTATAACATAACGGATTAACAATGTCAATCGAAACGGCGGACATAGTGGACGAAAGAAAAAGAATATTTTTCCCGTCCGTCTGGACGGTGCAATTCCCGGTTTTGTTCCTCCCACTCGTCCTTTTTCCAGGCCGGGAAGAAAGTGTCGGCGCCGTCGAAGGCTTCGTCGATTTCCGTCAGGTACAGGCTGTCGGCCAGGGGCAGAAAGGCTTCGTACATGGAAGCGCCGCCGATGACGAAATAGTCCTCCCCGGCTTCCATGGCCTGCTGCATGGCTTCGACACTGTGGAAGATAGTGACGGCGTCATGGCTGACGCTGTAATCCTTTTGATGGGTCAGGACCCAGTGCGGCCGGCCGGGCAGGACGCCGGGCAGGCTTTCGAAAGTCTTGCGCCCCATGAGCATCGTATGGCCCATGGTGAGGGATTTAAAACGTTTTAAGTCGGCCGAAATATGGCACAAGAGGTCGTTGTCCTTGCCAATACCGCCGTTCCGGTCGACGGCTGCAATGAGATGGATCATCAGACGGCCACCTCCATGGGCAGTTTACCCAAGTGCCGGTAATTGTCCAGGGCGATGTCGTCGATGGTGAAATCATAGAAGTCGTGGACATCGGGATTGAGGACCAGCTTCGGTGCCGGAAAGGCCTGGTCACGGCGGGCCAGCTGGGTCTTCATGGCCTGGACGTGGTTCTCATAGACGTGGGCGTTGTTGATGACGTGCGTGAACAGGCCCGGACGCAGGCCGGCGGACTGGGCGATGAGATGGATGAGGACGGCATACTGGGTCATGTTGAAGGGGACGCCCAGGCCCATGTCGCCGCTGCGCTGGATGAGCATGCAGTTCAGGCGGCCGTCAGTGACATCCCACAAGGTCTGGTAGGCACAGGGCTGAAGGGCCATGTCCGGCAGGTCTTCGATGTTCCACAGGGATACGATCATGCGCCGGTTCTGAGGATCCGTCTTCAGCGTTTCCAGGAGCTTGTCGACCTGTTTGTACTTGCGGATCTGATAGCCATAGGCCTTGCCAATGGTGCCGTCGGGCCGCATCCATTCGTCCCAGACGTGGCAGTTCATCTTCTGCAGTTCCCGCACGTCGTTGCTCTGGAGCTGCCAGATCCAGAGGATTTCTTTGACAGCTGTCTTGAAGGCGACGAACTTCGTCGTCAAGATGGGGAATTCTTTTTCCAAATCGAACTGCATGATCTGGTGGGGCAGTTTATAGGTCCGCACGCCCGTGCGGTTGTTGTCGAAATAGCCGTGGTCGAGGATATTTTCGACGATATTCAGATACTGTGTATCGGCAATGCTCATGTATGTCACCTCAAAATCAATGGTTATCAATATAAGACTGGATGGCGCTGACGAACTGGCGGCCATATTTATGGAGCTTGAAGCTGCCTACGCCCTTGATGTCGCTCATGGCTTCCAGACTGTCCGGCTTGAGAGCGGCCATATCCCACAACGTGGCATCGGAAAAGATGACGAACGGCGGAATATGCTCGTCCTTGGCCAGTTCCAGGCGGACTGCCCGCAGGGTATCGAACAGGGGCCGCAAGGCGTCTTCGTCGATGGCCCCGGCGCGGCGCTTCTGCTGGCGCTTGGGCAGTTCCGGCACGGGTTCAGCTGAAACGACTTTCTGCTGGACAATGCGCTGATGGCCGCTGAGGGCCTGCCGTCCGTCGGCCGTCAGGGAGACGACGGGATATTTCCCATCGGACTGGTCGAGATAGCCGTCGTCGATGCACTGGCGGACCATGTCGCGGACTTCGGACAAAGTGAAATCGCCGAGCATGCCGAAGGCCGAATTATGTTCAAAGCCATAGCGGCGGACCTTGGCGTTCTGGCTTCCCTTGAGGATGTCGCAGACCATGGTCATGCCGAAGCGCCCTTTCAATTCGTCGACGCAGAGGCAGATGCTGCGGACCTGTTCGGTCATGTCTTCTTCGACCGTTTCCTGGTCGCAGTTGCCGCATTTCTCGCAGCGCTGCCACGATGGATGTTCGCCGAAATAGGTCAGGATATAATGGCGCAGGCAGTGATTGCCTTCGCAGTAACGGACCATGGCGTTGAGCAGGCGGAATTCGACGGCCTGCTGCTGCGGATCGTGGACGGACTGTTCGATGAGGAACTTCTGGATCATGATGTCCTGGCGGCTGAAGAGGAGGATACATTCCCCCGGCGCACCATCGCGGCCGGCCCGGCCCGCTTCCTGGTAGTAGCTTTCAATGTTCTTGGGCATCTGGTAATGGATGACGTAGCGGACGTTGCTCTTGTCGATGCCCATGCCGAAAGCGTTGGTAGCGACGATGACCTGGAGCCGGTCATACGTAAAGGCGTCCTGCATGGTCCGGCGCATGTCGTCGTTGAGGCCGGCATGATAGCGGCCGGCCCGGATGCCCCGCCGCGTCAGCTCTTCATAGACGCGGTCCACTTCCTTGCGCGTCGCCGCATAGATGATGCCGCTGTCTTCCCTATGCTGCTGGACGTAGGACAAGGCGAAGTCGAGCTTGCGGTTCATCCGGACGACGCGGAAATACAGATTCGGCCGGTCGAAGCCGCCGATGAAGATGCGTTCCTTTTCCAGGCCCAGGAGGTTCATCATGTCCTCTTTGACCTTTTCCGTCGCCGTCGCCGTGAAGGCCCCGACGACAGGCCGCTCGGGCAGGGCCGCGATCCAGTCCTTGATGGCGCAGTAGCTGGGCCGGAAATCATGGCCCCACTGGGATACGCAGTGTGCTTCGTCGATGATGAACATGGAAATGGGCAAACTCTGCATGAAGGACGTAAAGAATTCGTTTTCCAGGCGTTCCGGCGAAATATAGACCAGTTTGACCCGGCCGGCGCGGATGGCGGCGAAGCGGGCCTTGGCCTCTTCAAAAGTACACTGGCTGTTGATATACGTCGCCGGTATCTCCTGGTTGACCAGGCTGTCGACCTGGTCCTTCATGAGGGAAATGAGCGGCGAAATGACCAACGTCACGCCGGGCATCATCAGGGCCGGCAGCTGGAAGCATATCGACTTCCCTGCCCCTGTCGGCATGATGGCCAGGCAGTCGCGGCCATCGAGAAGGGTCTGGATGACCTCATGCTGGCCCGGCCGGAACGACGTATAGCCAAAATATTGTTTCAAAAGAGATTCGAGTTCCATCAAGATAATCAACCCATCTACGAAAGACTAACAACTCAGCTTTACTGCTGATAAATTTGAGTTTATAGAATAGAGTTTGTAGTTTGTAGCAGTTGGTTTTAAATTTTTTAGCCATTCACTAAAAACTACAAACTACAAACTTAATGCTCAAAAAGGAGCTGTCGTAAGCGACAGCTCCTTTATATCATATCATCTTTAGCCTTATTTTGCCAATTCTTCTTTCAAGACGTCGGCCAGGCGTTTGATACCTTCGACGATGCGGTCTTCCGGCATGTTGGAGTAGTTCAGGCGGAAGTGGTTGGCATGGCCGCCGTGGGGGTAGAAGGGACCGCCCGGCACGTAGGCAACGTTCTTAGCCAGGACTTTCGGCATGAGTTCTTTCGCGTCCATGCCTTCCGGCAGCGTTACCCACGTGAACAGGCCGCCTTCGGGGTATGTAAAGGTGATGCCTTCAGGGAAGTATTTCTTCATCGATTCGCACATCAGGTCGCGGCGTTTCTTATAGAGGGCCTTGATCTTGGCGACGTGTTCATCGAGGTCGAACATATCGATGTAGTACGAGGTCTGACGCTGGCCGAAGGACGACGACTGGAGGTCGACGGCCTGTTTCAGCTTGACGACTTTATCGATGATGACCGGGTCGGCTACCATCCAGGCAATACGAAGGCCCGGCATAAGGATTTTCGAGAAAGAACCGAGAAAAATGATATTTCCTTTCGTATCCATCGATTTCAGGGACGGTACCTTGTCGCCGTCATAGCGCAGTTCGCCGTAGGGGTCGTCTTCGAGGACCGGGAAGTCATAGCGGTTGATGATGTCCATGAAAGCCTTGCGCCGTTCTACGGGCCAAGTGATGCCCGTCGGGTTCTGGAATTCCGGGATGACGTACATCATGCGGACGCGGTCGCCGTATTTTTCCAGAATCTTTTCCAATTTTTCCGGGATGATGCCCTTATCGTCCGTCGGCACTTCGACGAATTCCGGTTTACAGAGTTTGAATGCGTTGATAGCGCCGAGGTAGGTCGGGCTTTCGACGAGGATGACGTCGCCCGGGTTAATGAAGATCTGGGCCAGCATGGACAGGCCCTGCTGGGACCCAGACGTAATAACGATATTGTCAATATCGCAGTCGACCATGAAAGCCTGTTTCATGCGGGCTGCAATCTGTTTGCGCAGGGGGTTGTACCCTTCGGTCGTGCCGTACTGCAAGGCTTCGCGGCCTTCTTTGGTCAATACGGCGTCGTCGACTTTCTTCAGCTGTTCCGTCGGGAAGAGTTCCGGTGCCGGCAGGCCGCCAGCAAAGGAAATGACTTCCGGCATGGTCGTCAGTTTCAAGAGTTCACGGATTTCAGAGGCTTTCAAATTCATAGCTAAGTCGGAAAAATGCATATCAATCACTCCTTCAGGTTATGTACATCACGCGTTTATCTATGTGTATATAGTATCATCAAAATTACTTTTATGCAATTAAACGTTTGCGTTATAAATATGTTACGTTTCGTACAACCTTTATAAACCAAATGTAAATAACGAGAATGACTGATAATAGTAAATATCCAGCTTAAAAAAAATTAAAGAATGACTGTAAAAAATTTTTAAAAAAATTTGCAAAAGAAAAGACGCCCTCACGAGAGAGCGCCTTGTTTCCTTAAAATTTAATTATTTACCGATTTTTTCTTTCAAAACTTCAGCCAAACGTTTAATGCCTTCGACGATGCGGTCTTCCGGCATGTTGGAATAGTTCAGGCGGAAGTGGTTGGCATGGCCGCCGTTCGGGTAGAAAGCACCGCCCGGTACGTAAGCGACTTTCTTTTCGATGACTTCCGGCATCATTGCCTTGGCATCGAGGCCTTCCGGCAAGGTAACCCACGTGAACAGGCCGCCTTCCGGATAGGTGAAGGAAACGCCTTCAGGGAAGTATTTCTTCATGGAATCGTACATGAGGGTACGACGTTTGCCATAGAGGGCGCGGATCTGTTTGACATGGGCGTCGAGGTCGTACATGTCGATGTAGTACGAAGCCTGGCGCTGTGCGAAGGACGACGTCTGTAAGTCGACGGTCTGTTTGAGCATGACAGCCTTTTCCAGGATATCATGAGCGGCGACCATCCAGCCGATACGCAGGCCCGGCATAAAGATTTTGGAGAAGGAGCCGAGGAAGATGACGTTGCCCTGAGTATCCATGGATTTCAAAGTCGGCATCGATTCGCCTTCATAACGGAGTTCGCCATACGGGTCGTCTTCAATGATGGGGATGTCGTGTTTGTTCATGATGTCCATGATGGCTTTGCGGCGTTCCAGGGGCCAGGTGATGCCCGTCGGGTTCTGGAATTCCGGGATGACGTACATCAGGCGGACGCGGTCCCCGTATTTTTCGAGAGCTGCTTCCAGGGCTTCCGGAACCATGCCCTTGTCATCCGTTTCAACTTCGACGAAATTCGGGAAGTTAACGGCAAAAGCCGTCGTAGCACCCATGTAGGTCGGGCTTTCAACGAGGACGATGTCGCCTTCATTGAGGAAGAGCTGGCCCAGGAGCGAAAGGCCCTGCTGGGAGCCAGCGGTGATGATGATATCTTCATAAGTGCAGTCTGTATGGAAAGATGTTTTCATGCGTTTAGCAATCTGTTTACGCAAGGGCACATAACCTTCCGTCGTGCTGTACTGCACGGCCTGACGACCTTCTTTTTTCAAGATTTCCACGTCGACCTTCATCATTTCGTCAATCGGGAAAAGTTCCGGTGCAGGAAGGCCACCGGCGAAGGAAATAATTTCCGGATTTTCTGTTACTTTCAAAATTTCACGGATATCCGATGCGTGTAAACTCTTTGCTTCTTCAGAAAACTTTACCATAAAACTTCACTCCAATCTATTCTCTTTCTTTTATGGCTTTAGCTACGGCAGGCAAATGTGCGTCGTAACGATACTTATTATACCACGATATGGGCTATTAATCTACAAATTTTACGGAAAATGCCAAAAATTTCAAACTAATTAAATCAATAGTCAGCCCTGCCTTTCTTTTAATGTTAGGGCCTGACGGTCGGAGAAAAGCCGTTCGTCGTAGGTCGTTCATCGTTCATCGAGTTTAGGGCCTGACGGCCCGCCGGCCGCCTCCGTAGGGGACGCCCAAAGCCTTTCTGGTCCGTAAGGCGCCGACCAACAGAAGGCGCAAGACGGTTGCCAGAACGGACAGCCGTAGCGGGCGTCCCGCGTGAATCCTGTGTACATCCCCAATGACATACGCGGCAATAAACTCAGAATAACGACATCGCCTCGAGTGACCCTCGGCTCGCGAAAAAATAGTGGCTCGTTGTTCGTGGTTCGTGGCTCGTAAAAGCCTGACATTATACTCGGATAGGTTGTGGTCGCATCTCGCAACGGGCCGCACAAGGCTCTCTTTATAGGGGAGCTGGCCGCCAAAGGCGGTCTGAGAGGTTAAAGGTCGACCCCTACGCACAGGGCCGCTGGCCGTGTATTTATTTTGCAACCTGTATTCTCTTTCATCAAATAATTAGACCGCAAAAAAATAAGCCGTCACAGGAAGCAAAAATCACTTCCTGTGACGGCTTATTTTTTACGGTTGTGGATAATTTCCTGGCAAGCTGGCTAGAAAATCGCACATATCCTGACGGGCTCGCCACGTGCGAGCCCCTACAGTATACGACCACAAACTCCGTACTACAAATTATCTTTGAAAGAACTGGCGCGCTGCGGCTTCGTCTTTTTTCATCTGGGCGACGAGGTCGTCGGCAGTGGCGAAGGTTTTTTCGCCGCGGAGGCGCTTGCGGAAGCGCAGGCTCACTTCTTTGCCGTAGAGGTCAGCGTCCCAGTCGAGGACGTGAGTCTCGATGCGGCGGTACTGGTTCTCGAAGGTCGGGTTGTCGCCGATGTTGGTCATGGCCGGATGGCCCTTGCCGTCCCACCACAGTTCGGTGATGTAGACGCCGTCTGGTGGGATGGCCATGTTGATGGGGATGAGCATGTTGGCCGTAGCGAAACCGATGGTCCTCCCCCGCCGGTCGCCGGGCACGATGGTGCCGGTCAGGGCAAAGGGACGGCCCAGGAGATTCTCGGCCGTTTCCATGTGGCCCATCTGGATGAGACGGCGGATGACGGTGCTGCTGATCGGTGTCGTCCGGCCCGGCCGTTCGAGGAGGGTCAGGGCGACAACGGGGATGCCGTACTGGCTCATGAAGAATTTCATGGTCTCCGTATTGCCTGCCGCCTTGGCACCATAGGTAAAGTTCGAGCCGACGACGATGGCCGACGGATGGATGTAGGTCAGGAGGTTCTGGCAGAACTCTTCCGGCGATTCCTGCAAGAGGGTCTGGCTCATGGGCAGGAGGACCAGGCCGTCGATGCCGACGGCTTCGATATATTCCGCTTTCTGGCCGATTGTGGCCAGGCGCAGCGGTTCTTTTTCCGGACACAACACGGACAGCGGATGGGCCGTAAAGGTGACGACCATGGTTTTCACACCGCCGGCAGCGGCCCGTTTGATGGCCGTCTTCATGACCATCTGGTGGCCCCGGTGGACGCCGTCAAAGGTCCCAAGGGCCACGACGGCTCCGGTAAAGCCGGTTATTTCCTGAAAGGAGTGGAATATTTCCATCGTTAGTTACCTCACAATCCCTCTGCGAACATCTTATGAGGCCGCAGGATATGGTGTTCCCCGTCGTAGTGGGCAATGCCCATGAGCCGCTGGTCCGGCCCGTACACGCGGATGACGTCGCCATCGGCCAGGTACGGTCCGGCGAAGGGCACGGGACGGCCCTGGAGCAGGAAGGCACACTGTTTGGCGGAGCAATTCGCCTTTTTAAGGTCCTGGATAGCCATATCGGCCGGCCGGACATAGGCCATGGGATCCCGTTCCAGCTCTTCCAGCGTCGCCGCGTCGTCGATGGTGAACAGCCCGGCCCGGGTGCGGACCAGATAGGTCATGCAGGCGCAGGTCCCCAGGACCTGACCCAGGTCGCGGATGAGGGAACGCACGTAGGTCCCTTTGGAACAGGTCACGGCAAAGGTGCCGCGCCGGCCGTCAAAGGACAGCAGGCGCAGGTCGTGGATGGTCACGTGGCGCACGGGCAGGGTGAAATCGACGTCCTGCCGGGCCAGTTTATAGGCCTTGACGCCGTTGACATTGATGGCGGAATATTTGGACGGTGCCTGTTCGATGTCGCCCACAAAGGACGCCAGGGCGCGGCGCACGTCGTCAGCCGACAGATCCGGTACGGCCGCCGTTTCGACGACGGTCCCCGTACTGTCTTCCGTATCCGTCGCCAACCCTAAGGCGAATTCGGCATGGTATGATTTGACGTCGCTGTCACCGTATTCGATGAGGCGCGTCGCCTGACCGGCATAGACCGGCAGGACACCGGCCGCCAAAGGGTCCAGGGTGCCGGCGTGGCCCATCTTCTTCATGCCATAGATACGGCGCAGGCAGCCGATGACGTCGTGACTGGACATGCCCGTCGGTTTCAGTACATTGATGATTCCGTGTATCATAGGCGCTTTTCGATTTCCTTTACGATGAGTTTCTTCGCTTCATCCAAAGGCTTATCCAAGGTGCAGCCGGCTGCGCGGACGTGGCCGCCGCCACCGAAGACAGCGGCTACGGCGTTGACGTCCATGCCCTTCGAGCGCAGGCTGACCCGCGTTTCCTTATCGCTGACGTATTTGACCGTAAAAGCCACTTCCGACCCTTTGACGTTGCGGGCGTAATCCATGTACATCCCCGTGTGTTCGCCAGTGATCTTGAGGACTTCCGGCGTGTAGGACAGGCAAGAAATGCGGCCGTCATCAAAGAGCTCCAGGTGTTCCAGCACCTTGGACAGGGCCTTCAGTTTTTCCAGGGACCGGGCGTCGAGGTGTTCCGAAATGAAATCGGGCCGGGCGCCGTGGTCGACGAGGAGGGCTGCCATGCGCAGCGTATGGCCTGTCGTGTTGTTGAACTTGAAGAAGCCGCAGTCCGTGGCGATAGCCGTATAGAGGGCATCGGCCATGGCCGTGTTCCAGTCCCGCTGCCAGAGGTCGAAGAGGTAGGTCAGGATTTCGCCTGTCGCCGCGCAGTCGGGCCGGACGTATTCCCACTGGGCGAAATGCTCGTTGGAAATATGGTGGTCGATGTTGAGGACCTTGCCGTGGACCAGCTTTTCAGCCTGGCCGATGCGGCCGAGGCCCGTCGCATCGAGGACGACGGTCAACCAGGAATCATCCGTTTCGACCTGCTCCGGCTTGTTGATGTACTGCAGGCCGTCGAGGAAGTCATAGCGGTCGTCGATATCGTCGTCAATGACCATGACGGCCTTCTTCCCCTGCAGCTGCAGCCAGTGCCACAAGGCCAGGAGGCTGCCGATGGCGTCACCATCGGGACTGACATGGGCTGTCAGCAGGATCTTATCGTAATGGCGCAGTAAGGTATAGATTTCCTGAGCCGAACAATTCATGGGTATCAGTCCTTCTTTTCAATGTCGCGAAGAATCTTATCGATCTTCATCCCGTAATCGAGGGATGTATCTTCTTTAAACACAATGGTCGGCGAATAGCGGATACCCAGGCGCTTGCCGACTTCCGTGCGGATATAGCCGGTCGCGCTCTTCAGGGCTTTCAGCGTTTCCTGCTTGGCTTCGTCGCTGCCGAAGAGGCTGACGTAGACTGTCGCATCGCGCAGGTCGCCGGTGATGCGGGCATCGGTGACGGTGACGAAACCGATGCGCGGATCTTTCAGTTCATTCAGGAGCATCTTCGATACTTCCTGTTTGATAAATTCCTGTATCTTGCGTACTCGTAATTCTCCCATAGTACGTACCTCCCTTTATTCGGGTTCGACTTCGACCATTTCGTAGGCTTCGATTTCGTCGCCTTCCTTGATGTCGCGGTATTTTTCCAGGGTAATGCCGCATTCGTAGCCGGCTGCGACTTCCTTGACATCATCTTTGAAACGGCGCAGGCCGTCGATTTCGCCTTCGTGGATGACGATGCCGTTGCGGATGAGGCGGATCTTGGACGTGCTGGTGATCTTGCCTTCCTTGACATAGGAACCGCCGACGATGACTTTCGGCGTCGTAATGACTTTACGGACTTCAGCACGGCCGATGATCTTTTCTTCGTATTTCTTTTCCAGCATCCCTTTGATAGCCGCTTCGACGTCGTTGATGGCGTCGTAAATGACGCGGTACATGCGCATGTCGACTTTTTCATGTTCTGCCATCTTGCGGGCTGCCGCATCGGGGCGGACGTTGAAGCCGATGATCAGGGCGTTCGATGCCGAAGCCAGCATGATATCCGATTCGTTGATGGCGCCGACGCCGGAATGGACGATGGAGATGCGGACTTCGTCGCTCTTGATGCCCATGAGGGACTGGCTCACGGCTTCGACGGAACCCTGGACGTCGCCTTTGATGATGAGGGGCAGTTCCTTCAGTTCGCCCTGCTGGATCTGGTTGAACAGGTCATCCAGGGTGACTTTGGCATTGACGTGGAGTTCGGACGAACGTTTCTTTTCCAGGCGTTTTTCGGCAACGGAACGGGCTGTCTTTTCGTCGGTGACGTTGAGGATGTCGCCGGCTTCCGGTACGTCGTTGAGGCCGAGGATTTCGACCGGTATGGACGGTTCCGCTTTCTTGACGCGTTCGCCCCGTTCGTTGTTCATGGCGCGGACCTTGCCGAAGCAGGTGCCGACGATGATCGTATCGCCGACGCGGAGGGTCCCTTTCTGGATGAGGACGGAAGCGACCGGGCCGCGGCCTTTATCCAGCTTGGCTTCGATGACGACGCCCTGAGCCGGACGGTTCGGGTTGGCCTTGAGGTCCTGTACTTCTGCCAGGACGAGGATATTTTCCAAGAGATCGTCGAGGCCGATTTTCTTATGTGCCGAAACGGGGACCATGATGGTGTCGCCGCCCCAGTCTTCGCTGACCAGGCCGTATTCCGTCAGCTGCTGCATGACGTGTTCCGGATTGGCGCTTTCCTTATCGATCTTGTTGATAGCGACGATGATGGGGACGCCAGCCGATTTGGCATGGTTGATGGATTCAACAGTCTGCGGCATGACACCGTCATCAGCTGCGACGACGAGGACGGCGATATCCGTGACCTGGGCGCCGCGGGCACGCATAGCCGTGAAAGCTTCGTGGCCCGGCGTATCCATGAAGGTGATTTTCTTGCCCTGATAGCGGACCTGATAAGCCCCGATGTGCTGGGTAATGCCGCCGGCTTCGTGGCTGGTGACATTGGTCTGACGGATGGCGTCGAGAAGGCTCGTCTTGCCGTGGTCGACGTGGCCCATGATGGTGACGACAGGCGGACGGGTCTTGAGGGTTTCCGGCGGGTCGATGACTTCTTCGATTTCCGTCGGGTCTTCCGGCGGTGCTTCCTTGGTGACGGTGACGCCGAATTCATCGGCAATGAGGGAGGCCGTATCGAAATCCAGTTCCTGGTTGATCGTCGCCATGATGCCGCCCATGAGGAGCTTCTTCATGACTTCGCCGACATCGCGGCCCAGGCGTTCGGCAAAGTCCTTGACGATGATTGTTTCCGGCAGTTCGATAGCCGTCGGATAATTCTTCTTCTTCGGAGCTTCCTGCGCTACCGGTGCCTGATGCTTCTGGTTGCGCTTGTTCTTGTTGTGCTTGCCTTTGTTCAGGACGTTGGACAACAGCGTATGGGGACGGTTGCCGCCGTTATTCTTGTTGTTATTGCGGTTATTCTGGCCGCCGCGCTTGTTCTTGTTGCCACTGCGGTTGTCATTGCCGCCCTGGGAATGACCAAAATACTTGGTGCGCTTGTTGTCGCCCTGCTGGCCCTGGCTGCTCTGGCCGCCGTTATTGCCGCCTTTATGGTTCTGCGGACGGCTGCCCTGGTTCTGGCCCTGAGCGGCTTTGGCACCGCGGTTCGGCTGGTTCTGCCCATTGCCCTGGTTCTGGCGTTTCTTGTCCTGATTCTGGTTATTCTGTTTCGGCGTATTGCCCTGGTTCTGGCGTTTCTTGTCCTGATTTTGGTTATTCTGTTTCGGCGTATTGCCCTGTTTTTTGTTTTTGTTCTGTCGGCTCGTTTCGTTCACTTTTCGGCTAGTTCCTTCCCCTGTCTGTTTATTTTCCTGTTTATGTCCACGCTGTGCTTCCCCTTTGGCACCCTTTTTGAAGGATGCATCGAGGATGGACTTCATATTGGCGTCAATACCGGTGAAATTGCCGGCTTTGATGTGATGATCTGCCAGCGTCTTGATTACTGTCTTTGCGGGAACGCCGTATTCTTTTGCGGCTTCGTATACTCGTTTCGTCATCTAGTTACCCCCTTCTATTCATCACGCTTCACTTTCTCTATGGCCCCGGCAAAACCTTTGTCATCGATGAGGATGATGACGCTCTGGGCTTTGCCGACGGCACTGCCTAATTCATCTTTCGTATATGTATCAACGACGGTGATCCCTTTCCGCTCCGCCAGGCGGCGATACTTTTCGACGTTATCGCTGCCGCCGTCGGAGGCCAGGAATAAGAGCGGGACGCGCCGGCGCTTCAATGTTTTCTGTGCGGCTCCATCACCGCAGACGGTCTTGCCAGCCCGGCAGGCAAGGCCGAGGAGATTCAGGACCTTGTCGCTCACAGCAGTTCCTTCCTCAGCTGTTCATAGATTTCGCTGGACACTTTGGTCTTCAGGGACCGTTCCAGGCGATGTTCCTTGTAGGCTTTTTCCAGGCATTCGCTGTTCAGACAGAGATAGACGCCGCGGCCGGACTTCTTGCCGGTCTTGTCGATCTCGACAGCGCCTTCCGGCGTGCGGACGACGCGGATCATTTCCTTCTTGCTCTTCTGTTCCTGACAGCCGGCACAGACGCGCATGGGAGTCTTTCGGGTCTTCATGGCTTATTCTCCTTCCGTATCGGCTGCAACATCGTCAGCTGCCGGCATGGCCAGGTCGCTGAGGATGTCGATGTCATCGGCCGGTTCACTGTCCTGCGGAGCTTCTGCCTGGGCAGCCAGTTCGGCAGCCTGGCTTTCGCTCTTGATGTCGATCTTCCAGTTGGTCAGTTTCGCAGCCAGGCGGGCGTTCTGGCCGGCCTTGCCGATGGCCAGGGACAGCTGGTAATCCGGTACGACGACGCTCGACGATTTTTCGTCTTCATCGACCGTGACCGAAATGACCTGAGCCGGGCTGAGGGCGTTGGCGATGTAGACCGCCGGGTCTTCATCCCATTTGACGATGTCGATCTTTTCGTTCTGCAATTCCGAGACGATGTTCTGGACGCGCGAGCCTTTCGGGCCGACGCAGGCACCGACGGAATCGACATTGGCATCGCGGGAATAGACGGCGATCTTAGAACGGCGGCCCGGTTCGCGGGCGACGGATTTCAGTTCGACGACGCCTTCGTAGATTTCCGGTACTTCCAGTTCAAAGAGGCGCTTCAAGAGGCCCGGATGGGTCCGGGATACGAGAATCTGGGCGCCTTTCGTCGTCTTGCGGACTTCGACGACATAGCACTTGATGCGCTGGCCGACGCTGTACGTTTCCGACGGGATCTGTTCCGATGCCGGCAGGATGGCTTCAGCCTTGCCCAGGTCGACGTAGACGTTGCGGTTCTCGATGCGCTGGATGATGCCCGTGATGATGTCGTCCGTGCGGTCCGAGAATTCATCATAGACGATGTTGCGTTCCGCTTCGCGCAGGCGCTGAATCATGACCTGTTTGGCAGCCTGGGCGGCGATGCGGCCGAAATTGTCCGGCGTGACATCGACGTTGACGATATCGCCGACTTCGTAATTGACATCAATGAGGCGGGCCTTATCGAGAGAGATTTCCGTATGCGGGTCTTCGACTTCGTCGACGACGGTCTTGGCAGCCTTGATGGCATAGTCGCCCGTCGAGCGGTTCAGTTCGACTTCAGCCGTCGGATTGGCATCGGGTTCCTTCTTGTAAGCCGTGATCAGGACGGCTTCCAGGGAGTCACAGATGACATCCGGAGATACGCCTTTCTCTTTGGATAAGTAAGCAATAGCATTGAGCAATTCTTTATTCACGTTAATAACCTCCACTAAAAATCAATATGCAAACGGACTTGCGATATTTCTTTCATGTCAATCTTATCTTCACGGCCATCGACCTGGACGATGAGATGTCCGTCATCAGTCTTTTTGACAAGGTCTGCCGTCAGGTCCTTGACGCCGTTGCGGGCCTTAAAGAAATGGATATCGACGGACCGGCCAGCGTAGCGGACGAAGTCCTTATCCTTCTTGAGGATGCGGTCCAGTCCCGGCGACGATACTTCCAGGAGATAGTTGTCGCTGATCGGGTCTTTTTTATCGAGTACCTTGCTCAGCTTCTCGCTGACAGCCTGGCAGTCTTCCAGGTCGACACCACCTTCTTTATCAATGAATACGCGCAGGTACCAGTTCCGTTCGCGCACGTATTCGACGTCGACCAGCTCCAGATTAGTCCCTTCAATAATCTGTTCTACTTCTTTGGCAATCAAATCTTCAATGTGTTCACGTCTCATCGTATTCACCAGCTTATCTTCAAAATTTCCTACAGGTAAAAGTTAAGAGTGGGCTTTCACCCACTCTTCGCATCTAAACATCTAAATTACTTTTAGTATACCACTGTCTGCTCATTCTGACAACGATTTGTCCCGATCAGCGGCGATTTCGTCGAGGACGGGCAGGAGCCGTTTCTGCAAGGCTTTCTCCAGCTCTTTCAGGGATGACGTATCGAAGTCATGGACCAGGTTGGGGAAGTTCTGCACGCGCCGTTCGGCAAAGAAGTCATCGCGCAGGAGATTGTACATCAGCGACAGGCCGCTGCGCGTGGCTGCGTCGTAATAAGCCAGGATCATGTAGGACCCGTTGATGATGCGCACGGCATCGTTGGGCTTGACCAGGCGCCGGAAGCCCTGATAGCTGTCGGGCAGGAACTCATCCCATGCGACGTCAGGGACGCCCTTGTTCTTGAGGATGACGCTGAAATTGCGGCTCCGTTCGACATAATCGTCGTAAATGATCCGGGCCAGCCGTTCTTCGACCATGGACCGGAAGAGCTCGAAGGAATCGGTGATGAATTCGATGAGGGCGAATTCCAGCATGCCGATGTCCGTCCGGATAGAGAATTCTTCCGATTCGGGATTGAAGATAGCCCGCACGGTCCAGCCGTTCTCCTTGTTCTCATATGTGAACAGGCGATACTCGACGGGCTTGCCGTCTTTCTCAATCATGCGATATTCTTCCAATAACTGAAAATCTCCCACTGAAAGTGGGAGAACAGTCGTGATATTCCATTGTTTGAGTGTTTCAATCAATGTAGCATCCATAGTAAAAATGGTGCGGTTGGCGGGAGTTGAACCCGCACGATCGAAGATCACTGCCGCCTGAAGACAGCGCGTCTGCCATTCCGCCACAACCGCATAACTCAGAAATCGTAAAGCTGTTTGTAATGCTTTTCGTTCAGCAAGACTATTTTAACATATTCTCGCGTTTCTGAAAAGGGGATTTTTTCAATTTCTTGAAAATTTTTTGTCCAGCCATATTTCCGGATCCACGAGTCGACATGTCCCCGGCCGGCATTATACGCAGCCAAGGCCAGCACTTGATTCCCGTCGTATTCCTTCAATAAGTAGGCCAGATACCAGGTTCCCAACCTGATGTTTGTACGGACGTCGCTGAGTTTTTCAGGCGTATAATCGGTCATCCCCATTTCATCGGCAATCCATTGTGCCGTGTCGGGCATGATCTGCATGAGGCCATGGGCACCAGGCTGAGAAGCAGCCCGTTCGTCAAACTTGCTTTCCACTAAGATGACGGAGGCTACCAGGGCGGGATCGACTTTGTCTTCATACGCATACTGCCGGACCAGGTAATCATACTGGAGGGGGTATACGAACTTCCGCATGACATCATCTTTCCAAGAATAAAAGTACGATGCGGACAGACATATCAATAATGCCGCTATGATGATTTTCCCTTTGGTGCTTGCTCTTTTTCTCAACGTCTTCTCCCTACCCTTTGATGCGGTCCATCAAGGCCTGCCATGCGACGAACACCTGTTTCTGCGTCTCTTCCGGAGAGCCGGTATTGTCGATGATGACCTGTGCTAAAGACCGTTTTTCGTCGATAGGAAGCTGTGCATGAATCCGTGCCAGTGCTTCACTTTCGGGATAGCCGTTCCGCTTCATCAGCCGCGTAAGCTGCGTTACCGGATCGACGTACACCAGCCACGTTTCGTCAACGTACGAATCGTATTTTACCTCATAAAGCAGGGGCATGTCAAGGAAAATGACAGGATTTTTTTTATTTTCTTCGATTTTTTTGATTTCCCCGTCGATGCCGGCATGGATGAGGGGGAATAAAATGGCTTCGAGCTGCGCTTTCTTCGCCTTATCGCCAAAGACGACGCTGCCGATGTAGGCCCGGTCCATGGATTCGTCGGCTAAGAGCGTCTTCGGCCCAAAAGCCGCAGCGACGGCCGCAAGTCCTTCTGAACCGGGTTCGACGACGTCGTGGGCAATGACGTCGCAGTCGACGATACCTGCCCCCAATTCGCGCAGCATGGTGACGACAGTACTTTTGCCGGAGGCAATGCCGCCGGTCAGGCCAATATGTAACATAAGAATCGCTCCTCCTGTAAATCTTTTCTTCCATTATAGCCGTTCCCGGCCTGTCTGTCCATGCCCTGCCGGACGGGCCGCTGCCTTGATTTCTCCTCTCCCGTCCGATAAAATAAGGTTGCTAACCAATTTCTAAAAAAAGAAGGTGTTTTCCTATGATGCGCGCTCTATTTCTATTATATGCCATCTGGGGTTTCAACTGGGTCGTCATGAAGACGGCCAATGCTTATTTCCCGCCCGTCCTGTTCGTGGCCTTCCGCTTCCTCATCGGCGCCGCCGTCATGCTCTCGGTCTGCGCCTGGCGCCGTATTCCCGTCCCGGAACGGAAGTACTGGAAGTGGATCACCGCTACGGGCATCTTGCAGATTGCCGTCAACAATGTCTGCATGCAGATCGGCATGTATTCGCTGACAGCCGGCGTCGTCTCCGTGTTGAACTACACCATGCCCGTGTGGATGGCCATTCTGGCCCAGCTCTTCCTCAAAGAAAGGCTGACGCTCCGGAAAATAGCCGGCATAGCCATCTGCATCGCCGGCCTCTTCGTCCTCATGGACATCCATGACCTGGGCAATATGACAGCCGTCTCCATCGTCCTCGCCGGGGCCGCCGCCTGGGCCGCATCGGGCATCATCCTGAAACGGCACCTCCAGGACAGTCCGCCCCTGCAGTACTCGGCCTGGCAGATGGTCGTCGGCTCGCTCCTGCTCTTCATCGTCGCCCTGATTGTCCCACAGCCTTCCATCCACTGGACAACAACAGCTGCCGCCTGTCTGCTCTATAACGGTATCCTGGCTGCAGCTGTCGGCTTCTTCTTATGGAATTATATCCTCGCCCACATGGAAGCCGGCAAGGCCGGCGTCGCCATACTGGTCGTCCCCGTCGTCGGCGTCGTCAGCGGTATCCTCGTCCTGGGCGAAGCCTTCACCTGGCATACAGCCCTGGGCATTCTCCTGGTCCTGGGCGGCGTCCTGCTCATCGTCAAACCCAGACGGCCGCGCCTGTCCCTGACGCATTAAGGTAAAAATGACATATGTCACAGAAATATGAAAACACAGGAAATTGTCATTTCTTTTATGATTTATTTATAATCTTCCTGTATACTATATAGTAACGCACATATATAGGAGGTATTTTATGACTGACGCACTTCGCCGCCACCGGCGCTTTCTGATGGGCCTGCTCATCGCCGCCGCGGCTTTTTTGTACCTGGCCCATATCGGGTCGTATCATCTCATCGAGCTCGATGAAGGGCGCTATCACCGGGTCGCCATGGAAAGGGCCCTTTCCGGCGACTACATCACGCCCCACTTCGATTACATGCCCTATTTCGAGAAGCCTATTTTCCAATACTGGGTCACGGCCCTGTCCATGGAGCTCTTTGGCATCCGTGAATTCACGGGCCGCATCCTGCCGGCCCTGACGGGCCTTGGTAACGTCTTCCTGGCCTTCTGGCTGGCCAAGACCATGTACAACCAGCGCACAGGGCTCCTGGCTGCCGTCATCGTGGCTACGTCGGCACTGCAGCTCATCGTCGCCTCTATCGGCGTCATGGACATGGCCCTGACCTTTTTCATCGATGCCTGCCTGGTCTCGTTCTACGTCTTTGAACGGACGGAAAACAAGAAATACCTGCTCGTCTTCTACGCTGCCATGGGTTTCGGCATGCTCACGAAAGGCCTCATCGCCATCGTCTTCCCCTTTGGCATCCTCTTCTGGTATGCCCTGCTGAGCAAGCGGCCGCGCCTCTTCCTCAAACTCTTCTACCTGCCGGGCATCATCCTCTTCCTGGTCATCGCCGTGCCCTGGTACTACCTGGTCTGCCAGAAGAATCCGGACTTCTTCTATTTCTTCTTCATCCGCGAACACTTTCTGCGCTTCGCCACCAAGATGCACGAACGCTTCCATCCCTGGTACTACTTCGTCCCGGTCCTCATCGCCGGCCTCATGCCCTGGACGGGCTTCGTGGCGACGTTCTTCAGCAAAGACGGGATTTTCCGCAAGCCCGGTTCCCTGCGGCATAAGAGGGACCTGCTGCTGCTCGCCCTCTGGGCCGGCCTGATTTACGTCTTCTACAGTATTTCCGACTCGAAACTGCCGACGTACATCCTGCCCTGCTGGCTGCCCTTGTCGGTCCTCCTGGCCGCGTCCATCGAACGGTGCCGTCAGGAAGGGCGCTGGCTCGGCCACAGTTTTCTCATAAATGCCATCCTCTGCCTGCTGTTCACGGCAGCGGGCATCGCCTACCTCATGCACACCGATTTCCTGACCGTCGCCGACTTCCTGACCCACGGCGGCCTGCTCATCGCCTCGCTCTTCGTCGGCACCCTGGCAGCGGCCTGGGTCTGGCATCGCAAGAAGGACTTCCTCTCGGTCCTGGTCATCCTCAGCTGCATGGCCTATGGCTTCGGCCTCGGCGCCCATCAGATCCAGGGCCAGATTCACGACCATCAGACGGCCTATACAGTCAGCCAGGACATCCGGTCCCTGAACGTCCCGGACAGCACGCCGATCATCATGTATGGCTCGTTCATGCCAGGCCTGGTCTACTATCTGGATCGTCCCATCGCCGCCGGCAACTTCATGGGCGAGCTGGAATTCGGCATCCATCATACGGACCAGACGAACATGTACTACGGCAGCCAGGACTTGTATGACCTCTGGAACAGCGACCAGCCGGCTATCGTCGTCGTCCAGCCGAAATACCGCGACGAAGCCCTGCGCGTTTTGGGAACGGTTCCGGCCCAGCGCCTCGACGTCGAAGACTATACGGTCCTCCTGAACCGGGCCGCCGCCGGAGGTGACAAACGATGAAGCAAATCGACATCCTCGTCCCCTGTTATAACGAAGAAGCCGTCCTGCCCCAGTTCTATCAGCGGACGTGTGCCGTCATCGACGCCCTGCCAGACTACGCCTTTACCTTCATCTTCGTCAACGACGGCAGCCGCGACCAGACCCTGCCCATCCTGCGCCAGCTCCACGAAAAAGATAAGCGCGTGGCCTACGTATCCCTGTCGCGCAACTTCGGCAAGGAAGCAGCCATGCTGGCCGGCATGGACTACGCCGAAGGCGACGCCCTGGTCATCATGGACGCCGACCTCCAGGACCCGCCGGAACTCCTGCCGGACATGATCGCCTGGTGGGAAAAAGGCTACCGCGACGTCTCGGCCCGCCGCCGGCGCCGCGAAGGGGAAACGTTTTTCAAGAAGTGGTCGAGCCATGTCTATTACCGCCTGCTCAAGAAATTGTCCCCCGTCCCGGTCCAGGAAGACGTCGGCGACTTCCGCCTGCTCGACAGGCGCTGCGTCAAGGCCCTGCGCAGCCTGCGCGAATGTCAGCGCTATACCAAGGGCCTGTTCAGCTGGATTGGCTTCGAGAAGAAAGAAATCCTCTTTGACCGGCCGCCCCGGGCTGCGGGCAAGACCAAGTGGAACTACTGGAAACTCTTCAACCTGGCCATCGACGGCATTACCAGCTTTACGACGGCGCCTTTGCGCATCGCCGCCTTTACCGGCTGTTTCCTGGCCATCGTCGCCGCCATCTATCTCGTCTTCATCGTCCTGCGCACCCTGCTCTTCGGCGAAGACGTCCCAGGCTATCCGTCCCTCATCTCCCTCATCCTCTTCATCGGCGGCGTCCAGTTCACCTTCATGGGCATCCTCGGCGAATACGTCGGCCGCATCTATAACGAAAGCAAAGGCCGCCCGCCGTACATCGTCGGCGAAAGCACACGGGAAAAGAAATAAATCAATCAAAAATGACCGCTCCGTTGGCAGACAGATGGCGGTCATTTTTAGGTTCCATCACAGCCATTCATCACTGTGGCAGCAGATGGATATGAGGTCCTGCATGGGCTGTGTCAGGTACTTGTTTTTATGATGTACCATGCGGAAATGGCGCTTGAATTCGAGGCCCGGCAAAGGGAGTTCGACGAGGCGGCCCGTTTCGATTTCGTTTTGAACCAGGCGGCGGGACAGGACGGATACGCCTAAGTTGGCCATGACGGCTTTCTTGATGGCTTCGGAGTTATTGTAGACGCCGATGATGCGGCAGGTCAGGTGGTGGTCTTCCAGGACGCGCTCAAAGAGGTCCCGCGTGCCGCTTCCCTGTTCGCGGACGAAGACGGGCATGCCGTCCAGGTCCTGCGGCGCTGTAATGGCCTTACGGCTCCATTCGCTGTTCGGCGAAGCGATGAGGGTCAGATAATCCGTAATGATGGGCCGGGATACGAGGTATGGCGAATGGACTCGTCCTTCGACGAGGGCCAGGTCCAATTTGTCTTCGATCAGGAACTGCTCCAGCTCTTCCGTGTTGTGGATAGCCGACAAGATAGACCAGTCAGGCCGCGTCCTGCGGCAATACGTCAGGAGCTCCACCAGGAAGATGTCGCCGATGGTGATGCTCGCGCCCAGGCGGATAGGCAATGAGTGCTGCATGGCTGTCAGGCTGTCTTCAGCCTGCTGGCAGAGCGATAAAATCTGATAGGCATACTGTTTCAAGTTCTCGCCGGCAGCGGTCAGGTAAATATGACGACCCAGGCGTTCGAATAACAATATGCCGTAATGGTTTTCCATTTCATGGATGGCCTGGGTGACTGACGGCTGGCTGATGTGGAGCTGGCGGGCCGCTTCGGTCATGCTCAGCCGCTCGCAGACAGCCAGGAAAATGCGGAAATGGCGCAAGGTCATGGACTTCTCCTCCTCATTTCATAGGTAAATACTTATGATTTATATTATATCCTAGTATTTTACTTATTGAAAGAGACAGATTATACTGGAGTCATCTCAAATATCAGTATAGGAGTGACTTCATCATGCATTTATCCACTATGATCGACTGGCGCCACGCCCTGCTCGGCGTCGTCCTGACCCTGGCCTGTTCCCTGGCCGGCCAATCGCTGGCTTCCCTGCCGGGCTTTTCCCTCATCGGTCACCTGGTTCTGGCCCTGCTGCTGGGTATGGCTATCCAGGTCTGCCGTCCGGTCACGCTGGCGGCCCGGGAAAGCACGGGCTTCATTGCCAATAAATTCCTCCGGGCCGGCATCATCTTCCTGGGTTTCAAGCTAAACCTCATCATCCTGGTCAGCGCCGGTATGAAGAGCCTCATCGCCGCCGTTTTCGTCGTGGCCATCATGATTCCCCTCAATTATGCCGTCGCCCGTGCCCTTCGCGTCGACCACACATTGGCCCTGCTCACGGCCTGTGGCTGCAGCATCTGCGGTGCCGCCGCTGTCATGGGCGTTTCGGGGACACTCAAGGCAAAAGCCGACCAGTCCGTCCTGGCCGTCGCCATCGTAGCCATCCTGGGTACAATCTTTACGCTCATCGAAGTCTTTCTGCAGCCCGTCCTTGGCTTTACAGACGGCCAGTTCGGCGTCATGGCCGGCCTCAGCCTCCATGAAATCGCCCACGCCGTCGCCGCTGGCGGCAGTGCCGGCCCCATAGGTACAGACAGCGCCATCATCACCAAATTATCGCGCGTCCTGCTCCTGGCCCCGGTCGCCATCATCCTGGGTATCGGCGAAGCCTGGCGCCAGCGCCGTCAGTCCCAGGATAGGGATCAGAAATTCAAAGTCCCCATCCCCTGGTTCATGGGCGGCTTCATCGCAGCCAGTGCCATCGGCTCCTATATCCCCGCCATCGGATTGGCCGTCCCCATGCTGGTCAAGATAGCTTACCTCATCCTGGGCATGGCCATGGCCGCCCTGGGCCTGAACGTCAACTTCTCAGTCATCGCCAAAGAAGGCGTCCGCCCCATGGTCAGCGCCATCACCTGCTCCTTCGTCATCCTGGCCCTGTCCTGGTTCATCGTGCGCACGTGGTTCTAGGAAGTGCAGAAAAAGGTGCTGTCGCATGAAGACAGCGCCTTTTTTTGCAGTATAATCCCCTTACTTCAGGTATGCTTCGACCTGGTCCGCTTTGAGGGCCCGGCCTGTCGAAACGACTTTATCATCGACGACCAGTGCCGGCGTACTCATGATGCCATAGCGGGCGATCTGGGCAAAGTCCGTGACATATTGGACTTCGGCGTCAATCCCCAAATGCTGTACGGCTTCTTTCGCAGCAGCCAGGAGGGATTCACATTTGCTACAGCCACTGCCTAATACTTTGATTACCATATGATCAACTCCTATTCTTTGTCGGCCTGCGCTGATGGCTGGCAGGCTTTGCCCGGTACGCAGCCAGTGTGCGTACACTTTAAAGTATCTATAAAGGTGCGGAAAGCCGTCAAGGTCTGGCAATTCAGGGAGTAATAGGTATTCTTCCATTCTTTCCGGCTAGTCACCAGACCGCATTCAGTCAACACCTTCATATGATGAGATAAGGTAGGCTGGGTGATTTGAAAATACTCCAGCAGCTTGCAGGCACACATTTCCCCCTGCGTCAACAATTGGACAATCTGCAGGCGGTTCGCATCCCCCAAGGCTTTACATAATAAGGATACATCTACGGCATTCATTGAATCACCTCACAATAGAAATCCCTGAAGGGCGTTGAAACTGTAGCCGACCAAGATGATTCCGATGACGCAAGTCAGGATAAAGACGCCTAACAATTTCGGCTTGATGGCTTTTCGCAGCAAGATAAGCGAAGGCAGACTCAGCGTCGTCACGGCCATCATGAAGCTCAATACGGCGCCTAACTGCGCCCCCTTCCCCAGCAAGGCTTCGGCAATGGGGATAGAGCCAAAGATATCGGCATACATCGGTGCCCCTACCAGGGTGGCCAGGATTACGCCAAGCGGATTCTGGCGCCCCAGAACGTCTTCGACCCACTGCTCAGGAATCCAATTATGGATCAACGCGCCGATTCCAACGCCAATCAGGATATAGGGAAAGACCTTGCGGAACGTACTGGTCATCTGTTCTTTCGCATAGTCCAAACGGTCGCGCCTTGTCAATTGTGGAATCTCCGCTTCACTGACAGCCGGAGCCTGACGGATGAAATCTTCAATTTCCGCCTCCATGTGCAGGCGTTCTATGACGGAACCGCCGATAACGGCGATGATCAGGCCAAAAACCACATAGGCCACGGCAATGCGATAGCCAAAGATACTGATGAGCAATACCAGGCTGCCTAAATCGACCATAGGTGACGAAATCAAAAAAGAAAAAGTAACGCCCAGGGGGAGGCCGGCACTGGTAAATCCCATGAACAGCGGAATGGACGAACAAGAGCAGAACGGCGTCACCGTCCCCAGCAAAGCCCCCATGATATTCGCCCAGATACCGCGGAACCGTCCCATGATTTTCCGGCTCCGTTCCGGTGGGAAGTAACTCTGGATATAAGAAATAAGAAAGATCAATACGCATAACAGTACGGTAATCTTCACGACATCATAAAAGAAAAACTGCAAACTGCCGCCGACCCGGCTCTGTACATCGACACCGGCATATTGTAAAATTGCCGCAACGACCTCATTCAGCCACTGCATCCCTAAAACCTGGTTCTGGATAAAAAGCCACATATCCTCCGCCTCCATCACATAGATTTTTGTCTATGTCATAGATTATACAAGTGATATAGATGATTGTCAATATGATAGGTTCAAAAAGAAGGACTGCCACATGAAGGCGTCTGCCCTCGTGCGACAATCCCTTTCCAAAGAGTATGTACTATCTGCTGAAAACTACAAACACTGTACGATAAACCATCATTTTCCCGTATACGTCTTGCGGGCAGCGACGACTTGGCGGATGTGGTCGGCTACGGTCGTACAGCAGCCGCCGACGGCGACGGCACCTGCTTTCATGTAATCCAGGGCATAATCGCCGAAACGGCGGTCCGTCCCGACGCCGTGCCAGGTCTTGGTCTGCGGGTCGTATTCTTCGCCACTGTTCGGGTAGACGATGATCGGCAGGTCCGACGCCCTTTTCAATTCGCCGATGAGGCTGGCAATGTATTCCGGCTTCGTGCAGTTGACACCGATGGCCTGCAGGTGCGGATAGTTACGGGCCAGCTGGCGGGCACAATCGGCCAGGAGCTGGCCTTCGCAGTTGTGGCGGCCGTCGCAGCAGGAAAAGCTGATCCAATAGGGGGCGCCCAGTTCTTCGGCGATCTGCGCTTCGACTTCCGCTTCCATCAGGGACGGTTCCGTTTCAAAGAGCAGGACGTCGGCACCGGCCTGCCACAGGAGTTCCGCCCGGCGGCGATGGAAGTCCCGCAGCGTATCGGCACTGACGCCGTAATGGCCCTTATATTCGGACCCATCGGCCAAATAAGCCCCGTACGGGCCGGCACTGGCCAGACAGAGCGGCCAGGACGCGGGCCGTCCACAGTTTGTTGTTCAAATCGGCCCCGAGATTTTCCAAAGCTGTCCCCATGGAGCCGTCGAGGACCAGGATGCCCTCGCGGTCCAAAATCTGTTTCAATGTACTTTTCATTTTCTTTCCCCTTTCACAGGCACCGTCCCATAAGCGACGACAGGCGGATTTTCCCCTCGTTCCTGCGCCGGCAGGAAACGGAACCAGAAATCATTGACGGACGATCAATTCCAGCGTCTCCGGTACCTGCGGCAGATGCTGGACGAGGATGGCCAGGCCGCCGAGGATGTAGAGCAGGGCCATGATGGGCACGACCCGTTCCATGACGGCCGAAATGCGCCGCAAGCCGCCGAAGATGGTGACGAAACAGGTGAGGCCCAGAAAAGCGGCTGACCAGAGCGGGTCGATGCCGAAGGCTTCCCGCAGGGCGCCTACGACGGATTCCGTCTGGACGCTGCACGTCCAGGGACCCAGGGTAAAACAGGCAATGGCCAACAGGAAAGCCCCTTTCCGCCAGCCCAGGGCGTTGCGCATGACAAAGGACCGGTCGCACATGTATTCATCCATGGATTCAGAATACTTGACGCGGAAGCGCTGGCCCAAAATGATTTCGCAGGCCTTCGTCGACATGCCGAGACAGCCCGAGACCCACATCCAGAAGACGGCGCCGGGACCGCCGGAAACGATGGCCGTCGCCACGCCGCCGATATTGCCGACGCCTATCGTATTGGCCATGGCCGTACAAGCTGCGGCGAACCCCGATACCGACCCCTGGCCGCTGCCATGGTGCTGGAACATCTTGCCAAAAGTATTGCGGAAATGAAACCCGATGTGCCGGAAATTATAGTAAAAATGAAAACGGATACTCAAATACAAGCCCATACTGACCAGCACGACAATCATCGGCGTCCCCCACAAAGCATCGGAGACCGCCATCAATCCATTCAAAATCATAGTTTTCCCCCAATCAATACATAGTCTGACTTACTAAGAATGACATAAGCCATGGAAAAAGTCAATGATTCCTTCCATTTGTCACGTACTTTTCGATATGATACAATTTATATAATACAATTAATTTGTTCATATCTTTCATTTTTATTTTGGAAAGGTGGTTTTTCTTTGAAAATTCCAAAAAACAACTTGCAGGCAAGTATTGTCCTGCCCAGTATCTTATTCATTGGGATCGTCATCATAAGCTGTATCTTCTTTCCCGACCGGACAGATACAATTTTAAGTATTGTAAAAGAATATATATTCAGTTCATTCAGCTGGGTATACATTCTTTGTGTCGCCTTCTTTTTCCTCTTCCTGGTCATCTTATGCCTGGGAAAACTCGGTGACATCCGCTTGGGAAACGAAGATGAAAAACCAGAATTTTCCTTTTTTTCCTGGCTGTGCATGCTGTTTTCAGCCGGTATGGGCATTGGCCTGATGTTCTTTGGTGTAGCCGAACCGATTTCCCACTTATCGGCCCCCTTGCACGGGTCGGCTTCATCACTGGTCCAAACGAAGGAAGCCATGCTGAACACCCTGTTCCATTGGGGAATCCATGCCTGGGCGATTTACGGTATCATCGGCCTGGCCCTGGCCTATTTCGGATTCCGCTATCAGCTTCCCGTAACCCTGCGTTCCGGTTTTTATCCCCTCCTGAAGCATAGACTGAACGGTTTCTGGGGCAACCTGATCGATATCGTCGCCCTCTGTGCGACGATTTTCGGTCTGACGACGACGCTGGGTTTCGGAGCCATGCAGCTCAACGCCGGCCTGAGTGCTGTCGGCATTTTTTCGACAGCCTCTTTTTCCCACATCGTCCTCTTGATTGTCATCACCGTCGGCCTGGCCATCTTGTCGGCCATTTCCGGCGTAAGTAAGGGGATCCGTTACATGAGCCAGGGAAATCTGATCCTGGCCATCGCCCTGCTCCTATTCATCCTCTTCGCCGGCCCGACGGTATATCTCTTGTCGGCCTTCACAGAAAACGTAGGCTACTATCTGACACACATCATCGAACTGTCTTTCCGCACTTTCGCCTACGAAAGCACCAAAGAAGAATGGTTCACGAACTGGACCATCACCTATTGGGCCTGGTGGATTTCCTGGGCGCCCTTCGTCGGTCTCTTCATCGCTAAGATTTCCAAAGGCCGCACGATACGCGAATTTGTCGTCTGCGTCCTCCTGGTCCCTACCCTGTTCAATATCTTCTGGATGACCGTGTTCGGCAACGGGGCCATCTGGGTCGACGGCCAGACCGGTGGCATCCTGACCCAGGCCGCCGCGGAAACGGAAAAGCTCTTATTCCTGTTCCTGGACCAATTCCCCCTGGCCCTGGTCACCTCGCTGATTGCCCTGCTGGTCATCGTCATTTTCTTTATCACTTCGGCTGACTCGGGGATTTTCGTCATCAACAGCATCGCCTCGCAAGGGAAGAATACGTTTCCCAAGTGGCAGACTGTCTTATGGGGAACCCTGCTTGCCCTGCTGTCCATCGCCCTGCTCTATTCCGGCGGCCTCCAAGCCCTGCAGACGATGACCGTCATCATCGCCCTGCCCTTTGCCGTCATCATGATCCTGATGGTGTTCTGCCTGCTCCGGGGCTTGACGATCGATAACGCCTATTTCAGCAGAAAATTGTCAGAAAGTACCGTCTACTGGGATGGCTCCCATTGGCAGGACCGGCTGAAAAAAATCGTATCCGTCGGGACCTTGGACGATTTCCAGCAGTTCCTCAAACAGACCGTCGACCCGGCTTTCCAGGAACTGCGCCAGGAATTTCTGCGGAATGGAATTTCCGTCCACATCCAGGGCAGTGATGATAGTCAGACGGCCTGCCGGGAATTGATTGTCGAAAGCGGGAGCCTCCGCAATTTCATTTATGGCATCCGCTACCGGGCCAATGACGTATCCGATACTGTCGTCGGCTCCCTGTCCTTTCCGACCATTACGGAAGAGGAAAATTATGAACCCATTTGTTATTTTGCCGACGGCCGACGCGGATACAGCATCAAATATATGCAGAAAGATGAATTGATCACCGACGTCCTCCGTCAATATGAACGATATGTCAAGATGCTGGCAGCCGGCAAACACGACTTATACCTGACAGATAAAGTACATCCCGGACAAGGAGGAAAATCATGAACCGCTGGAATAACTTAATCGATTTGAAAGGCGACTCAGCCCCGATGGAAGTCATCAATCAGCGCATCTTATCCGACGCCACCATCGAAGGCACGAACTTGATCGTCTTAGTCATGGCCATCATGATCGCCTGCATCGGCCTGAACTTGAACAGCGTCGCCGTCATCATCGGCGCCATGCTCATTTCCCCGCTGATGGGCGGTATCGTAGCGACGGGCTACGGAATGGCCACATATGACGTCCCTTTTATCCGCAAATCCCTCATCAAATTATCCTTCCAGGTCGGCCTGGCCGTGCTGACAGCTTCGATTTATTTTCTCCTTTCGCCGTTTACCTCGCCGACAGATGAAATCCTGGCCCGGACTACCCCGACAATCTGGGATGTCCTCGTCGCCTTATGCGGCGGGATTGCCGGTGCGGTCGGGAACACGCGGAAAGAAAAGAGCAATGTCATCCCCGGCGTCGCCATCGCCACGGCACTGATGCCGCCCCTCTGTACGGCCGGCTATGGGCTGGCCTCCGGGAACCACACGTTTTTCCTGGGTGCCTTGTACCTGTTCTTCATCAATGCCTTTTTCATTGCCTTGTCTTCGTTCTTGGTATTTAAGATTCTGAAAGTCCCGCCTCACGGCAATGTCGCTGAAGCTCATTTTCGCAAACAGCGTCTCATTTTAGTTATCCTCGGCCTATTAATTACGATTCCAAGCATCTATATGGCTCATCTAACGGTAAAAGATGCGCTCCAGGAAGTCCAGGTCAAATCTTTTATAGAAACAAACATGAATTTTGAAAAAACTAGTGTCGTTTCTTACACACTAAAAGATAAGACCTTGACAATTGATCTTGTCGGGGCTGTCCTGACGGAAGAACAAATAGACCAGCTTAAATCGAACATAAATAACTATCCACGTCTTCAAGGCATATCTCTTTCTATTATCCAGGGAAACAGGAATCTGAACACTGAGGAAGTGCAGCGATTAATCAATTCACGTATAGAAAAACAAGGCAAAGCCGAAAAAGAAGCTTCGTACAAGATGCTGACCAGTAAATATTACCCAGCTTACGAACGTGCTGCAGCAGACCAGCAGGTCATCCAGATTCTAAACAGCCAGGCTCCTTTATTATTCCCGGAAATCCAGTCTGTCCGGGGTGGCACGCTAACAGCCTTGCATCGAGATAACGATACGAAAGACGGTACATTTGGCTACGACCGTTTCATGGCCGAAGTTACCGTCAGAACTCCCCTTAGTGCCGATGACGCGCTGCGTCTGCATGATTGGATCAAAGGTCAGGTAAACATGCCTGTCATTCTGAATGTCCAGACCAGCAATGCTCCCAGCGAATACTATGGCAACGGGATTCAATGGTAAAATCAAAACTGCTTTAAGCAGCTGAAAAGTATACCGACCCCCAATGGTTAGACCAAAACTCTAACGATTAGGGGGTCGTTTTGTTATTTATTTAATTTACTCTGGCTTGATAGCAGATGAATCTATCTTTAACTTTTCTGTAATCGCTTGAAAAAACTCAGTACTTCAAAGAGCTATGTGTTTGCCAAAAAAGGAGCGACATCTCTTTTTGCAGCATCAAAATCCAGTTCGGCAAAACTTTTTTTACATATCTTTTGTATCTTGCTACAAATACCATAATGCAACCTGGCGACATTGTATGGATTGTTATTGCATTGGCACATTTCCCAGAGTATGGTATACTATTTTTTAGACAAAAGTCATGTTTGAAGATCCAGGATAAAATTCATATCCCATGAATCAAAAAAGGGAGGAACCTGTCATGGATGTCACTCATCACAAATTATCCTCGCAAGAACTCGCAAACTATCTCCAACGGATCCATCTGGTATCTCCACCGAAGGCAACCGATATAGACGGCTTGAAGGAACTCCAAATCCATCATCTTTTATCCATTCCTTATGAAAATCTGGACCCTATGAATGGCATTTCAACATCCATGGATTCAGAAGACCTCTATAAAAAAATGATTCTTCATCGACGGGGCGGATATTGCTTTGAACTGCAAGGGCTGTTTCTTCTACTGCTCACGACACTTGGCTATCACGTTGAACAGCGGGCAGGCCGTTTTATGGACGAGCCCGGTATTGTCCAGATGCGGCGTCACCGGGTCCTGATAGTTACCATAGACAGTATCCCCTGGCTCACTGATGTTGGCGTCAATAGTGAATCCCCCAGACAACCAATCCGCATTCATGGAAACCGATCTATGGTTTTACCGATGAACCGCAGATCGATGACGATTTTATCATGCCCTCTTTCTATTGTGACCAACATCCCGATTCCCGGTTCAATAAATACATGAAAATCAGCCTGTTTACCCAGGATGCCGATTTGACTATCGTAAAAGATGAAATGAAAGTGTATCGAAATGGCAAAGTAGAAAAGCGTCTTCCCATTTCTGGAAAAGAAGAAGCTGCCCATCTCCTGTCTGACATTTTCCACATCTCAGTTCCCCATAATTATCGTCTTTTACCATAAATTTAAAGAATATGACCATAAAGCTATGATATTTTTGCATACAGCAAAAGGGCTTATGCACGATTCTCCGTGCAATAAGCCCTTTTACGTTGTTAGTAAGGTCAAATATCAAGTCTCGAACGTACTTCCTGATCCAGCACCTGCAGCAGGCCGATGTAGTCTTCTTTGATGTGGCGGTAGATGTCCTGTGCCGTTTCTTCATTATAGGTATGAAAAGAAAGGTTGCGTTTGACCTGCATGTCCAGCCATTTTTCCGCATCGCCGATGAGATGTTGTTTCCAGGCTTCGCGGATACTGCTGCGTGGGCTGGTCGCTTCGATGCCTTCATAGTCCAGGACGGCCTTCATCAGTTTCCAGGCCAGTTCAAAGGTAAATTCAAAACGCTGGATGGTTGCATCGAGATAGAGGTCGTCTTCGTCCAAAGTCTTGGTCAGGGCAATTTCCAGGCGGTTCAGGGCTTTGTGGTAGTCTTCCCACTTCAGCCGTAATTGTTCTTTCGTCATCATCCATTCTCCTTTGCCGTCGACAGCCCAGAGCAGTTTCCCTTCCCTGTCGATGGCATCTTTCAATTTCTGATTCGGCTGACGCCGGTAATCAATGAGATCAAAAGTAAAGGGCAGCTGGCTCTGGTCGAAATCGAGCTGCAGCGGCGTCACCAGATTTTCCGTACTGGCAATGGCCAAATCCACATCGGAAACAGGCTTATAATCGCCACGGGCCCGCGACCCGAAGAGTTTCACCCAATCGATCCGGTTGCCATAGCGGGACAAAATAGCAAAGATCTGCCGCCACTGTCTGACACTCAATCCGTACATAGTACTCCTCCTTTGGGACGGCTCCTGCTTAACCTCTCCGGCCCTGCGGGCCACCTCCCCTATGAAGGGAGGCTTGGGCGCCCCTATGATTGGCGGGCGGCCGGCGACCTGCGACCTGCGGGCCGCCTTTTAGGCGGCCCCTACGATTGGCACTTCGGGCAGTAGTGGGTGCCGCGGCCGTTCAGTTTGGTGTATTCGATGGTCGTGCCGCAGACGGTGCAGGGCGTGCCTTCGCGGCCGTAGACGCGGAGGTTTTCCTGGTTCTGCCCTTCTTTGCCGTTGCTGCTGATGAAGTTGCGGATTGTCGTGCCGCCGTGTTCCAGGCCTTCCTGGAGGACGGCGACGATGGCTTCATGAAGGCGGGCCGCTTCTTTTTGGGTCACTGTATCGCTGTGGCGCATGGGCCGGATGCCCGCCCGGAACAGGGCTTCGTCGACGTAGATGTTGCCCAAACCGGCCACTTTGGTCTGGTCCAGGAGGAGCATCTTCACCGGCCGGTGGCAGCCCTTGAGGAGGTCATAGAGCCGCTCCGTCGTGAAGTCCGGACTGATGGCGTCCGGTCCCAGGTTGTCGTAGCCCTTGACGCCTGTCGCCCCCTCTGACGGCACGAGCCACAGGCAGCCCAGGGTGCGGATATCGCGGTAGAGGAGGCGCCCTTCGCTGAGCGTAAAAATAAGATGAATGGCCCGGCCAGCATACTGGCCGGGCTTTTCTTCATAGAGCAGGCTGCCTGTCATGCGCAGATGGACCAGAAAGGACCAGGGACCGCGGCAGCGGACAAAGAGGTACTTGCCGCGGCGTTCCACGCCTTCCAGGGTCTGGCCGGTCAAGGCGGCTGCAAAACGGTCTGCCGTCGTATTCTTGATGAGCCTGGGCAGGCCTATTTCAACGGCCGTAATGGCCTTTCCCCGGACACGCTCGTCGAGGAAGGCCCGTATCGTTTCTACTTCCGGTAATTCCGGCATAGTCTCACCTACTTCGCTTCTTCCCAGTTGACGCCGCTGTGGATGTCGACGACGAGGGGCACGGATAAATCGACAATGTGTTCCATTGTATCCTTGAGGAGCTGTTCCACTTCGTCCTTTTCCCCGGCCGGGACTTCCAGGACCAGTTCGTCATGGACCTGGACCAGGAGCTGGCTCTTCAGATGGCGTTTTTCCAATTCGTCCTGGACAGCGTTCATGGCCAGCTTGATGATATCGGCGGCGCTGCCCTGGATAGGCGTGTTCATGGCCGTCCGTTCGGCAAAGGACCGGCGCGTGAAGTTCTTGCTGTTGATTTCCGGCAACGCCCGGCGGCGGCCGAACATGGTGACGGCCATGCCCGATTCCTTCGCCGAGGCGATGAGGCCGTTCATGTAGTCGTGGACCGTGTTGTAGCGGGCAAAATACGAATCGATGTATTCCTTGGCTTTTTGGCGGGAAATGGAGATATTCCGGGCCAGGCCGAAGTCGCTGATGCCATAGATGATGCCGAAGTTGACGGCCTTGGCATGGGACCGTTCTTCCGGCGTGACCTCGTCCAGGGGGATGCCGAAGACTTCCGACGCCGTCCGGCGGTGGATGTCCTGGCCCTTCTTGAAGCCGTCGATCATAGTCGGGTCCTGGGACAAGTGAGCCAGGAGGCGCAATTCGATCTGCGAATAGTCGCCAGAGACGATGTAGTCATAGCCTTCGCCGGGCACGAAGAGGGAGCGTATCTTGCGGCCCTGTTCGGTCCGGATGGGGATATTCTGCAGATTCGGGTCGGAACTGCTCAGACGTCCCGTCGACGTGACCATCTGGTTGAAATGGGTATAGATGCGCCCCGTTTCCGGCACGATGAGCGGTTCCAGGCCATCGAGATAAGTGGAAATGAGTTTCTTCAAGGCCCGGAAGTGCAGAATCTTGTCGATCATGGGATGCTTGTCGCGCAGGGCGTCGAGGACGGAACTGTCCGTCGAATAGCCCGTCTTGGTCTTCTTGATGACCGGCAGCTGCAACTTCTCGAAGAGGATGACGCCGAGCTGTTTCGGCGAATTGATGTTGAAGGTCTCGCCGGCGTCGTCGTAAATGGCTTCTTCCAGGGCATCAGCCTGGCGGGACAATTCGCTCTTCATGGTCATGAGGCGGTCCGTATCGACAGTGAAGCCGTTCATTTCCATGACGGCCAGCGTATGGATGAGCGGTTCTTCGATGGTATCGTAGAGCTGTGTCAGGGATGCCTTATCCAATTCAGCTGCCGCTTTGGGCCAGACCTGGAGGGCAAAAGCGGCATCGCAGGCCAGCTTCTGTCCGTCGTCTTCTGTGCCTTCGTCCAGGCTGACGTCGAAGGTTTCGGAAATATACGTCAGGCCATAGGACGTCCGCGTCGGGTCGAGGAGATAGGCTGCCAGGATGATGTCCTTCAAGGGCAGGCGGCCCGGAGCGACGCGGGATACGACCTTGGTCAGGTCCTTGCCGTCATCGGTGACGACGGCTGCCGCTTCGGTCAGGACGGCGAGATAGGCGTCGTAATCGCTTTCGGGAACGACGAAGGCGCCATCATCGACGGCCATGGCCAGGGCCGTCACAGCCGGGATGGGCTGGCTGCCGTCATAGCGGGCGGCGACGGCGACGGTCTTCCCTTTCAGGCTGGCCGCGCCCGGTGCGTCCATGACCTGGACGGCCGCTGCCGGTGCCGCGGCGTCTGCCAGATGAGAGAAGCGGTCGAAGGCGGCAAAGCGTTCCAGAAGATTGCGGAAGCCCAGGCTGCGGAAGAGCTGGGCCACGTCTTCCTGGCGCGGCTGGGGCTGGAACATGTCCATGGTGTAATCGAGGGGCACGTCACAGCGGATAGTGGCCAGGTCCTTGGACAAGACGGCCTTGTCCTTGTTGTCGGCCAGTTTTTCCTGCAGCTTCTTGCCCTTCACTTCGTCCAGGTGTTCGTAGACGCCGTGGACGCTGCCGAACTGGCTGATGAGCTTGAGCGCCGTCTTTTCGCCGACGCCGGGGACGCCGGGGATATTATCGGCCGTATCGCCCATGAGGGCCTTCATGTCGATGACCTGGCCCGGCGTATAACCGTATTCGGCTTCCATGACGGCCGGCGTAACGGCCAGCATGTTGGTGATGCCCTTCTTGGTCAGATAGACCGTCACGTCGTCCGTGACCAGCTGCAGGGCGTCGCGGTCACCGGTGACGACAGCGACGGCATAGCCATCGGCTGCCGTGCGGCGGGCCAGGGTGCCGATGATGTCGTCCCCTTCGTAGCCTTCCTGTTCGAGGACGCAGATGCCCAGGCAGGCCAGGACTTCGCGGATCAGGGCGAACTGGGGCCGCAGGTCATCCGGTGTGGGCTTGCGCGTAGCCTTGTAGCCGTCGAACAAGTCGTTGCGGAAGGTGTGCTTGCTCTTGTCGAAGGCGACGGCAACGTACTGCGGGTCCAGTTCTCCGTACAATTTCAATAACATATTCAAAAAACCATAGACGGCATTCGTCGGGTGCCCCTGGGCATCGGTGAGATGCGGGATGGCATAAAATGCCCGATAGAGCAGACTGCTGCCGTCGATGATGACGATATTTTCTTTCATAGAACCTCCCTACGCCCACTCACCGATGCAACAGGGAGCTGACGATGCTGTAGATACAGTAGATGACGAAGATGCCCAAGAGATAGGGCATGGCCATGATGATAAAGCCCAGGGCGCCGATGATGACGGCGACGATGCAGAAGACGATGAAGCCCAGGGCCAGTTTGACACGCCACGAAAGGCCGGACGTGACGATGTGGATGCCATGATGCGCTTCCTGTTGCTGACGCAGCCGTTCTTCATAGAGGGACTTCTGGTCTTGGACCGTCCCATCTTCATCGATGGTCTGGCCGCGGAAACTATCCCGTTCGTGATCCGAAAGGATTTTTGGGTCTTCTGAATTCATAGATACTTCTCCTCCTGATTAGTAGTTACGGCTCTTCATGCGGCGTTCGATGTCGCGCTTGGCTTCTTTTTCGGCCAGGGCCTGCCGCTTGTCGTAGAGCTTCTTCCCTGTTACCAGGGCGACGGTCACTTTGACCTTCCCCTTCTTGAAATAGAGGTTGAGCGGGATGAGGGTATAGCCTTTTTCCTGGATCTTGCCCAGGAGCTTGATGATTTCATATTTATGGAGCAAGAGCTTGCGCGTCCGCAGGGGATCGTGGTTGAAGCGGTTGCCCTGATCATAGGGACTGATGTGCATGCCCAGGAGGAAGACTTCGCCGTTCTCGATGCGGCAGAAGCTGTCCTTCAGATTGACCTTGCCCTGGCGCAGGGACTTGACTTCCGTCCCCGTCAGGGCAATGCCGGCTTCATACGTTTCATGGATAAAATAATCGTGACGGGCCTTGCGGTTGTCCGAAATATATTTCACACCCTTTGTCGGTGACGTTGCCAAAACGAATTCCTCCTATTTCTTCTTCTTTTTGCCGCGGCGGCTCTTGCTGCCCTTGCCCTTGCACGCGGCTTTGCGGCCGGATTTCTTGTCCTTGCAGCCTTTCTTATCCTTCTTGTCTTTCTTGCCCTTCTTGCCGATGGCTCCGGCGAACCAGTTGTGCTTGGTGTCGGTGTCCTTCTTATCGCTGTGTTTCCGTTTATGGCGCCGTTCGGCACTGGCCGCCATGAGCTGCTGCACGTCTTCCAGCGATTCGTAGCGGCCCGGGACGAAGTCGATTTCGCATTTTTCCACATTGACCTGAGCCAGGGTGACTTCCATGGCATCGCCTAAGCGGTAGACCTTGCCGCCGTGCTGGCCGCGCAGGGTGTACGACGCTTCGTCGAATTCGTAGTCGTCGTCAGTGAGCAGGGAAATGTGGACCAGGCCTTCGATGCCGTTTTCCAGGCCCACGAAGAGGCCGAAAGACGTAATGCCCGTAATGTGCGCTTCAAAAGGCTGACCGATGAAGGGCAGCATGTACTGGCACTTCTTGAGGTCGTCTGTTTCCCGTTCGGCTTCGACGGCAATGCGTTCGCGCGAGCTGGCCTGGTCGGCGGCGATGGTATGGTACGACAGGGACTGCTGCGATTCTTCCTCGGTCAGCTTGCCCCGGCGCTGGTACTGGCGGATCAGACGGTGGACCATGAGGTCCGGGTAGCGGCGGATAGGCGACGTGAAATGAGTATAACATTCCGAAGCCAGGCCGAAGTGGCCGGCATTAGTCGTCGAATAGCGGGCCTGCTGCATAGAGCGCAGAGCGATGGTCTGGACGACGGCGGCTTCATCGGTGCCCTTGGTCATTTCCAGGAGCTTCTGGAAGTCTGCCGGCTTGACCGATTCCGTATCGGGCATGGGCAGGTTGAAACTCGACAGGACGGTGCGCATCATATCCAGCCGTTCCGGTTCGGGCAGTTCGTGGATACGGTAGACCGACGGGTTTTCGCTGTCCCGGAGATAGCAGGCTACGGTTTCATTGGCAATGAGCATGCTTTCTTCGACGATCTGTTCGGCAATGGTCCGTTCCCGTTTTTCCAGACGCAGCGGTACGCCGTCCGGATCAAGGATGACTTTGTATTCAGGGAAATCGAAGTCGATGGCCCCGCGGCGGAGGCGCATGTTCTTGAGGATCGTCGACAAGGCCCGCAGTTCGTGGAGCATGGGCATGAAGGGCTGCAAGTCGTCAGGCACGATGCCTTCCAGGAGGGCCTTGCGGATTTCGACGTAGTTGCAGCGCCGTTTGACGCGGATGACGGCCGGGCCGATGTCGGCCTTGAGGACCTTGCCTTCTTCGTCGATTTCCATGACGCAGGTCATGGAGTAACGGTCTTCATTGGCGTTGAGGCTGCAGATGCCGTTGGACAGGACCGTCGGCAGCATGGGGATGACCCGGTCGACAAGGTAGACGCTGGTGCCGCGGTTATATGCTTCCTGGTCGATGGCCGATCCCGGGCGGACGTAGTAGCTGACGTCGGCGATGTAGACGCCCAGTCGGAAATGGCCGTTGGGCAGGCGGACGACGTCGATGGCATCGTCCAGGTCCTTGGCATCTTCACTGTCGATGGTGATGAGCTGGCGGTCGCGGTAATCGCGGCGCCCTTCTTCCAAGGTGACCGTCGTGTCGATCTTGGCGGCTTCCTTCTTGACGTCGTCCGGGAAGTCGAAAGGCAGGCCGTGGCGGGCCATGATGACCTTGATATCCAGGTCCTTGTCGCCGTCATAGCCGAGGACTTCCGTCACTTCCCCTTCGGCTTTGCGCCCTTCTTCGGGCCACTTGGTGATCTTGACCAGGACGCGGGCACTGCTGCGGGCGCCGCCGGTCTTGTCGAGGGGCACGTAGACGTCTTCGCGGATGCGTTCGTCGTCCGGCGTGACGAAGGCGCTGTGTTTTTCCAGCTGGAACGTACCGACCAGGGTCTTGTTGACCCGTTCGACGATGGATACGATTTCCCCTTCCTGTTTATGACGGCCATCGCCGCTGTGCAGGATGCGGACCGTGACCTTATCGTTATTCATGGCCGTATGGCGGTTCTGTTCGGCAATGTATACGTCCTCCGTCAGGTCCTGGCTGAGGACGAACCCGAAGGTCGGCGTATAACCTTTATAAATACCGGTGATTTCCTGGGGCTGTTTGGCCGAGATATACCGGTCTCCTGCGATTCTCATGAGCTTTTCACTCCTCACTAATTCTTCAAATGTGTCAAATACGTCAGCCAGCCGGGCGCCGGTGATGCCGAGCTGTTCGGCACAGTCTTCGACCGTTGCGCCGCCGCTGTCTTCATTACATATACTTATTATATCATGAGCCAGCTGTAAATCCATAGTTCCCCTCCTCAAATCGCCGTTCTGCAAAGGATAAAAAAGGAGCCGCCGCATATGCGACAGCCCCTAAGAATTCATTAAAAAGTATGCATCAGTCTGCCTAACAGCAATGTACAAATGGCAAATGCTATCGACAGGACGATAGTCAGTTTGGAAAGCAGGGCATCCATGCCGCGGGCCCGGCTCCCGAACAAGTCTTCGGCACCGCCGCCGAAACCGGCGCCCATGCCCTGGGTCTTGCTCTTCTGTGCCACGACGACACCGATGATGAGCAGTGCCAAAATGACAACGATGATTTCTAATGCTGTGATCACGTTAATCCTCCTCACACAATGACGCTAACAGTACTATTGTACACTCATTTAGCTTTTCTATCAATAGGTTCTTTGGCTTTCTCATCGGGTTCCGTTTCTTTTTCGGCATTGCGCGTTTCCAGATAATGTTCCAGCTTGCGTTTGACCCGCTGCAGGGCATTGTCGATGGACTTGACGTGCCGGTGCAGCTGACGGGACATCTCGTTGTAGGATTTGCCGTCGAGATAGGCTGTCAGGACCTGCCATTCCAGATCGCTGAGGATCTCATTCATCTTCAGTTCGATATCATTGAATTCTTCGCGGCTGATGACCAGCTCTTCGGGATCGCTGACGCGGATGCCGGACAGGATGTCCTGCAGCGTCCGGTCCGATTCGTCTTCATAGACGGGCTTGTTGAGAGACACATACGAGTTAAGGGGTATGTGTTTCTGCCGCGTCGCCGTCTTGATGGCCGTGATGATCTGCCGGGTAATGCATAACTCGGCAAAGGCCCGGAACGACGACAGCTTGTCGCCGCGGAAATCCCGCGTCGCCTTGTAGAGGCCGATCATGCCTTCCTGGATGATGTCATCCCGGTCGGCGCCGACCAGGAAGTAGGCGCGGGCTTTGGATTTGACGAAGTTGCGATACTTGTTGACGATATAATCGGCCGCTTTGCCATCGTGCTCTTCCTGGGCGATGCGTACGATTTCTTCATCTGTCATGCCTGCAAAGCGGTCATGTTTTTCTTCTGCATTGGACGCTGCCTGCATAATCGTTACCTCGCTTATTTTAAATTATTCGCCTGCCTGCCGCTGCCGCACGACTTCATACATGAGCAGGGCCGCTGCGACGGAGGCGTTGAGGGAGTTGACGTGGCCGAACATGGGAATCTGGACCAGGACGTCGCACGTCTCCTTGACCAGGTGCGAGATGCCCCGGCCTTCACTGCCGATGACCAGGACGACCGGGTCCGTCAGGGAGCTGTGGAAATAGTCCGTCTCGCCGTCCATATCGGCGCCGATGACCCAGAAACCGCGCTTCTTGAGCTGCTTCAGGGTCTGGGCGATGTTGCCGATCTGCACGAGGGGCATGTATTCGACGGCGCCGGCCGACGTCTTGCCGACAGTCTCATTGATGAGCGCCGTCCGCCGCTTGGGCAGGAGGACGGCGTCGACGCCGGCACATTCCGCCGTGCGGATGATGGCCCCCATGTTGTGGACGTCTTCGATGCCGTCGAGGAGGACCAGGAACGGTACCTTCCCCTTTTCATCAGCAGCGATGAGAACGTCTGTCAAATCGGCGTATTCCACGGGCTTGGCAAAGGCGATGACGCCCTGGTGGCGGTTCCCCGGTGCCAGGTGGTTGAGGACCTTCAGGGGCACGTCTTCGACGAGGATTTCCTTCCGGCCTGCCAGGTCGCGGATGCGCTGCAGCGGCTGCGACTCATTGCCGGCAGCGACGTACAGCTTGGTGATGGACCGGCCGGCCTTCAGGGCTTCGGTGACGCTGTTGCGGCCGATGATGATATTTGCCTCACTCATTCCATTCCTCCATGTTTTTCGTTACAATAGGCTTTCGTTTCTTCATAGACCTGGGCCATGACGGCGTCCAGGCGTTCCGTCCGGCCAGCCATGACCAGGTAGCCCACCAGGGCTTCCAGGGCCGTGCTGTCGTGGTACTCGGCGACGGTGGCGCTCTTCGGCGCCAGGGTATAGGCATTGCGGGCCCGCTGGCAGACGGCCTTTTCGTCGTCCGTCAGGCCGTCGTGGATGCGGCGGTAGACATAGGCCTGGGCCTTGGCGGATACGAATTCTGCCGCCAGCGTGTGCAGGACCTGGACGTGGGGGATGCCCGTTTCCACCAGGCGCCGGCGCAGGGTCAGGGCGTAATAGGCGTCACCGACGAAGGCCAGGTTGATCGAGTCGAGATGGGCCGCATCCTGGTCGGGCACGTCCAGGCGCTTGCCGTCGGCAAAGGCCTGGTAGGCCCGTTTCTTCAGTGCTTGCAGTTGTTTGAATTTCACTTTTTCCAGCGCGCTCCCTGCGGCGAATCTTCGATAGTGATGCCAAGAGCGGCCAGTTTATCGCGGATGGCGTCGGCCAGGGCGTACTGTTTCTGGGCGCGGCATTCCTGACGGATGTCGAGGATGGCCTGCATGAGGTCGTCGTAGTCCTTGCTGCTGGCGTCTTCCTTCTTGCCGGTCCAGCGGTCTTCGAGGATGCCGAGGATATCCGTGAAGGTCTTGAAGACGCGCTTGACTTCCGACATGGCTGCCGAATCGACGGGGACGCCGTTGTTGACGACGGCATTCTTGAAGATGTTGACGTTCTTGGCCAAATCGAACATGGCCGCGCTGGCCAGGGCCGTATTGAAGTCGTCGCACATAGCATTTTCAAAGTCTTCTTCGTCCTTGTGGGCCGTTTCCAGGAGCTGCTGGGCTTCCGGCGATTTAGCACCGGCCGGCATAGCCAGGAGTTCCAGGACGTTGTCGATGGCCGTGCCCAGGCGTTCGAGGCTGCGCGTCATTTCTTCCAGCCGTTCGTCGCTGAAGTCCAAGGGGCTGCGGTAGTGGTTGGAAATGAGGAAGAAGCGCAGGGCATCGGGGCTGTAGTGTTCCAGGACGTCCTTGACCAGGAAGAAGTTATTCAGGGACTTGCTCATCTTTTCCGAGTTGATGGTGATGAAGCCGTTGTGGAGCCAGTATTTGACCATCGGTTTCTTGCCCGTAAAGGCTTCGGACTGGGCGATTTCGTTTTCATGGTGCGGGAAGATGAGGTCGCTGCCGCCGCCGTGGAAGTCGAAGGTATCGCCAAGGTACTTATTGCTCATAGCCGAGCATTCGATGTGCCAGCCCGGACGGCCTTTGCCCCAGGGGCTGTCCCACGACGGTTCGCCGGGCTTAGCACCTTTCCAGAGGGCGAAGTCCATGGGATTGTGCTTGCGGTCGTCGACTTCGATACGGGCGCCGGCCATCATGTCGTCGAGGCTGCGACCGCTCAATTCGCCGTAGTCGGCGAACTTTTCGACGCTGTAATAGACGTTGTGGTCGATGACGTAGGCATAGCCTTTGTCGATGAGCGTCTGGACCATGTTGATGATTTCATCCATGTGTTCCGATACGCGGGGATACTTGTCGGCCCGGCGGATGTGGAGCTTGTCCATGACGTCGAAGTACGATGCGATATAGCGGTTGGAAATGGTATCCCACGTGACGCCTTCGCCGTTGGCAGCGTTGATGATCTTATCGTCGACGTCGGTGAAGTTCTGGATGTGCGTGACTTCATAGCCCAAGTGTTCCAGATAGCGCTTGATGACGTCCCACGTGACGAAAGGACGGGCATTGCCCATGTGGGAATGGTTGTACGGCGTAATGCCGCAGACATACATCTTGACCTGGCCCGGCGTAACGGGCACGAAGATTTCTTTTTTACGGGTCAATGTATTATATACTTTCAGTTCTCTCATACGGTAACCTCCCTGAAATTTGAACAAAAAGGCCACCATCCCCTATGACAGAGACGGTGGCCCGTGGTTCCACTCTGTTTTTACGGCAGTGCCGTAATCTTTACTGCGCAGTAACGGGCGCCCCCGGACCGGATTACTCCTTTCACCCGGCCTGCTCACAAAGGCAGCATTGCAGTTTTATGACCTGGAAAGGCTCTCAGCCATGACCCTTCTTCTCTGTCGGATGCCACTGCAACTCATTTTGATCATCGCAGATTCTTATTTGATACATATTATTAGTTAATACGTATGTATATAGTACCCAATAATCGGGCTCATGTCAAGCCCTTTATGCCAACGTTTCGTCCAGACGGGCCAGGACTTTGTCGCGGCCCATGAGGGCGACGATGACGTTTAGGTCCGGGCCGTGCATGACGCCGGTGACGGCGACGCGGATAGGCATGTAGACGAACTTGCCCTTGACCTTGAGGCCCTTCTGGATTTTCTTGAACAGGGGCTGTACCGTGTCGGGCGTGACGTCGTCGAGGGCAGCCAGTTCATCGCGGAACATCTTGAGGACGGACGGAGCCGTTTCTTCTTTGAGGACTGCTGCGGTTTCTTCATTTTCCGGCGCATAGTCGTCGGTGAAGAAGACCTTGGCAGCGTCGACGATCTGAGCGCCGTACTGGACGTGTTCGCGCATGGCGGCGCAGATGGCTTTCAACCAGGCAGCTTCCTTTTCGTCCGGATTTTCGCTGGCATAACCTGCCTTCTGCAGGTGCGGCAGGCAGACGGCATAGAGCTGGTCTTCATCGAGCTGCTTCATGTAATGGAAGTTGATCCAGTTGAGCTTTTCGATGTCGAAGACGGCCGGGTTCTTGGCGACGCGGTCGAGGGTGAACTGTTCGATGAGTTCATCGCGGCTGAAGATTTCCTGATCGCCTTCCGGCGTCCAGCCGAGGAGGGCCAGGAAGTTGACCAGTGCGTCGGGCAGGTAGCCCATATCGCGGTACTGCTGGACCGATGTAGCGCCATGGCGCTTGCTCATCTTCTTCTTGTCGGCGCCGAGGATGAGCGATACGTGAGCGAACTGCGGGGCTTCAAAGCCCAATGCCTTGTAGATGACCAGCTGGCGCGGCGTGTTGGACAAGTGTTCTTCCGCACGGATGACGTGGGTGATGTGCATGAGGGCATCGTCGAGGACGACGCAGTAGTTATAGACCGGGATGCCGTCGGATTTGACGATGACGAAGTCGCCGACGTTGTTGGAATCGAAGGATACGTGACCGCGGACGAGGTCGTCCAGTTCAATCGTTTCGTTCTTCGGCGTCTTGATGCGGATGACGTGGGGACGGCCTTCCTTGAGGTACTGTTCGACCGTTTCTTTGGGCAGGTCAGCGCATTTGCCGGAGTAGACCGGCGTTTCCCCTTTGGCCAGCTGAGCCTGTTTTTCCGCTTCCAGTTCTTCCGGCGTGCAGAAGCAGTAGTAGGCCTTGCCTTCGGCCAAGAGCTTTTCCGTATATTTCTGATAAATGCCCAGGCGTTCAGTCTGGCGGTACGGGCCATCGGGACCGCCGACGTCGATGCCTTCATCCCAGGTGATGCCCAGCCATTTCAGGGCTTCCTTGATGTTTTCTTCCGATTCCGACGTCGAACGCTTGCGGTCCGTATCTTCGATGCGGACGACGAACTTACCGTGGTTGTGCTTGGCAACGAGGTAGTTGAACAGTGCCGAACGGGCACCGCCGATGTGGAACGGGCCTGTCGGGCTCGGAGCAAAACGAACGCGTACTTCCTGTGACATAAAAAATTCCTCCTAAAGACTATATATATGTATTATTGATAGCTAAGGACCATGGCTGCCGCCTGGGCGGCCATGCCTTCTTCCCGGCCGACGAACCCCAGTTTCTCTGTCGTCGTCGCCTTGACGGAGACAGCAGTCTTGGGGATACGCAGGGCCTCGGCAATATTAGCGATCATCTGCGGCACATAGGGCTTGATTTTAGGCCGTTGTGCCAATAAGGTCACGTCGAGGTTGACGATGCGGCAGCATTTCTCCCGCAGCAGATGGCGGACCTTTTCCAAGAGGACCAGGCTGGAAATATCCTTGAAGGCCTGGTCCGTATCGGGAAAATACGTCCCGATATCGCGGAGCCCGGCGGCTCCCAGCAGGGCGTCCATGATGGCGTGGATGACGACGTCGGCATCGGAATGGCCATCGAGGCCCCGTTCAAAGGGAATCTCGACGCCGCCCAGGACCAGGCGCCGCCCTTCTTTCAGGCGGTGGACGTCATAGCCCGTACCGATGCGCTGGACTTCCCTCCCCTTCATGTACAGGGACAGGATGGGAATGTCGTCGCGCGTCGTCACCTTGCGGTTCTTCTCGCTCCCTTCGAGGATGACCACGGGTATACCCAGGGCTTCGACGAGGGATGCGTCATCTGTCGCCTGGATGCCCTCGGTCCGGGCGTGCTCATGGGCTTCCATGAGCAGGTCGCGGTGAAAGATCTGCGGCGTCTGGGCGGCGACCAGGCGGCTGCGGTTCAGCGTATGGAGCCGGCCGTCGTCGCCGCGGACCTTGACCGTATCCTTGAGAGGGATGCCGTAAATGGCAGCTCGGGCCGTTTCCATCATGGCCGCGCCCTGGTCATACCAGTCCGGGCCGGCAAAAGGCCGGGCGCCGTCGTGGACCATGACCACATCCACGTCGCGGCTGACGGCCATGAGGCCGTTGTAGACCGAATCTTCCCGTTCGGCGCCGCCCAGGGCGTAGCGTACGGGCTGGATAGGATGGAGGTCATCGACGAGGCGGCGGATTTCCTTCTCATCGACGCGGGAATGGACGATGACCACTTCACTGACCGACCGGGCCGCGAAAATGTGGCGCAGCGTATGGGTCAGGACAGGCTCGCCGCACAAGGGATAGAAGAGCTTGTTCCGCTCGTAGCCGAAGCGGCTCCCTGTGCCGGCCGCTACGACGATGACAGATACTTTCACACATTTCACCTACTCATTTGCAATCTTAACGAATATCATGCGCCCAGCCGACGTCTGCAGGACAGACGTCACCGTAACGGGCACAGTAGAACCGATGTATTTCTGGCCATCTTCGACGACGATCATCGTGCCGTCATCGAGATAGGCGACGCCCTGGTTCTCTTCCTTGCCGGCCTTGACGATGAGGACGTTCATGTGTTCCCCAGGGATGCGGGCCGGTTTCAGGGCATTGGCCAGGTCGTTGATGTTGAGGACGGCCACGCCCTGGAGGGCGGCGACTTTATTCAGGTTATAGTCGTTAGTGACGACTTTGGCATTGATCTTGCGGCCCAGGCGGACGAGCTTGGAATCGACGCCCTGGACGTCGTCGAAATCGTCGTTGATGATGCGGACTTCGACGTAATTATCTTCCTGCATCTGTTTCAGGATATCCAGGCCGCGGCGGCCCTTATTGCGCTTCAACAGGTCCGACGAATCAGCGATGAGCTGCAATTCTTCCAGGACGAAGACCGGCACCAGCAGCGGCCCTTCCAGGAAGCCGGTACTGCAAATCTCGGCGATGCGGCCGTCGATGATGGCACTCGTATCGAGGAGCTTGCCGGAAAATTCCATGTCCTTATGCTTGCTGCCGTGATCCTTGCCGGACTTGCCCAGGCGCAGATTGCCTGCCAGGGCGATGATTTCGCTCTTCTTGCGGATGGCGATGCTCATGCCGGCGTAGCCGAAGACGATGCTGAAGACGATAGGCCCGTAGGCCCCGATGATCGGCAGGCGTGCGAACGCTAGGCCAATTAAATTCGCAATGATAAGTCCAAAAAGCAACCCCAGCGTCCCGACGATGATGTCCTGGCTCTCGAAATCATTCAGGCCCGATTCGATGCGGTGAATCGCTGCCCAGATGAGGCGCAGCACGAACGGCGAAATCCCATAGCCCACCAGGGCCCCGACGATGATGCCGACGATATAGGCTACGATGGTGATGATAGTCGTACCGAAAATACTGCCGTGGAAAAATTCCCCTTCGATTTCGGCACTGATGAAGGGCGTCGTAATCACCTGGTCGGCAATCATGACGAAGATGACGGCCATAATCAGGACGATGACACCTTTTATGATGTTATCGGCCACATTGCGGCCATTGAACTTCTTCGATTTCGGCCCATCATGATTCGATTCATATTTATCTTCCATAGAGTAAAAAAACACCTCCCCTTTGTATATACTTCTATAACTATACTAGTTTACCACATTTCCCGTCAATGTACCACAGGTGGCGTGTAAAGTTTTTGTGTAGGCCTGTTTATAACACCTTGCACTAGTAAATCATAAATTAGTAAGTTACGATTTACTAATTTACGATTTACTAAATAATGACTCACTCACACAGATACCGATAGAGCTTATCCTCAACAGGCTTGTCCAAAAGGAACTGGAAATTGACGATAGGCAGCTGCTGCCCTTTGCCATCGGCAATCGTCGTTTCGACAGGATCGCCTAATACCGTCAAATCTCCCATGTAATAGAAGTCGGAGCCTTCGGCATCGCTCTTTTTTACAAACAGCAGTTTCCGCGTGTGCTCATTGCAAATCGCCGGAATCTGCGACGACGTCAGGTGAATCCGAGCCCGCGTCATCCAGCTGAACTGCTGTGGCGAGACGAACTGGTCTTCGTACTTCGTATTGGCCGAAATGTCGTCACGTTTCTCATAGGTGACGAAAATAGGACACGTAGCCCCGACAATCTGATAGCCATTGAGCGTGCCTTCGCGATTCGTCTCATAATTGAGAATACGCGATACGTCTTTACGGGAATAGCGGCCGTAGCGGACAAAGCCTTTAATGATTTCCGGTTCGTCGTGGACGTAGAGGCTTTCAAAACGATAGGTCCCATAGTCGAGGATATCTTGAACATAGCACTGAAATTCTTTATTTTCTTTCAAATCGTTCCAATAAGGAGTCGCTGTATAAGCATGATTTTCAAAGGAAATGAGCGGCTGTCCGCCGTATTTTTTTCTGGCCGTTTTAGTAAAAAATTGCAAATCCAGCAGGCGGGCCACGCTTTCCATCGTTTCCGCAGACGGCAGGAAATGGTATGTTTCGTTCATTTCCTTAGCCAGGGCCGCCGTAGACCAGGAATCTTCTGTCAGCAAATGACGCAAGACCAGCAATTCTTCTATCCGTTTGCCATTGGCCAGTTCCAGGCTCATCATCTTCAGCACAGCCCGATGCGATGCGTTCAGCGTCGAGTTATAAGGCTCCATGTATTGAACAAATTCAAAAAAAGACTCTTTCTTAGCGACGAACAGCGCCGGATCCTTGTCGCCAAAGCGGACAAAATCCATCATCATGGGCTGGCGGCCCAGGCGATAGGCCATATTACGATATGATTCTTTCAAATCCCGCAGGTCTGCCAAAGCACTTTTGGCATCAATAGCCGCGTAAATTCGTTCTTTGGCGATATCGTCAAAATGAACCGACGTCGGTCCCGGCAGAAAATTGACCTGCATGAGGCGGCGGACAAAATCCTTATCATACGTCCGGTCGCCAAACAGGGCGATGGGAAGTAAAAAGTTATTTTCATAGTTGCCAATGAAATCGAGCACTTCTAAATAGCGCTTATGCGGATATTTGCGAAGCCCCCGGCCTAACTGCTGCACAAAGACGATAGCCGACGTTGTCGGTCGCAGCATGATGACCTGATTGACCTGGGGAATGTCGACGCCTTCATTGAAAATATCACAAGTGAAAATGTAATCGAGATACTGCGGGTCTTCGGCAGCTTTCGCCTCTAAATGACGAATCGCTTCACTCCGTTCGCTTTCGCGCGACGCGCCCGTCAAGGCGATTGCCCGTTTCCCATGCTGGCGAAACGCTTCAGCCAAGGCCTGCGCTTCTTCTACATTGCGGCAAAAGACGAGGCCTTTGATGCGGTCGGCATCACTGCCATACAAATCGGCATAATATAATATATGTTTTATACGTTCTTCGCAAGTCAAGAGAGCAAAATCGCTTTTATCGTCCAACACGTTGCCATTGACGGTAATCTCGCTGATGCCGTGGTAGTGAAAAGGAACGAGCATATTTTCTTCCAAGGCGTCGTGCAAGCGGATTTCATAAGCAATATGATGATGGAACAAAGCATAAATATCGAAATCATCGGACCGTTCCGGTGTCGCCGTCATACCTAACAGAAATTTGGGCCGAAAATAGCCAATGACCTTTTGGTACGTCGCGGCTCCGCCATGATGCACTTCGTCGATGACAATATAGTCAAAAGCATCGGGCGCAAAGGTATGGAGTATTTCATCCTGGGCCAAGGTCTGAATGGTCGCAAAAATATAGGGCTTATCCATTTCTTTATCGTGCCCTGTCAGCAGCCCCGTATCGGCTGGATTAATGCCAATCCGGACGTAACTGTCCCGTGCACTTTTGACGATGAGCTCCCGATGGACGACAAAGAGAAACCGCCGGGGATGCGTTTTTAAGACATCAAAGGCCGACAAATAGGTTTTCCCCGTCCCAGTCGCTGAAATGAGCAGCCCCCGGTCCTGACCATCGTCGCGCAACTTTTGAATCCCCGCTAAAGCCGCTTTTTGCATGGCGTTCGGCTGGATTTTATGAAAAGGAACATACACGGACTGCCGTTTCGGTTTATTGTGCGTGTACACAGACTCATAAGCCTGAATCCACGCTTCATCGACGACTTCCGCCGTATCCCACAAGGCATCAAATTCTTCCTTGGTCTGCCTGATGAGCGAGCCGTTTTCTGCCGATGTAAAGAACACATTCCATTCCTGATTGTGCGTCAAGGCATTGGCCGTCATGTTACTGCTGCCAATGACCATGGTATAATTTTCCGGCCCTGCCTGGGAACGATGAAAGAGATAGCCTTTGGCGTGAAAAGCCCGTTCTTCCGTTACCATGCGCAATTCGACATTGGGAAACTTCAACAATTCCCGCAATGCACCGGGTTCCGTAAAGTTCAAATACTGAGAGGCTAAAATCTTCCCCGTCGCCGTCCGGTTCTGAATGAGCGCATCCTTCAGACAGGCAATCCCGCTTTTCGTCAAAAAGGCAACGGAAAACAAGAAGGAATCACAAACGTACAACTGTGACAAAATCGTATCGAGGACCTTGCGCTTTTTATCCCTATTGTTGGTCAGAATTTTCGGAACATACCGTTGGTCCGCTTCCACCGTATAATCAATGAAACCTTCGCGCAAACACTGCTCCAAAGCCCCATATTCCCCCATGGCTATCGCCTACTTTCCAGAAAGCTTTTTCATGATAGGCACATCTGCCGGTGCCCAGTCCAGCGTCGGCATGTCTTCAGGAGCCATCCATTTCGCATCGACGTGTTCTTTGCGGACAAAATCGGGCTTGTCCAAATGGCAGTAAAAGGCGTACATGGTCATGGAAAAATCAGGATAATCATGATGGACCGTCATGTACAAATCCGATTCTTTGACAGATACATGGACATCCATTTCTTCCCGCAGTTCCCGTTCAATGGCCGTATGCTTGGCTTCGCCCGGTTCAATCTTGCCACCGGGAAACTCGTATTTGAAACTGACATAGTCAAATTTTCCCTGGCCCCGTTCCATACAAAGAATTTTCCCATCATACTCCAAAATCGCGGCTACCACTTCTAAATGTTTCATCAAAATTCCCCTTTTCTGCATTGTTTTCTCTATTGTATCACATCCGAATCGCTCCGTATATTTTTACCGTTTCCACATAATTTTTCCCCTTCTTATATAGTGATTTTTCTGATAGTATGCGGCTTCCCTTCTATCCATCGAAAAAATTTTTATCGAACAGCTCCAACACAGCTCTCCGTTTTGGCAACCAGCTTGCATCTCCCTACGGTCGATTCCTGCTGGCCAAAAAGGGCCTTCTCAGGGGAGGCAAGGCCACTACATGACTACGGCGACTTTCTTTTTGCAAAAAGCAATACCGTATTTCCATACGTTATGGATTCCCCTGGTTTGAAACTCTGTGATGTATTCCTGGTTTCAATTTGTCGTAAGGCTTCGTTAGCTCAATCGAACAGGTCATCAAAGGTATTCTTGGTCACATTTTTTCCTAAGGAATTCATGATTTCTGTGCTGTATAGTTTGCGGATTTCCTCATTCGGTATCCTTAATGCATAACGGTCATCGCTAAGGGATAAGACCTTTTCGACAGTCAAATAGCCCGTCGTCAACAGGAGATTGAACAGGGCTCCCGGGTCCTGGTCTATTTCAGAATAGATGAGGCTGTCATCTAAGGTGACGCGAACGGCTTTGCCATGCAGCAGATTTTGTATCATCTGAATCCGTAACTCATCCGTATGAGAAAGAAGATGACGTAAAAGGCTGTTTCCCGATGTCCGGACCCAATAAGGCCTGGCTTGGCAGTCATGGGCCACATAATTGATGACGGACCAGGGATTATAGATTTCTGCGCAGCCAATGTGATAGCCATCATACCATTTTTTTAATTCTGGAAGCTTTTCCCCATGATGTACGGTTTCTAAGAGTTCTTGTATTTCTGCTTCCGTAAATCCGAAGACCTCGGCGTACTGATCGCGCAAAACAGAACAGACATCCAGATTATTCAGGCCACTGAAAATGCTTTCTTTAGAGATGCGGGTAATGCCCGTCAGGACAGCAAATTCCAAGGTGTTGTTCGTTTTCAAGGCGCTGCTCAAAAATTGGCGCATGAAACCGATACAACCGGTATAATATCCGCTTTCCCAAGCCTGTTGAATCGGTGCATCGTATTCATCGATAAGGAGAATAACTTTTCGGCCATAGTAACTCTGTACCATAGCCATCAAATTGGTCAAAGATAAGGCCAATTCGTCTTCTGTCGCCTGTCCTTGGACGACGTGATCAAAAAGGCGGGCTTGGACTTCATTGATATCTGCCTTTTCACGGATGTAGCGATATCTATCATAGACTTGTGCTAAAAACAGCCGTATAAAGGAAAGCATCCGTTCCCATGTCGTCCAAGACGGATTTTGGATATCTTTAAGTGTAAGGAAAATGACAGGATACTGGCCACGCTGAGCCATATATTCGGGCCCGGCTTGTTCAATGGCCAGATGGTCGAATAAATGACGGCTCTGGCTTTCTTTTTCAATGGAAAAGAAATATTCCAGCATACTCATTGTCAACGTCTTGCCAAAGCGGCGCGGCCGCGTAATCAAAGTGACTTCCCGGGGGCTATCGATGAGTTGGCGAATAAATGCTGTCTTATCCACAAAATAGAAATCTTTATTACGGATTTTCCCAAAATCATCTATTCCTATAGGCATTTTGCAAATCACTTTTGTCACCTGCTTTCTAATAAAAAACCTGTCATTATACGTGCATAGGCTGTGGCCGAATAGCACAGCGGGCCGCCCAGCCACAGCTGTCCGTTTTGGCAACCGTCCTGCGCCTTCCGTCGGTCGGCACCTGACGGGCCAAAAAGGCTTGGGACGGTCCCTACGCACAAAGCCGCTGGCCGTGTATTTTTGTGGCCTACCAACTGTAACGCGCGTATTTTCATGGGGATAACCTCTTCACTAAGTTAGGGGACTCCCGGGAAACTGTTGACGAACTGGATGCGGATGTCCGGGAAGGAATCGACGAATTGGACTGTGAAGTCTTCGCCGTAATCGACGAACTGCCATTGGCCGATGTCATCGGGGAAATAGTCGACAGTCTGGACGCGCAGGTCCGGGAAGGCGCTGACGACCTGGACGCGGATATCCGGGAAGGAATCGACGACGCGGACTTTGCCGGCCAGACGGATGCCGTTGAAATAGCCGTCCGGCGTCACAGCCGAGGCAGCCAGGGCGGCTCCACTGAGACAGAAAAAGCAGAGAACCAGTAAAGCTAACTGAATCCATTTTCGCATGATGATACACTCCTTTCCGGTTATAGTGATCGTTAACAGCCAGCCATCAACCTCTCAGTCAGCTTCGCTGACAGCTCCCCTATCAGGGGAGCCGGAAAACAGCCACCCAACGTGGGCGCCCCTACGGGTCAGGCGGGCCGCCAGCTACAGCTGTCCGTTCTGACAACCGTCTTGCGCCCTTCATCGGCCGGCACCTGATGGGCCAGAATGGCTTGAGACGGCCCATGCGGATTATGCCTCCCATAATAGGGGAGGTGGCCGTAAGGCCGGAGAGGTTGCCTTGAAAACCTCTCAGTCAGCTGCGCTGACAGATCCCCTATCAGGGGAGCACTAGCCACTAGCCACTAGCCACTAGCCACTAGCCACTAGCCACTAGCCACTAAAATTAGCGTAACAGGTTTACTCAAAAAAGGCAAGCGAAAAGGCGCTGTCGCATAAAGACAGCGCCTTTTGGGGTATTAAGTTCGCAGTTTGTAGCATAAGGTTATCTCCGGAAGGCCTTTTCGATGGCTTCGCGCAGGGTGGCTACGCCTAGGAAATGGCAGTCCGGGAATTTGTCTGTTTCGATGTCTTCCAGGTTGCCTTTGGGCAGGATAAAGGCGTTGAAGCCCATCTTGGCCGCTTCTTTGACGCGGCGCAGGGCCTGGGGGACGCGGCGGATATCGCCGGTGAGGCCGACTTCGCCCATGACGACGGTCCGGCTGTCCATGGAGATGTCCCGCAGGCTGGAATAGACGGCCAGGGCAACGGGCAGGTCGGCTGCCGTTTCGGTCAGGCGCAGGCCGCCGACGACGTTGATGTAGACGTCCTGGCTGCCCAGGGGTACGCCCAGGCGCTTTTCCAGGACGGCCAGGAGGATGATCAGGCGGTTATAGTCCATGCCCGATGCCGTCCGCCGCGGGACGGCGAAGACGGAATGGGCCGTCAGGGCCTGGATTTCACCAAGCATGGGCCGCATGCCATCCAGGACGGCAGCTACGGCTGAGCCGGCCTGGTCGGCCGCCCGTTCGGCCAGGAGCAGCTGAGACGGGTTCTCCAGTTCCGACAGGCCGCTGCTGGTCATGGTGAACAGGCCCGATTCATTGGTCGAGCCGAAGCGGTTCTTGATGCCCCGCAGGATGCGGAACTGGTAGTTCCGTTCACCTTCAAAGTAGAGGACCACGTCTACCATGTGTTCCATCATGCGCGGCCCGGCAATGGCGCCGTCCTTGGTGACGTGGCCGATGACGACGATGGGGATGCCTTCGCTTTTGGCAAAGGTCATGAGGCGGCTCGTGTTCTCGCGTATCTGGGCCAGACTGCCCGGCGTCCCTTCGACGGACTGGCTGTACATGGTCTGGATGGAATCGACGACCAGCAGGGCCGGCCGCCGCTTCTTGGCTTCGTCGAGGATATGGTCCAGGGATGTATCGGCCTGGATGATCAAGTCCGGCGTGGAAATGCCCAGGCGCTGGGCGCGCATCTTGATCTGGCCCGCCGATTCTTCGCCAGAGCCGTAGAGGACGGTGCCGTTCTTGTCACAGACGGCAGCGGCCAGCTGCAGGACCAGCGTCGACTTGCCGATGCCCGGATCGCCGCTGAGCAGGATCAGCGCCCCTGGGACGATGCCGCCGCCAAGGACGCGGTCCAGTTCGCCAATGCCCGTTTCCATGCGGGCCATGTCTTCCATGGCGATATCCGCCAGGGACGCCGCCTGCGACGCCGGACCGCTGCGAGCCATGCTCTGTGCCGCTTTGGGCGCTTCCGGCGCGACCGTCTCTTCAACCATGGTATTCCATTCGCCGCACTTCGGGCAGCGGCCGAGCCAGCGGCTGGACACGCTGCCGCAGTTACTGCAGACGTAACGGGTCTTTATCTTTGCCATGACTGCTCCTTACTCCGTCGTAAAGACGAGTTTCTTCTTGTCCAGGCTGTCGACATGGATCGTATTGCCTTCCTTGACACTGCTGCTGAGGAGCATTTCGGCAATCGGGTCTTCGACGAGCTTCTGGATAGCCCGCTTCAACGGCCGGGCGCCATAGGCGAAGTCCGTCCCTTCCTCGACCAGGACGTCGTCGGCAGCCGTTGTCCAGTCGAGGGCGACACCCTTTTCACCGAGGCGCTTGGTCAGGTCCTTGAGCAGGATGTCGACGATCTGGCGCAGGTCTTTCTGTTCCAGCGGCTTGAAGACGATGATTTCGTCGATACGGTTGAGGAATTCCGGCCGGAAGAAGCGTTTCACATCGGCCATGATTTCCTTCTTGGCTACTGCAAAAGATGCTTCCCGGTCCTTGGCGCTGTCGCCGCCCGTCGAGAAGCCCATGACCGGGCCCGACGGCTTGAGATGCGATGCGCCGAGGTTGCTGGTCATGATGATGACCGTATTGCGGAAGTCGACAGTCCGCCCTTTCGAATCGGTCAGGCGGCCTTCGTCGAGGACCTGCAGGAGCAGGTTGAAGAAGTCGCTGCTGGCCTTTTCCACTTCATCGAAGAGGATGACGCTGTACGGCTTTTCCCGGACGGCATCGGTCAGTTCGCCGCCTTCTTCATAGCCGACGTAGCCCGGAGGCGCGCCGACCAGGCGGGAAACGCTGTATTTTTCCATGAATTCGCTCATGTCGATGCGTATCATGTTGTCAGCACTGCCGAAGAGCTGGGCTGCCAGGGTCCGGGCCAGTTCGGTCTTGCCGACACCGGACGGGCCGAGGAAGAGGAAGGAACCGATAGGCCGGTTGGCATCCTTGAGGCCGGCGCGGGCCCGGCGGACGGCTTTGGCCACAGCCGTGACGGCATCGTCCTGGCTGATGACCCGTTTGTGCAGTTCGGCTTCCAAATGGAGGAGGCGCTGCGATTCCGTTTCCGTAATCTGTTGGACCGGGACGCCTGTCCACATGGATACGACGTCGGCAATGTCGTTTTCCGTAACGACGAGCTTTTCATCGTCGTGCTGCTTCTTTTCTTTCTGAAGGGCCGAGATTTCCGACGATACTTTCTTGCCGGCATCGCGGAGGGACGCGCATTTTTCAAAGTCTTCGCCAGCCAGGGCCGCTTCTTTTTCTTTATTGATGTCGGCCAGTTTCTGTTCCAGGTCCTGAAGTTCATGGGACGGCGCATAGACCTTCATGCGGACGCGGGCCGCCGCTTCGTCCATGACGTCGATGGCCTTGTCCGGCAGATAACGGTCGGAAATGTACCGTGACGACAGTTTGACCGCAGCCCTTACGGCTTCATCGGTGATGTGGGCCTTGTGGAAGGCTTCGTAGCGGTCGCGCAGGCCGAAGAGGATAGCCATGGCATCGTCTTCCGTCGGTTCGCCGACCAGGACGGGCTGGAAACGGCGGGCCAGGGCGGCATCTTTTTCAAAGTGTTTCTTATATTCGTCGATAGTCGTGGCGCCGATGCACTGCAAATCGCCGCGGGCCAGGGCCGGTTTGAGGATGTTGGCCGCATCCATGGCGCCTTCGACAGCACCGGCTCCGATGAGCTGATGGATTTCGTCGATGAAGAGGATGATCGAGTCATCCTCTTCGATCGTGTCGAGGATGCGCTTGATCCGTTCTTCAAATTCACCACGGTACTTGGTACCGGCAACGATACTGGCCAAATCGAGGGAGAAAATGCGCTTGTCCAGCAGGCTGTCGGGCACATTGCCAGTGATGATGCGCTGGGCCAGACCTTCGGCGATGGCCGTCTTGCCGACGCCAGGGGCGCCGATGAGGACCGGATTGTTCTTGGTCCGGCGGCTGAGGATCTGGATGACGCGGCTGATTTCCTTTTCCCTGCCGATGACCGGGTCGATTTTCCCCTGTTTGGCCCATTCATTAAGGTCGCGGCCGAACTGGGACAAGTCGCTGCCATTCTTGGACGGTACGGCATCGCCGCCTTCGACGGCCGGGTCGTTCATAAGCTCGCTCAGGCGCTGGGAGACCAGGTCCGGGTCGATGTCCATATCTTCCAGGATCTGGACGGCCATGCCGCTCCCTTCTTCGAGGATGCCGGCCAGCATATGTTCTGTGCCGACATAGTTCTGTTCCAGCCGGTTGGCTTCACGGACGGCCAGTTCCATAGCCCGCTTCGTCCGCGGCGTCAGGCGCAGCTTCGTCGGCGAATCCTGGCCCCAGCCGACATGCTGTTCGATGGCACGGGTAACGTTTTCCGGCGTCAGGCCCAGCTGGTTGAGGAGCAGGCCGGCGATGCCGTCTGTATTGAGAACGAGACCGATCAGGATATGTTCGGTCCCTACGTAATCATGGTGGAATTTCTGTGCCACTTCCTGCGCATACTGCAGGACGGCTTTAGCGTCATTGGTGAGACGATTGTTCATCATGGGAAATCACTTCCTCCGGTAAGCAATGAGTACTTGCTGCACGGCTTCAGCCCGCTGGTGTTCCAGCTCTTCCCCGTTCAGTTCGGTCCCGGCCTTGAGCTGCAGATAAGCCGGTTCGACGACGGTCATGATGGCTTCATAAGCCAGAGGGCCTTCGGGGATGACCCCCATGTCGATGCCGAAACGCAGGTCGCTGGCCAGGGCCAGGGATTCCTGGTCGGCCAGGAGCCATGCCCGGCTGAGGGTGCCGTAAGTACGCAGCCATTTATCTTTTAATGTATTTTCATTGTGGTCCCAGACCAGGCTGCGGCAATTCTGTTCTTCCTGGACAATCTGGGTGACGATTTTGCGCAGCTGGTCGAGGATATCTGTTTCGGTCACTCCCAGGGTAATCTGATTGGTGATCTGGAAGATGTTGCCGATACATTCATTGCGTTCGCCGTACATCCCGGATACGGTGAAGCCGAATTTAGTAATGCCCTGGACGATGCGGTTGAACCGCTTCATGAGGATCAGGGCCGGGACGTGGATGGTCACGCCGACGGTCAGGCCCGTACCGGTCAGGGACGGACTGGCCGTGAGGTAACCGAAATCGTCGCGGAAGGCGAAATCCAGGTGGCTTTCCAGGGCATCGTCGACCTGGGCCGCCTGGTCCCAGACGCGCTGGAGGTCGAAACCAGGTGCTGCCGTCTGGATGCAGAAATGGTCTTCTTCATTGATCATGATCGACACGGCCCCGTCTTCACGGAGCAGGAGGCCCCGGTGCTTGGGCTGTTCGATATGACTGGCCGAGGAAAAATGTTTCACTGCCAGCATTTCCCGTTCCAGCGGCGACAATTCGTCGAGGCCGATGAAGGTATAGCGCCCATGGCCCAAGGTATCGAGGGTACCAATCTGGCGTTTGCCCTCTTCGAGGACGGCGGCCAGTTCCGTATCCGACGCCTTATCGGGAAAGACGTATTTCTTCAGGTTCCGGTCCAGGCGGACGCGGCTGTCGATGACGATATCGTTGAAGTTTCCCGTGCCGTCCTGCCAGGGGCAGAGCGGCTGCTGGAGCATATCGTGGACCATGGCTTATTCCCCCTTTCCGCCATCCGGCAGCTGACGCTGGAGGGCGCGGATCTCATCGCGGACTTTCGCCGCTTCTTCATAGCGTTCTTCCTGGACCAGTTTCTGCAGGTGCTGGCGCAGGCGTTTGACGTGTGTCGCCGTCCGGAAGACGCCGGTACCGCGGTTGGGCACCTTGCCGACGTGCTTGCTGTGGCCGTGGATGCGGCGCAGGAGCGGCGGAATTTCTTCCTTGAAGGCTTCGTAGCAGTCGGGGCAGCCGAACTTCCCGAGGCGGTTGAATTCGCTGTAGGTCATACCGCAGCTGGCACAGCGCGGTTCGTCGCCGCTGCGTCCCTGGTAGTCCGGGTAGGCCATCTTGCGGAAAAAGTCGTTATCAATGATATTCAAATCTCTGAAATTAGAAAAATTGGTCTGTTTCTTGGCACAGGCTGCACACAGGTGCAAATCCGTGCGCCGCCCGTTCTCGATCTTGACGATATGGACAACAGCCTCTCTTTTCTTACAGGCATCACATAACATAGCCCTCACGTCCTTTCTATCACTCAATGGAGATTGAGGTTCTTCAAAATGTCGCTGATGACCAGCAGGCGCGTCCCTTCATCGTCGATGCGGCGATAGAGGGATTCAAAAGTCAAGTGTAGGATGACCGCTTCGTTGTTGGTCAGGCCGCGCCGCTTGAGGAGCTGGTACAGCAGGGCATCCAGGTCTTCCATGGAAATGCTGACGGCCGGCAGCCGTTCGTGCAGGAGGACCGGCGTGCGGTCCTGCTTCTTCGGCGTCAGCTTGATGATGCGGACGAATCCACCGGACCCGCGCCGCGATTCGACTAGATAGCCCTTGTCGTTGGAAAAACGCGTGCTCAGGACGTAGCTGATCTGGGACGGAGCGCATTGCAGTTCGTCGGCCAGCTCATTACGGCGCAATACAATGTCTGAATTGTCTTCTTCTAACAATTTATGTAAAATGAATTGTTCAATCTTATCTGCTAATACACTCATCATAATCACCCCGTAAAAATATATTTTCCTTTTTGACTTTCATACAACTCTATTATATTCGTCTTTTTGACTTTACGCAAGAGGCCTGTCCCCATTTCCCATCATATAGGCAATAGTCTCATTCGAAAAAAAGGCGCTGTTACATGAAAACAACGCCTTTTTGAGCTTTAAGTTTGCAGTTTGTAGTTTTTAGTGAGTGGTTTTCTACAAACTCCATGCTACAAACTATAAATTGAAAGGTACTTTGCATGATGGCAGAAATCTTCATGCGATAGTCCTACGACGAACGATGAACGGCACCCTGCCTGCGTCCTGTTGTACAAAGGCCCATAATAGTGTATGATATATGAACTATAATCATCAAATGTGAGGTGTTCCCATTGAAACGATTCGGCCCGGGTTCGGTCCGTTATTATTTTTACCATGAAAAGAAATTGCTGCTCATCGTCACGCTGAGCGGTATCTTATACAATGTCGGCATGATTGCCGGCCCCTGGTTCGACGGGCAGCTGGCCCAATACCTCTATGATATTTTCGGCGGTACCCGGACGGCAGCGGATATGTACGCCCTCTGTCTCTGTTACGCCCTGGTCATCCTCGGCGTCCAGGGCGCCCGCTATGTCAAGCGCCTGTACGTCCGGAAGTTCGCCAACAACATCAGCCTTTCCATGAAAGACCGGCTTTACCAGCACCTGGTCCAGACGCCGAAGCGGGACATGGAGCAGGCCGATACGGGTGCCTTGATGACCAAAGTCATTTCCGACATCGACACCTGCGTCGAAGGGATGCGCAAGTTCACAACGGAAATCTTCGATACCGGCGTCGTCATGGCGGCCTATGTGGTCATGCTCGTCTGGTACGACTGGCGCCTGACGCTGTGCGTCCTCGTCTTCCCGCCCATCGCCTATGCCCTGGCCAACAGCCTGCGCCGCCTGGTCGCCGTGACGGCGGCCCGCAGCAAAGAAAGCAGCGGCGCCCTGTCGGGCATGACCCTGGACCGCATCAGCAACGCCCTGACGTACCGCGTCTACGGCGAAGAAGCCATACAGGACCAGCGGTATGAAGGCTACCTGGCTGACTATGAAAAGAAGATGATCCTGGCCAATCTCTGGGAAAATACACTCCAGCCGATTTACAAAGTCATCGCCATGATCGGCACGATGCTGGTCATCTGGTTCGGCGGCCGCAACGTCCTGGGAACGGGTTGGGAAAGCTGGGATATCGCCGCTTTCTCGACGTACCTGGCCTGTTTCATCAAGCTGGCGACGAAATCATCCCATGCGGCAAAATTGTTCAACGCCATCCAGAAAGCCCAGGTTTCGTGGCAGCGCATCCAGCCCCATCTCCAGGCGGCAACGGAACTGCCCGATCCCGTACCGCCGGCAGCCCCGGCAGCCCTGACGGTCCGCCACCTGTCCTTCACCTATCCCGGCAGTGACGGCCCTATTTTCCAGGACCTCTCCTTCTCGGCCCGTCCCGGTACTATCATCGGCATCACCGGGCCTGTCGCCTGCGGCAAATCGACGCTGGGCCAGGCCTTCCTCTGTGAAAACCCGCACGGCGGCCAGATTTTCTTTGGCGCCAAGGAACTGGGCAACGGCCACACGGCGCCAGACGGCATCGTCGGCTACTGCGGCCACGACGCGGAACTCTTTGCGGCTACCGTCGAAGAGAACATCCGCCTCGGCCTGTCCGGTGACATCGCCCCGGTCCTGAAAAAGGTCTGCATGGATGAGGACTGCGCTACCTTTCCGATGGGGATAGAGACGCCCATCGGCGAAGGCGGCCAGCGCTTGTCCGGCGGCCAGCAGGCCCGTATCGCCCTGGCCCGGTCCCTGTTCCATCCGCGGCCGCTCCTCATCCTCGACGACCCTTTTGCCGCCGTCGACATGGCGACAGAACGGAAGATTTTCACCAGCCTGCGCCAGGATTACAGCGACCGCATCATCCTCCTCATCTCGCACCGCCTGAGCCTCTTCCCCAATCTGGACCAGGTCATCTGGCTCAACGGGGACGGGACCAGCGTCGTCGCCACGCACGAAGCTCTATATGCATCCTGTCCGGCCTACCGGAATCTCTATGACCTGCAGCATGCCCAGGGAGGTGCCCACCATGCGTAATATTTTCTGGCAGACCCTGAAAAAGAACGGCCTGCTCCTGGTGATCCTCATCGCAGCCATCATCGCGTCCATCGCCGTGGGCGTCACGCCGCCCCTCATCCTGCAATACATCGTCGACAGCCTGGTCAGCGGCTCGTTCAGCGCCTATCCCCTGCTGACGGCAGGCATCCTCTACTTTGCCCTCAATGCCGGCAGCGGCCTCGTCGATGCCCTCAAGGAGACGCTGATCACCGTCTTCGGCCAGAAAATCACCCACGGCCTGCGCTCAGCCATGTGCCAGCGCCTCGACGAATTGCCGGCGGCGTACTTCGTCAGCCATGAAGCCGGCGCTGTCACATCGCTCTTCGTCAACGACGTCGATACCCTGGAAAACCTCTTCGATTCCGGCGTCGTCAGCATGATTGCCGATGCCTTCACGATTCTCAGCATCCTCGTCGTCGTCTTCCACCTGAGTCTGGGCCTGGGCATATTGCTCTGTATCTGCCTGCCCCTCTTGTTTATCCTGACCCGCTATTTCCAGAAGCGCATGCTCCAGGCCCAGCGGGACAACCGCATCGCCGTAGGCCGGACGAACGAACTCATTCCGGAAACGGTCCATAATATCCGCACGATTCACACGTGCCAGCAGGAACGCTACCTGCGACAGCGCTATGGCCGGACGATCCGGGCCAGTTTCGACGCCATGGAACGGAGCAATTTCTGTGACTCCATCTATTCGCCGATCATCATCGCCAGCTGCACGGTCATCATCTGCCTGATGATGGCCCTGTCCGTCAGCAGTCCGTCCCTGCAGGAAATCTTCGGCATGACCGTCGGCAGCGTCGTCGCCCTCATCGCCTATGTGCGCCGCATCTTCTCGCCCTTAGAAAGCATCGGCATGGAAATCCAGAACATCCAGTCTGCCGTCGCCGGTATCGGCCGCCTGAAGGACTTCTTTGCCGAACCCATCCAGGAACGAAAAGAACCGGAAGTCCCTGACGCAGCAGCGGCACCACTGGTCATCGACGATGCCGCCTTTGGCTATGGCCGGGAAAAAGATATTTTCCGCCACTTTTCGCTCACCGTCGCCGCCGGGGAAATGGTCACCATCACCGGCCGTACCGGCGCCGGCAAGAGCACCCTCTTCAAACTCATCCTCGGCCTCTACCAGCCCCGGGAAGGCCAGGTCCGCATCTTTGGCTGCGACCCGTCCCGGCTGGCCCCTGCTGTCCGGCGCCAGGTCTTCGGCTACGTCGAGCAGCAGTTCCACGCCATCAGCGGTACCGTCGCCGACCAAATCAGCCTCAAGGACCCGCGGGTCACAGCAGGCGCCATGGAAAAAGCCCTGCACCTCGTCGGTCTGTGGGATACGTGCTGTGCCCTGCCCCAGGGACTGGACACGCCCTTCCGGCCGGAACTCTTTTCCCGCGGCCAGAGCCAGCTCCTGTCCATCGCCCGGGCCGTCGTCATGAACCCGCAGATTCTCTTGTTCGATGAAATCACGGCCAATCTCGATTCCCTGACAGAAAGCCAGGTCCTGCAGGCCCTGCAGGCCGCCGCCAAAGACCGGACGGTCCTCTCCATCTCCCATCGCCTCTACGAAGCCCAGGGCGGCCGCCGCGTCGTCATCGGAGAAACAGAAGCGTAGGTCGTTCGTCGTTTGTCGCAATCCGCAGACCGCTGATTGCAAAAAAAAGAAAGCGCTGTCGCATGAAGACAGCGCTTTTTAAGTGGCTAGTGGCTAGTTGTTAGTGGTTAGCGGATGGGTTTAAATTTAAAGGTTTTCTCTGCAAACTACAAACTCTGTACTACAAACTATAAAGTAAATGGGGCAGCGCATGATGGTAGAAGCCTTCGTGCGACAGCGCCTTTTTCTGTAGGGGCGCCACGTGGGGCGCCCGTTCACGAAATCGGGTTCACAAGTATCTTACATATATCTGGCGGGTTCGCCACGTGCGAGCCCCTACAAATCAGGCTGAACTACAAACTATTTTCACGAATCAAATGCGGCTTCCATGGCAGCGGCTTTTTCCTGGACGGCTTCGGCCGCTTCTTCGCCCATGTAGGCTTCGGCCAGGTTGGCGATGTCGTCTTCATGGACGCCCATGTCGGCAATGCGCAGGTCGAGGTGCAGGGCTTTGGCCAGGTAGCAGAGGCGGGCAGCGCAGTCATCGGACGTGAAACCGCCCATGGTGCGGGCCAGTTTGCCATAGAGGAAGGGATCCTTGCCGGCTTTGGCGTCGACGACGACGGGCACGATGGCGGCCAGGAGGACTTCATCGGCTGCAAAGGACGTCTTGGCGACGGCCTGTTTCAGGTCTTTGGCGACCTGGCAGCCCGTTTCGGCACTGACCATGCTGCCGATGACGCCGGCCAGGACGACTTTTTCCCAAGCCCCTTTGTCTGTGTTTTCCCCGCAGACGCCGACGAGCTTGTCATTCAGGATGTCGATGGCATAGAGGGGCATGGCATCAGTCAGCGGCTGGGCATCGGGCGCCGTATAGGCCCGGATACATTCGCACAGGGCGGCGAAGCCGGAGACGGCTCGGTCTTTCTGGCTCATGCCGGTCATGCAGTCCGGATCGACGAGGACGACCTTGGCCAGCAGGGCGTTGTCGCGGCTGCCATCGGGCAGGGATGCATCGAAGCAGGCGCCGGCGTGATACGTCGTCGGTACGAAATTCAAAGGCATCATGGCCCTGCCCAGGGTGCGGGCAGCGGCACTGGCAATCAGCTTGGCCCCTTCCATGACGGTATTGCCGCCGATGGCGACGATGAAGTCGCTGCCGTTCTTCCTGATTTCGTCGACCGCCGAATCAGCCGTAATATCCAGGGATTTCCCCGTAATGTGGGCAAAGCGAGCTACGGAAATGCCAGCGTCTTTCAGGCTCTTTTCCACTTCACCGACGATGTCCCGCCCATTGGTAGCGGCATCGGTGACGACCAGGGCCTTGGTCCCATAGGTCTTGAAGAGTTCCCCGGCCATATGGCGCTTGCCGGCGCCGAAGACGACGGATACAGGCATGGAGAAGGAGAAACTCAGCGGCTGCGATACATAAGTGACAGGTGCATCGGATTCGACGTCGTGCAATGCAGCGGCCATGGCCTGACCGAAAGCCAGGTCGCCCGCTTCTTCGACGGCTTCGTTATTCAAAGCGACGTCGATGTGGGTAGCGAACTTGCTGCCGTATTTAGCCTTGCAATAGAAGCCGAAGAGGACGCCCAGGATGGACCAGCCCAGGACCATGCCCCATTCCTGAGGAACCAGGGTAGCGCCGGAGCCGGGAATCATGTACATGACGACCATGAAGCCCGACATGAGGATAGCCATGGCACCGACCAGTTTGTAATGGCTGACTTTATAGGGACGAGCCATTTCCGGAGCCTTTTTGCGCAGGATGACGAAGGAAATAGCGACCATGCAGTAGGCGACGCAGCAGCCGAAGTTGCCGGCATCGACGACCCAGACCAGCATCTTCTTGCCGAAGAAGGGCGCAATGATGGACAAGAGGCCGATGAGCAGGAGCGCGTTGATCGGCGTCTTATATTTGTCGTGCAATTTCGCAAAGACGTGCGGAATCATGTACGATTCGGCCATGGAATACATGGCGCGGCTGCCGCCGATGAGGAAGGAGTTCCAACTGGTGATGATGCCGCAGAGACCGCCGATGATGAGGACCTTGGCCATGATGGAACTGCCAAAAGCGACAGCCATGGCATCGGCCGTGACCAGGCCGCCAACGCCTTTCATGGCGACGGCGATTTCCGAATTATTCATGACATAGCCGACACCAAAAATGATGAGGGCATAGAAGAGAACGGCCAGGATGATGGACAAGATGAGGATACGGCCGATTTTCTGCAAAGATACGGAAATTTCTTCCGCTGCCTGGGGGATGACGTCGAAGCCGATGAAATAGAACGGCGTCATGACGGCAACGGCCAAGGTCCCTTTGACCATATCCGTCGTCGTAGCGCCCATGAACAGCTGGCCTTCCAGGTTAGCCGTCGTACCGGTCAGGGCCGATGCGGCGATGAGCAGGATACCGACACCGCCGATGATGACCGTCAGGATGGTCTGCAAGATGGCAGCCGTCTTGGTCCCGACGATATTGATGGCCGTAATGAAGACAGAAACCAGAATAGCTACGGCCAGCCAGGAAGCGTAAATATCGAAACCGGCAACGGTATACATATAACCCGTCAGGAAATCAGGATAAATATAAGCGACAATCGTCGGCAAGGCGCAGGCTTCAAAACAGACGACGCTGACATAGCCGAGGACGATCATCCACGTACAAATAAAGGAACCAATAGGTCCCATGGCCTTATAACTGAAGACGTGTTCGCCGCCGCACTGCGGCATGGCCGACGTCAGTTCGGCATAGGTCAGGCCGACGAAAAAGACCATGATGTCGCCGATAGCAAAGCCCAGCATGGCACCCAAGACGCCGCCTTCCATGATCCAGTCGCCTGTCGATACGACCCAGCCCCAGCCGATCATAGCGCCAAAGGCGATGACCAGGACGTCCCAAGCACTTAGGACTTTATCAAAATCAGACTTTTTTTGTAGCCATCTTTCATACCCCCTCAAGTCTCTTCAAAACGCATTTCGACGAAGGATTTAATGAACTTCGCCGTCTTTTCCCAGCCCAGGACGCTGCTGTCGACCAGCAGGTGGCGGTTGTGACGGTCGCCACGATAGGTGCCGGTGATGTATTTATACCGGCGATGGAGGGCATTGTCATAATCCCGGATGACTTCTGCCGCATGGCGTTCGGATAAATTCATCTTTTCCATGATGGTCTTGATGCGTACTTCCGTCGGTGCGTAGACGAAGACGTTGACGACATCATCCTGCCCCTTCAGGATGTAGTCGCTGCACCGGCCGATGATGACGCATGACGATTTGGCCATCTTGCGGATGACGTCGAACTGCGTGTAAATGACTTTATTCGACAAGTTCGCATAGCGCGTTCCCAGTGATGTTTCGATGTCGTAAGGAACGAAATTCTTATTATCTGCTTCTTCTACGAGATGTTTTTCTACGCCGATTTTTTCCACGACTTTATCTACGAGATCCCGGTCGTAGTATTCAATTCCCAGCGACTTGGCCAACATCTTGCCGATTTCCGGTCCGCCGCTGCCGAATTCACATCCCACAGTGATGACGAAATGTTTCATTTCGTTTCCCCCTTTTTTAAGAAAAGGTGCCTGCCAACCCCTCAATTCTGGCAGACACCTTCTCATACCCCTCAGTTACGTGTACTTATTTTGCCAATTCTTCGACCGATTCCTTGATGATGGCAATGGCCTTGTCGACGTGTTCCTTCTGGAGGATCAGCGGTGGGACCAGGCGCAGGACGTGTTCGCCGATAGCCGTCGACAGCATGTGTTTGTCGAAGCATTTATGCTTCAAGTCGACGCTGTTGATCTTGTCGTCGAATTCAAGCCCCAAGAAGCAGCCCTGGCCGCGGGCTTCCTTCAGATGCGGCAGTTTTTCGCGGGCCTGTTCCAGGAAGTATGCCCCCATCTTCTTGGCATTGCCGGCCAGGTCTTTGTCCAACAGTTCGTTGACTTCGGCCAACGCAGCGGCGCAGCAGACCGGATGGCCGCCGAAGGTGCTGCCGTGGGAACCCATGGTGAAGGCTTTGGAAACGTCTTCGCGGGCGCAGATGGCTGCGATCGGCATGCCGCCGCCAAGGGCTTTCGCCATGGAAACGATATCCGGTTTGATGCCGTAGTTCATGTAGGACATGACAGCACCGGTGCGGCACCAGCCGCTCTGTACTTCGTCCAGGAGGAGGAGCAGGCCTTTTTCATCGCACAGCTTGCGCAGGCCTGTGAGGAATTCTTTCGTTGCCGGATGGACACCGCCTTCGCCCTGTATCGGTTCAACCATGATGCCGATGGTGTTTTCCGTGATGGCGTCTTCAAAGGCTTTCAAATTGTTGAATTCAGCATATTTGAAGCCCGGTGTCATGGCGCCGAAACCGATCTGGCAGGCATTGTCCGGCTGGCCCGTAGCACTATGGAACCAAAGGTACGGCCGTGGAAGGATTCTTTTGCCGTAATGATTTCGTATTTGTTGGGACCAAAGTGTTCGACGCCGTATTTACGGGCCATCTTGATCATGGCTTCGTTGGCTTCTGCGCCGGAGTTCTGGAAGAAAATCTTGTCCATGCCGATGGTCGTGCAAATCTTTTCAGCCAGCAGGGCCTGCGGGACCGTGTACGGATAGTTGAAGGTCTGCATGATGTCCATGCACTGGTCGATGACGGCCAGGACGACTTTATCGTTACAGCTGCCGGCACTGTTGACGGCGATACCAGCGTAAAAATCGAGGTACGGCGTGCCGTTTTCATCGTAGACGTACATGCCCTTGCCGCGTTCAGCGATCATGTCGAAGCGTTCGTACGTTTCGATCATGTACTTGTCTACTTTGGCTTTGATTTCTTCTTTGGTCAATCCTACATCGCGTAATCTCATTCGTAACTCCCCCTAAACTGATGATTTTATAAAGAAATGATAACTAACAAAGAATTCCCCACATAAAAACAGAGACAAGGAAAGCTGATGTTCCATCAGGCTCCCTTGCCTCTTGTCTCCGTTATTTTCTTTGTTGAATATAGTGTAATACTTTACACTTTCTTTGTCAATATGTTATTTGCTTTTATTTTTATAAATCTGTGTTATTTTAGCTTTCTAATTTTAAAGATAATCTTTGAGAAGGCATTTACAATTTGACTGTCTTCAGTTCACTCGACGGCAGCGGGGCTTCCCTGACTTCCGTATCCATAGCGACGTCGATATGGGTAGCGAAGCGTTCGCCATATTTGGCCTTGCAGTATACGCCGAAGATGACGCCCAGCAGGGACCAGCCGGCTACCATGCCCCATTCCTGCGGAGCCAGGGCGGCACCGGAACCGGGGACGATGTACATGACGACCATGAAGGCCGACATGAGGACAGCCATGGCACCGACGAATTTATAGTGGCGTACCTTATAGGGACGGACCATGTTCGGCGCCTTCTTGCGCAGGATCAGGAAAGAAATGGAGACCATGCAGTAAGCCATGCAGCAGCCGAAGTTGCCGGCATCGACGACCCAGACCAGCATCTTGCGGCCGAAGAACAGGGCGACGATGGACAAGACGCCGATGAGCAGGAGCGCGTTGACCGGTGTCTTATATTTGTCGTGCAATTTAGCAAAAGTATGAGGAATCATGTACGATTCAGCCATGGAATACATGGCACGGCTGCCACCGATGAGGAAGGAATTCCAGCTGGTGACGACGCCGCAGATACCGCCGATGATGAGGACTTTGGCCATGATGGAGCTGCCAAAGGCAACGGACATGGCATCGGCCGTGACCAGGCTGCCGACGCCTTTCATAGCCAGGGCAACTTCACTCTGGTTGAGGATATAGCCGACACCGAAGATGATGAGGGCGTAGAAGAGAACAGCCAGGACGATGGACAAAATCAGGATGCGGCCGATTTTCTGCAAGGATACGGAAATTTCTTCGGCTGCCTGCGGGATGACGTCGAAGCCGATGAAATAGAACGGCGTCATGACGGCGATAGCCAGGGTCCCCTTGGCCATTTCCGACGTCGTAGCGCCCATGAAAAGCTGGCCGTCCAGGTTAGCCGTCGAACCGGTCAGGACGGAAGCGGCGACGAAGACGATGCCGACGCCGCCGATGATGGCTGTCAGGATGGTCTGCAGGCGGGCAGCCGTCTTGGCACCGATGATGTTGATGGCCGTAATGGCGACAGCAATGACGACGGCCGCAGCCAGCCAGGACGCATAGATGTCAAAACCGCCGATGGTATACAAGTAACCCATGAGGAAATCCGGGAACAAGTAGACGAGGATCGTCGGCAAGGCGCAGGCTTCAAAACAGACGACGCTGACATAGCCGAGGACGATCATCCACGTGCAGATGAAGGAACCGATAGGCCCCATGGCCTTATAACTGAAGACGTGTTCGCCGCCGCACTGCGGCATAGCCGATGTCAATTCGGCATAAGTAAGGCCGACAAAGAAAATCATGACGCCGCCGATGGCGAACCCCAGCATGGCGCCGAAGACACCGCCGCCGGTAATCCAATCCCCTGTCGATACGACCCAGGCCCAGCCGATCATTGCCCCGAAGGCGATGACCAGGACGTCCCAGGCATTGAGTACTTTGTCAAAACTAGACTTTTTCGCTGCCATATGGCACTCCCCCTTTATAACACAGATGATTTTACAAAATAAAAAAAGCAGAAGCACAGTGTCTGATGGCACCGTTGCCTCTGCTTTATTTATTTTTTCGATGTATAAAGTATAATACTTTATTTTTGTTATGTCAATATCATATTTAAAATAAAGTATTAAGTTGTGTTGCCATATTTTTAATTTTTACTTGCGGTATAAGCCCATGGCCTTGACGGCTTTTTCGTAAGTGATGCTGGCCTTGGCATGCGCCTTGGCAGCGCCCTTGTCGAGGATGTCGTCCAGTTCGGGGTCGCCGACGAGCTGGCGGTAACGCTGCTGGATCGGTTCCAGCGTCGAAATGATGGCATCGGCCACGTCTTTCTTGAAGGCGCCGTAGCCTTTGCCGGCGTAAGCCGCTTCGACCTGTTCGTGGGTCTGGTCGGTCAGGGCCGAGAAGATTTCCATAAGGTTGGAAATGCCCGGCTTGTTTTCCTTATCGTAATGGACGGAGTTTTCACTGTCCGTCTGGGCCCGCTTGATTTTCTTTTCGATGGCTTTCGGTTCGTCCAGGAGGTAAATCGTCGCCGTCGTGTTGTCGTCGGATTTACTCATCTTCTTGGTCGGTTCCTGGAGGCTCATGACGCGCGTGCCGTCCTGGCCGAGGTAGATATCGGGAATGGTGAAGACTTCGCCATAGAGGCGGTTGAAGCGCTGGGCCAGGTTGCGGGTGATTTCCATGTGCTGCTTCTGGTCGTCGCCGACGGGGACGAAGTTGGTCTGGTACAAGAGGATATCCGCAGCCATGAGGGGCGGATAGGTCAACAGGCCGGCCGGGATGGAATCGCCCCGTTTGGAAGCCTTGTCCTTATACTGGGTCATGCGTTCCAATTCGCCGACATAGGACAAGGTAATCATCATCCAGCCCAGGAGTGCGTGTTCCGGGACTTCCGACTGGACGAAGAGCGTCGATTTTTCCGGGTCCAGGCCGGAAGCCAGGTAGATGGCGGCCAGTTCCCGCGTGCGCTGATGCAGGAGCTTCGGGTCCTGCGGGACCGTGATGGCATGCTGGTTGACGACGCAGTAATAACATTCGTTGCCGTCCTGGATCTTCGAGAAATTGCGCAGTGCGCCTAAATAGTTGCCTAAGGTCAAATTGCCGCTCGGCTGAATACCAGAAAAAATAACGGACATAATGGGTTCCTCCCTGTTCAATAAAAAAATCCTTCCATCCCTCACATTAGGGACGAAAGGAAAGTCATTTCCGCGGTACCACCCTGGTTGGCAAAACTGCCCGGCTCATATGCACACGTAGATGCATTCTTTCCTGGTAACGGTGAAAGTTCCGGCAGGACCTACTCGCGTTCAGCCTGCATCTCCCGGGCCCATTCCCGCTCATGGCCTCTTCACCGGACTTCCACTGCCACCGGCTCGCTGTCAAGGGTATCATGACGGTACTTGCTCCCGTTCATGGACGTTCTCTATCACTTTTGATGCATCTATCTTATATCGAAGCGAAGGCCTTGTCAAGTTTTTCTTGACTTAGAGTTGACTCCATGTCTTATAATGACTTATATCCAAAAAAACAGGAGGAATTCTATGAAAGCCAAATATAAAAAAATCATCGCCTTTTCCCTGGCCGCTGCCGTCATCGCCGCTGTCAGTGCCTATACCTGGCTGCCGGGCACGAAGACCGTCGCCAGACAGGGCGTCAAGGCCACCAAAGCCGCAGCGGCCCACTACCTGTCGACGGATGCCGTCGATGCCTCGAACATCCGCCAGGTCATCACAGCCGACAGCACGACGTCGCGGACCTTCATGTGGCAGTCGGACTACGCCGAAGAGAATCCTGTCGTCGAATACCGCCAAGCCGGTGACGACACGACGATCATGCAGCTCCCCGCTTCCAGTGACTCCTTCAGCGACGATGGCGTGACGACGTACATCCACACGGCAGCCGTCACCGATCTAAAACCGGGTACGGCCTATGAATACCGCGTCGGCGCCGGCGACAAGCGCAGTGACTGGCAGTCCTTCCATACGGCCCAGGGCCATGACTTCAAGGCCCTCATCTTCCCGGACTCCCAGTCCAGCGACTACAGCGTCTGGGCCGCCACGGCCCAACCTGCCTGGCAGCGCAACCAGGACGCCCAGTTCTTCATCAACATGGGCGACCTCGTCGATAACGGCCAGGACCATTACCAGTGGAACGCCTGGTTCGACGTCGTCAGCGACATGATTGCCCGCATCCCCGTCGTCCCCCTCCTGGGCAACCACGAAACGTATGACAAGGACTGGAAAGTCCGCATGCCCGAAGCCTACCTGCACCTCTTCGCCCTGCCTCGTATCGACATGGAAAAATACCAGAACCAGTTCTATTCCTTCGACTACGGCGACGTCCATTTCGTCGTCCTCAACACGCAGTCCCAGGAACTGGCTGACTTCGAGCCCAGCCTCGACGAAGACGAAGTGGCCTGGTTCAAGGAAGACATGGCCAAGACGACGAAGAAATGGAAAATCGTCCTCATGCACAAGGACCCGCTCCAGTACAGCTTCGCCAACCGGCCCCAGCCCCGGGAAGAAGGCTTCTCGCCCGAAGGCCGGCTGTGGATGCCCCTCTTCGACCAGTACGGCGTCGATGCCGTCCTCTCGGCCCATCTCCACACCTACCGCGACCGGGGCCATATCAGGAACTTCCAGCGCGATGAATCGGGCCCGCTGTACCTCATCACCGGCGTCGCCGGCAACGTCCAGTATCCGGGATTATGGAAACAGCACAGCCTCGACGAATACGTCGCACCCCAGCCGGAAACGGACAATTACATGACCCTGGAAGCGACAGACGACAGCCTGACCTTCCGCAGCTTCCTGCCCGACGGCCAACTCTTGGAGGAAAAAAGTATTTCCTCGCACAAATGAAAAAAAGTATGATATAATAGATGCAATCCGGAAGTTCCTTCAAAACGGTACGGATACGAATTGACAAGGAGGAATAAAAATAATGGCACAGATTACAAAAGACACGGGTATCATTGAAGCCGTTCAGAAATATCCGCAGATCATTGAAATCTTCCAGCAGTACGGCCTCGGCTGCATTGGCTGCATGGCTGCTCACTTTGAAACCATCGGCCAGGGCGCTGGTGCCCACGGCATCGACGTCGACGCCCTCGTCGCCGACCTCAATGACTGCATCGCTGCTAGCGGAAAATAAGGTAGAAAAAAGCGTTGTCCTGACGGACAACGCTTTTTTAGTGGTTAGTGGTTAGTGGTTAGTGGTTAGTGGCTAGTGGCTCGTGGCTAGCGGCTCCCCTTATAGGGGAGCTGGCCGCCAAAGGCGGTCTGAGAGGTTGCTTTTGACCAAGAAAAAGGACCCTCGCATGATGGTAGAAGCCTTCGTGCGACAGGCTTTTTTTTAGTGGCTCGTGACTCGTGACTCGTGGCTAGCGGCTCCCCTTATAGGGGAGCTGGCCGCTGAAGGCGGTCTGAGAGGTTGCTTTTGACCAAGAAAAAGGACCCTCGCATGATGACGAATACCGTCATGCGAGGGTCCTTTTGCGGCCGGCGGACTGCATTATTCATTATAATCCGTGGCGGGCGCCCCACGTGGCGCCCCTACATGCGAACGGCGGCCTGCATTATTCGTCATAATCCGTGGCGCCCTACACGCGGACCGCGGACTGCGAACTGCGGCCTGCGGAACGCCCAAGGGGCGTTCCTACCCTTGATGGCTGACTTCGTGGCCGCCACCCAGGTGTTCCGGATAGCCGCGCTGAGCAAAGTCGGCAGCTGCCGTGAAGAGGATGTCTGTCGACGAGTTGAGGGCCGTTTCGGTCGAGTCCTGGAGGACGCCGATGATGAAGCCGACGCCGACGACCTGCATGGCAATATCATTGGAGATACCGAAGAGGCTGCAGGCCATGGGGATCAGCAGCAGCGAGCCGCCGGCAACGCCGGAAGCACCGCAGGCGCCGATGGCCGAAAGGACGCTGAGCAAGAGGGCCGTCGGGAAGTCGACGGAAATGCCCAGGGTGTGGACGGCAGCCAGGGTCATGATGGAAATGGTGATGGCTGCACCGGACATATTGATGGTCGCACCGAGCGGAATGGTGACGGTATACGTATCGGGATTGACGCCGAGTTCCTTGGCCAGGGACAGGTTGACCGGGATATTCGCGGCCGAGCTGCGCGTAAAGAAAGCCGTGACGCCAGACGTCTTGACGCATTTCCATACCAGCGGGTACGGATTGCGGCGGATCTTGGCGTAGACGATGATCGGGTTGATGACGAAGGCGAAGAGCAGCATCGACCCTAAGAGAAGACAGAGCAATTTAGCATAGCCGATGAGGGCACCGATGCCGTTGGACGAAACGGAGTCGGCGACGAGGCCCATGATGCCGAGCGGAGCCAGGCGGATGATCCACTGGACGCAGGTCGTGACAGCGTCGGCACAGTCATCGAGGACGGCTTTCGACGATTCGGAGACGCGGCGGACGGCGACGCCGAACAGGCAGGCCCAGCCGAGGATACCGATGTAGTTGCCCGTCATCAGGGCGTGAACCGGGTTGTCGACGATGTTCTTGAGGAGCGTCGTCAAGACTTCGGCAATGCCTTCCGGTGCCTTATTGCTGGCAGCCGATACGTCGAGCTGCAGCGTCAGGGGGAAGACGAAACTGATCATGACGGCAAAGAAAGCCGCTAAAAAAGTACCGATGAGATACAGGATGATGACATCTTTGATGTTCGATTCGTGGTCTTCCTGTTTGCGGCTCAGTGCAGCGGCGACCAGGACGAAGACCAATACCGGAGCGATGCCCTTCAAGGCCCCGACGAAGATGACGCCGAGCAAGGCCAGTTCTTTCCCAGCTGCAGGAAAGGCCATAGCCACGGCGATACCGATGACCAAGCCGACGATGATCTGCTTGATCAGGCTGATGCGGTTCAATGCATTCCATAAACTATGCATAAATAAAACCTCCTACCCTAATTCCATGTTACAAATGTATAATGTATGAATACACTTGTTTATTATAAAGCAAAAGCCGTAAATTTTCAATAAAAAAAAGAAATCTCGTGTAAAGCTTTTTGTTATCATGCAGGTTTTCTTTGCCTTTGATGTTAAGGCTTGATGTTTGACGAAAGGCTCTCCTCATAGGAGAGCTGGCCGCCAAAGGCGGTCTGAGAGGTTGCTTTCTCAGCATTTGTAGTTTTTAGTGGATAGCGCTAAATTTAAAACCATCTGCTAGCCGCTGACTGCTAAAAAAAGGGGCTGTCGCACATGCGACAGTCCCTTTTTTCATACATCAAACTTTTATTCACTTAATACGGCAGCGCAGCGGGCGCAGAGGGTCGGATGGTTCGGGTCCGAGCCGACAGTGTCGCTGTGGATCCAGCAGCGTTCGCATTTTTCAGCAGTCGACGGAGCGACGACGACTTTCATGTCGCCGTGGTCTTCACCGGCAACGGCTTCGGCCGGGGCTTCGCCTTTGACCAGTTTGGCTTCGCTGACGATGAGCAGCGTGGCCAGCTGATCCTGCCACTGGCTGAGGAAATCGTAGTCTTCGCCATCGGCATAGATGGTGACGGCTGCGTCCAGGGCATGGCCGATCTTGTGTTCCTTACGGGCGCCTTCGAGGACACGCGTCAAATCGCGGCGGTACGACAGGAACTGAGCCCAGCGGGCATCGAGGTCAGCGTCGAGGTATTCTTTGTGAGCCTTAGGCCAATCGGTGAGCAGGACACTTTCTTCCTTGCCTTCGACAGCGGGCATGTTCTGCCATACTTCTTCGGCCGTGAAGGACAGGACCGGTGCGACGATCTTGACCAGCGTATCGAGGATGATGTACATAGCCGACTGGGCGCTGCGGCGGATATGGGAATCAGCCTTTTCCGTGTACAGGCGGTCTTTGATGACATCCAGGTACATGGCGCTCAAATCGACGGTGCAGAAGTTGTGGATAGCGTGGTACATGACGTGGAACTGGTAGTTTTCATAAGCATCGGTGACTTCTTCAAAGACCTGTTCCAGACGCAGGAGAGCCCATTTATCGAGGTCCGTCATGTCCTGGTAAGCGACCGTATCCTTAGCCGGATCGAAGTCGGCCAGGTTGCCCAGGAGGTAACGGAAGGTGTTGCGGATCTTGCGGTACACGTCGGAGAGCTGTTTCAGGATCTTCGGCGACAAGCGGATATCGCCCTGGTAGTCAGCCGACGATACCCACAGGCGCAGGACGTCAGCACCGTATTTTTCGATGACTTCCTGGGGAGCGACGGTGTTGCCGACGGATTTACTCATCTTGCGGCCTTCGCCGTCGACCGTGAAGCCGTGGGTCAGGACCGATTTGTACGGAGCATAGCCGTTGACGGCAACCGACGTGAGCAGAGAGCTGTTGAACCAGCCGCGATGCTGGTCCGAGCCTTCCAGGTACATTTCGCAGGGATAATCGAGGTCCGGGTCATTTTTCAGTACGCCCTGATGGGTGCAGCCGCTGTCGAACCAGACGTCCATGATATCCGTTTCCTTGCGGAAGTGCGTGCCGCCGCAGTGCGGGCATTTATAGCCTTCCGGCATGAGTTCCTTGACGTCGTGCATCCACCACGTATCGGAGCCTTCTTTGGCGAACATCTTCTGCAAATGAGCGATGGTTTCATCGTTGATGATGTGTTCGCCGCAGTCTTCGCAGTAGAAGATAGGAATCGGCACGCCCCAGACACGCTGACGGGAAATGCACCAGTCACCGCGGTCGTGGATCATATTGTAAATGCGGTCATGGCCCCAGGACGGAATCCATTTGACCGTGTCGATAGCATCGAGGGCTTTCTGGCGGAAGCCGTCGACCGAAGCGAACCACTGTTCCGTAGCGCGGTAGATGATCGGTTCCTTGCAGCGCCAGCAGTGCGGATACTGATGGCGGAACGTGCTCTTGGCAAAGAGAGCGCCCAGTTCAGCCAGTTTCTTGATGACCGGTACATTCGTATCGAAGACGAACTGGCCTTCAAAGCCGGGGACCTTGTCGGTGTAACGGCCCGTGCCGTCGACCGTGCCCAGCGGCTTGAGGCCCCAGGAAGCGTATTTGGCGCAGACATCAAAGTCGTCCTGGCCATGGTCCGGAGCGGTATGGACGAGGCCGGTACCAGCTTCGAGAGTGACGTGGTCGCCGAGGATGATGGGGACTTTACGGTCATAGAAAGGATGCTTGAAGACCAGGCCTTCGAGCTGTTTGCCCGTCATGACGTCGGGCAGGACTTCGTATTCGTCGACTTTGCCGGCTTTCATGGTCGGTTCGACCAGGTCTTTGGCCATGAGCAGGTATTCATCGCCAATGCGGACCCAGACGTATTCAAAGTTTTCGTTGGCACTGATGGCGACGTTGCAGGGAATGGTCCACGGCGTCGTCGTCCAGATGAGGGCGAAGACCTTGTCCGGATCGGCACCTTTCGGCATATGGCAGTTGAGGTCGACGGACTTGAATTTGACGTAAATGGAGAAGGATTTATCATCCTTGTATTCGATTTCAGCTTCAGCCAGGGCCGTTTCGCAGTGCGGGCACCAGTAAACGGTCTTCAGGCCTTTGTAGATGTAGCCTTTCTTGGCCATTTCCCCGAAGACGCCGATCTGAGCGACTTCGACGGGCTTGCGCAGCGTCAGGTACGGATGGTCCCAGTCACCGAGGACGCCGAGGCGGATGAAGTCTTTCTTCTGTTCTTCCACGCGGGCCAGGGCGTAGTCACGGCATTTGGCACGCAAGTCGAGGGGGGCCATTTCGTGGCGGTTCAGGCCCGTATCTTTGATGACGGCGTGTTCGATAGGCAGGCCGTGCGTATCCCAACCGGGAACGTATTTCGTATAGCAGCCCTGCTGGGTCTTATATTTGAGGATAATGTCTTTTAATACTTTATTCAATGCATGGCCGATGTGGATCTTGCCATTGGCATACGGAGGACCGTCGTGAAGAATGAACTTGGGCGCACCGTCCCGTTTCTTCAAGCGTTTTTCATAAATCTTGTTGTCCTGCCAGAATTTCAAAAAGTCCGGTTCCCGTTTCGGCAAGTTGCCGCGCATGGGGAAATCGGTCTGAGGCAGATGTAAAGTCTTACCGTAATCCATTGTGTTTCCTCCTCTGAATCTGTGAAAAAAAAATAACGTCTCCGTCCCAAAAAGGGACGAAGACGTAATCACCGTGGTACCACCCTATTGACTGCCGGAGCAGCCACTTTGACGCGCAATAACGACGCGACCCGGCAGCTGGTTCGCAGCTGCAGCTCCCAAGTGATCCGCCAGCATACGGCCTTTGCCGGGCTCTCACTATCCCCGGTTCGCTGAAAAGGCACAGGCGACACTGGCCGTCTTGTTCATCGCTTTTCATTTTTTGTGACAATTACTTGTACATAGACGTATTGTAAAGGCTTATCCCCCATTTGTCAAGAGGCTTACTTCCAATACTGGACCGTACTTTCATCAATGCCGATGGAAGCCGCCTTGAAGACAGGGTTCCTGCCTTCCTTCTTCTGCTGCTGGTAGTCGCGCATGGCCTTGACGGCCGTGTTGCCCAGGATGAAGCAGGCCGGGATGTTGATGAAGCACATGACGGCCATGAGGATATCGGCAATATCCCAGACAGCGGCCATGGACATGCCGGCGCCGACGAAGACGACGAGGACGCAGACAATGCGGAAAGTATTGACGAAGCCGTGGGACGGCGCGCCCTTGTGGATGAAGCGGATGCAGTTATCGACATAGAACAAGTTGCCGATGAGCGTGGAAAAACCGAAGAGCAGCATGCAGATCGTAATCAGGAGCGGACCGAAGCCGCCGAAGACGGCCGTAGCTGCATTCTGGACGTAAGCCGCACCGGCTACTTCCTTAGTGATGGGCACGCCCGAGAAGAGGCCCATGAAAGCCGTAGCACTGCAGACCAGGAGGGTATCGATGAAGACCGACAGCATCTGGACCAGGCCCTGTTTGACCGGATGGCTGACATCGGCTGCGGCTGCTGCATTCGGTGCCGAACCGATACCGGCTTCGTTGGAATAGAGGCCGCGCTTGATACCGTAGACCATGCAGGAGCCGGACACGCCGCCGAGGATGGACTGGAAGTCGAAGGCATCGGCGAAGATCATGGCGAAGACCTGCGGCAGGCTGGTAATGTGGAAGACGATGACGATGAGCGCTGCCAGGATATAGATGCCGCCCATGAGCGGAACCAGGACCGATGTGACCTTGATGATGCGCTGGCCGCCACCGATGAGGCAGTAGGCGACGAGAGCCGCAAAAATGGCGCCGATGATCCACGGCGTCGTCGTCGGGTCGTAGAAGCTGTAGACCAGGAACGTCGACTGCATGTTGAACGAGCAGAGCAGGTTGAAGCCGCCGGCATAAGTCACGATCAGGGAAAAGGCGAAGAGGACGCCGAGCCAGCGCTTGTGCATGGCCGTTTCAATGTAGTAGGCCGGACCGCCGTAGCTGTGGCCCAGGGGATTGCGGCGCTTGTAAATCTGGGCCAGCGTGCTTTCAATGAAGGCCGTAGCCCCGCCGATGATGGCCAGAAGCCACATCCAGAAAACGGCACCGGGACCGCCCAGGCAGATTGCCGTCGAGACGCCGATGATATTGCCCGTACCGACACGGGACGCCGTCGAAACCATGAGGGCCTGGAAAGACGATACTTTCCCGGCTTCCGTCGGTTTTTCCATGACGACGCGGATACTTTCCGGGAACAGGCGCAGCTGGACACAGCGCGTCTTCCAGGAAAAAATAAGGCCGGCTGCAATGAGGATGACCATTAAGATAGGATAATAAAGGACATCATCGAGGTAGTTCAGGACAGCCATAATCATAGAATCACATCCTTACCATAAAAATAAAAATTAAAAAAAAGTCCTATAAAAAGGATACGGTATGATGTGATAATCTGTCAATAGGCTATGGATGGTTTGTATCAGGCCGTTCCTATCTTCCCGGCCCTGTAGTATAATGAAACAGAAAGGCAGGGATTTACATGACAGCTATTGAACAAGTAATACAGAAGGCCATCGCCTTCGACCACGGCGATGCCCGGCGCATCCATCATTTCCTCAAGGTCTACGCCTATGCCGACACCATCGGCCGCCTGGAAGGACTGCCCGAAGACCAGCAGGACATCCTGCGCACGGCTGCCGTCCTCCACGATATCGGCATCCACGCAGCCGAAGAAAAATACGGTTCCTCGTCGGGCAAATATCAGGAAATCGAAGGACCCGCCCCGGCCAGGGCTATCCTGGAAGAACTCGGTGCTGACGAAAAGCTCATCGACCGGGTCTGCTTCCTCATCGCCCACCATCACACCTACGACGGTGTCGACGGACTGGACTACCAGATACTCCTGGAAGCCGATTTCCTGGTCAACGCCTACGAAGACCAGCTGAAACCGGAAGCCATTGCCACCTTCCGCGACAAGGTATTCCGCACCCCGTCGGGCCTGCAGTTATTGAAAGACACCTACAATGTATGAAAGGGGTAATTACGATGACAAATATTGAAAAATTCGTCGACATGGTAAAAAATTCCGATAACATCGTCTTCTTCGGCGGCGCCGGCGTATCGACGGAAAGCGGCATCCCCGATTTCCGCAGCACCGACGGCCTGTATAACCAGCACTATAAATACCCGCCCGAAACGATCCTCAGCCACTCCTTCTTCATGGACAACACGGAAGAATTCTACCGCTTCTACCGCGACAAGATGCTGGCCCTCGACGCCCAGCCCAACATGGCCCACATCAAGCTGACCGAACTGGAAAAAGCCGGCAAATTGAAAGCCATCGTCACCCAGAACATCGACGGCCTGCACCAGAAAGCGGGCAGTAAGAATGTCCTGGAACTGCACGGCAGCGTCCACCGCAACTTCTGCATGCACTGCAACAAATTCTTCGACGCCGAATACATGAAGAATTCCACAGGCATCCCCAAGTGCGACGCCTGCGGCGGCACCATCAAGCCCGACGTCGTCCTCTATGAAGAAGGCCTGGACAACGACGTCATCGAACAGTCCCTGTACTACATCAGCCACGCCGACATGCTCATCATCGGCGGCACGAGCCTCGTCGTCTACCCCGCTGCCGGCCTGGTCCGCTACTACCGCGGCCATAAACTGGTCCTCATCAACAAGTCGAGCACCGACATGGACAGCGCCGCCGACCTGGTCCTCCACGACCCGATTGGCGAAGTCTTCAGTCACGTAAAATTATAAAGAAAAGGTAAACTTCCTTCTCATTTGACACACAGTCATAACACATCGTAGTATACTAGAGGCAATGTATAATTTTATGCACTTTTCTGCATACGCAAAAAGAATGAGAAGAAAGAAGGTCTTTTATTCGTGAAGAAACAAGTAGTCTGTACCCTGGCAGCCGCTTCTGACGAAGGCAATAATCCCTATGTCGATTTGGCCAAAGTGGACTACAACTTCGGCAGCAAGAACTGGGAACTCAGCGTCGGCCGCAATGACGTCTACCGCATCGGCCGCGACGCCTACGGCCTGCAGTACTTCGATGCCCTCGACGGCGCCGAACTGCGCTATCACAACGATAACTTGGCCATCACCACGGGCTACGGCAAATTCAAGGACGGCAAGAAACCCGGCGTCGATACGGTGAAGCCGATTTCCGACGCCGCCCATTCGGATCACTTCAGTACGGATGGCCTGAAGACGGGCTACGGTGAAATCGACGCCTTCTTCGGCGGCGGCAAGGCCGCCCGTTCCGAAGCCGGTTTCTACTACAACCGCCTTCATCAGTCCAACCACAGTTCGGGTGAAGACTATTTTGCCAAATATATCGCCGGCTACTTCGTCCGCGGCAACTACGGCAAATGGAGCGCCCTGGCCAACTACGAACACATCGGCTTCAACGCAGGTGTCAAAAACGTCGACGGCCAGGACTACGGCGACGCCTGGATGGGCACCCTCCAGTACGGCAAAGCCGACTTCCACACGCCCGGCAGCTGGGATGCCTGGCTGGAATACCTCGACCTCGACGACGGCTCCTTCATGGGCGGCAACCCCTTCACGTGGCGCTTCTCCAGCGACATGGACAACCAGCGCAGCTGGGGCATCGGTGCCGACTACATCGTCGCCAAGAACCTGAAATTCAGCGTCATGCAGTCCTTCGCCAGCCAGGCCAAGACCGGCAGCCCGGACCCCCACGAAATGACCCGCATCCACTTCCAGATGCTGTTCTAGTAGGGGCTTGCACGTGGCAAGCCCGCCCCAGAATATGAGCGATTTTCCAACTCGGGGAGAGCGTTTCCAAATGCCCAGCGGGTCGCCCACGCGGCGACCCCTACCGCACAATCTACTATTCCCCTTTTTCCACTAGTTCTCGTTCATATATTATCCGGTCTTCCTCGGTAAAAACGTTGAAGACGACTTCTATCGGCTCATGTTGCCGCAGCCACTGCGATACGGTGGTTACGACAAGGTGGGCTGCTTCTTTTTTAGGAGATCCAGGAATACTTAGGCCCCGACGACGCTGATGCGCTGATTGATGTGATGGCCCTTTTCGATTTCATCGACCATGGCGATGGCGTAGTCAGCATAGGAAATATTACATGAAAAAAGGAGCTGTCGTACGAAGACAGCTCCTTTTTCTGTAGGGGCGGGCCGCCCACGGGCGTCCCCTACAAACTATAAACTCCGTTCTACAAACTACAAACTCCATACTACAAACTATAAAGTAAGAGGGGTCTTGCATGATGGCAAAAACCTTCGTGCGACAGCCCCCCACTTTCCTTAGAAATAGACCAGCGTGACGCCGGCACCGCCGCCTTCTACGTCGTCGAGCTGGTATTTCTTGACGAACGGCTGGTCGTCGAGGAAGGCGTGGATCTGACGGCGCAGGGCACCGCTGCCCTTGCCGTGGATGATCTTGACCGGACTGAAGCCGGCAGCCAGGGCCTGGTCGAGGAAGCGTTCTACTTCCGGCAGGGCTTCGCTGAAGGTCTTGCCGATGATGTTCAATTCCGTGGCCACGCTGGACGTGCGGATAGGCCGGTACGACGAGGCGGCAGCGGCTTTCTTTTCGGCCTGTTGTTCTTTCTTCAATTCGTCCAGGTACGGCGCACTGACGTCTTTGAATTTGACCCGGACCGTCATGCCCCGGACGGAGACGGTCAGCTGTTTGCTGCCGATGTCTTCGACCGTGCCGACGCTGTCCAGGTTGTTGACGAAGACCTGCTGGCCGACTTTCAATTTCGACAGGTCGACAGGGTCGCGCTGGGGCTTTTCCGCTTCAGGCAGGGAAATCTGCTGGATAGCCCGGCGGGCCTTGTCGATGGCCTTGGCCTTTTCCCGGTCCGTCCCCTCCTTGGACTGGGCCTTCAGCTCGCGGATAATCTTTTCGGCTTCGACGCGGAGGTTGCGCTTGAGGTCGACGGCATCGCGGCGGCTGGCGTCGATGATATCCTGCCGCTTTGACGTGACCTTGTCCTTTTCTTTGCGCAAATCGTCTTCCAGTTTCCGCGCTTCGCGCAGGCGGTATTCCAGTTCCGCCTGTTCTTCGTCCATCTTTTTGGCCTGTGCATTGAGCTGGGTCAGGACTTTTTCCATATTCATGTCCTGAGCCTTGCTGCGCAGGTCTTTGGCTTTTTCCAGGATATCCTTGGGCATGCCCAGGCGTTCGCTGATGCTGAAGGCGTGGGAACTGCCGGCCGAGCCGATGCGCAGCTTGTACGTCGGCTTCAGCGTTTCCATATCGAACTCGACGTGGCCGTTTTCGATGCCCGGCGTATTATAGGCATAGTTCTTGAGGTCATTGTAATGGGTCGTGACCATGACATACGAGCCTTTCTGGTAAAAGGCATCGAGGATGGCAATGGCGATGGCACTGCCTTCGGCCGGGTCCGTACCGGAACCGAGTTCGTCTGCCAGGATGAGGTCTTCCGGCCCGCAGTGCTTGAGGATGTAGATGAGCTGCTTCATATGGCTGGAAAAGGTACTCAGGTTCTGGGAAATATCCTGTTCGTCGCCGATGTCGGAAAAGACGTCGCGGAAGACGGGCAGTTCCGACGATTCGCCGACTGGGATGAACAGGCCGGCCTGATGCATGAGGACCAAAAGGCCCAGGGTCTTCATGGAAACGGTCTTGCCACCCGTGTTGGAGCCCGTAATGAGCAGGATGCGGTAATCGCCGCCGATGACGATGGTATTGGGCACGACGTGCTTGGCGTCGATGAGGGGATGGCGGGCCTGGATGAGCCTGATTTCCCGCGTCTTGGAAATAGCCGGACGGCAGGCTTTCATCTTCAAGGCCAACTGGGCCTTGGCAAAGGCGAATTCCAGCTGACCGACACACTTCGTGCTGTCATACAAGTCATTGTACTGCTGCTGCACTTTGGCCGTCAGGCGGCGGAAAATGCGTTCGATTTCCTTCGTTTCGCCAATGCGGGCGGCCTGCAGGTCGTTGTTGGCATTGACGATGGCCAGCGGTTCGACATAGAGCGTCGAACCACTGGCCGACGTATCGTGGACGATGCCGGGAAAGGCATGGCGGTATTCCTGCTTGATGGGGATGACATAGCGGTTGTTGCGCACTGTGACCAGGGCATCCTGGAAATACTTCTGGTATTCCTTGTTCTGCAGGACATTATTGACATAGCGCTTGGTCTGCCGTTCCAGTTCGACGATACGGCTGCGCAGGCGCATCAATTCCGGCGACGCATTGTCGCGGATCTGGCGGTTGTTGTCAAAGACAGTGGCGAAAGAATGAGAAAGCTGGGAAAAATCGCCGATGACCTCTGCCTGTTCGGCCAGCTGGGGATACTCAGCCCCCCGTTCGGCGAAGAACGACCGGATTTCCCCATAATGCTGGAGGTTATTCCAGATATCGATACATTCATGGGAATCGAGGGTCACTTCGCGCTTGGCCTTTTCCAGGGACGGACGGATATCGACGATGCCGCCGAAGGGCGTACTCGTTTCCGTCTGCATGCAGCGGACGGCTTCTTCCGTATCGGTCAGGTTCTTTTCAATGACATCGCCATCGTTCACCGGTCTCAGGCGGCGGGCGATTTCTTTAGACAACCGGGACGGGGCCAGGCGGACCAGCATGTTCTGGACCTGGTAGAATCCCAAAATCCTCATACTTCTTTTATTCATAAATGGCATTACTCCTGTTGTTATAAGATTCCGTGGAAGAAATGACCGCGCGTCACGGTCTGGTCTTCCCTGCTTAAGAGCATCGTTTCCGTACCGTCACAGAGGCGGCGGTACCGGCTGACCTGCTGGCCGATCCACTGTGGCGTGCGGCCGCGGCCTTCGATGCGGATGGCGGCGATGCCGGCGCGGCACAGGTCTTTATAATACGGCGCCATATCCAGATCCCGGCTGTTGAGGATGTGGTTGCGGCAATACTGGTCGGTGACGACAGGGAACGTTTCGTCCCGGCGGTCCCGCAGGGCATAGGCACCGCGGTTGCAGACGCCCGGGCAGCCTTTCTTCTGGCCCTTGCCGGCAAAGGACGAAATGACGCAGGACTCAGTGACCATCATTTCGGCCCGGCCCTGGACGACGGCTTCGATGGGACAGCCGCTCTGGCGGACCATTTCTTTCAACTGGCGCAACGTCGCCTCGACAGACGCCGTAATGGCCGTACAGCCCAAGGATGCATAGGCCCGGGCCGCCTGGCTGTTAAAGATATTGAGGGACCAATCGGCCCGGACGGGTACGGTAATATTCAAGTCGGCTATCATGGCGAAAATGGCCATGGCACCGGCATAGATGCCGTCGACGCCGGCCGTGATGGCCCGTTCCAGTTCGTTCTGGACGACCAGCCGGTTCTCTTCGCGGACAATACGCGGCGTACCGGCCCACAGCGCCGCGCCCTGTTCATGAGCGGCCTGGACGGCGGCCTGCCAGGCCTTAGTGCCGAAGGGATGATGATGGTACGATTCGCCGCCAAAGATGATGACGTCGGCACCCTGGTCCGCGGCGGCGACGACGCCGTCGACACTGTCACAGCGGACGACGAGCTGCATGGCTTCCTTGTCCCCCTGCTGCCTGTCCGGAGCCTGCCGCTGCCGGGCCTTTCCGGCTGCCGGCCGCGGGTAATCCGCCAGGATGGCCTCGGTCAAAGCCTGGACGGCCTGACGGCGCAGGCCGTTGAGGACACTGGCCGGGATCATGCGCGTTTCATCCCAGACGGTCACACTGGCCAGGGCAAAGGGCGTATCGCCCAGGCGGCCGAGCTGGCCCTGGACGTAATCGGCCGTTGCCGGCCGCTGGCGGGCCGGTTCGGGCTGGAAATCGGCTACAGCCGAGGCAGTATGGCCATTTTCATCCCACAAGGTCAGGCGCAGGTTCCCCTGGTCTTCCGTGTCGACGTGGCCATAGATGGAAAGTTTCCGCGTCAATCCGCCGGCCATGTCGTCAGCCGTCTGCCGTCCCGACGGATTGCGTTCGGTCAACGTGCGGCGGCTGACGGAATCTCCCAGGAAATCGGCCTGATAACTGCGGTTAAAGGCACCTTCCAGGAGGGCTGCCGCTTCGCGATGGGCGGCCTTGCGCTGCTGCGGGCTCTGGTAATGAGCATCGATGACCCTGCGGTACGCCGAAACTACAGTCCGGACGTACGTATCGCCCTTCATGCGGCCTTCGATTTTAAAGGACGTGACGCCGGCATCGAGCAAGTCGTCGATATAATCGAGGGATTTCAAATCCTTCAGGCTGAGGACATAGGCCTCGTGTTTCATGACAGGTTGGCCATCGCAGAGCAGCGTATAAGGCTGACGGCAGGGCTGGGCACAGGCACCGCGGTTGCCGCTGCGGCCGCCGAGGAAACTGCTCATCAGGCACTGGCCGGAATAGGCCATACACGACGCGCCGTGGATGAAGACTTCAATGGGAATGGACGACTGAGAAGCGATGAAACGGATTTCCTGCGCCGACAACTCGCGGGACAATACAGCCTGGGTGAAGCCATTGGCTTCAAGGAAACGGACGCCGTCCAAGTCGGCCACAGTCATCTGCGTACTGCCGTGGAGCGGCAGATCCGGTGCGACTTTCCGGGCCAAAGCGGCTACGGCCAGGTCCTGGACGATGATGCCATCGACGCCGAATGAGTCGAGGAGTTGCAAATAGGCCGACAAAGCCTCTAATTCCGTGTCTGCCATGAGGATGTTGACTGTGACATAGACTTTTACACCAAATAAATGAGCCGTCCGGACAGCCTGTCCGATTTCAGCATCGTCGAGATTATGAGCAAATTTGCGGGCATTGAAGCCTTTCCCGCCAAAATAAACGGCATCGGCACCGGCGTCAATGGCGGTGAGTACGTTTTCTAAAGAGCCTGCCGGGGCTAATAATTCTGCCATGAAAATCCTCCTACTTTTAATAGTTTATAGCATAGAGTTTGTAGTTTGTAGAAATTGGGTTTTAAATTTTTGCCCTCACTACAAACTAAAAACTAAAAACTGCGAACTCAAAAAGCGCTATCGTCATACGGCAATTACGCTTTTACGATTTATGTGTCCCAGCCAACTGCTGATAAATACGAGTGAGCAACTCTGCCGTGACTGTGTAGGGTGTCCGCTGGACGCCGCCTGTCGGCAAGGTCATGGTGACGAATTTTTCGATTTCTTCATCACTCAAGTCGACCGTATCGCCCATGAGGTCCTGCATGAGGGCCGTAAAGTCATCGAGTCCGGCCAGGCCCAGGATGGCCCAGACCTTTTCTGCCTTATCGGCCATCGTTTCTTCCATGAGCTTCATGTACGCCGACAAGAGCAGGCCATTGGCCCGGCCATGGCTGAGCCCCTTATAATAGGTCAGCATATAACCCATGCTGTGGACCATGGTCGTCCCCGTCTGGGCAATGGTGATGCCTGCCAGGGTCGAGCCATAGAGCAGGTCTTCCCGGACGACAGGCGAAACGTCGCCTTTGAGGTCCGTCAAATGGACGCCGAGGAAACGCATGGCTTCTTCGGCCCAGACATCGCTCATGGGCGTCGACGCCGTGGACATATAGCCTTCGATGGCATGGGACAAGGCATCAATGGCCGTATCAATGGTGACGGCTTCGGGCACACTGTCCGTAAAGGCCGGGTCGGCAAAGGCATAGACCGGGAAAATGAGCGGCGTATTGATGGACTGCTTGGTCCCGGCCTTGGGATTGGTCAGGACACTGACCTTGGTCACTTCACTGCCCGTCCCGGCCGTCGTCGGTACCGCCACGATGGGCAAGGGCTTGCGGTACGGCCCGGTAAACAACTGTTCATCATCCAGCTCATTGGTGCAGACCAGGGCGATGGCCTTGGCCGCATCCATGGGCGAACCGCCGCCGATACCGATGACGAAATCGACGCCCTTTTCCAAGGCCAACGCAGCGGCCTTGCGGATCGTCGCTACAGACGGATTATTTTCGACCTCATCAAAAAGGAACCAGGAAATCCCCAATTCATCCAGCTTTTCCACAACAGCAGCCTGGGACCCATTCACCTTGGCCGAATGACGCCCCGTGACCAGCAGCGCCTTGCGTCCCAGATCAGCCAGCACTTCGCCGGACTGAGCGATACAGCCCTTTCCAAAAAATACCTTCGTCGGCATATAATACGTAAACATGCAGATTCCCCCTTCACACAGCAAACAGCTTATTTCCTATCCATTTTAACATCTTTAGGCCGCTTGGGCTAGTGGCGGGACGGGTTCAAAAAGGGGCTGTCATATGAAGACAGCCTCTTTTATTTTATAGTTTTTAGTACGGAGTTTGTAGTTTGTAGAAAATGGTTTTAAATTTAAAAGCCTTCACTAACAACTACAAACTGCAAACTTGATACTCAAAAAGAGGCTGTCGCACATGCGACAGCCTCTTTTAATGGCATAGGTTTGACGAAAATATCTTGAAAAAATATTAACGTTTCGAGAACTGGGAAGCCTTACGAGCTTTCTTGAGGCCGTATTTACGGCGTTCTTTTTCACGCGGGTCGCGTGTGAGGAAACCAGCTTTTTTGAGAGCCTGACGGAAATCGCCGTCGACTTCCAAAAGGGCACGGCTGATGCCGTGACGGATTGCGCCGGCCTGGCCGGACGGGCCGCCACCCTTAACGTCAGCGATGACGTCGTACTGTTCAGTTACGCCTGTGAGTACGAGCGGCTGTTTAATAACCAATTCCAGTGTTTTACGACCGAAATATTCGTTCAATTCTTTTTTGTTGACTGTGATTTTACCCTGACCCGGAACCAGACGAACTCTAGCAACGGATGTCTTTCTACGGCCAGTGCCGTAGTACTGTGCTACTGCCATGAAATCTTCCTCCCGGTATTAATTAGCGAATGTTTAACTTCAAAACTTCAGGTTTCTGAGCCTGATGCGGATGTTCAGCACCTGCATAAACGTTCAGTTTACGATACATCTGTTCACCCAATTTATTTTTCGGGAGCATACCGCGAACTGCCATTTCAACAACGCGTTCCGGACGTGCTTCGAGCATGTGGCCGGCCTGAGTGAATTTAGCTCCACCGGGATAACCGGAATGATGGAAATAGGTTTTCTGGATTAATTTTTTACCTGTTAATTTAACCTTTGCTGCGTTTACTACGATTACATAATCGCCTGTATCAACATGCGGGGTAAAAGTAGGTTTATGTTTTCCCCGAAGAACTTTAGCTACTTCGGCAGCAAGACGGCCTAATGTCTGGCCTTCAGCATCAACAACAAACCATTTGCGTTCGATGTTGCCTGCATTGGCCATAAATGTAGTTTTCATGCTGTGTGATTCCTCCCTGAATTTAACTAACTGACCAAGCTTTTGGTGCTCTTTCTCCGGGGCTAATGGAGTCCAAGTGAAAAGCTTACTTATTTATTTTACAGATTTAGACAGACCTTGTCAAGCTTTTTTTCTTCTAGTTCATCAAGTGGGAATCCGACGGCCCCACCGGCCGCCTCGAGTAACCCTCGGCTCGTGGCAACGGCCGTGGCTCGTTATTCGTGGCTCGTGGCTCGTAAAAACCTGCCATTATACTCGAAAAGGCTGTGATGAAATCTCGCAACGGGCCGCACAAGGCTCCCTTTATAGGGGAGCTGGCCGCCAAAGGCGGTCTGAGAGGTTAAAGGTCGGCCCCTATGAATGCCCCGATTGGGGCTATTTTTGCAGTCTGCTACCTGCGACCAGCGCGCTTCGTTTATTTCATGAGTTTATCACGGCATAGCCACATCTGAATCCGAGGAAAGCAAAAAGAGGCTGTCGCATTAAGATAGCCTCTTTTTGAGTATTAAGTTTGCAGTTTTTAGTTTTTAGTGAATGGTTTTAAATTTAAAGCTATTTTCTACAAACTACAAGCTTCGTACTACAAACTTTAAAGAGAAAGGGGCTTCGCATGATGGCAGAAACCTTCGTGCGACAGCCCTTTTCCATAATAAGCCTCAGCCGAAGACTTCAAAGATGACGATGAACAAGGCCATCAGTCCCAGGCCCAATCCCAGGGAATAGGCACAGAGTTTTTTTTCGATGGGCTGCAAGGGGAAATATTCGTCTGCATCCCGTTCGAGCTGTCCCGTATGGGTCGCAGCGTCTGTCGGGGTTACGGTTTGGTTGTAGTAATATTCGTCAGCCGTCGATGCGGCAGAAGTGATTCGCGATGCCATAGCAATTAATCCTTTCTATGATGAAGTTATAATGTCGGCGGAACAATGCCGTGATAGAAGATGTAAGAAATGAACAGGCCGACCCAGATGATGAAGCCGACGAGGGCTACGGCATAGACGCCGATGACACGGCCCAGGCCGGATTTCCAGAGCTTGCGTGCATTCGTTACCAGGCCGATAGAGAAGAAGCAGAGGCCAAAGAAGACAGCCCGCAGGAGGTTAGCCTGTCCGGCGCCGGCTTTCGCAGCGTCGACGATGCCCGGCTGCAGCCAGCCAGCTGCAAAAATGACGACCAGGGCCAGGACGAAACCGATGATGAATTTCGGGAAGCGTTCCCAGATTTCCCGTTTGGAAACCTTGCCAGCCCCGGATGCGACGGCTGCCCGCGGGTCATTGAGATGGTAAATGGACCAGACGATAGCCAAGATGAAGGACCAGACGCCGATGAAAACGTCGATGAAGACCTTGGACGTCGTCGCAGCCATGAGGATCCAGCCTTCCTGGTAATTGACGCCGAATTGCTGGAGCGCACTGTTGCGGATGAGCGTATCTGCGATTGCCCCGGATGCGACGGCACCGCCATCACTCTTGACGACCAGGCCCAGCCAGGACCCGGCGACCATCGGTTCACTGGGCAGGAAATAAGCAGCTGCAAAGGGCAGGATGAGCAATTCTACGGCAACGAAGACGATGATGACCGATGCCAGGATAGTCGGGATGATCTGGCGCGCCTTGATGGCACTGCCCGTAGCAATCGCTGCGGCGACACCACAGATGGAAATGCCCGACGCCATGGGAGCTGCCCATTCCGGCGTGAATTTAAAGAATTTCCGGGCCACGAAATAGACGATAGGCCAGTAAATCAGGTAGGCTTCGACGACGGCGCACATGCCGCGGACGATGACCGTACCGGCCAGCCCCAGGGCACTGATGGCCTGGATGCCGATATTCATGCCCAAAATGACGATGCCCGTCTTGATGTACCATTCCGGTTTGGCAGCATCAGATAAGAAACGCGTCACTTTCGGGAAAAAATTACCGATGACCAGCCCGGCCAGCAGGGCAATGACAAAGCCCAATTCGCCAAGACTCAAGGACCAGCCGATGTTAAAAGCTTCCCGCTTATTCGGCGTCGCTGCCAGATAAGCATAATTGCCGATGACCGTCGCCGCCATGGTGATCCAGTAAATCACGGTATAACCGGCGACGAATTTCTTGACCTTCGTCCCCATGAAATACGCACCGATAGACGTTACGACCAGGGTAAATACATACGTCGCCACTAACGACCCGATACTGCCGAGCCAGGCAAACCCTTTCGACCCCGGCCCGACCGCCTTGGACGGGTCGATCCAGACACCGAACTTAGCAGCCCAGCCGAGCAAATCGATGTGCCAGATCTGTCCGGCACCGAGGACGACGATAAATAATCCGAGCCATACGGCCCACCAGTCTTCGCTTCGCAACAGGCCCGACCGGTTGACGGCCTGTGCAGATACTTCGTTACTCATACGGACACCCCTTTTACAAAATAAATAAAGACGTGCCGATGACAAAGCCATAAAAAAAGCGCGCCATCAGCTACAGATGACGCGCAAAATCCCTTCCATTTCTCGCTCATCTGCCGGGAAAACTCCCGCTGGAATTGGCACCTTCCGTCCCCACGGAGGTTGCCGCAGCATCATAGGGCCAGTCCCTCAACTGCTCTGGATGATTGATATTCATTCATCAAACATATAAAATGTTTACCCAAATAGTACACTATTAGGTATGTTCTGTCAATACTTTCATTTGAAAATAAAGTATAAAGTGAAAAGATTCTCAGAAGTGCCGACCAATCGGGAGATACAAGACAGTGGCCAGCTTAATCCGTTTCTGGCCCGAAATCCCAAAAGCCGGTCCCCGTTTCTGGGTCATATTTCCGCCGAATCCGTCCTTCTATAACGGGGCGCAATTCGATTTCTGCCGTGTACAGTACCTCTATCGATTTGATGTGCCCTGCCGCAACGTGATGTTCCCCATCCTGTTTATAAGAAAAAGCAGCGTGAGTATGATGAAAATAAGTTTCATCATCATCGCTGACGATATTGCCTGTCAACGAAACCAGCTCCAGCATCCCCTTCAGCTCTTGAACTTCAAAACTGCCCGTTTCTGGGATGAACGTCTGTATTTCTGCCGAACGGCACCCGCCGATGCCCGAAAAAATGGCCGATGCAATCTGTTCTTTCTGACAGATTCCCAGAATCGTGCTGATGATTTCATCCCCCTTATCCATCCGGATATAATAAGTTTCACCAAATTTGCGATAATCCATACGTCATGCCTCCTGTAATATCATAACCTACTGCCACTGTAAGACCGGCACCAGAAAAGAGACTTGTTAGTTCGTTTGTAGAGTACCCTCTCTATTGATCCATATAGGCTGTAATCGAAACGATTTTACCATTCTCCACACCAAAGCTCAATCCACACATTCCCGAAGGATGAGTGAAAATAAGTAATTTCTTCATAATAACGCCCTTCCCGTTTCACAAGCGCTTACAATTTTCCAAGAGTCTTCAACGCATAGAAACCACAGCTAGCCAATTGTTCCATGTGAGATTGTTGTTGCAAGCCGAATTCCCATTGATGCCACTGGTCTTCGCTTTCAAGTTTCCAAAAACCTAAGTCCGAATGAGGCCTATTGTCATAAACAAAAGTATACGCCGTGCCGTCATCATCAATAACGTTGATTGCCGAACGGCTATAAGATTGAACCATCCCAAGATTAACAGCAGAGCTTTCATCTGCATAAAAGGCAAACACTGTATTTCCTATCAATAAAGTTCCAGTAAGTAGCAACATACTTACAATTCGTTTCATCATATGCCTCATTCTCCTTAAAAAGACTTACCTCTCAATCTCAATATATGCTATATAGATTCTACAAAAAACTTATAAAGTCCTGCAAAGGAAGTTTATAAATTCAAAATTAATGACACATCATGTGATTCGTGATTCGTAAAGACTTACCATTATATCGAACAGGCTATGGTTGAATCTCACAGCGGGCCGCCCTGTCCGGGTCGGCCCCTACGCACAAGGCCAGAGGCCGTGTATATTTTGTATCCGGTGAACGTTGTTTCCATTTATCGTCTGGCTGCGATTCTGTAGGGGGCGTCCTGATAAAGGCGGACAGCTACAGCTGTCCGTTTTGGAAACCGTCAGGCGCCTTCTTATGGTCGGCGCCTGACGGGCCAAAAAGGCCGCGTGAATTTTGTGCATAGCCGGAATTTATGACGAATGGTACATGTTCGTAATACGATTTGAGTATCTCGCGGCTAAGCCGCATATGAGTCCGACTCCACAACTGTACAGTAAAGGCTAACTGCCTAAATCCATCACATAGTATCCGCTTGACGAAGATAAATAAATGACGTTATAATAGACATGAAAAGAGGTCCTGCCGATAGACGGTTGGCCCCGATAAGTCAACAAAAATAGTCGCTTAAGATGGGGGTCTCTGGCGGCTATTTTTGTGTTTTATTTGAACTCTGACCTAGGGCATAACCAATTGCAAATGCGGCCATACCGAAAGATAGTATACTGATAAACAGATCCACCGTTAAAGTCATTGTCCTCCCCTCCTTTCCAGTTGGATTGGAGGGGCACACAAAGTCCCTCCGGGAAAAGCAAGGGACCAACCGCCTACCGTTTTAGGCAAAACCTCGGATTCAGTATATCACAGGCAGACATTGCCGTCTACTTGAAAAATTCAATCATCAAAAATCTAGTATAACAGGCGCTGTCACGCGAAGACAGCGCCTGTTTGCTTTGTCCATTTCAAATTCATAAAGACCTGCCATTATATCAGAACAGGCTACGGTAAAATCTCACAGTGGGCCGCCCTGTCCGGGTCGGCCCCTACGCACAAGGCCGTTGGCCGTGTATATTTTATGTCCGGTGAACGTTGTTTCCATTTATCGCCTAGCTGCGATTCTGTAGGGGCCGTCCTGATAAAGGCGGGCAGCCACAGCTGTCCGTTTTGGCAACCGTCCTGCGCCTTCTTATGGTCGGCGCCTGACGGGCCAAAAAGGCCGCGTGAATTTTGTGCATAGCCGGAATTTATAACGAATGGCACATGGTCGTAATACAATCATAAGTTCGTCGCGGCGAAGCCGCATCGTAGGGGCTCACACGTGGCGAGCCCGCGTGAATCCTGTACGTAGCCGTAATTTATGACGAGTGGCACATGTTCGTAATACGATTTGAGTATCTCGCGGCGAAGCCGCATATGAAACCGAGGAAAAACACGCAGCTCGGTGTTCGTGATTCGTAAAGGCTCTCCATAATGTTAGAACAAGGTGTTGTTAAATATCGCAGCAGGCCACCCTGTCCGGGTCGGCTCCTACGCACAAGGCCGTTGGCCGTGTATATTTTTACATTGCAAATCTACTCGGCTTTTGTAACCGCTTTTGTTTTATACGTATAAAAATGCACATTTTTTGTTCGAGAAATTTGGCAAAAATAGGCCCTAAAAAAGGTTTTTTAAATTTTTCTGGTACACTTTTGGAACTTTTGAAAAAAAGAAAGCCTCACAAACGGCTTGGTTAAGCGATTTGTGAGGCAATTTGCAACTATTCCCATTCAATCGTTGCGGGTGGTTTACTGGTGATGTCGTACACGATGCGGTTGATGTGGTCTACTTCGTTTACGATGCGGCTGGAAATTTTATCGAGGACGTCGTATGGGATACGCGCCCAGTCAGCCGTCATGAAGTCGGTCGTGGTGACGCCGCGCAGGGCCAAGGTGTAGTCATAGGTACGGAAGTCGCCCATGACGCCGACAGAGTGGTTATTGGTCAGGACGGCGAAGTACTGGTTGATATCGCGCTGCATGCCGGCATTGGTGATTTCTTCGCGGAAGATGGCATCGGCATCGCGGAGGATGGCCAGTTTTTCTTTGGTGATTTCACCCATGACGCGGATAGCCAGGCCCGGTCCCGGGAAAGGCTGGCGCCATACGAGGTATTCTGGCAAGCCCAGTTCGGCACCGAGTTCGCGGACTTCGTCTTTGAAGAGGTTGCGGAGCGGTTCGATGAGGCCTTTGAAATCGACGACAGCCGGAAGTCCGCCTACGTTGTGATGGCTCTTGATGACGGCTGCATCGCCGGCACCGGATTCGATGACGTCGGGATAAATGGTCCCCTGGGCCAGGAAATCGACGGAACCGATTTTACGGCCTTCGTCTTCAAAGACGCGGATGAATTCTTCGCCGATGATTTTCCGTTTCCGTTCAGGGTCGCTGACGCCTTCGAGTTTCTTCAGGAAGCGTTCCGATGCATCGACGCGGATGAAGTTCATGCCGCTGTCCTTGAAGGCCGCTTCGACTTCGTCGCCTTCGTTCTTGCGGAGCAGGCCGTGGTCGACGAAGATACAGGTCAGCTGGCTGCCGACGGCTTTGGAGATGAGGGCTGCTGCGACAGAGCTGTCGACGCCGCCGGAAAGGGCCAGGACGACTTTGCCGTCGCCGACGGTTTCTTTGATATTGGCAATAGCCGTCTTGGCATAGTTGGCCATGGTCCACGAACCGGTGCAGCCGCAGACTTCAAAGAGGAAGTTATGGAGCATTTCCTTGCCGTGTTCCGTATGAAGCACTTCCGGATGGTACTGCATGGCATAGAGCTTCTTAGCCGGGTTCTGCATGGCAGCGACCGGGCAGTTGGCCGTGTGGGCTACGATTTCAAAGCCTTCCGGGATGGAAGCGACGTAGTCCTGATGGCTCATCCAGACGATTTCTTTTTCCTGCAGGCCTTTGAACAAAGGCGAAGCCGTATTGACATCGATTTCGGTCTTGCCGAATTCGCGCATGTCGGCGTGTTTGACTTCGCCGCCTAAGGTCTGGGCCATGAACTGCATGCCATAGCAGAGGCCGAGGACGGGGATGCCGAGATGGAAGACTTCTTCTTCAATCTTCGGCGCATTATCTTCATAGACGCTGCCAGGACCACCGGTAAAGATGATGCCCTGGGGCTGAAGTTCTTTAATCTTTGCAACTGCTTTGTGATACGGGTATACTTCACAGTATACGTGGTTTTCACGGACGCGCCGTGCAATGAGCTGGTTATACTGACCACCAAAATCGACAACGATGACGAGTTCTTTGGTATCCATTAAGTGCCTCCTCGTGAAATACTTTCTGCGGCAGCGGCCGCTGCCTAAATCATTCGATTATAATATTATAGCACACGAGGCAGGGAGTGACTAGTCACAAAGGTCTAATACTTCCATTCCCGGTATAAATCTTTGAGGATACAGGCCCGGGTGATCATGCCGACGACGCGCTTGTTGTCCACGACAGGAAGAACCTTCAAATGTTCCAGGATCATGACGGCTGCGACCTGTTCTACGTCGGCCTTGGGCGTCGCGATCATGACGTTCTTGGTCATCAATTTTTCGCAGGGCTGATCCAGGAGGTTCTTGAATTCCTTGGCGTATTTGCCGACGCGGCTGGTATAGATCTTGGTGCCGATGAAGGGCAGACGCGGAATGTGCGGCTTCGAGCTGCGGTACATGAGGTCGGCGCTGGAAATGAGGCCGATGAGGTGGTCTTCTTCATCGACGACGGGCACAGCCAACAGGCGATGCTTGATGAAGATGCGGAAGACGTCGCGGATGGGAATATCCGGTGTCACCGAGACGAAAACCTTTTCCATGACATCTTTGACGCGGACGACAGGGCGTTCCGCTTCCTTGTCTTCGCCCGGTCCCGGACCTTTATTGATGTTTTCAGCCATTGTCTATCCCCCCTTTTCCCTAGTCGTCGCCGTATTCACGATACAATTCATCGAGGATGTTGCCGCGGGTGACGATGCCGACGATGTGTTTTTCTTTGACAATAGGAATAACCTTCAGATGTTCGGCCACCATGACGCCGGCGATCTGTTCGACTTCCGCATCCGGTGCGGCAATGATGACGTCTTTGGTCATCATATCTTTCGCCGTGCAGGCCATGAGTTTCTTAAACCCCTTGTCGTATTCGCTGATGCCGTTATAATAAATGCTGGCTCCCAAAAGATTGACATAGTGAGGGACATGAGGTTTGACTTTCTTGTAGAGCAAATCCGCATCGGTGACGATGCCGGCGAGCTCATCTTTTTCATTGATGATGGGAATGGCCGTAATGTGGTTCTTGACGAACATGTTGACCAAATCGAAGACCGACGTTTCCGGCGTTGCCGTAACGAAATTCTTTTCCATAATATCCGATGCCGTACGTTTAGACATAGTCATCACTCCTTTTCCTTATATTATAAGTATTAGACATGAGACCCCCGATTTCCTGCTTGGGAGGTAAAAAAAAGCGCTGTCGCATGAAGACAGCGCTTTTTTACGTTGGTCGTAGGTCGTTCATCGTTTGTCGTACGGGATGAAAAATATCAACCTATCACGATGAACGATGAACTACGAACGAAAAACTTTTAAGTCTAAAGGATTTTGCATGATAGCAGCAGCCGTCATGCGACAGTCCCTTTTAGTTGTTAGTGGTTAGCGGATGGTTTTAAATTTAAGATACAACGAGCCACGAATCACGAGCCACTATAAATCCAGCTTATTTCCCGCAATAGGCGATGACTTCGACTTCTACGAAGACGTCTTTCGGGAGGCGGCTGATTTCGACGCACGAACGGGCCGGCAGGTTCTTCTGGAAGTATTTGCCATAGACTTCGTTGACGACGCCGAAGAAGTTGATGTCCGTCAGGTAAACCGTCGTCTTGACGACATCATCGTAAGAGAGGCCGGCTTCTTCGAGGATAGCGCCGACGTTCTTCATGCACTGTTCAGCCTGTTCGACGACACCGCCGGAAACGATCTTGCCTTTTTCCGGGTTGATGGCGATCTGACCGGATGCGAAGAGGAAATCACCGGCTTTGATAGCCTGGGAATACGGGCCTACTGCGCCCGGAGCTTTGGTCGTGCTGATAACATTAACTGCCATGATAGATGCATCTCCTTAATTTTAATCTAACTGTATTATACATCGCAGGCCCAGGGAAAGCCATAGACCTGCGACAGATAATCACGATTCCGATTCAGTTTTGGCGACCGTCGCCGCGTCTCCTCCAGCCCCTTCGATGAGGTGCCCTTCTTTATCGTACTGTTTCTTGTTCAGGCCACAGGCGAACCAGGCGATGATGACGGCAGCGATATAAACCCACGACGAGAAGATGGACATGCGCGTATCAGGATTGTAGATCATGCCGATAGTGACGAGAATCAGGAAGATGATGCAGAAGTAATTGGAATAAGGATAGAGCGGCGATTTGAAAGGATGTTTCGCCATGACTTCCGGCCCCCAGGCCTTGCGGAAATTTTTCTGGGCATAGGCCAGGACGAACCAGGCGACCATGCCCGGAAAAACGGAGGCACTGTATAAATAGAGGAACAATTTGGAGTCCGGAATGAGATAGTTGAGGATGACGCCGATAGCCAGGACAACGATGGTGACGGCAATACTGTTGCGCGGCACGCCGGTCGGTGACAATTTGGCGAAAATCTTCGGCGCCTGGCCGTTCTGAGCCAGCGTATAGAGCATACGGCCTGAGCTGTACATGCCGCTGTTGCATCCGGACAGGGCTGCCGTGAGGACGACGAAGTTGATGATGCCCGCCGCTGCCGAGATGCCGACTTTGGCAAAGGTCATGACGAAGGGACTGCCGATATAGCTGACTTCATTCCAGGGATAGATACAGAGGATGACGAAAATCGAGCCGATGTAGAAGATGAGGATACGCCAGACGATATTGTTGACGGCCTTCTTCAAAGTATGTTTCGGGTCCTGGGCTTCGCCGGCCGTGATGCCGATGAGTTCGACGCCCTGGAAGGACGCGGCGACGACGCACATGGCCGCCAGCATACCGCCCCAGCCGTTAGGCATGAAGCCGCCGTTGACCCAGAGGTTGCTGATGCCGACGGGGACGCCATCGTTGCCGAAGCCGAAGAGGATGACCGCCGCACCGACGATGAGCATGACGATGATGGTGACGACTTTGATCAGGGCGAACCAGAATTCAAATTCGCCGTAATATTTAACGGCCGCCATATTCGCCGCAGCGACGATGGCCATGCCGGCCAGGGCCGATATCCATTGCGGCAGCAATGGGAACCAGTAGTGGACATAGATGCCGACAGCTGTGATTTCCGACAGGCCGACGACGACCCACAAGAACCAATAGGAGCAGGCAGTGAGGTAACCAACGAACGGACTGATGTACTTATGCCCATACGTGGCGAAGGAGCCCGTAACCGGTTCCTGATAAAGCATTTCCCCCATGATGCGCATGATGAAAAACATGACGACGCCCGTTACGGCATAACAGAGCAATACCGACGGTCCCGCCATCTGAATGGTGTTGGCCGACCCCATGAACAAGCCGACACCAATCGTCCCCCCAAGAGCGATCATCTCTACGTGACGCGGCTTCAGGCCGCGTTCCATTTTCTGCTGTTCCATGATCAGGCCTCCACTACTTCAAGGTAACAAAATAATGATGGTCTTTGAGCATGGTCATCAATTTTTCAACGTGTTTTTCGTTAGCCGTTTCCAGTTCCAGTGAAACAGCGGTCATGCCCATGTCGATGCCGTGCTGGCTGCGTTCATGGGTGATGGAAAGGACGTTGGCATTGGTGCCGGCAATGAGGGTCAGGAGCTTGACCAGTTCGCCCGGTACGTCGGGGATGACGGTCTGGAAGAAAATCTTGCGCTGGGACTTGATCAGGCCCTGGTTGATGACGCGGGTCATATTATTGACGTCGATGTTGCCGCCGCTGACGAGGGCTGCGACTTTCTTGTTGCGGATGCCGGAAATCTTGCCGCTCATGAGGGCTGCTACCGGTACGGCACCGGCCCCTTCGGCAACGGTCTTGCCCCGTTCGAGGAGGAGCAGGATGGCGCTGGCGATTTCCGATTCATCGACGGTGACGATTTCATCAACGTATTTCTTGCAGATATCAAAGGTCAGGTCGCCCGGTGTCTTGACGGCGATACCATCGGCCAGGGTAGCCTTGCCGTTGTAGGTGATGACCTGCCCCTTTTCGACGGATTCCTTCATGGACGGCATGTTTTCTGTCTGGACGCCGATGACTTTGATCTTCGGGTTGACGCTCTTGGCTGCTACGGCCAGGCCGGAAATGAGGCCGCCGCCGCCAATCGGTGCGACGATGGCGTCGACTTCAGGCAGCTGTTCGATGATTTCCAGGGCAATCGTCCCCTGACCGGCGATGACTTCCGGGTCGTTGAAGGGATGGACAAAGGTGTAGCCGTGTTCCGTCATCAATTCAACGGCTTTGGCAGCGGCTTCGTCGAAGAAGTCCCCGTAGAGGACGACGTTGGCACCGTAACCGCGGGTTGCCGTAATCTTGCTCAAGGGAGCGTGTTTCGGCATGCAGATGACGGACTGGCAGCCGTATTCGCTGGCCGCCAGGGCGACGCCCTGGGCATGATTGCCGGCCGAAGCGGCGATGACGCCTTTTTCCCGTTCTTCCGGTGTCAGGGATGCGACTTTGTTATAGGCACCGCGCAGTTTAAAGGAGCCTGTCCGCTGGAGGTTTTCCAGCTTCAAATAGACTTCGCAGCCAGCCAGATCGCTGACGGAATTGCTGTACGACAAGCCTGTCTTCTGGGCGACGCCCTTCAAGCGTTCCTGGGCATCTTTGATCATTTGTAAGGTTACTTTTTCTTCACTCATGGTATGTGCTGCTAAATAGCAGCGTCCCTCCTTCGTTAGTTAGAATAAATACGGTTTGCTTATGCCTTTACTATACGCCTTTATCTGTCCATTGTCAATAGAGTATTCGCGTATTTGTCCATTGTAAAGAGACTCATGTTTACTGAACCAGAAATCATCATTGCTTATTTTGCATAAGCCGACATCGAACGATGCGAAAGGAAGAAGCTTCCTTTATGGCAGTTTCTTCGTGACTCGTGATTAGCAGTCAACCGTAAGCAGTCAGCAGTTAGCCGTTAGCCATTAGCAGCTCGCAAGCGCTTTACTAACTACGAACCATAAAAAGGACTGTCACACGAAGGTTTATGCCATCATGCGAAGTCCCTTTGCTTCAGAATTTGTAGTACAGAATTTATGGTTTGTAGAGAAGGCCTTTAAATTTAAAGCCATCCGCTAACAACTAAAAAAGGCTTGTCGTCGTACGACAAGCCTTTTTTATATGGTGACCCCTACGGGATTTGAACCCATGTTCTCGCCGTGAAAGGGCGATGTCTT